>Ga0074044_10002255_pt1 | contig 16906 bp, 12 predicted proteins | sample BogForMeECP23OM1_FD_94443 | JGI IMG/M metagenome (GOLD analysis project Ga0074044, IMG submission 94443) | Bog forest soil microbial communities from Calvert Island, British Columbia, Canada - Bog Forest MetaG ECP23OM1 | ecosystem: Environmental > Terrestrial > Soil > Wetlands ...
AATCCCGGCTTCGTCGTCGACCACCAGCAAGTGCGGCTTCGGAGTCATCGAGTGGATTCCGTCCCGTTGTGATCCAGGACGCCTGCAGGTGTCAGCTCCGCGGCGGGCAGTTCCACGAGGAAGCGGGAGCCTACCGGTTGGTTGTCTTCCACATGAATGCTGCCACCGTGTTCGGCGACGATCCGAGCCGCGATGGCCAGCCCAAGGCCAGTTCCGCGATTCTTTGTCGAAAAGTGCGGGAGAAAAAGTTTGTCTTTGTCTTGCGGTGAGATGCCGTGGCCAGTGTCCGACACGCAAATCTCTACAGTTTCAGCGTCGGGGTGCGCGCAAGTGGAAATGAGAATTTCTCGGAAGGTCGAGTTTTCAAGGGCTTCCGCCGCATTGTCAATCAGGTTGACCACCACGCTTCGAAGGAGTCCGCCGTCCGCGCGAACCGCTGGCAGGTTATCACCCAGAATTGTCTTGAGCGTGATGCCATCGAGGCGCCCGGAAAAAACCTCCACCGCCTCGTGGACAATCGTGTTGGCGTTTGTAGCTGTTAGCTTGGCGATGGGGAAGCGTACGAATTGAGAGAATTCATTAACAAGCGCCGCAAGCGTGGAAACTTCACGCTCGATTAGTCGCGAACACTCGTGAACGAGCTTCGTCAGCTCGAGATCGCGCGGAGATTTGGACTCGCCGGACTCGCGGCGATCGAGGAACCGGGACAACCGCTGCGACGAAAGTTGAATCGGTGTCAGTGGATTTTTAATCTCGTGGGCGATGCGTCGCGCGACTTCTTGCCACGCCGCCGACTTTTGCGCCCTGAGCATTTCGGTGAGGTCATCAAGGACCAGAACATAGCCAGAGTTGGCGCGCCGCGGCCCCAGAGAACTAGCCGTTACGGCGAGGTGCAGGACACGCCCGGCCACCACCGTCTCGATTTCGCGGGAAACCACACCCATGCGCAGCGAGCGCCGCATCAGAAGTTGCAGGACGCGCGATGCTTCCGGCCCGAGAAGCGCGTCAAGAGACTGCGCGTTCCGGGCATCCCCGCCGAACATTCTCGTCACCGCGGTATTAGCGCGGAGAATGGCGCCACTGGCATCGAGCGAGATGACCCCGGTTGGGATGTTTTCGAGGACCGTTTCCATCAGTTGCCGGCGCCGCTCGAGTTCTTGAACTGCCTGTTGCAAATTCCGTGTGAACTGATCAATTTGCGATCGGTTGTCGCGCAACTGCGTGGTCATCGTATTGAAAGAACGCACGAGAACGCCGAGTTCGTCCTGCGCCTGCTCAGGAACCTGATAATCGAAGTTGCCGGCAGAAATTTCGCGCGTACCCTCAGCGAGCGCTTGAATCGGTATGGTGACCTGCTTGGCAAGGAACAGAGCGACCCACATGACGGCAGAAAGGAGCAGTACCGTAAACAGCAGAAGGATGAGCAACATCTGGCGCTTCAGAGCTCGTAGATCCTGTTTCTCCTGGTTATAGTCGCGGGTGTAATTCTCAATTTCCTTGATCCGATTGAGAAAATTCGGGCTGGTGCGGTATCCAGCTACCGTGTACCCCACAGGCTGGCTCCCACGCACGATTGGAACCCGCACTGCAAAATAGTCTTTACCGCCAGCGGTCCAGACTTCGACCCCGCTTGGCATCACTCTGACGAGTTTCCCCAAGACTCCAACTTGGGCACAAATCGAGCCCTGCCGCTCTTCGGTTTGGTCTTCACAAATGACGCCGCCCCGTGTGGCATTGCCATCTTTATCCAAAACCCACACCGCGTCAGCTCCCATTGCAAAGCCGTGTTGCAACTGATCCTGGAAGGACGTCGAGGCCCCCTCCTCTATGCTCGTTGCCAGGCGCCGCAGCCGCGGTAGCTGTGCCTTGCCAAAATCCGTCATCATCTCTTGCGTTTTCTCGGAGGCGATTTCGAGCGGCCGGGGAAACCACCGCAGAAGTGTGCGGTTGATCAGCGAGTAGCTGACGATAAACATGAAAATGATTGGCAGCAGGGAAATGGCCATCGCCCCGACCACCATCTTTGTTTTGAACCGCGCTCCGAGCTGCTCGCGACTGGTTTCCGCCCACAGACGGAGAACGGTGCGGCCCAGAATCAGACCGAAGACCAAAAGCGCGGCCGTAATGAAACTCGAAACGGCGTACAACGGCATCAGCGCGCGCCAGCTCTTCGGCTCAAAAGGAACTTCCAGCGAGCCAAAAGTGAAAACGGCGGCGAGCAAAAGAGTGAGCAGACTTCCGCCGATGACCAGGCTCCAGCGCTGTTTCGAATCGAGACGACTCATGTCTTGGCCACCATCATTTCAAAAAAGAAACTCGTCCATAAGTACCCCATCCACTGCAACCGCTTGATGCCGCTTGCGTCATTCGGGCAGCTCAAACATCAGAATGTACTCGTGGCACAAAATAAGCCCATTCAGGGAAGCCGACTTTCCGCAGAAATAACCGGCATCTCCGATCGGCTCCAAGTTCCAACAATTAGATGTCACGAAGTTGAATACAAAAGCCCCTCTCTCGCACGATAGCCACCGCTCACAAGCAAGTCAAGAACTGCACCTGTACCTCGTTCAAAAAACCTGCCCGTGTGGGCAGGTATTAGCCATTTCAGAACTTTCTTCTAATTTCCGCACACCTTCCTCGTCGCCGTTTGCTATGTTGACTCTGGGTGCAAACCGGCAGGGAGTGCTGCGGATGTCCGTCCGTTTGGGCGAGATACTTATAAAAGAAAGCCTGATCACTCAGGACCAGCTCCAAAAGGCGCTCGAATTTCAGCGCGCCAATGGTGGCAAGCTGGGAAGCTGCCTGACCAAGATGGGCTTCATCACCGACGATGACATCACCGGTGTGCTCTCCCGCCAGTACGGTGTTCCTTCCATCAATCTGAAGTATTACGAAATCGACCCCAACGTCATCAAGCTCATCCCGCAAGACACCGCTCTCCGCTATCAGGTAATTCCGCTTTCGCGTGTGGGCTCCGTTCTCACCATTGCGATGACCGATCCCACCAACGTGTTCGCGATGGACGATATCAAGTTCATGACGGGATTCAACGTCGAACCGGTCGTTGCCTCGGAATCGGCCATCGGGGAAGCCATCTCGCGGTTCTACGGCGGTACGGAACAGAACACCGAAGAGCTAAGTAAAATGATGAAGGATCTGGTCGATGAAGACCAGGAACTGGAGCTGGCCGCCGAAGAGGCCGAGCTCGATACCGCAACTCTGGAAAAGGCCGCCGAAGAGGCGCCCATCATTAAGCTCGTGAACTTGATCTTGACGGACTCGGTCAAACGAGGCGCGAGCGATATTCACATCGAACCCTACGAGCTCGAAATGCGCGTGAGGTTCCGCGTTGACGGCCAGCTACAAACCGTCATGACTCCGCCGCTCCGCCTGAAAGACGCCATCACCAGCCGTCTCAAAATCATGGCCAAGCTGGACATTGCGGAAAAGCGTCTGCCGCAAGACGGCCGCATCATGATTAAGTACAAGGCCGACGGCAAAAAGAAAGAACTCGATTTCCGCGTCTCGACCGTGCCGACACTGTTCGGCGAAAAGATCGTCCTCCGGCTTCTCGACAAAGAAAACTTGCGCCTGGACATGACCAAGCTCGGCTTCGAGCCGGAGTCATTGAAGAAGTTCGAGCGCAACATCTTAAAGCCCTACGGCATGGTCCTGGTCACCGGGCCAACCGGGTCGGGCAAAACCAACACCTTGTATTCCGCCGTAGCCCGTCTCAACACGGTCGACACCAACATCATGACCGCTGAAGACCCGGTCGAGTTCCAGCTGGCTGGCATCAACCAGGTTCAGATGAAAGAACAAATTGGCCTGAACTTCGCTGCCGCCCTTCGCGCCTTCCTTCGCCAGGACCCCAACATCATTCTGGTCGGCGAAATCCGCGACTTTGAGACAGCCGAAATCGCGGTCAAAGCCGCGCTCACGGGCCACTTGGTGCTTTCCACCCTGCACACCAACGATGCGCCCTCCACTATAAGCCGCTTGATGAACATGGGTATTGAGCCGTTCCTAGTCGCGACCTCCGTGAACCTTATTTGCGCGCAGCGTCTCGTTCGCCGCATCTGTTCGAATTGCAAGGAAGAACTGGAATTGCCCGAGCAGGCGCTGATCGACGCGGGGTATTCCCCGGATGAGGTCAAGACGACTAAAATCTATCACGGCAAGGGCTGCAACACCTGCAATAAGGGCGGCTACAAGGGCCGCACCGGTTTGTATGAGGTGATGGAGATCAACGACGAGCTGCGCGAATTGATCCTTGTCGGCGCCTCAGCCCTGGAACTGAAGAAGAAGGCGATCGAGCAAGGCATGATCACACTTCGTCGCAGCGGACTGGTGAAAGTGGCCTTAGGGCAGACGACGATGGAAGAGGTATTGCGCGAGACGGTGTTATAGGAAAAAGGTGAAGAGATGGCCGGGATTACCCTGAGCGAGTTGCTCAAAAAGATGATCGAAATGGGAGGCAGCGACCTCCATATCACCACGAATAGTGCACCCCGTGTTCGCGTCCATGGGCACTTGCGCGCCTTGGATATGCCGCCACTGACGGCGGCTGATACGAAATCTCTGGCCTATAGCGTTCTGACCGACGCGCAAAAACACCGCTTTGAAGAGAACCTGGAACTGGACTTTTCGTTCGGTCTGAAGAACTTGGCTCGCTTCCGTGGCAACGTATTCAACCAGCGCGGCGCCGTAGCCGCCGTTTTTCGTACGATTCCCTGGGAGATAAAGAACTTCGATGCCTTGGGGCTGCCCAGCGTGGTAAGAGGGCTTTGCGACAAGCCGCGTGGCCTCGTGCTCGTTACCGGGCCAACCGGCTCCGGCAAATCGACTACCCTCGCTGCCATGCTCGACAAAATTAACGCCGAGCGCGAAGAGCACATGATCACCATCGAGGACCCCATCGAGTTCCTCCATAACCACAAGAAGTGCCTGGTGAACCAACGCGAAGTCCACGCGGATACCCACTCCTTTGCGAATTCGCTCCGCGCCGCACTCCGCGAAGATCCCGACGTCGTCCTCATCGGAGAGATGCGCGACCTCGAAACCATCGAATCGGCATTGCGCATCGCCGAAACCGGCCATTTGACCTTTGCCACCCTGCACACCAATTCCGCGGCTTCCACCATCAACCGTATTATTGACGTCTTCCCCTCTCACCAGCAGCCGCAGATTCGCGCACAGCTCTCCATGGTGATGGAAGGGATCCTTTGTCAGGCGCTTCTCCCGCGCGCGGACAACCGCGGCCGCGTCATGATCATGGAAGTGCTGATTCCTACTCCGGCCATCCGCAACCTCGTTCGCGAAGACAAGATTCACCAGATCTATTCCGCGATGCAGACGGGTACTGGACAAACGGGCATGCAGACGTTTAACCAAGGTCTTGCGAACGCATATTTTTCGAAGTTAATCACGCTGGACTTGGCTCTTTCGCGCTCTTCGAATGCGGATGAGCTTCAGGACATGATCAACCGCGGCGTCTCTTCACCCGGCGGAAGCGGCCCCAGCAGTTCAAAGACGCCGGTAGGGAACAAGCGGTAGAGATTTTTAAGGGCCGTCGGGCCCTGGCTTGCTGAATTTGGTCGATGGATTTAAAGGATTGAGGAGGAAAGGTTATGCCGGTCTTTACGTATCGTGGAACCAATCGTTCCGGCGGAAACGTCAGTGGAGAAGTCACCGCGACAAGCAAGGCGGAGCTCCAGAACCTGCTGCGGCGCCAACAAATCACGCCAACGAAGATGTCCGAGAAAGGCAAGGAATTCAACTTGCCGACATTCGGTTCTGGCGTCAGTGCCAAGGAACTGGCCATCTTCACGCGACAGTTCTCAGTCATGATTGACGCCGGCTTACCGCTCGTGCAGTGCTTGGAGATTCTCGCCAGCCAGCAGGAAAACAAGATGTTTCAGAAGGTGTTGACCGGAACCCGCGGTTCGGTTGAAGGCGGCGCCACGCTCTCGGCGGCCATGCGCCAATACCCAAAGGTCTTCGACTCCCTCTACGTCAACATGGTGGAGGCGGGCGAAACCGGCGGTATCCTTGACACCATTCTGCAGCGCCTCTCTTCCTACATTGAAAAGAACGTCAAGCTGCAGCGCGCCGTTAAGTCCGCCATGGTCTACCCGGTCGGCGTCTTGACCGTGGCCGGCGGCGTCATCGTCTTGCTCTTGTGGAAAGTCGTCCCCATTTTCGCCACCTTGTTCGCTGGCCTCGGTGTCGACTTGCCCCTGCCTACCAAAATCGTCATCGGCATGAGCAACATGATTGGTAGTATCTTCGGTTTCCTAGCTTTGGTTGCTTTCGGCGGCATAATCTTTGGGCTAAAAGTTTGGTACGGCACTGCCCAAGGCCGCTATGCCATCGACGCGACTATTCTGCGCTTGCCTGTCATTGGCATCCTCATGCGAAAAATCGCGGTAGCGCGGTTTACCCGCACCTTGGGAACCTTGATCGCGAGCGGCGTACCCATCCTGGAAGGTTTGGACATCACTGCCAGAACCGCCGGTAACGCCGTTGTCGAAAGAGCTCTACAGCAAGTCCGCAAGTCCCTCGAAGAAGGCAAGTCGCTCACTGAACCCTTGAAGGACTCGGAAGTTTTCCCCGGCATGGTCACTCAGATGATCAGTGTTGGCGAGCAGACCGGCGCCATGGATGCCATGTTGCAGAAGATCGCGGACTTCTACGAAGAAGAAGTTGACGCGGCCGTGAAAGACCTCCTTACCGCCTTGGAACCCATCATGATCGTCTTCCTCGGCATCGTGGTCGGCGGCGTGGTCATCTCGATGTATTTGCCATTGTTCTCCTTGATTGGCAAATTGAGCCAGATGCACTAGTCGCAGCGTCGAGCTGCCAGCGTTATCCGTTTGGCGGAGGGCAGGGAAGGAACTCCCAGCCCTCCGCCTTTTCTGTCTAAACTAGAGAATGCTCGGGGCAAAACTGGGCTCTGGAACGCGGGCTATCGATGGATCAAAGTACAACAACAAGGGAATGGCTCGGGTGGCTGACCCGTGTCCGCCTGCTCACGATTCTTTTGATCCTCGTCTGCGACCTCTTTTGGCCGCAGTACGTCCTTCCTTCTGGCACGAACCGCTCCTTCCTTCCGCTCTTACTGGTCTGGGTCACCCTGGGTGTCTTGCACATTGGGTTGATCCGCTGGCTGCCTCGCGCGAGGTGGCAGGGTGGATTACAGGTTGCCACCGACGTAATCATCATCTCGGCTCTTGTTTACACGACGGGTCTGCAGGAGAGCTATCTCATCTCTCTCTACTTGCTGGTCATCATCGTGGCCAGCATCCTCTTTTCGCGCCGCGCTGCGTTTATCACCACGGCGGTTTGTCTATCCATCCTCGGCGGGATGACCGCTCTGGCTTTTGCCGGAAAGATCCCCCGCACCTTCTTGCTCGTTCCGACACCGGAAGGACTGAGGGTCTGGTTTCTCAGCAACCTCTTCGGATTTCTGGCTGTGGCCTACCTGTCCAGTCTTCTGGCGCAATCTCTCCGCCGCAAGGGAATCGAACTCGAGGAAAAGCGCGAAGAGCTGCTGGAACTCCAGGATTTTACCGAAGACATCATCCATTCGATGCGCGGTGGATTGCTGACCACGGACTTGGAAGGCAGGATTGTTCTTCTAAATCGCACCGGAGAAGAGATTCTCGGATACCGCTTTGCCGATCTGCGCGGCCGGAAGCTCCCCGAGCTTGACGAGAATTTTTGGCTGCCTGGCCTCAAGGGTCCCAACGAACGCCCTATAGTCCGCAGAGAGATCGACTTCCGCACGCCGGACGGTCAGCAAAGGTATCTCGGCATTTCCGTCTCTCCCTTGCGCACCCGGAATTCTCCCCGGAGCGGCCATGTTTTTAATTTTCAGGACTTAACCGAACTTCGGAGACTAGAGCAGGAATTGGCGACGAGAGACCGTATGGCGGCCCTGGGCCGGCTCTCGGCCGCCATCGCCCACGAAATTCGGCAGCCGCTGACGGCCATGGCCGGCGCGGTGAAGGAACTGGCGCGCCTCGTTCCCCTCGAGGAGGACGAGAAAAACCTGGTCCACATCGTCAGCCGTGAATCCGAGCGTTTAAACCATATCATTACGGATTTTCTGAATTACTCCCGCGAGAAGACCTACGAATTCCAGGAAGCGGACGTCCGCGGTTTGCTGGATGAAACGCTCACGCTGCTCGAGAAGAAACCCGAAATCGAGAATAAGTATCAGATCGTCCGCGCCTACAATGGAGCCGCGCTGCGCGCGCGCGTGGATCCAAACAAGATCAAGCAGGTTTTCTGGAACCTTTCCGATAACGCACTTCGCGCCATGCCCGGCGGTGGAACGCTCAGCGTGGCCATCGAGCTGTTGCCTTTCTGGCTGCGCATTGCTTTCCGGGATACCGGCATCGGCCTCGACGCCAAACAGCGCGCAAAAATCTTCGAGCCTCTTCAGTCTGGATTTGAGGGCGGAACAGGCCTGGGACTTTCCATCGTGTATCAGATCGTGCAGGCACATAGCGGCAGAATCAGTGTGATCTCGGAGAAAGATCGCGGCGCGGAGTTCATTGTGGAACTGCCCCGAACGGCGTGAGGTTTTATGCAAGGAACGAAAGCAGCGGTCAAAGAAGCTCACAACGAGATGGTCCACATCCTCGTCGTGGACGACGAGCGCTCTATTTGCGAGCTTCTTGAAATTACCTTTCGCAAGGAAGGCCACCGCGTCGAAGTGGCCCACAGCGTCGAAGCTGCCAAGCGAAAGCTCGAATCGCAGATTTTTGACATTATTATTTCGGATGTAAGGATGCCAGGCGCTACCGGCGTCGACCTCTTGAAATTTACCAAAGAGATTTCTCCGAACTCCTTCTTTCTCCTTATTACTGGCGTACCGACGGTGGAAACAGCAATCGCGGCCATTAACTCCGGCGCCGATCGCTACGTCATAAAAGACCATGAACTGGTCGACCAACTCCGCCGTGCCGTAAAGGAAGTCTCTGAGAGCCTGAAGTGGAAGAAAGAGGCAGGCTACCTTCGCCGGGAACTACGTCGCTTGACGGGCCTCGATAATATCATCGGTCAAAGTCCCAAGATGCGCGCCATCTTCGACTTGATCCAAACGATTGCTCCACAAACCAGCCGCGTCCTGATCACCGGCGAGAGTGGTACCGGAAAGGAATTGGTAGCCCGCGCCATTCACGAGAACAGCCTTCGCGCTCAGGCTCCCTTTATCACCATCAACTGCGGCGCTTTTCCAGAGACCCTGCTGGAATCCGAACTTTTTGGCTACATGAAAGGCGCCTTCACGGGCGCTAACGAGAATCGCCAGGGTCTATTCCAGGCCGCTCACGGCGGCACACTTTTTATGGATGAGATCGGCAATATGAGCCTAACCATGCAGGTGAAGCTTTACCGCGTCCTTCAGGAAGGCAAAGTACGGCCCATCGGCAGCACCGAAGAAATTGACGTCGATGTTCGTATTATTGCGGCCACGAATAAAGAGTTTGAGAAGGAAATCGCCGAGGGCCGCTTTCGCGAGGACTTGTATTATCGCTTGAGCGTTATTCCCATCCAGCTACCGGCTTTGCGCGAGCGCCGCGAGGACATCCCGCTTCTGGCGCGGCACTTCCTCGAGACCTTCCGGAAGTCGATGGAGAAGCCCATCGAGGGACTTTCGCCTGAAGCAGTTCGCCGCCTGGAATCCTACGATTGGCCGGGAAACGTGCGCGAGCTGGAGAACACCATGGAGCGAGCCGTCGCGCTCGAGACCGGCTGCGAGATCTCTCTGCGCGTTCTCCCCGACCGCATTGCCGGATACTCGTCGGCTGGAGCCTCAGGAGGTGGGGCCCCGGGCGAGCTGTCTTTTCCTGCGGAAGGGCTCGACTTTGAAAAAGAGATAGCGGATACCGAGCGGCGATACCTCCAAGCTGCCCTCGAAAAATCCAGCGGCGTCCGGACCAAGGCATCCGACCTCCTGAAGATTAGCTACCGCTCCTTTCGCCACTACGCCAAGAAGCATAACCTATAGATTCTGAAGGTGTTGCCGTGCACCGAGGCAATGACATGGAGGGGCAACCACCGTTGCAAATTGCCATTTTCCGTCAATCGGCAACGACGAAAAGGGGCAAATTGAGGTATTTGCAGATGCCCCGACGTCGCTAGGGTACTAGCGCGAAACGCCGGGTCGTTTACATATAATTGAAAATAAGAGTTTTACAAGATTTTGCACACCCGGTACAAGGAGTGGCCAGACTGGCATTTCCCTTGCCTTATAGTACGGCGTGCTCTGGCACTAAAACTCTCACACTCTCAAGGAGATAGAATGAAGAAGCAGAAGGGTTTCTCACTCATCGAGTTGCTGATCGTCGTGGCGATTATTCTGATCATCGCGGCTATCGCAATTCCTAACCTCCTCCGGTCGCGTATGGCGGCCAACGAGGCCTCCGCGGTTGGCTCTATCCGTACGCTCAACACCTCCGCTGTGACGTATTCGTCCACCTACCCGGCAGCTGGCTACCCAGCTTCGCTGACGGCAATGGGCGGCACAAATCCTTGCACGGCTACCTCGACGAATGCTTGCTTGGTTGACGCTGTTTTGACGAGCGGCACCAAGAGCGGTTATGTATTCGTTTGGACGGGTGATGGCGCGACGCCTTCGGTCAGCTACACCGTCACGGGCACCCCGGTATCGGTTGGCACCTCCGGTCAGCGCATGTTCTTCTCTGACCAGTCTGGTGTGATCCGCTACTCTGCAACAGGCGCGGGCGCCACGGTGGCGAGCCCCCCGCTTCAGTAAGATTACTTCTCGACTGGGCAACTGGTCGGGAAAAGAATCGGCAGAGCACGGGACTACGGTCCCGTGCTCTGTTTTTTTTGGAGGAGCTTTGATTCCTGAAGTGCGCCGATCGTGCTGACTTTGAATCCGGGCAGCCAATTCGCTTGGGACCTAACTCCCGCGCTCTCCTCACTGGTTTTCCTCTTGCGATGCGAGCGATCTCGCAGCGGGCAGGCAGACATTAGCACCGGTATCTGGACCGCCCTGCGATGACTCTATAGCTGCAGAGCAGCCCGAAAGTCCTGCGAAATCGGCAGCACGCTTTACCAATATCGCCAAACCGCCGTTTTTCGTCAGAGTCCAATATGAAAACGACGATTAGTGTCATTCAATATTTGGAAGAGTCCACACCAGCTCTATGCGTAAACTTAAGCGTATAAGAATCATGCAGTTGCGCCCCAGGGCTTGAAGCAGAGAATGGCATCAAGAATGCTCCCTCTTACGGTAGACGCTACATCGTGTTGGCAAGAAGATTTAGGTCGATGCTGTTTTCTGGAAGATTCTATGCGAAGAAAACAAGACGGGTTTTCACTCATTGAGCTGCTGATAGTCGTGGCCATCATTCTTATCATGGCCGCCATTGCGGTTCCGAACTATCTTCGCTCACGCCTCGCAGCCAATGAATCTTCGGCCGTGCAGTCCGTCCGTACGATCAATACGGCGGTGATTACTTACTCCAGCACCTACCAGAACGTAGGATTTCCACCCAGCTTGATTTCGCTAGGTGGGACGACCCCTTGCACTGCAACGTCTACAAACGCTTGCTTGCTGGACGTGGTCCTGTCCTCTGGAACTAAGGCTGGTTACGTCTTTGTTTACACCGGAGATGGCTTAACTCCTTCGCTCTCCTATGGCGTCACTGCGACGCCTGTTTCTTATGGCATCACCGGACAGCGCATGTTCTGCTCGGACCAGACGAGCGTGATTCGTTATGATCCTAGCGGGGCCGGATGCACGCCCACGAGCAATCCCATTCAATAGACGCACCCTCAGGCTAGCGACATTTAAACTAAACATAGACTGGGCACGGGAGGTCCTCCCCGTGCTCTTTGGCTTTTAGCGGCTGAATAGAGCAAGAGAGCAGCGTTTGCGGCTAGGGCGGGTCTTGCTAGACTACAATCCATGTTTGGGTTCTTAGCCTATGCCCTCGCGATTCTAGCGGCCCTATCCTCCACTAATCCCGAGGCAAAATCGATTAGCGCAAAGCTCGAGGCGCGCTACCGCGGTGCGCGCACTCTGGCGGCAACTTTTCTAGAGCGCTACTCCGAAAGTGGCCAAGTGCTTCGTTCAGAGGCGGGTGTGGCCTATTTCCGGCGTCCCGGAAAAATGCGCTGGGAATACGAATCTCCGGAAAAAAATCTCTTTCTGGTGGATGGGAAGACGGCGTGGTTCTATGTTCCTGCGGATCACACTGTCACCCGCGCTCCAGCAAAGCAAAGCACCGATTGGCGGACGCCGTTGGCTCTCCTCGCCGGCGAGATGAAGTTGTCGCGCGTTTGTGCGCGAGTTGAGCCGTCTACCGCTGAGAAGCCGGCCACACTGGGCAACACTGTGCTTTATTGTCCGCTGCGAGGCGAAGAAAACTCGTCTCAGCAGCCCGCCGCTGCGCCTGCGGATGCTGAGAAGGGCGGTCCCGAAGAATCTGTATATCTTGAGATTGTGCCTGCGACGGGAGAGCTTGCCCGCGTACTCGTTCGCGAGAAGGGCGGCGTCGAGGTCGAGTTCAGGTTCGCCGACTGGCGCTTCGATCCCTCCATCCCCGACTCTTTTTTCCGTTTTGATGTGCCCCTCGGAGTCGCTATCGTCAACGCGGAATCCGCTTCAGAATCAAGACCTTGAGGTTAATTTCAGGTTAATTTGTGGGGAGGTTTCCCAAAAGGAACAGCCAACCATCGGCCGCTACTCCGCATATTATCTAGTTGAGGTAAACTGGAAGGCATGGGGGAATTTGTCTGCCGCGTTGCTGATGCAAACGGCCGGGTCTTCTCGCACGTCGAGCCTGCGAGTTCTCTAGCAGAGGCGCGCCAGAAACTGGTTGAGAGGGGCCTTTACGTCTACTCGGTGGAGACGCGCAGCAGTTTGCTCGGCGCGTTTTCCAAGCGCCGTCGCGAACGCCAAATCGGCGGGTCGGACTTCCTGATCCTCAACCAGCAATTTAATACCCTCATCAAAGCTGGTCTGCCAATCCTCCGCGCCCTAGATCTCTTGGCTGATCGAGCTACCTCCCCAAAGCTTCGCCCCGTGCTCTCCAAAGTTCGCGACCGCGTTCGCGAAGGGAAGTCGCTTTCCGAAGCCATCTCCGAGGCCGGCGTGTTTTCCAAGGTTTATGCGACCGCGATTCTCGCCGGCGAAAAGAGCGGAAACCTCTCCGGAGTTCTCGACTATTACATTGCCTACCAGCGCGTAAGCACCGGCGTTAAAAAGAAAATTCTCGCCACGTTGGTGTATCCAACTCTCCTGATCACCGTCGCAACCATTATCGTCACGTATCTCGTCACCTTTGTGATCCCTAAATTTGCCATGCTGTATCGCGACCTGAATGTCGAACTCCCAGGGCCCACTCAGTTTCTTATTGCGCTCACTGTCGACTACCGGTACGTCGTGATCGGCGCCTTTGCGCTCGTATTTCTTGCGGCGTTTGGCATCGTTCTTTGGTCGAGGACGGAAGAAGGCGGAGAAGCATTCGATCGCTTGAAGTTCCGCATCCCCGTCATTGGCGACACGCTTCTGAAATTCCAGGTGGCGCAATTTTCACGCACGCTGGCTACGCTCCTTACGGGGGGCACCCCGTTGGTTGCGGGCTTGCAAACTGCATCCGACGCAATCACTAGTAAACTGATCCGTGCGACGGTCACGCAGGCGACGCAGAATGTCCGCGAGGGCGAATCGCTTAGCAGTGCTTTGGCATCCAAGGGAACCATGCCCGCGCTGGCCCTCGACATGATCGAAGTCGGCGAATCCAGCGGCGCTCTGGCCCCTATGCTCACCAGCGTCGCCGAATTTTACGAAGAGGAAGTAGGCGTCAGGCTTTCCGCACTTGTGGCTGTCATCGAACCCGTCATTCTTATTTTTATGGGTTTACTGGTAGCCTTTATCTTGATTTCACTCTATCTGCCGATCTTCTCGTTCTCTCTTACGAACACGGCGCCTAAATAGGCAGAAGGAAACAGTGGCTACACAAGAGCACAATTGGACCCCCGGCGACAGCGCTGATGTCGTCAACGAACGCGAATTTGCTCGCAAGCTTGCGGGCCGCTACCGCTGCGCCTTTGTCGATCTAAGCGAGCAGCGCATCGATCCGGAGCTGTTCCGCACCATTCCCGCGGACTTGATGTTCCGCTACAACTTCGTGCCGCTCGAAGTACAGAACAACTCACTTTCGATCGCCGTTTCCGATCCCAGCCTGGTATTGCTGAGTGATGAACTTCCCTTGCTCCTCGGAAAAAAGTTGGCCATCAAGGTGGCCACCGCAAAGCAGATTGGCGACATCCTCAAGCGCACCGAGCAATCGCAGCGCGTCCTCGAGCAAGCCACCGAAGCCTTTACGCTTCAGGTTTCCAAGGAAGAAGAAGAGAGCGAAGAGACCATTTCCGGCGATCGCCTGACGCGTGATACCACCGTCAGCCCGGTCGTACGGCTAGTTGAAACGATCATCTTCACCGCATTGGAACGCCGCGCCAGTGACATTCACATCGAAGCCCGCGACACCGAAGTGGCCGTCAAGTACCGCATTGACGGCGTGCTGCAACACGCCATGCAGCCGATCGCCAAAGAATGGCATTCCACGGTTCTTTCGCGCATCAAAGTCCTCAGCGACCTGGACATCGCGGAGCGTCGCGTCCCGCAAGACGGCCGATTCCGTGTGAAGTACAAAGGCCGCTTCATCGACTTGCGCGTCTCCATCATGCCCGCAAGCCACGGCGAAGACGCCGTGCTCCGCGTCCTCGACAAAGAAACACTTTCCGAGAAATTCCAGAGCCTGAGCCTGGATGTTGTCGGCTTCTCCGATCTCGAGGTCAAACGTTTCCGCCGCTACATTCAAGAGCCCTACGGCATGGTGCTGGTCACCGGACCAACAGGCTCGGGCAAAACCACCACTCTCTATGCCGCCATCAACGAAATCAAAAGCGACGAAGACAAAATCGTCACCATCGAAGATCCTGTCGAGTACCAGCTCAAGGGCATCACGCAAATCCCTGTGAATGAGAAAAAAGGCCTCACCTTCGCCCGCGGATTGCGTTCCATACTTCGCCACGACCCCGACAAAATCATGGTCGGCGAAATCCGCGACCAGGAAACCGCCCAAATCGCCATTCAGTCTGCGCTCACTGGACACTTGGTCTTCACTACCGTCCACGCCAACAACGTCACCGACGTGATCGGCCGCTTCATCAACATGGGCGTCGAGCCTTACAATTTCGTCTCCGCCTTGAACTGCATCATGGCGCAGCGTCTCGTCCGCGTGATTTGTGAAAATTGCAAACGGCCAAAGAGTTTTTCGGCGGCCGAATTAAAAGAGGCCGGCCTCGATCCCGCGGCTTGGTCCAACGTCGTCCTCTCCGAAGGCGCTGGCTGCCTCGAATGTTCCGGCACGGGCTTTCATGGCCGCACCGCCATCTGCGAGTTGTTGGATTTGACGGATCGCATCCGCGAAATGATTGTGGACCGCCGCCCAACCTCCGAGATCAAGCGCATCGCTCGCGAAGAAGGCATGATCACTCTGCGCGAAAGCGGCCTGGCCAAAATCCGCGCCGGCATGACCACCGTCAAGGAAATCAACAAGGTGACCTTCGTTGAGTAGCGCTGCCACATTTCATCAAGGGATTTACAAGAGCGACCTCGTGCGCCGCATCGCAAGCTGGCTGGATGCCATCCCCCATCCTCCGCTGGCCATCGAAATAGACCTCAACCGCGTCGCGGGCGCGCGTTGGACGAGAACCGGCGGCGTAGACGGTTACGCCGTCGAGGTCCTTCCTTTCGGCGCATTGGTGCCCTCTGCCGTCGAGACCAATATCGCCAATGCTGCCGCTCTCAAGTCCGCTATAGCCGGCGTGTGCTCCACGCTGCGCGCCAAGGACGAGAGCGTCGCGCTGATTTTGCCGGATCCCGTCATACGCGTCTTCGTGCAACATTTCGACGATTTTCCTCGCTCCAAAGAAGAAGCCGATCCCATGCTGCGCTGGAAGCTGAAGAAAAGCGTGCCGTTTGAAGTCGACGAAACGCTCATTTCCTATATGCGCCAGGCGCCCCGGGAAGCGGGCGTAGACGTCGTTACCGCCCTTGCGCGCTTGCGCATCATCCGTGAGTACGAATCCCTCGCCGAAGCGGCAGGCCTGCACCCTGGAGTCGTGCTCAGTTCCTCGCTCGCGGCCATCGCGCTGGTGGAAGAAAACAAGCCCACGCTTCTCGCCCGCGTCTCCGGCCCTTCTTTGACGACGGCGATCGTCCGCGAAGGCGTCCTCTGCGGCTACCGCTGCACGGAATTGCCCGCGCGTGGCGCCGATCTTACGCCCCACATGTTGCTCGAAGACATCTATCCAGTAGCCGCGTATTACCAGGACACCTGGCAGGAAGGCATCCACTCCGTTCGCGTTGCAGGCCTGGGCGCGCGTTTGCCGGAATTTGTGCGGCCGCTCGAGGAAGAATTTCATTGCGAAGTCCGCTCGCTGCTTCAAGCGGGCGTCTCTGACGGGCGCATCCCTGCCGATGCGCGTCCGATGGCCGACCGCGAACTGGACGGTTTGGTCGGCTGGATGCTGCATCGCGGCTAATATAGTTCGCTTCGCGTATCGAGAGAGGGAGCAACAGGAGAAGAATGAGAGTTCGGCTCAATCTAGCGACCAAGCCTCTTGAGGCGCACCGGAAATTCATTGCCGGTTCTGGCCTCGTAGGCGCAATCGCTGTGATCGTCTTTCTGAGCCTTGGCTGGCACGTCTATCTGGCACGCAAAGCCAATGCCGAGATGCGCGCCAAGTCCGCGAAAATACTCCGGCAGGTTGCGGAGTCTCAGCAACAGCGCGCTGCTTTGGAGAGCTTTTTTAACCTGGATGAGAATCGCAATCTCCACGATCGAGCCGCCTA
>Ga0074044_10002256_pt1 | contig 16905 bp, 15 predicted proteins | sample BogForMeECP23OM1_FD_94443 | JGI IMG/M metagenome (GOLD analysis project Ga0074044, IMG submission 94443) | Bog forest soil microbial communities from Calvert Island, British Columbia, Canada - Bog Forest MetaG ECP23OM1 | ecosystem: Environmental > Terrestrial > Soil > Wetlands ...
ATCCGGAGCCTTCCGAGGTTTCGGATCAGTACAAGTCAACTTCGCATTAGAGTCCAACATGGACATGATCGCGGAGAAGCTTGGAATAGATCGGTTAGAGTTACGCAAGAAGAACGTGTTGCGCGAAGGAGATATTGGCCCGTTCGGCTACGCGATACGCGGAAGTGTTGGAGTATACGAGACGCTTCTCAAGGTTGAAAATTCCGAACTATGGAAAAATAAACTAAAGTACAAGACAGAAAAAACCGCGGCCTGGTGCAAGCGAGGAATAGGAATCGCAACCGGCGTGAAAGGTTTCGGTTTCGGAGCCCTCCCTGACTTTGCAGCTGCATCAATCCAAATTACTCCAGTTGGAAAATTCGTAATCGGGATAAGTTGCCCGGAAATTGGACAGGGGGGGATAACTGCATACACGCAGATAGCCGCGGAAGCCTTGAACTGCCACATAGACGACATATACATTGCCTCTGCCGACTCACAACTCGCACCCGACACCGGAACAACCTCCGCCTCCATGGCATTAGTTCGAGGAGGAAACGCGATACTCGCTGCCGCCCCTAAGATGAACCAACTACTTCTGACCGCAGGATCACAAATCCTGCAAGAACCGTCAGATAAACTCCGCATTGAACAATCTCACGTCAAGAGCAACCTCAACTCAAAGAAAATCGTGACGTTAGCCCAAATCGCTCAACACCTCGAAAAAAACGGTTCCGATACCAAAGTAATAGGAGGGTTCAACGTCCCACGCTTCGAAAAACCAGCAGAAGGAAGCATCGAAATTCCTCATTGGTCATACATGTACGCAAGCGGAATCGCTCTAGTGGAAGTTAACACACTCACCGGAGCCACAAAAGTTCTCAAATTCCTTCTTGCAACAGACTGCGGAAAAATCATCAACCCACAATCGTATTCTGGGCAACATGAGGGCGCAATCCTACAAGGAATAGGATTTGCATTAATGGAGGATACATTGATCGAAAATGGAAATGTCCTCACGAATAATTTTACAGCATATATTATCCCCACAATCGCCGACATGCCTGACATTCAAATTGAACCGGTCGAAACGTATGAAAAGATAGGGCCTTTCGGCGCGAAGGGTTTAGGAGAAATTGGAATCGTAGCAGTGCCCGCGGCAATCGCCAATGCCATCTATGATGCTACTGGCGCACGCATTTACTCTCTCCCGGCAACACCAGAAAGAGTCTACAAAGCGCTCCAGAACAAGGACGAATTTCATGGCTCCTAGAGTAAAGGTCAGACTCTTCCATGAGTTACGAACAAACGTCGGACAAAGCGAACTGGAGCTTGAAGCAGATACCCTAAACGAATTGATTCAGATACTGATTCAAAGATACAGTACTCTCAAGGAATTATTATTCGACTCCCAAGGCAAACTCCGCGGATACATGTTCTTTTACATCAACAACGCTGTTCAAAACCCACCAATTCTCTCGAGGAAACTAAATGACGGAGACCTAGTACTATTAGTGCCCTCTGCAGCAGGAGGCAAAGGTTAGAGATGCGACGATTCGACATGTATGTGCCAGCAAATTTCGACGATCTGCTAGCATACATAGACGAACATCCAATATCAAATGAGATTCATCTCATAGCAAACGGCAGCGACATAATCAATCGAATCCAAAGACGCCAACTGAGAGCACGAACATTAGTTGACCTCTCAGGATTAGATGAATTAAATTACGTTAAGAAAGAGAACGGAACAATCAGAGTAGGCGCGTTGACGACGATTTCAGATTTGATTAGTTCGTCTATCATTGATTCCCGGTTGGAGGTTTTCCGAGAAGTTGCTTCCAAGTTTGGTGGTCCAGCGATTCGGAACGTAGCCACGGTTGGAGGAAATATTTGTGCCGCTTCATCTTCTGAAGATTTACTTCCCGTACTCTTAGTTCTTGACGCCAAAGTACGTTTGCGTAGCAAGGGGAATGAGCGAGTAATTCCTATCGAGGAGTTCCTTAAGGGGAAGAGGCAGACTGATTTGAAACCTAACGAAATTTTGGTTGAGACTATGTTCGAAGAAGTCGACAATCGGTCGGCATGTGCGTTTGAGAAGATTGGTATGAGAAATTCACTCATAATAGCTTTCGTTAACTGCGCGGTCTACCTTAGAGTTGATGAAAGTTCTCGCATCGAAGAGGCTCGGGTAGCATTTAATCGCGTAGCTGGAAAGACTCCTGCACGCGCCAAAAGAACAGAAGAACAACTCAAAGGCACATCCATTACGACAAACAACGTATCACGTTTAGAGCCCGTTATCCGAGGCGAACTACGAACCAGCCCTGACTTCAGGGCCAGCGCCGAGTACCGATCGGATGTGGCTTGTGTGCTGCTTAAACGCGCCATGAACAAGTGTATCCATGAACTGGAGGGACGCTGATTGGCAAAACATTTACTGAAGTTTACCGTCAACGGTAAAGACCACGCTCTAATCGTTGATTCGCACGAAAGATTACTCGACGTTTTAAGAGACCGACTTGGGTTAAGAGGAACGAAGGAAGGATGTAGTACAGGAGATTGCGGAATCTGCGCGGTCATAATGAATGATCGCTTAGTCAACTCGTGTCTAACCTTCGCGATCCAAGCCCGCAACAAGCATCTGACTACTATCGAAGCAATAGGAACTGAAGAGAATCTTCATCCACTTCAGGACGCCTTCATGAAGTGGAATGCATGTCAATGCGGCTTTTGCATTCCTGCCATGATCTTGACAACAAAACTCCTGCTGGATCAAACGCCCAATCCATCCGAACAAGAAATCAAAGCAAGCATAAGCGGAATCTTATGTCGATGCACCGGTTACTACAAGATAATTCAAGCAGTGAAAACGGCCGCTGTTGAAATTAGAGGTGATAATTGATGGTGGTTGATTCAGCAGAGAAAAAAACATTCCCACAAATGTTACTTGTCGGTAAGAACGTAGAACGCTTAGACGTACTCGACAAAGTCCTAGGGAAACCAATCTACACGATGGATATTGTCCCCGAAAACGCGCTTTTCGTTAAAGTTGTAAGATCAACACATGCCCACGCGCGATTAAATCGAATCGACACCTCCAAAGCCAGAAGGTACCCTGGCGTCGTAGAAGTAATAACTGCAAAGGATATTCCCGGAATTAACGAATCAACCGCCCTATTGCCCGACAAACCCCTTCTAGCAGATGGCAAAGTAAGATTCGTCGGTGAACCAATCGCCGCAGTCGCCTCACATGATCTAGCGATAGCAGATGAGGCAGTAGATTTAGTAGAAGTCGAATACGAGCCACTTCCAGCAGTATTCTCACCAACCAAAGCCCTAGAATCTCAGGCCCCGCAAATCCATGACAATGGAAACGTCGCAAAACACGTGAAACTGCGAAAGGGAAACGTTGAGGACGGATTCAAGCAGGCAGATCTGGTAGTAGAGGGCAGGTATGTGACTCAATTTCAGGAACCCGCCCCACTCGAACCCGAAGCAGGTTTCGTGATTCCAGAACCCGATGGGTCTGTAACATGCGTAGGATCCATCCAAAGCCCGTTCCACGTGCAGACCGGAATAGCCAAAATTCTCTCCCTACGCCCAGATCAAGTCAGAGTAATCCAAGCAGTCACTGGTGGCGCGTTCGGTCCTAAATCTGATGAGATTCCAGTAGATGTGCTTGGCATGGCAGCAGTGATCGCTGTAAAGACCCGTCGCCCAACCGCACTTGCCTATACTCGAGAGGAATCGATGATTGGGCACACCAAAAGGCATCCATTCGTCATCAACGTAAAAGCAGGCGTTACCAAAGCAGGCAAACTGACAGCATGGGAGACACGATTAGTTGCCGACACAGGAGCCTACGCATCTTTAGGCCCTCTCGTTATAATTCGTGCATTATTCCACGCAACCGGTCCGTATGTAATACCTCACGTTAAATCCGACGCGTACTGTGTCTACACGAACAACACAATAGCTGGCTCTTTCAGAGGGTTCGGCGGACCACAGGCCCATTTCGCTGCGGAATCGCATATGGATGAGATCGCTAAGAAATTAGGTATGGATCCTGTTGGTTTTAGGTTGCTTAACATCCTCCGACCAGGAACTCTGATGGCCACGAGCCAAATGGTCGACGAAGCATGCGGCTTAGAGGAATGCGTCGAAAAAGCTGTGAACGAATCTGATTGGCATGTTAAGCGCTCATCCTTCGCCAAGGAAAACGGTACCAAACGACATGGCTTAGGTATCGCGATAATGTATCACGGCAACAGCCTCGGACCAGAAGGAAGTGACTTTGCCTCAATACACATGAAAGTTGACAATGACGGAAAAATAGGATTCAGAACCGGGATGACCGAATACGGGACGGGTGCACCTTCAGGCCTAATTCAAATCGCCGCCGAAACCATGCATCTACCGATCAGCTACTTCAAACTGCAGCCACCGGATACTGATCATTGCATAGATACCGGCCCAACCGTCGCCTCGCGCACAATCACAATCGGCGGACGCGCTTCTCAATTAATCGCCGAACGGCTAGATCAACAAATGAAAAGCATCGTCGCAGAATTATTAGGATGCAAAAGCAGCGAGATAGAAGTCTCCAACGGGAACTATTATGACAAAAAGGATTCTGAGAGATCAGTTTCCTACTCGACAATCATAGAGGCATCGCGCAAGCGTGGCATAGAATTGGATGTTGAAGGAACATTTACTGCACCAAAGTGCGAATACGATCCTGAAACAAGTCAAGGAACCACCTACCTACAGTTCACGTACGCTGCGGTAACGGCAGAAGTGGACGTAGATACTGAGACCGGAAAGATTGATGTCACCAAAATGGTGACCGTATATGATATCGGGAAGGCAATCAACCCTCTAGGAGTGGAAGGGCAGATCGAGGGAGGAACGATACAGGGACTGGGATACGCCATAATGGAAGACCTCGTTCACAAAGATGGAATCGTTCAGAATCCTAATTTGGCGGACTACTATATTCCTACATCACTCGACATCCCTGAGATCAAGACCATCCTTCTCGAATACCCAGGCCATCTAGGACCGTATGGTGCAAAAGCGATTGGAGAACCACCGATCGTTCTACCTGCAGCGGCCATCATAAACGCAATTGACAATGCAGTAGGTATCCGGTTGACTGAGTTACCTGCCACCCCAGACAGAGTTCTGTCCGCCCTAAGGAGGAAAAATGCCCGTGAGTAACGTTTACCAGAAAATGAACGAATTACTCTCAAAACATGAAACCTTCGCCATTGCTACGATCGTAAGCTACAAGGGATCCGTCCCAAGACGACTAGCGAAGATGCTCATAACAAAAGACCTGAAGACATACGGATCAATAGGTGGCGGATGCGTCGAAGGACAGGTTGCCGAAGAAGCATCGCTGATGCTCAAAGAAAGTGCCATTGGTGTCGTCGTGAAATCTTACGATCTTATCGAAGAAGAATTTGGGGGAGTAGGTATGAATTGCGGTGGAAGAATAGATGTCTCAATCGAGATAGTGGAACCAACACCTCAAATTATTATTGCTGGAAGCGGTCATCTCTCATCAGCCATAGCAAAGCTCAGCCACTCATTGGGCTTTGATGTAATCGTAATAGATCCCTTAGCTAAGAAGGAAAATTTTCCAGAAGCACAAATGGTGCTTTCGGATTTTGTGGAAAACAATCTTCTCAATATTCACTTATCAACTCACAGCTACATAGTGATTGTGACACGCCACAAAGACGATCTTCCCACACTCAGGGCTTCTTTGAAAACAAAAGCCGAGTACATTGGTTTGATCGGGAGTAGACGTCGTGTGCTACAGGCTTTCCGTATACTGCAACAAGAAGGATATGATGAAGCGCAACTCGCGAGGGTAAATGCACCAATCGGGTTGGATATAGGTGCTGAAACCCCAGAAGAGATAGCGGTCAGCATTATGGCGGAGATAATTCAACACCGAAGAATGGGACGAAATCAGGCTGCGCACCCTATGAAGATTGATGCTTCGACACTAAAGGGGCTCCATGCCGAAGCTAATTCGCCGAAGTAACCTAATGCATACTACGGCTTTTGCTGATCCTTCTTATCCTTGGCAAGATCTTGAACGCTAACAATCCCGATTGGAGGGAATCCCATAGAGACACCTGCAGTCGGCGTATTCGTGGGTACAAGCATCAAAGTGCCCTTGCTCTGTAATCCTAGCTCGTAGAGAATGTTCATCCAACGAAGCTCAAGCGCTCTAATGTTCTTCTCGTACAGATTAGCAGCATCAACCATCTTCTGCGCGGCTTCGTACTCCGCCATCGCTAACGTCACCCTGGCTCTGCGCTCACGTTCAGCCGAGGCCTGCCGCGACATAGCTTCCTGCAACATGGAAGGAATTGCAATGTCCTTAACCTCAACAGAACCGACCTTAATGCCCCAATGCTCCGTCTTCTCATCAATGATGTTTCGCGCTTCCACTCCTACTTTATCTCTTTCAGTTAACAGCTCATCAAAACTCACTTTACCTATAACCTCTCTCAACGTAGTCTGCGCTGCGAGAGTGGTAGCTTCCAGATATCTCTCCACATTCAAAACTACTTTTTCAACGTCTACCGCCTGAAAGAACATAATCGCATCCACATTAACCGGCACATTATCCTTCGTCAACGTCTGCTCAGTACGAAACGGAACAGTTTGCACGCGCGTAGACACAATATTTGGTATCCGATCAACAAATGGAATAATATAGAACAGACCCGGTCCCTTCATGCCTACGAATCTTCCTAAACGTAGAACGGGGGCGCGTTCCCATTCCTTGATCACCTTAATCCCTGATGCGACCATCATTATGATAAAAAGGAGAACGATGAGGCTGATTATGAATCCTGGGTCGAAAAGCATATCCATTAAGGCCAAAAATTCAACCTTCAGTTCTCATTCGTCGGCTTTACTCTTAAGATTAGCCCCTCACGTCCGATAACCTCAACACTCTCACCACGCTTTATCGTTCCACCAATCGTTTCAGCTCTCCAAATCTGTCCTTCAACTCTCACTTCTCCACTAGGAGCGAGCTCTGAATTTGCGCTTCCGATTGAACCGATCAAATGTTCTGATCCGGTTTTGATTTTCATTCTCCTAGCTTGAGCCACTTTGTACACAACTAAGCCGAAGATCGCTGACATAACGAGAGTAACTGAAACAAGTGTCTGTCTCGAGGATTCCACTGCCTGTGCCGACAAAAGTTCCCATCCGGGCAGAGGAAACGCGAAGAAACTTCCGACAATTACAAACCCTATTCCACCTAATGCGAAGACACCAATGTGTGTCTTGATTTCAATTAACGTGAGAATTATACCAATAATAAACAGTAAAATCGCGGCAGTACTGATCCCTATTATCCCGAACCCTATCAACGATAAGAAAAACATTAACCCACCAACTATCTCAAGTCCAAATCCTGGAGACTTGAAACCTATGATCATTGCATAGAGACCTACGAGAAACAATACGATAGCGATTAGAGGGTTAGACAGAAACGTGAGTAGCTCTATGCTGATGCCGGGATCATACGTAAACACCGTAGCTTGAGATACGCCTGCAAAATCGAATGTCTGAGTATGAGGAACATTTTCCAGAGTATTGGTGGGCGTTACGCTCCAAAGAGAACTCCCACCAGCAGTTGTACTCATTACGAGAGAGTAAGGTTCCAGTTGGGATAAGAGACTCTGTAAGCTGTCCGCGATGAATTCTATCACATGAAGCCTTAACGCTTCCTCGGGACCTAAATTCAGATTCTCTGTGACGAACTCCCGTGCTGCTGTCTCGTTTCGATCATGCAGCCTAGCGTTGTCCGCCATGAGTCCGGAAAGCGCGTTAATGTATTTTGATTCATTCAGCACCTCGCCTGTAGCGGAAACTGGTTGGGCTGAACCGATAGTAGTTCCTGAAGCCATCGCGGCTATGCCTGACGCCATAAGAATGTATGTACCACCGCTCCAAGCCGATCCTCCAGTCGGAGTTACCCATACCAGGATAGGTATAGGGGACGAATTGAAATCGTTCATAATGTTCGTTACAGAATCAAGTTCTCCGCCAGGAGTATTCAGTTCATACACGATCAACCTTGCATTACCTGCTTCAGCCTCTGCAATCGAACGCGTAACCAGTTCTTCGGTCGTACGAGAGATCTCTGAACTGATAGTGACTACTAGCACATCGCCTTGAGCTGACGCGAGGACGGGTCTAATGGCTAGTAAAAGGACAACCGCTAACAGAACTGAGGGAAGAATAATTCGCAAATCCGCAACCAACAACCATGACAGGCGTTCGCTTTAAACTGTGCTCAGATCTTCAGAAACAACAAGAGCGCAATTGGTGGCAATCAGGAAACGAGAAAAACAATCAAAGATGCTTAAGGAAATTAGAAAACACTTTCCAACCCGACCTTGGAAATCTGAATCTTCATTCGCCACGCTGATACACACGATTCTCTCTCAGAACACAAACGATAGAAACAGTGACCGAGCAATGAGAGAGCTCCGGAGACATTACGTTATCAACCCGTCTAGTCTAGCTAACGCGCAAATTACCGATTTGATTCGTTTGATCCGCCCTGCCGGACTCTATCGATCCAAAGCAACTCACATCAGACAAGTATCGAACATAATTCAAAAAGAGTATGGAGGAAAACTGACAAAAATTCTGCGACTAAATTATCGAAGCGCAAAAGAAAAACTGACTTCTCTGCCCGGGGTTGGACCTAAAACAGCCGATATATTACTAGCGTTTATCGCCGGGCATCAAATCGTTCCGGTAGATACCCATGTTTCACGCATTGCGAAGCGACTCGGCATAGCTCCCACAAACGCCAGCTACGAGACGATCAGACTAAGCTTAGAAGCACTCACCATACCCAGCCAAAGAAGAACCCTTCATCTCTCCATGATTAGATTCGGACGCGCAATTTGCAAAGCTCCCAAGCCCTTATGTGAAAAGTGTCCAATTAACAACAGTTGCCCTAGCAGCAGCGTTAACATCAACCCTGTCAACAACTCTTTTTAGTCGAATGTATTTCCACGCCTTCCAGACGTTCACATGCCAACTGAAGTAGTGGATGAAGACATTCCGTTCTTCGCCGAAGTAACAGCGGGAGGACGAATTACGATACCTGAAGAAATTAGAAAAATCTTCGAGATCAAAGATGGCGACGCGGTTTTTTGCAGATTGAAGATAATGCCTAAGAAGAAAAATGAAACCTCAAAAGAAAAGCAATCGTCACAGTAATGCTTGAGATTATGTATAAGATTTCCCACTCGCGCGAAAGTCATCTACAACTTCCGCACACCAACTCGCAACGTATTGAACACCCTATCCATCTATTGACGTAGTGCTCAGGTCGAACACGTTAGTCGAAGACATATGCGAGACAACTGTCACTAACAGGGTCTGCCATTCTGTCTTCTCTTTACCGTTCAGTATTCTTGGTGAGGTTTAGTTTCGGACTGGTACTATTCTAGAAAGGCGACCCATTTGCCGCTATGTTTCTCTCGCTAAGTTTGGAGAAAAAGGTTTGAATGCCCTTGAACTCTCCTGACTCACCTTTGTGCACGTTTTCCATTTACGAATAGCATTCTGGTCTATTCCGGTGGTTTCTTTTTCACGAAGACCCATACTTTGCTAAGAGTGAAATGTACTGTGCCTCCGGCAATGCTCGTGGCTATATAGAAGCTGGTTTCAGCTAGGTTGATTGGGTGTCCACGCACAACTTTAATGAGAATGGGTATGGCTCCGTGATAGGTATAGTAGATTGAGCCGCTAATTAAAGCGCCAAAGATGCCACTAACTCCGAACTTCAATGCTTCAATGAAAACGGATTTCACGGTCATTTTTGAATCTTCTTTTTCCGTGCTTCCAGCAACGCTAAGGACCTTCGCCGCTGATAACAAGTTTACCCTTCGCAGGTAGCTTCGTAACCGATAAATTACCGAACGCATGTGCGTCACATATGGAAGCAGTATTTCTGGTTCAACCGTGGGTACAGACTCGTACGGCAATCGATTGCTGCAAACTCTGCTTCCAAGAGCGCGGCAATAAGGCACATATAGAGTGTAAACGCGCTCATCTTGCAGCCTACAATTCTATCCTCGCTATTCTCAGACTGGAAAAGGGAGCAGAATTCGAGGAGGCATTCAAACGTATCGAGAACGCGCAGACGAAATGCATTAGCACGATTGTACCAGACGAGAGTTGTCATGGCCAATCTCAGGAAGCGCTAAAGTACACGCTTGATCTCTACGATAAAATTCTTGAAGATTACAAGAAGCGACTTCCGAACAGAACTTCACCAACGCCTCGCATGTAGGTGAAGCGAGATGGCGCAAGATCGAGACACCAAAATAAATTGGCTCGATTGGACAAACGAGTCCTTTCACCGAGCGAGAACCGAACATAAGCCCGTTCTACTTGACATAAGCGCGGTATGGTGCCATTGGTGCCATCGACTTGACCACGACACATATTCGGTACCCGAGATCGCAAGATACATTGAATCACACTTCATACCAATACGAGTTGACACCGACAAGCGACCAGACATTAACCGAAGATACAACATGGGAGGTTGGCCGACTACAGCATTTCTAACACCCGACGGGCATCTGATCGGCGGCGGAACATATTTCCCACCCGACAAAATGAAACAGATACTACACGACGTTCTCAGTTACTGGGAAAAATCCAAAGAACAACCAACACAAACGCAAGATCAACAGCAGGAAATGGGAGTCCGCGAATCTATCAGCGCTACAATCATCGATGAGATATTGGGAGAAATTGCGAACAATTTCGACCCGATTTATGGTGGATTTGGTTCGCAACCAAAGTTTCCGAACACCGAAGCCACGAACTTGCTCTTCTCAAATATCACGACACCGGCAATCGAGAATTCCTCCGCATCGTAACGATAACCCTCCAAAATGCCGGTAAAGGTGGAGTGTACGATCATGAAGCAGGCGGATTTTTCAGGTACTCAACCCTGAGAGATTGGAGTGTTCCTCATTTCGAGAAAATGTGCGAAGACAACGCCAAATGGCTCTCCATCTACGTGCACGTTTACCAAGCTACGCAAGATCCTTTCTACCTTGAGAAAGCAAGAGGAATCATAGATTACGTCAATGCTTGGTTGCGGGACTGCGAGAGAGGTTGTTTCTACGGCAGTCAGGACGCTGACGAAGAATACTACAAGCTCAGCAAAACTGAACGCGCCGATCGCGAAGCCCCGTTCGTTGATAAAAACATCTACACAAACTGGAACGCCATGATGATCCACGCATATCTGGAATCATCATTTGTCACAAACGACAAATCAATAATGGAATTTGCATTAAGAAGCCTCGAGAGACTTATCGCTCTAAACTACAGACCTGGTGAAGGGATGTATCACTATTACGACAACCAACCGCGGATACCCAATCAACTATCGGATCAAATACACATGACAAGAACCCTCTGCCAAGCCTACGAGGTTACCGGTAACAACGAATTCTTGCAATTGGCCGAGGAAATAATGAAAACCGCCAAGGAGAGGCTATACGATTCAAAGAACGGAGGATTCTTTGATACAGCAATTGATCCGAATGCTCCAGGCTTCCTTAGCAAAACCACGAAGCCTCTGGATGAAAACAGTATCGCCGGTCGTGTTCTAATGAAATTATTCGAGCTAACCGACAAAGAAGAATATAGAAAGTTGGCTGCTGATACACTCAAAAACTTCACGGGAATCTACTCACAGTTCGGGTTCATGGCAGCAGACTACGGTCTAGCGGTGGATGCTTTCCTAAACGAGCCTACCCTCATTCGAATTCTCGGATCAAGCGAAAATCCAACTACAAATGCCATGTTGACAGAAGCAATGAAGATCTTCGCACCACGAAAAAGCATCACGTTACTCGATCCCGAAAACGATTCGCAGAGGATAATTACGTTTGGCCTACAAAACGCTCAACAAGGCACGGCATACATTTGCGTAGGCCGAACTTGTACCGCTCCATTGACCGAGCCCAAGAAACTCTCAGAACAAATCAGCAAAATGGGTGCGCCGGAAACTAAAACGTAAGCCGAATGTTCTTCGTTTGAATCTTCTGCATAATCCATGATTATCTACGGATATCTTCATGTACTTAGAGCAAGCTCGAATGCCTTTCGCTCCAGGGAAGTGAAATTATTCACGTAACAGCTCATCAACATCTCGGTACCATTTCTTCCTTTCTCCGATTTGTGATCTCATCTTCCACCCTCTTGTCTTGGGTTCTTCATCTATTCGACCACGTAAAGCAGTGATTTTTGAAGTTACATCTTTCTTATCCTCTTCGGAGAGCTTCTCGCGAGTTTGTGTTGCTTTTCTCACATTTTCCAAGTTGGTTGTGAACGTTTTCCAAAGCCCCCAGTCGCGAGAGGTAAGCCGCGCCAAATAATCTGCGTTGATCATCTCATTGTCCGATCCACCGATCGGATGTTCCCTGAGCAGCATAATCGTGTCTATCGCGTCCTTCTCCTCCAGTTTGACTATTTGCATTTTCTCTAAGAGGAGCTCTGCGAGCGGAATCGTCGGATCATCAACTTCGAGCCTATCCTGGAAGACAATATCGTGGCAGAACTCAAGCTTGTCTAGGAAGACATCGCAATGTCGACTGGTGCCGCTGGTATCGTTAAATATTAGCCTGGAACCGAAAAGGGCTCTTACCCGGACGTCATACTGATACCCGAGTCCGGCGAAGAGAGTGTTGATTCTGGCGGTTTCCTTTCTGTAGGAAGCGAAGTCTATGTCAGTAAACGTGCGTCCAAGCATTTCCTGTATGTAGGAGAATTTGGGGCAATGTATGTGAAACGCGAGCGCTCCAAGTAACCTCAATAATACGCCCTCGTTTTTGGCCGCGTCCATGATTCTGTGTACTTCTTCGAGAAAGTCAGGGCGTGCACTGCCATATTTTGCCAGGATACGTACCCCACGAAGAAGTGATAGGCTGTCGCCTAAATGAAACTTTGTTAATTTTTTATCCTTCCAAGGAAAATCAAGATTGAGTAACTCAAAAGGCAGATTTTTGCCTCATACCCAATTTTGAATAAAATAGGAAGGGGTTAAATTAGTAATCAGCGAGACCAACAATCGAAGGTTAGCTTATGACAAGTGAACCAAGTCAACCTGTTGCGTTTGTAAGGAAAGCTTCGGGACTACGGAGAGACGTTTCGTTATTGGATGTAGTAAGCCTGAATCTGAGCAACATGTCAGGTGGCGCAGCCCTCGGAGTCATAGGTTTCACAACGGTGCTGCTATCCTCGATGAACGGGGTCAACTTGGTATATGGCTCTATAATGGCTTGGTTGCTTTCAATCCCGGAGATTATTGTCTATACGATGATGACGACAAGAGTCAGTCGGACGGGTGGAGACTACGTTTGGGTTTCTCGTGTCTACGGCGGATTCTTCGGAGGACCTCTTGCGTTCATGGGGTACACGCTTGAGACGATGGCATATATGGCACTGATCGCGCTGGCGGCAGTAGTTTCGATTGGTTCGGTTGGAGTTGCGCTTGGATACTCGAACATGCTTCCTCTTGCGTTGCCAGGCAATATTCCTGGAGCTAACCTTGCAGGGCAGTTTGTCATTGCAGCATTAGTATTTGCTGTCCTTATCGCAATCAACGTTTTCAAACCAAAATGGGGTTTCAAAGTCGTTGCGATTGCGGTAATACTCGCCATAGCGGGAACTTTTGTAGGGATTTTTGCGCTCTTGGCTGCTGGAACGACAGGAGTGCAGAACTATATGAGTTTCCTTAACTCGATTGGCGCCAACACATCGTATACTGCAGTTGCTAGTTCGTACACTGGTTCAACGTTCGATTTCGGGGCAACTATATTCATGCTCCCATTCTTCGCCATCTTCGTCTATCCTTGGTTGAACGCAGGACCCGCTGTAGCTTCTGAGATTAAGGGTAAAGGTGCGCTGCGATACAATGTGTTCATATCGTCTTTTGTAACTCTCATAGTTGTCACCGCGGCCTTTGGCGCCATGTACTATGCTGGCGGTTTCAACTTCATAAATGGGGCATTAGGAAACGCGAACCAAGTATACAATTGGTCGTTCAACTTCTGGACACTCGCAATGGGTGTCTCTAGTCCCCCCGTGTCTTGGTTCATCGGCTTAGGCTGGATCCTGTGGAACGTAGCCATCATAGCCTACGCAATCATCGTTCTATCCCGATACCTCTTTGCTCAATCCTTCGACCGATTCCTGCCCGAGAAGATATCATACATTAGCCCGAAGTATGGATCGCCTACCGTCGCATTCCTAATCAATCTCGTAGGCACAATAGTTTTGATCGGATTAGCTTCGTTCTTCTACGGTACTCTAGTTTCACTCTACGGAGCTGTTGTCGCGTCGATGATTTACTTCATCTTCATAGGAATCGCAGCCGTACGCTACGCTCTCAAGAACGAGAAAGGACGATCCAAAGCAATCCTAGCAACCGCCGGCGCACTGATGACGATCGTATTTCTGTACATCACCGGCCAATTCCTCGCCTACGCAGCGATATGGGGAGGAAACCCAATTGCATATGGCTGGGTGGTGGGCAGCTTCATCGCTGGAGTCATAATTTACATTGTCTCTAAATCATACTACTCCAAGCGTGGCATTGATATCACGCTTGCGTACAAGGAACTGCCCCCACTATAATTCAGCAACCAGTGGACTAAAGCCCAGTCACATGAAACCGGTGAGCTAGGCAAAGACTGTTTCACATTCGGATTAAGACTCCGGAGAAACGGGCCAATCAGATTACGGTAGAGGCTGTCAGGCTTATGCAGAATCGAAAAATTGTTTGACATCACGCGTGAATGTACAACAATTCAATGGCGGGCTTACGATCCGATCCATTACCCGGACGTGAGCTGAAAACTAAGAACTTTCTTATCTCCAATATTGACGATTGCTCCCCTGAGCACACCTTCAGGGTATTCGCTGCCAGGGTTAATCACCAAAGTTTTTCCAATTCTGGTAGTTCCTCTGGATTCATGGATATGACCGCAAAGGTCCACAAGTGGCTGATATTTTTCAATTGCACTACGAATTGAAGTACTACCAGCGCCAATCATGACTGCCTGACCTTTGGAAATGACGGGTTTCGGTGGATAAACGGAATCGTCCAGTTTCGGAACCGTATCTAATCCACAATTTATCGGAGGTACGTGGACATTAAACACGCAGTTCTCCTTATCCGAAACTGAGGAAACGAGCTTCTCGGTCATGACTTCAATTTCTTCCTCGGTATGATCTCGCGGACATTTCCAGGGAGTTGGATTGCTCCATCCCAAATTCACCATTTCGTGAAGCTCATCAATCTTGACCACTTTGTGGTCGGCGTTCTTCACATGAGGAGTATCTCGGACGGCATCGACAACTTCCTGATAATCATCATTCCCACCCGTCAAATAACACGTCACGCCTAGCTCAGAAAGGAAGGGTTCAGCACGGTCGACCCACTTTGTTAATGTGTCCTTCATCTGGGTCATGAAGACTCTGTCTACTTTTTCTTTGGACGCGTTGAGCTCATCCATCTCTGTTTTGCTACAGGGATAGGGGTAGTAGCCGCTGTCAGTAATTTCCCGCTCCAAAGACTTCACATCGTCTGGACTGCGTAAAGTTTTTCCGCCCATGTAATCGGCTTTGAACGTTCCGTCGCCGTAGTCAACAATCGGAACAAGCATCTTACCGGTCATATCGCCTCCGAGAACCAAGACGTCAACCTTGTAGAACTTTGCGGCGCTCAATATTTTTTCATAACATTTACCCGAACCATGGAGGTCTGTTGCAAAAAAAATCCTCGTGAACTTCTTGTCAGGCATGTTAGCATCAATGGTCGCGTAGTAAACGGCGCGGTACTATAATTTATCTCTCCGAATTGCAGTCTGAAAGAGTGATCTTATTTTGAATGGAGACCGTTTGAAATTAAGAGTGAGGTCGACCGAGTTTATACTTACTACTAAATGAGTGCTCCGCAAACTAAAACGTAATCCGAATTTTTTTCGTTTGAAGTTTCCGCATAATCTGCGTCATTTCCTCATCTCGAAGCAGCTTTCTCGATGTGAATCCGGCACTGTCGTTCAAGTCTCGAGGAATTATGTGAACATGGACGTGCGGAATTAGTTGGTTGGCTGCTGTTCCATCATTAATGGAAATATGGGAGGCCGACGCGTTTACTCGAGCGGTAATCAATGGATTTAACGCGTACACACGTGCATACAGAGCACAGAAATCTCGTTGCGATAGATCGTTTACTCGTTCATAATGTAGCTTGGGAAGAACGAGTGTGTGCCCAATCGAAATCGGATATTTATCTAATATTGCGATGAATTGCTCGTCTTCATAAATTACGTAAGCGTGAGCCGTCCCCTTGACTATTTCACAGAATACGCAGCTCAATTCCTTCATCCTAAAGATTGTTTTACGCTAGAGTTAACCATATCAGAGGGTAAGGAATCAAATTATCATCTTTTATCCGGAAAGGGTATTGAACACAATAGTCTCGTTAGGGCAGTGCAAATGTATGAATCGACACTTGGTTCGAAATAAGAGAAGCATGTTTTGTATCATTAGCTCTCAAACGAAATATACTTTCACTTAACTCTCTTGCTTATTTCTACACGCGACCGTTTATGTTTTCGTGAGCATATTGCCGCTGAGACCGCTTCTTTTGAAAGTTCTTGGTAGCGAAGCAAGACTACGGATTCTATTAGTTCTTGCTCGAAACCGGGGAGAAGATCTAACGATCTACAAAATTGCAAAATTTAGTGGATTGGATAGGAAAGTTATACGGAAACATTTAAGCAAATTACTTGCAGCAGATCTTATTCATATGAAAAATTATGGCCCAGTTAG
>Ga0074044_10002257_pt1 | contig 16905 bp, 10 predicted proteins | sample BogForMeECP23OM1_FD_94443 | JGI IMG/M metagenome (GOLD analysis project Ga0074044, IMG submission 94443) | Bog forest soil microbial communities from Calvert Island, British Columbia, Canada - Bog Forest MetaG ECP23OM1 | ecosystem: Environmental > Terrestrial > Soil > Wetlands ...
ACACCGCCGGGCCGCGCCCGCAGCGGAAACACGTGTCCCGGCTGCACCAGGTCATCCGGCACCGCCGTGGGCTCCGCCATGATCCGGATCGTCTCCGCCCGGTCGGCCGCGCTGATGCCGGTCGTGATCCCGCGCGCCGCATCCACGCTGACTTGGAAGTCCGTCCTGAAACTGTCCCGGTTTTGCTGGACCATCCGCTCGATGCCCAACTGCTGCAGGCGCTCGGAAGTCGTCGGCACGCAGATCAGCCCGCGCCCGTGCTTGGCCATGAAATTCACAGCCGCGGACGTCACGAATTGGCCGGCGAGGATGAGGTCGCCTTCGTTTTCACGGTCGGCGTCATCCACCACGATCACCATCTTGCCCCGCCGCAAATCGCCCACCACGGATTCGATGGAATTGAACCGCTGCGTCATATACCGCTCGACAAGCTATCTGCCTGCCCTGCAAATGCCAGCCCATTTCCTCGCTCAACTGAGGAGTTTCCGCTCGCATCCGATTGCTGGCTGCAGTATATTTGGCGCGGTCTATGGCATTGAAGGCCCATCTCGGTGGCAAGCTCCTTGCTCCTGATCGGCCGGAAGGCCCGCCGCCGAACAGCGTGCAGCCAGCCTAGGCAACGCCAGTAACGGCCCGTGACTGGTCGCCTAATGCCCGGGATACCCACCGGATACCTACCGGATACCCACCGGATGCCCATCGGATACCCTCCGGAGCAGCGCTAGGGCTCCTCGCAGTCTCTTCCAAAGCATCGTCATAGTGATCGGCCTGTGCCGCTACCCCGGTTGTGTGCTCCCGACACCCCGGAGCGCCGGCATCTTGCCGGCTTATGCCGTTCGGCCGCGCTAAGCCGGTCGTCTCGACCGCCCCTGAGGGTGTCTGGCGAGGGCCCCAGCCACCGCGCCCGGGGCGGGCGCGCTTCCCTAGTGATGAATGGTTCCGGTTAAAGGTGGCACAGCGGTATTTCCACAGCGCGCCGACAGCTCGGCGATGAGTTGATTCCAGCCGATTCCGCCTGTCGGCTTTGGCGTTCGCTTTGTCCTGGCGAAATTGAATCCAAAATGGGTGCAGTTTCTAAACCGCGGAATACGCGGGAGAATCCGGCTGCGTATGTGTCCGGTTTCGGCGTATTGCGTTTATTCCGCGGTTGTCGCTAGCCGGCTTTGGTTCTGGCTGTGCCAGGTTAGACGCTTCCGGTCGCGGTTTCGCGGATGGCAAATACTGGGTGGCAAATACTGCTTGCCCGTTTCGGGCGGGTTTGCTATATTGGCCTTGTGATTGGCAAATTGAACCTGCTGCTTACGAGCGCGCTGCTGCTGTGCCGCGCGGCAGTCGGGTTGTAGCCTTTCACGAAGGTTTTCTGAACCCCACTGCCGCAGTCGGCGGTGGGGTTTTCTATTTCCCGCGACCGTCCGGCGGTGTTAACAAGAAAGCGAGACAACCATGCTTAAAGATCCGTCTGCCAAATATCGTCCGTTCCCGCCGGTCAACCTGCCCGACCGCCAGTGGCCGAGCCGCGCCCTGACGCGCGCGCCGATGTGGTGCAGCGTGGACCTCCGGGATGGCAACCAGGCGCTGGCCATTCCGATGAACGTGGGCCAGAAGCTCGAACTGTTCCAGATGCTGGTGAAGTGCGGCTTCAAGGAAATTGAAGTCGGCTTCCCCTCAGCCTCGAATACGGAGTTCACGTTCAATCGCCGGTTGATCGAGGAACAGCGCGTGCCGGAGGATGTGTGGCTCCAGGTGCTCGTGCAGGCGCGCGAAGAGCTTATCGAGCGCACGTTCGAGTCGCTGGTCGGCGCGAAGAAGGCGATCATTCACCTTTACAACTCGACTTCCCCGGCGCAGCGCCGGGTGGTGTTCGGCATGTCGAAGGAGGACATCATCCGCGTGGCGGTGCGCGGCGCGAAGTGGATTGAGGAGCGCCTGCCCCGGCTCAAGGGAACCGAGGTTCGGCTCCAGTATTCGCCCGAGAGCTTCAGCGCAACCGAAGTCGAGTTTGCCAAGGAGGCCTCCGAGGCGGTCATGGATGTCTGGAAGCCCACCGCTCAGCACAAGATGATTCTGAACCTGCCCGACACAGTCGAGGTGGCCACGCCCAACGTCTATGCGGATCAGATCGAGTGGATTTGCCGCAACATCAAGGACCGCGACTCGCTCATCGTCAGCCTGCACACGCACAACGACCGCTGCACCGGAGTGGCGGCGACGGAATTGGGCCTGCTCGCCGGCGCGGACCGCGTCGAGGGCACCCTCTTTGGCAACGGCGAACGCACCGGCAACCTCGACATCGTAACCGTCGCGCTCAATCTCTACATGCATGGCATTGACCCCAAGCTCGACTTCACTGATCTCAATAGCATCTGTGAGGTCTATGAGCGATGCACGGGCATGACGGTGCCGCCGCGCCATCCGTATGCGGGCGAGTTGGTCTTCACCGCGTTCAGCGGCTCACACCAGGACGCGATCAAGAAGGGGTTGGCCGAGTGGGGCACCGGTCGCCAGCAGCATTGGGACGTGCCTTACCTGACGATTGACCCGACGGACATTGGCCGGCGCTACCGCGAGGTCATCCGCGTCAACAGCCAGTCCGGCAAGGGCGGTGTCGCCTACCTGCTGGAAAATGAATACGGCATCGAGCTGCCCAAGGAAATGCAGCGCGAGTTCGGCCCAATCGCCAACGAGGAAGTGGACCGCCTCGGCCGCGAGGTGAGCGGGGCGGAGTTGAAGGGCATGTTCTGGCGCGAGTACATCGAACGGACCGCGCCGTGGCAGCTCCAGGGCTTCGAGACCGAGAGCCGCAACGGCATGGTCCGCTGCCGCGCGCGCCTGCTCCACGACAGCAGGCCGGTCGAGATTGCCGGGGAAGGCAACGGCCCGCTGGCGGCGCTGGTCCACGGGTTTAGCACTACCGGCGTGCCACGCTTCGAGATCGTGAATTATAGCGAGCACGCCCTGAGCGCCGGCGAGGAGGCGGCGGCTATTGCCTACATCCAGATCCGATACGCCGATGGCCGCACCCGCTGGGGCGCCGGGGTGGACACCAATATCGAACTCGCCTCCGTGCGTGCGGTGCTCAGTGCCGTGAACCGGTCGTGACTCCTGGGTGAGTGTGTGCCCGCGGGGGCGGCTTGCCACAGCAGTTCAGTCTCCGCCGGCGTCAGACCACAGGGCTGGTTGACAGGCTCGCTGAGCGGGCGCTCTAAGTGATAACACCTCGCGTCTTGCGCGCCCGCATGTACTCAGCGATGCGCGGGTGAGGCCGGGTTCGAGGAATCAGGCGTTCTGCCACCGGGGCAGCTTGCGCAGGTAGCGCTCGATAGGGTGCAGGTTGCGGAACAAGAATGGGTTGAGCATGATGGAAATCATGGCCGCGGCCACGAGTTGGTGGCCGACCTCGGCGGGCAGCAGCTTCAGTTCGTGGCCCTCGCGGATGAGGATGAACGAGAATTCCCCGACCTGCGCGAGTCCAATGGCCACCACCAGCGCCGTGTGCAGGGGGCGGCGGAACAACCGCACGAGCACGAAGGCCGTGAGCGGTTTGACCAAGAGAATGACGGCCAGGGCGAACAGCAGGCGGACGGGGTGGGTGATGACGTATTGCGGGTCAACCAACATGCCGATGGAGAGAAAGAACAGCGCGGCAAACGGGTCGCGCAGCGGTTGGACGGTCCGCTCCACCCGCTCGACTAGCGGTGATTGGCCCGCGACCACGCCGGCCAGGAACGAACCGAGGGCCAGCGAGACGCCGAAGAACGCCGACGCAGCCCAGGCGGTCCCGAGCGCGACAAGTTGAGCAACAGGCTCTCGTGATGCATAGGCGGTTCCTGACTTGATCCGGGATTCCGCGGCAGGAAATCATAATGCCATTCGCATGGCAATGCGGCAGACGAAGCGGGCCTGAATTCGGGCGGCCCGGGAGGCACCGCCTTCTGGTCGAACGGTGGGGAGTGACGCTGAGGGACAGCAGGTGTAACCAGACCGTCCTGTGGGTCAATATCAATGTCCTTACGTTTGCAGCGTCTAGAACCGACCGTCTTGCCTGCAGGAGTTCATGGTCGCCCGAGTGCGCATCTGCGATTCTCCGGGGGTGGTGGCGCTGGATGATTGTCCCGGGGAAGAGTTGGGCGCAGGCGGGTGAGTTAAGCCGTCATTAGTTGAGGGCGGCTTGGGACCTGGCGTGCGGATCGAGTTGATGCCAGCGGCCATTGCGCCAGAGGGTTTCCAGACACATTAAGGCTTCGTCCCCCGGAGTCGTCCAGAACTGGCCGGTGCGTTTGAAACGGCACTGGTACTGGCGGCAGGCCGATTCAATCGCTCCGGAACCCACCGGGTGGTTAGCCAGTGGTTTTTGCTCCTCGGTGGCCTTGCCCTCCTGGCAAGCCTTGCGGGCTTGCAGTACCTCCTTGTATTTCATCCGCGCGGCGTTGTGCTCGAAGTATTCGATCTGGGTCTGAAGGGTCTTCTGTTGCGCTTCCAGGAGGCGGGGCTTGAGTTCGGCCAAGCTGGCAATGACCGCGACGGTTTGGTCGTCGCGGATTTGTTGGAGCAGCGGGGCGACCCAGGCCTGGGCTTCGGGCGTGCCGCGGCCATAAACGTCGTGAGCGACTGCCCAGAGGTGTTCCTCAGCATGGAACAGATCCAGGCGCTGGCGAGCCTGCGGGAACCGGTCCTGGGCCAGGTTCCAAATCCAGAGGGCCCCATCAGCGATGACCAGGACCAGTTGGGCTTGGCCTAAGCCGCGGGCCAGAGCTTCGCGATAGAGTTGAGCGCTGAGGGCCTCGACTCCCAGACGCGTCGCGGCATAACCGCGCTGGGTCAGTACCGCGCGCTGGCCCGCGGTCTGGCCCCGGTGGTCCAGGCGGAAGACGGTAGCCATATAAACCCAGTGCCAGCGTTCGGGCTTTTTACCCTGTTGGCGCAGTTGTTGGGTCTTTCCCCAGTCGTCGCGCTCGCGGATGTCCCAGGCGTCAATCTCGATGACCAGCGTGAAGGGTGGGGCCGGTGGCCCTTGGGCGGCGGCGCGGCCCAGCTGTTGGATCTGCTCCCAGGTGTCGAGTTGGCCGACGAACTGGGTCCGCCACTGCTGCGCCTTGAGGCCCTGGCGGTGAGCTTCCTGGTGCAGCCCGCAACGGGACAGGTCCAGCCCCAGGCGCTGGGCGACGAGCACGGCTTGCTCGGCGGGCATCTTGCTGACCAACAGCGCCGAGACCTCCTGCAGGTAGGGCGAGGCGGGGGCTTTGCGGCCTAAACCCAAGGCATAGTCGGCCGGAAAGTGCCACTGCCCGCAACGGGGACAAAAGCCGTAGCGGCGCCAGATCGTCAACGGACCAAACCGGGAGTAGATGGTGCGGCAAAGGTCTCTTTGCTGCTTGAGTGGGCCCTGGCACTCAGGGCAGTGGTAGGGCACGGCGTTGGCTTTGACTTGAGCAGCCCGTTGCGCCAGCAGGCGCAGGGGTTCTTTGACCGAACGGGCTAACTGCTCTTCGATCTCGCCCAGGTTCTGCTCGGGATGGGCGAAGATCACCTCCAGGCGCGCGTCCATGTCTTTGAGCCAGGCTTGGACTTCGGCCTCGGCCAATTGAGCTTTCGCTAGGGCCGTTGCCTGTGCCGCGGCCGCGGCTTGGGCCGAAGCGGCATCCAGGATGATTTCGGTCAGGCGCCGGCCTTGGGCCTCAGGCGTGGCACGGGTGGCGGCTCGCGTCGCCTTACGGGTCTGCGCCCGGCGAAGCTGGCGCGAGCTTTGAACGGGGGGGCGGGTCAATGATGAGGTAGTCATAGATTATGGGCGGGAGCGGTTTGGCCCTGCAGGTATTGGCGAAATCGCCGCTGCAGGGGGTAAAGGTAAACGTCTTTGAGAGCGGTCTGGTGCCAGGTTCCGTCGGGCCGGTCCTGCCGAGTTCGGCCTTTAGTTTGGCCCACGCGCACCCAGTTGGCGGCCCGGTAAGCCGTGCCCCAGAATCGGTCGGATTGCACGAAGGTCTCCAACAGATAAATGGGATGGCCGTATTTGGCCTGCCAATCGCGACTGAGCCGCCGGGCAATCCGGCCCAAAACGTGGCTGGCTAAATGCGCCACCCGCACCCAGGGCAGGATCAGGAAACGGGTGTTGTTGGCGATCAGATGCAGGTGTTGCGCCCGCACCGAACTGCCCCACCCGATATAGCAGTCCCGGGACGCACACTGCCAAGCGGCCGCGCCAAAGAGCACGCACGCCAGCGGGCGCGCCTGGGCATCACGCACCAGGTACTGCAGGTTTTCCCCCACGCTGCTGCGGTGACTTAAATAATGGTGCTGATATAAGAACGCATCGAACAGGGCGCGCTGGCCCGGGGCTCTATCCGCATGGGAACATTCGCTGATGCCCAAGGGTAGCAACGCCCGGAGGGGTTCGGTCACCAACGCCTGGGGTGCGCTCAGGGCGGGCCGGGGCACTTGCTTGTGCCGCATTCGATTGGTGGGGATGGTTCGCCGCGGCGGCAGCTCAATCCAGCCTCGCTGCTCCAGCTTCAGTAACAGGGTCCGGGCCGCCATGTCTTTGAGCTGGCCGGCGCCATTGCGCCAGTTCCAGAGCGCAGCCAACTCCCGGCTCAGCCGCCAGCGGCTCCAATCCGGATGCTCCGCCAGCCACTGGCGAACCTGTTGCACTTCGCCCAACCCGACAGGGCGACCTTGGATCATCACCGGCGCTGCGTTCACAGCCCCAGCTTGGCAGAAGGCGGGGCCGGAGTCCCGAAAAAAGTGAAGCGGCGCTGCTCACCACCCGATCGGACCTTTTTGCCGTCCCCCAGCTCAGTTCCCGAGCCACGCCCTCAGATTAATGTCAGACCAGCTTCAGGGTAGCTCGGCGCGGAAAATCGCAGATGCGCACGTCGCCCGAGGCGCTTGCATTTAATGCTTGCCAGCAGGGTGAGAAAGGGTAAAAGGGGGACTGGAGAAAGGTCGAAAGGGTTTGCTGCGCGGTTGTCCGGTTTTGGAAGATATGAGAAGAGACGGTGAGTTTGTAACAAGCTGCTGGCTATGGATTATGAAGACGAAGGGGCGGGTCAACGCTAGAGTTGACTTCGCTTCACAACGCCTTGCCTGTTTATGATTTACCACGAAAAGACCCCCACTCTGGAAGAAAGCCGGGCCGACCAGCCTCAACCATATCCCTTGCCCCGGCCGACCGCCGCCCGCGAGGTTAACAATCGGCCGGTGCGCCGGAAAGGCTTGGCCGCTCTTCAGCAGTGCACGTTGCTGGACAAGGCCCGGAACTTTAAAACCGCCAACCAATTGCGGCAGGCAGGGCTGTACCCCTATTTCCGCACGATCTCCTCCGCGCAGGACACCGAGGTCACCATTGAGGGCAAGCGGGTCCTCATGCTCGGGTCCAACAGCTATCTGGGCCTGACCAACCACCCGAAAATCAAGGTCGCCGCCCAGGCGGCGGTGGAAAAGTACGGCACCGGCTGCGCCGGCTCGCGCTTCCTTAACGGCACCCTGGACATCCACCTGGAGTTGGAACAGGCTCTGGCCAAACTGGTTAACAAGGAAGCCGTCCTGCTCTACAGCACCGGCTTCCAGGTCAACCTCGGCGTGATCAGCGCGCTGGTGGGCAAAGGGGAATACGTCTTTGGCGACAAGAGCAATCACGCCAGCATTGTCGAAGGCTGCCTGCTCTCCCAGGGCAAGTTCCTGCGCTTTGCGCACAAAGACATGGCCGCCCTGGAAAGCCGCATCCAGAAAGTCGAGCCCGAAGCCGGGAAGCTCATCGTCGTAGATGGCGTCTTCAGTATGGAAGGCGACGTGATCCAGTTGCCGGAACTGTGCCGTATCGCACGCGACCACGGCGCGGCTATCATGGTGGATGACGCCCACGCCATCGGCGTTTTGGGCCAGAATGGGGCCGGCACGGCCAGTCATTTTGGGTTGACTGACCAGGTCCACCTCATCATGGGTACCTTCAGCAAATCCCTGGCTAGCCTGGGCGGGTTCATCGGCTCGGATGCCGAGACGATTGATTACCTGAAACACCATTCCCGGCCCCTGATTTTCAGCGCCAGCATGAGCCCGGCCAACGCCGCCGCCGTGCTGGCCGCGCTGCAGATCATGCAGCAAGAGCCGGAACGCATCGCCCAGCTCTGGCGCAACACTCACCGAATGAAGCAGGGCCTGAGCGACCTTGGATTCAACCTGGGGGACTCGGAAACGCCGATTCTGCCGGTCTATTGCCGGGATCTGACGCTAGCTTTCAAGATGTGTAAGCGGTTGCACGAACAGGGTCTGTTCGTCAATCCGGTCGTCTCCCCCGCAGTGGCACCCGGAGATGAGCTGATCCGCATTAGCCTCATGGCGACGCATACGGACAAGCAGGTGGATTTCGCCCTGGAGAAGCTGGGCAAGGTGGGCAAGGAGCTGGGCCTGATCTGATTGAAGATATTGCTCACAGGAGCGAGCGGATTTGTCGGCAGCCACATTCTCGATAGCCTCCGCCGACGGGGTTTAGACACCGCCCTCCTGCTCCAGCCCACCAGCAACCGGCGGTTCATCTCGCCCCATTTGCCGGACGTCGAATTCCGGCCCGGCTCGATCGGCGAACCGGATAGTCTCACCCAGGCAATGGCGGACATCACGCACGTCATCCATTGCGCCGGGGTGACCAAGGCTATTCGGGCTACGGGGTTTTACGAGGTTAACCAGGCCGGGACGCGCAATGTCGTCTCTGCGGTCAACGGGCAAGTGGGTCGGGTGCAGCGGTTTGTGCATATTTCGAGCCTCGCCGCAGCGGGGCCCGCCCAGCGGGAAAGGCCCGCGCGCGAGGGCGATGCGCCCCAGCCGGTTTCCGAATATGGCAAAAGCAAGCTGGCCGGCGAGTTGGAGGTGAGAAACCACTGCCGCGCCGAGTATGTCATTTTGCGGCCCCCTGCGGTTTATGGCCCCCGCGACGGGGAGTTCTTGCGGTTGTTCCGGGCGGTGAAGAATCACCTGTTGCCAAAGCCAGGGGGAGCGCAGGCCTTGAGCATGGTTTTTGTGAAAGACCTGGCGGAAGCAGTCGTGACGTGCCTCATGCACCCTGCGGCAGCGGGGAAGACCTATTTTGTCGCCGCCCGGGAGGTTGTGACGGCGCGGGCAATGGCGAAGGAGATTGCCGCGCAGATGGAGGTTTGGACATTGCCCTTGCCGCTGCCCGCTGCACTATTGTGGCCGATCTGCCTAGCCCAGGAACTGGCCTCTCGTCTGACAGGCAGGCCTAACGTCCTGAGCCTCCAGAAGTTCGCCGAGTTGCGCGCGCCGGGCTGGGTATGCGACCCGATGCGGTTTGAGCGCGAGACCGGTTGCACCTGCCCGACGACACTCAAGAAGGGAATTGCCGAGACGCTGAGCTGGTATCGGGAGCATCACTGGCTGTGAAGAACTACACCTTTGTGGATTACGCCACGCAGGCCTACATAGGGCTGGTCGGGCTGCTGATCTTGTTCTTTCACAACACTACCGTTCCGACCTGGCCGCGGTTGCTGGCCGCGCATGCGGTCGGGCTGGCATTGGTCCATTGGCTCATCCAGGCCCACGCTCGGCACCAGGCGGTCAGGCTGCTGGATTTCCTTCGCCATTTCTACCCGGTGCTCCTCTACACGGCGTTCTTCGTCGAGACCGGCTCGCTGAACCGCATGTTCTTCAAGGAGTACCTCGATCCCCTGGTGGCCCAGTGGGAACAACACCTTTTTGGCTGCCAGCCCAGTGTCTTGTTCATGCAGAGCCTTCCCTGGCTGGTAGTTAGCGAACTGTTCTACATATCCTACTTCTCGTATTACATCATGATTGCTGGGGTGGGCCTCGCGTTGTTCCTGCGCAATCGACAGCAGTTCTTCCACTACGTTTCCGTCGTTTCCTTCCTGTTTTATGTCTGTTATCTCATTTACATCGCGTTGCCTGTGATTGGTTCCCGGGCGTTTTTTCGACAAGTTGACGGCTATGCGCTGCCGGCGGCGACGCAGCAACTGGCCGTAACGGACGCCTATCCTGATGCCGTTCAGGCAGGCGTCTTCTTTCACCTCATGAAGTGGGTATATCGCGTGTTTGAGGCCCCAGGCGCGGCCTTTCCCAGCAGCCACGTCGCGGTGGCCCTGTGCACGGTGTTCTTCTCGTTCCGCTATTTGCGGCCCATCCGCTACTTCCACTTGGCCGTCGCCGTCCTGCTTTGCTTTTCGACGGTATATTGCCGCTACCATTACGTCGTGGATGTCCTTGCCGGACTAGTCACGGCTGCCGCGCTGATCCCTACCGGCAATTGGCTCTATTTCAAGTTCGACAGGCGCGCGCCTGGCCAATCGTAGCTCATACCGGCATAGCCCCACCGGAGCCTCCCCGTAGTACCCTCGATCCGGATCGAGGGTACTACGGGGAGGCTCCGGGGCGACTCCGGCGAGGCTCCCATAACTCTACCAGGCCCCCACAATCAGTGTTGCCTACACAACTCAGGCCACAGCGGGGTGTCTAAAAATAGGACATCGTTCGCACACACGAGCCGAAATACCGTCATTGCATCAGCGACTCCGTGTCTCAAGAGCATGAACTGGCTATCCGCCAGGCCATGCCCGATTCTCACATTATAACTGACCGCCCAGGCGAGGCTGCGAACTATCTGACCGCGGCAGCGGATGCCTTCAATTCTTACCGCGCGGTTTCATCAGGGCCTCGATTTCCCCGGCCTCAATCGGCACATCGGCCAGGAGATCCACGTTGCCGCCTTCTTGCACGAGAACATCGTTTTCCAGGCGCACGGCCAGTCCCTCCGCCGGGATGTAGATGCCCGGTTCGACCGTGAGCACCCAGCCGGGCTGGATGGGTTCGGTGATCAGGCTGACATCGTGCACGTCGAGCCCGAGCGGGTGGCCGACCCCGTGCATGAAATACTTCTTGAGGGCGGGCTTGTCCGGGTCTTGCTTCCGTATCTCCGCCGGTTTAAGCAGGCCAAGATCAACCAGTTCCTTTTCAACCAGCGCCTCGGCCTCCTTCTGCCATTGTCGGGGGAACTTGCCCGGCGTGGCGGCCTGGCTGACTGCGCGCAAGACGCGCAGGACCGCGTCGTACACCTGGCGCTGCCGCCGGGTGAAGCGGCCATTCACTGGAATGGTGCGAGTCAGGTCGGCATTGTAGTTGGCGTAGCCGGCGGCGACATCCAGCAGGAGCAATTCGCCCGAGCGGCAGGGCTGATCATTCTCGACGTAATGGAGGACACAGGCGTTCTTGCCGCTGGCAATGATGGGAGGATAGGCAAAATTGCCGCCTCGCCGGATGAACTCGCGCGCAAACTCGGCCTCGACTTCGGTCTCGGTCACCCCGGGCCGGACGAAGCGGCAGACCCGGAGGAAGCCGGCCCGCGTAATGGCGCAGGCGTGTCGCAGCAACTCGACTTCCAGCTTTGACTTCGTGCTGCGCAGCCGGTGCATCAAGCGCGCCAGCCGCTGGTAATCGTGGAGCGGATAGCGCGCCTGAGTGTCACGGATGAACCGCGCGTCGCGGGATTCAACCTCGATGACGGCGCGGCTGTGCTCGTTCGCGTTGAGATAGACATGCTCGCACTCGCACATCAGGCGATGGAACAACGGGCGGAACTCCGACAGCCACTCGACGCGCGTGATGCCGGAAATCCTCTTCGCCTCCTCCTTGGTCAGCTTGTGGCCTTCCCAGGTCGCGAGCAGCTCGTTGGGCTGGCGCACAAAGAGGATTTCCCGCATCTTGTCGTCGTGCGCTTCCGGGTAAAGCAGCAGGATAGTCTCCTCCTGTTCAATGCCGGTGAGGTAGAAGAGGTCGGAGTTCTGGCGCAGGGGCAGCGTGCCATCGGCGCTGGGGTGCAGGCGGTCGTTGGCATTGACCAACGCCAGCGAGTTGGGGAGGAGCAGTTGCACCAGGTTCGCTCGGTTGTCAATGAACAATTGTGGATTGATAGGGCGATAACGCATAAATGGCTTCAGACGTTGGTTGCTTATATATCCGCGGCCCTGGAGCATGGCAAGCTCAAGCCGTTGACTGGGTTTGGATGCGCCCCCGGACGGAGGGGTGCCACGCAGGCACGAGTTGCAGTTTGGGACATTCTGGTGTATAATAACCAAAGTTCTCCGGCCTAATATTCGGGACGCAGCGTTCCAAGGGTCAAGGCCGGCAGGCTAATACATGGGCGAGTCAGCGGAACCAGTGACGCAAATCCTCGAAGCGGTTGGCGCCGGGGATGCCAAAGCGGCGGAGGAGCTGCTGCCGCTGGTTTATGATGAACTGCGCAAACTGGCCGCCCAGAAGATGACAAACGAAGCGCCGGGCCAGACCCTGCAACCCACAGCGCTGGTGCATGAGGCTTGGCTGAGGCTGGTAGCCACGCCGGACCAGACCTGGCAGAACCGGGCGCACTTCTTTTCCGCTGCGGCTGAGGCGATGCGGCGCATCCTGATTCAAAACGCGCGTCGCAAGGCGCGGTTCAAGCGCGGCGGCGGCCAGCAACGCTTGGATATCGACGCGATCGAACTGACGGGCACCGCGCCCGACGACAAAGTGCTGCTGGTCAATGAAGCCTTGGAACACCTCGAAGCGGAAGACCCGGAAAAGGCACGGGTGGTCGTCCTGAAATTCTTCGGCGGGTTGACCAACCGGGAAGCAGCGGCGATCCTGGGCGTCACCGAGCGCACGGTGGAGCGGAACTGGGCCTACGCCAAGGCTTGGCTTTTCCGAGCCATTCGCGCTGGGCTTTGAGCGTCGGGATATCTTTTTTCATCTTCCCTGTCGGGTTTTTCCGCTGGACGGCACATTGTAGAGTGACGGCATTGTTCAATTGCTATTATGGATGGCATCAGAAAACCCGAAGAGCAGCTTTTTGAGGCGGCACACAAGCTGGCCGACCCCGGCCATCGCCGGGCCTTCCTGCAAGCGGCATGCCAGGACGACCCAGCATTGCGCCGGCGCGTCGAACAGCTTCTGGAGGACCAACCGGCCGCCGACGACTTCTTCGCGGACGCGCGGATCGAACTGCCGACCCCGGCAGCCGTGATTGGGCAGATGACCGAGAAGCCTGGCGACCGCATCGGCCGCTACAAGCTGCTGGAAAAGATCGGCGAGGGCGGCATGGGCGTGGTGTATATGGCCCAGCAGGAGGATCCGGTCCGGCGCCGCGTGGCCCTCAAGATCATCAAACTGGGCATGGACACCAAACAGGTGGTCGCCCGCTTCGAGGCCGAGCGCCAGGCCCTGGCCCTCATGGACCACCCCAACATCGCCAAGGTGCTCGATGGCGGGGCGACCGACACCGGCCGGCCTTACTTCGTGATGGAACTGGTCCAGGGCCTGCCCATCACCGAGTTTTGCGACCGGAACCGCTTTCCGGCCCGGGAGCGGATCAAGCTTTCCATCACCGTCTGCCAGGCCATCCAAAGCGCGCACCAGAAGGGGATCATTCACCGGGATCTCAAGCCCACCAACATCCTGGTCACACTCGACGGCGGGGTGCCCCTGCCCATGGTGATTGACTTCGGCGTGGCCAAAGCCACCCAGCAGAAGCTGACCGAGAAGACGGTCTTCACTAACTACGCCACGATGATTGGCACGCCGGCCTACATGAGTCCGGAGAAAGCCGAGATGAGTCCTCTGGATGTGGACACGCGTAGCGACATCTACGGTCTGGGGGTGCTGCTCTACGAATTGCTGACCGGGACGACGCCCTTCCCGGAGAAGCGGTTGCGGAGCGCGAGCTACCAGGAGATGCAGCGGATTATCCTCGAGGAGGAGCCGGAACGGCCTTCCACGCGCCTGAGCACGCTCCAGGGCGAGCAACGGAGCCTGGTGGCCCGGAACCGTGGGGCCAGCGAAGTGGCTCTGGGCCGGGTATTCGCCGACGACCTGGATTGGATTGTGATGAAATGCCTGGAAAAGGACCGGGCGCGGCGTTACGAGACGGCCAATGGTCTGGCCGCCGACCTCAAGCGGCATCTCAACAACGAACCGGTCCTCGCCCGTCCTCCGAGCACGGCATACAGACTTCAGAAGGCGTGGCGACGTAATAAGGTAGCGTTTACGGCGGCGGCGGTGGTGGCGGGGGCATTGGTTGTGGGAACGGGCGTCAGCAGTTGGCAGGCCATTGTGGCCAGCAGGGCCAGGAATGCCGAAAAGCAGGAGCGCCAGAGAGCGGAAAGGCGCGAAGCCGAAGCCCGCCAAAACCTCTACGCGGCCCACATGAACCTGGCTCTGCAAGCCGTCGAGGAAAAGAACATCGGCTATGCGTTGAGTTTGCTCGACCTTCAGCGCCCCCAGCCGGGGCAGGCGGACCTGCGCGGCTGGGAGTGGCGCTATCTTTGGAAGATCTGCCGCAGCGACGAATTAGTTAGGCTTGGTTCTCATTCCAATACGGTGGTTGATGCCGTTTTCTCACCAAAGGGAGATGTCTTGGCCACTTGCAGTTATGACCAAACCGTCAAGCTGTGGGATATGACCGTCCAGCGCGAAACCGCCGTGCTGCCGCACGAGGGCATGGTATTAGCAGCGGCGTTTTCTACCGACGGGGACAGATTGGCGACGGCTTGCGCGGACGGGAACCTGCGTCTATGGGACGTGGCGACGCGCCGCGAGCTCAGGCGGGTTGCAGTTGGCAACATAGCCGTCGCCGCATGGCACCAACGCGCCGCGTTTTCTCCGGGTGGCGAGATGCTCGCCTTAGGCGAAGAAGGGACCGGAACTGTGTCTCTTTGGGACGTCGTTCGGGGAACCCGAGTGAGTGTCCTCGAGGCCGCGCGGCTGCCATCGTGCCTGGCCTTTTCCCCGAACGGCAAAATACTCGCCGCTGGATTGGATGAAGATGTTCGTTTGCGGGACCTTAGTCGGGGAGAACAGATTCTCCTCTTGACGAACCATATCGCTTGGGTCGGTTCGCTGGCCTTCTCTTTCGACGGCAAGACCTTGGCCGTGGGTTGCGGGGATGGGACGATTGAGCTTTGGGACCTTGCCACGGCGCGGGAGATCCGGACGCTCACCGGCCATTCATCGTGGATTCCAGCCCTGGCGTTCTCCTCCGACGGCAAGATGTTGGCCTCCGCGAGCGCCGATCACAGTGCCATCCTTTGGGATGTCGCCACCGGCCAGGGCACCACGCTGCACGGGCATCTAAATGAAGTCCATGCCATTGCGATAGCTCCCGATGGCCGCACGATGGCGACCGGCACAAAGAAAGACGGGATTGTCACGCTCTGGAGCACGACCCCCAAGCCGCGAGAACAGACCTCGCAAACCTTGCGCCAGACGCTCCGAGGGGGGGGGCCTGGCGGCGCCGGTCTGCTTTCTCCAGATGGCACGGCATTCCTGGCGGTGTACGCCGACAGGACGGTGGAACTGTGGGAAACCGCTAGCCTCAGGGCAACAACCCATTTCCCGCTGGACATAGCCGATCAGACCCCTCTGGCTCTGTCCCCGCAGGGCAAGTTGATCGCCCTTGGGGAGCCGGATGGAGCCATCCGCCTGGTCGAAACCTCGACATGGCGCGAGATAGCCAACTTCGGACCACGAGACGCAGCGGTTAAGGCGCTCGCCTTTTCCCTGGATGGGAAGAAGCTCGCTGTGGCAACTGCCGACCACAAATTCCGAGTCTGGGAAATCACCAGGAAACGCGTGCTGAGTGAAATGGCGCACCGTGCGAACCTGATGGATCGTCCCTCTTCATTCACCTTTTCTGCCGACGGTTCGGCGTTATGTGCGAGCTACGAAGACAATACCGCTGAGATCTTTGACACCGTCACGGGCAGGCGGTTGGGACTTCTGGAGGGGGCCAAAGGACTGATCTGCGGCGCAGTTTTACTGCCCGACGGGCGGACCGCCGCGACTGCCGATATGTCCCAGGACGTGAAGCTGTGGGACCTCAAAACCCAGAAAGAACTAGTGACCCTGCGGGGGGAGAGACTGTGGTATACTGCCCTCGCCTTGTCGCTCGACGGGCGGCGATTGGCTGCCGGCGGCTCGCCAGTCCGATTGTGGGACCCGGCTACGCACCAGCAGGTTGCCCTCTTGAAACTACCCCCCCCCGACTATCCTACGGCGCTGGCTTTTTCTGCCGACGGCAACATGCTCGTGATGGCGGGTGGACAGAGCCTTCACACCTGGCGCGCCGCCTCGTGGGCGGAGATTGAGGCGGCGGAGAAAAAGACAGAAGGGAAAACGCAGTAACGCTGAACAATCTGACCGTTTCATCTGAGAAGAGAACCAAGAGTTGTCGGCCCTGTCGGGTTTGAGCGCGAAATGGCGTGGTCTTTAGTAGAACGACGGTGGTTGCTGACCGATCATGAACGAATTGGACCCAAGCTGAGAGAGGTCATGGTGGAATAGAGCTGGCAGTTTGATTTTGGATTTAGGATCGAGGTTCGTCGCCTCGCTCCAGGGTGCCTGAAACATTCACTCCTGAAAAAGGGAGAGTCACTCCCTCACGTGTGGAGTGTTGTCTGGCGCCGGCAGATTTCGCCACCGACGAACGGTGGCGGAAGTAGAAAAGAACAGAAAAATGATTATGGACAGGATAAGAGATCATGCCAGCGGCGGTGTAGTGGCGTGTGGCTGGGAACGCGACGTTCAGTGGCAAAGAACAGCAGGTCCTTGCGTTCGGTCAGGGTTCACATTGATCGAGCTCCTAGTCGTCATCGCCCTCATCTCCGTCCTGGCGGCGCTACTATCAGCGGCGTTGTCAGTGGCGCGGCGGGAATCACAATTGATGGCCTGCAAGAGCAACTTGCGCGAGTTGGGAGTTGCGCTCCGAATGTACCTCGATGATTGCGCAGGTGTTTATCCGTATGTGGCGAACCTGCATGCGGCCAATCCCAGGGGCATCTCGTATTGGTTTGACGCTTTAGACACGGAGATCCCGAACGGGAACTGGGGGGGCGGCGTCTTCAAGTGCGTCGC
>Ga0074044_10002258_pt1 | contig 16903 bp, 12 predicted proteins | sample BogForMeECP23OM1_FD_94443 | JGI IMG/M metagenome (GOLD analysis project Ga0074044, IMG submission 94443) | Bog forest soil microbial communities from Calvert Island, British Columbia, Canada - Bog Forest MetaG ECP23OM1 | ecosystem: Environmental > Terrestrial > Soil > Wetlands ...
AATCGAGATATTAACGCCGCCGCCCGCGACGTGGAAACGGCCATCAACGCGGCACGCAGCCAATTGCCGGCCGATTTGCCGTCGCAGCCAACGTATCGCAAGGTGAATACGGCCGATTCACCCGTGATGTTTTTGTCTTTGACCTCCGACACGATTCCGATCGGGCAGATTTACGATGCTTCGGACTCCATCCTTGCGCAGAAGATCGCGCAAATCGAGGGCGTGGGGCAAGTTTTCACCTGGGGATCGTCCAGTCCCGCAGTACGCGTCCAGGTAAACCCACAACAGTTGAATAGCTATGGCATCAGCTTGGAAACGGTCCGTAAAGCCTTGCAGTCTACGAATTCCAATCTAGCGAAGGGCTCCCTTTCAAACGCCGATCGCGCGTGGGCCGTTTCGGACACGGATCAATTGTTCAAAGCATATGAGTACGAACCACTGATTGTGGCCGGCCATGCAGGTGCTCCCGTGCGTCTTTTGGATGTTGCCACCGTGACTGATTCGGTCGAGGACATTCGCAACCTTGGACTGACGATGGGGAAACCAGGGGTGATCATCGCCATCTTCCGCCAACCCGGGGCAAATATGATCGACACGGCGGACCGGGTGAAAGCGACCGTGCCGTGGCTTCGCGCTTCCCTATCCCCAGCGTTGAGTCTGAATGTGATCATCGATCGCACCGTCGTCATTCGTTCTTCCGTTCGCGATGTAGAACGAGCTATGGGAATTTCCATTGTGCTCGTGGTACTGGTCGTCTTCGCGTTCCTGCGCAACTACTGGGCGACGGTTATTCCTAGTGTCGCCGTCCCACTCTCGCTGGTCGGTACCTTCGGTGTGATGTATCTATGCGGCTACTCGCTCGACAATTTATCTCTGATGGCGCTGACGATTTCTACAGGCTTCGTTGTTGACGATGCGATCGTGGTGATCGAAAACATCGCGCGGCATATGGAAAACGGAATGCCAGGCTATGCGGCGGCGATGAAGGGAGCAAGCGAGATTGGGTTCACGGTGCTGTCGATGAGCGCATCCCTCGTAGCTGTGTTCATACCGATTCTGATGATGGGCGGGCTGGTGGGGCGCCTATTCCGGGAATTTGCGGTGACGTTGAGCGCAGCGATTGCCGTCTCTCTGTTCGTTTCCTTGACCGCGACTCCTATGATGTGCGCGCGTTTTTTGAAGCATGACCATAAAAAGAAGCATGGTTTCTTCTATCGCCTGTCCGAGGGTGGATTCAACGGCATGTTGCGCGGGTACGACCATGCTCTGTGCTGGGTTCTGCGTCACCAGTTCCTGATTCTTTGCGTGACGATCCTCACCGCGGTCGTGAATGTCTACATGTTTAAGCAGGTAAACAAAGGCTTTTTCCCGCAGCAGGACACGGGTCGCATCAACGGATTTATTCAGGCCGATCAGGATTCCTCGTTTGTTGAAATGTCCAAGAAGATGCGTGCGTTTATGGATATTGTGAAAGCAGATCCGGCAATTGATTCAGTTACCTCCTTTACGGGTGGAGGCAACGGAACCAGTACGGCGCGCATGTTCGCCCAGTTGAAGCCATTGGATATACGTAAGATCGACTCCGATCATGTGATTGACCGCTTGCGACAGAAGACCGCGGGCATTCCCGGCGCTTCTCTCTTTTTACAATCTGTGCAGGACGTTGGAGTGGGAGGGCGGTTCGGCGGTGCGCAATACCAATACACGTTGCAGGCGGACAATCTGACGGACCTCTATCATTGGGCGCCGATCATTATGGAGCGGATGCAGAAAATTCCGGAGCTGCGGGACATCAACTCCGACGAACAGAACAGCGGTCTGCAGACGTACCTGGCCGTAGACCGCGACACCGCGGGGAGGCTGGGCGTGTCACTGCAGGATGTGGACAATGCCTTGGGTGATGCTTTCGGCCAGCGGCAAGTGTCAACGATTTATAAAGGCTTGAATCAGTATCACGTGGTGCTGGAAGTAGCGCCTGAATTTCGGGATAATCCCGACGGACTAAAATACATTTACGTGCCCTCAAACACCGGCAAACTCGTGCCGTTGAGTGCGTTCTCTCATTACCAACATTCTAACGCCGCGCTTTCTGTAAACCACCAGGGAATTTTTCCGGCCATTACGATTTCTTTTAATCTTGCAGTGGGAGCCTCCTTGGGTCCGGCGGTTCAGCATGTGGAACAGGCGCGCAACCAGTTGGGTGTGCCGAACACCGTGCATGCCTCGTTTCAAGGCACGGCGCAGGCGTTCCAGGATTCACTTTCGAACCAGCCGATATTGATCCTGACGGCATTGGCTGCTGTTTACATTGTCCTGGGGATTTTGTACGAGAGCTACATTCACCCGATTACGATACTTTCCACGATTCCGTCGGCGGGGATCGGCGCGTTGCTGGCTCTGCAGATCCTTAACATGGACCTGAGCATCATCGCGCTGATTGGCATCATCTTGCTCATTGGCATCGTAAAGAAAAACGCCATTTTGATGATCGATTTCGCGGTGCAGGTGGAACGCGAGGAAGAAAAGCCTCCCGCTGAGGCGATCTATAAAGCCTGCCTGCTGCGCTTCCGGCCGATTATGATGACCACCATGGCTGCCTTGCTGGGAGCCATGCCTCTTGCGGTAGGTACCGGGGTAGGAGCGGAAATCCGGCGGCCCCTCGGGGTTGCGATTGTGGGTGGACTGATTGTCAGCCAAATGCTGACGCTCTTCACTACCCCCGTGGTGTATATCTACATGGATCGCTTCCAAAGCTTCTTGAAACGAACCTTTCAGAAGGGAAGAGTTCCTCATCACGCCTCAGCTCACACGGATTAAGCTGCATCCGCCTGTAGAGACTTCTAGCGAACGCTCAAAAGTGAAAAATAACGTCACTTGCGAACACCAGCTGCGATTTCTTGGTGCCTGCGTTATAAGCGGGGGCGTCATAGGCATGCTCGAAACGCAGTTCTGGCCGGATCAACACAGTGCCGCCGATCCAGTGTCCCCAGCCGATCAGATGTTCTGAATATTGCGTTTTGAAGCCAGTACGCTGGCCTGCGATATCGTTGAAATACTCGTTGCGGATGGTCAGGTAGTCATGGGTCGAGAACTGTTTGACCAGATAATTCACGACAGCCCATTCCGGCGCGTAGCACGTAACATCCGATGCTGAGGCACAAATGGCTCCATTTGCGCCGGTGATCAACAGCGGTGCTGCGGCTGGATTATTCACATTCGGCACATTCTTTTCCCACATGTACCAACTTTCCGTATCGGTGTGCCAGGAGCGGTTGATCTTGTGATACCACGTCACATAGTAGGCCTGCAGATTGTTGTAAGCGTATTTGCCGGAATTTGTGGAGTTGTCGCAAACATAGACATTGTCCCCGCCCTGCGTCCATGTATAACCGACGCAAGCGTTGAAGGTAGGCTTGGCGTTTGGTTCGCCGACCCAGGGGGCCACGTCGTTTCCGGCGGAAAGGCCGACCTGGACCATCCAGTGGTTGTTTAGTTTCGTTGTGACGTTGATTCCCGTTTGCGTGTAGGCGTCGTAGGTATAAAGAATCGAATGGCTGTATGTGTAATTGTCCGGGGCCAGCTGTGCTTCGATGTCTGGCAAGGAAATGTAACGACCGATGCGGATGTTCATGCCGTTGGCGATCTGTCCCCAATATAAGTCGATATAAGCCATAACCGGATCGTAGCCAGACTTATTGTTGTTGGTCAGCAGTTGTTGGCTGAAGTAGCCCTTCGCAGTGGTAAAGCGATAATCAAGACCGTAAAGCTGCGTCAGTCGAAAGCCCCAATCGAAGTGGTCGTTTTGCACGGTGTCCGGAACGCGCTCGATATACAGGGCAGCCTGGTCAAGCTGCACCGAATTTGGTTGGATGTAATAGGCCGCGGGGGCATTGCCGTAGTGTTTGTCAGAAGTGCTGACGTTGAAGCCGCCGTTGATCCAGCCGTAAATTTTAACGCGGCTGTTCTTCCAACCTTCTCCGTGTGCGCTGGAATAAATTGCGTCCATCCATGGTCCGCCACTCGTGTCTGGCGCCCCAATTACGGGCGAACCTCCATAAGGCCAGTCCGAGAACGGAAAGGGAGGGGAAGCAACAGGCGCGGGATAGCCGCGGCGGGGCAAATCGGGCTGGTCGCTGTCGGCGCCCGTCCAGTCGCTCCAATACGCTTTGCCAAAACGGTGGAAAAAGCTGCCTTGGTCTGCGTTCTCTTTTTCAACCGAGCCATCGGGAGCAGGCGCGGTACTGTTCCCGGAGGGCGGAGCATCAGCGGATTGAGCCCCCACTGAAGGAGCCAAAAACGCCATCGCAAAGAAAATAAGATAGGTTACTGCGAAACAATACTGCCTGCTGGATCCCAAGAATACTGACCTCGCCTGCAACCATCGTAAGAACCGGCACGTAAGGTTCTCGTAAGGGAAAGAATCGAAAGTTGTGCTGTTTCCTATTCAGATTTCGAATGCAATTGCGCCCGTGAATTTCCGTGACAGGCTTAGTTTCTATTTTCCTGTGTTGGAGGGGCTGACGTCCGCAACCAGATCGAAAAGATCGTGGCTGCCAACAATGCAATACAGAACCACGCGAACCAGTTGCCGAACCTGGAGTAAAAAGTGGCGTCGTGACGGACCGGAACGTTTGTCACGAGCGTGGCAAAGATTGGCCCGATCGTTTTACGTTCCCCGAGTATGCGGCCGCGATCATCGGTTGCGGTCAGAATGCCGAGCTTCGCCGAACGGGCTATGCTGAATCCTCCTTCAACGCCGCGAAGAATCGCCATGCGTCCGTGCAGCCAGCCATCGTCGACAAAATCCCAGGCGGGAACCAGCAGCAGACCGACACCATCCTGAGCGTATTCCCGGCTCAAGCGCGGGAAGTCCATATCCTTGCAGATTTGCAGTCCCCATTTACCGGAAGACGCGTTGAACACTGCACGCTTCACGTCGGGAGTAAATTCGTTTTCCCAGGGAGGGAGTAGATGATGCTTGTTATAGGCCGCCACCAGCTCTCCTTGCGGAGAATATAACCGCTCCTGATTCCAGGAGACATTTGGGCTGATGCGGTCCACGCCGATGGCGACATATGCGCCGGTCTCTTTCGCCAGTCCTCCAAAGAAGTCATCTACGTGTGCCTGGGTGGCGTCGGTTACCGGGCCACTGTGCTCTGGCAAAACAAATAGGTTCACGCCCTGCGCCGCTAGGGGTTTCAACTGATCCGCGTAGCGCTGAAAAATGGCCTGGGCCTCCGCGGGAGAGTCCGCGCGGATGTTTTCCGGGGAATCAGACGCGACGAGACCGACTTTAACGGATGTGGAATCCTTCGGCGTTGCGGCGAGCCGCCACCCACCAAATCCCAGGACACAAGCAAGAAAAATGGCAACACCGGCTGCCAGAGGGATCTTTGTCGACATCGGACCTCGGTTCAGAAGCGCAGCACCTGTTGCGGCAAATAGAAAAATGCAGAAGCTGATGCCCCAGATGCCTGCAACGGAGGCAATCTGCAAGATGGGCAGAAAATTCATCTGCGAATACCCGAGATTGCCGAAAGTGCCATGCACGGACAGCGTGGCAACAACATATTCCACTGTCACCCAGAAAGCAGGTGTAACCAGAGCCGCTTGCCAGATTTTTCCCCGCACCACGGCGCTGCGGAACAGCAGGACTGTCGTGGCAAACAGGCAAGCGCTCAGTAACAGAATCAACGCTACCACCCACGCGAACAGCACAGAGCGGGAGTAGCTCCACATGTTCAGACCGCCCAAGGCGTACGCGGCCGCCGCCACAAAGAAAGCCTGCCTTGCCGACAGCCGCGGAGCCACCCACAGCACAGGGATGGCGGCGAGCCATGTCAGCGACCATGCAGGCGCGAGTCCGGTCCCGAGAAAGAACAGCGCGGCAGAGACTGCTAAACAGGGTGCGGCGAGGAAGTCATGACTAGGTTTTGAGACCATGGAGAAATCTCCTGAGAGAGCGATGCAAAAGCTGACGAAACTCTTTTTCCGAAAGGTGGACGCGGCCGCCGCGGTAAAGCATCACGTAGCCGTGGACATGGGCCCACAGGGAAAAGGCGACTTCCCAGACGTCGTCCCTTTTCAGGCGCCCATTCTCCATTTCCAAAAGGAGCATGTCCGCAACGGGATTCAGAGTGGGAGACTGGCGTGCCCGGAAATCCCTTGGAAACTGTCGCGCGCCCTCTCGGACGCGAGTGAATACAAAATCAAATACGCGGGGCTGCTTGAAAGCGTAATCAACATAACCCTCCATCACCGCAATCAACCGTTGTTCCAGATTGCCGCGTACTGGGTAAGCCTGCATGTGCGAGAGAAGTTTTTTAAATTCGCGGTCGGTAATGGTGTTCAGGAGCGCTACGCGGTTGGGGAAGTGGTGGTAGATAGCCATTGGGGTGATGCCGACGGCCTGAGCAACGCGCCGCATGCTGACCGCTTCCGGGCCTTCCTTCTCGAGGATGGCCAAAGCCACGCTGGCGATGCGATCTGCGGTGTTATGCGAGCTCACCTATACAGTGTATAGTATACAGCGTATACATTCCAGTTGTTTTTTTCGAAGAGAATGGAGCGAGTTTACTGGGCTTCCTGTTCAGGCCGGATTTCCACGACGGTACCGATCTTCACCAGGGGGTATATCTCATCGAACTCCCAATTTTCGGGCGTGTTCGCGATCGGATGCACGAGGATAGGAAATAGGAAGCCCTTGTGGATTTGCTATTGGGTTTTTGCCGTCGGGAGAGTAAAGGGGCCTTCCGCACGATCCTTCGCTCCGATCGGCTCGGCACAGCAGAATGAGAACTACACGAGATTTGAGAGACCGGCCCATTCCGGAATTTCACGAGCGGAAACGCGTGTAGACCAGGCCTACGAACTGCCGATGAGCCAGCCGGTCAGGAAAACAAGCACACCGCCGACAATCACCTGAAATGCAGCCTGTAGGAATGGCGTGTCCATATAACGGTGACGAATGTAGCTGATCGCGCCGAGTTCGATTGCTACAACCACAATGGCCACACCGGTGGCCAGGCGGAAATCTGGGATTAAAAACGGGAGAGTGTGACCCAGACCCCCGGCGGTCGTCATGAGCCCGGTAACCGTTCCGCGAATCCAGGGAGAGCCCCGTCCGGTCAGAGATCCATCATCGGAGAGCGACTCCGCAAAGCCCATGGAAATTCCCGCGCCAAGACTTGCGGCCATGCCCACCAGGAAAGCGTCCCAGCTTTTGTGCGTGGCGAAGGCGGCGGCAAACAGAGGCGCCAGCGTAGAAACCGAACCATCCATCAAACCGGCAAGTCCAGGCTGCACAAATTGCAGCATGAAAAGCCGCTTGTGCGATTCCTCCTCTTCGGACCTGGCCTTGTCCGTCAGGTGCTTCTGTTCGTATTCGCTCGCCACGCGCGTGTGTTTCCGCTCCTCATCGGCGAGCAGATTGAGCAGTTCCCGCATTGGAACGTCGGTCGTGCGCGCGACCGCGCGCATGTAGAAACGGCTGGCCTCCATTTCCATGATTTCCGCCTGGCGGCGCGCCACTTTTACCCCGAGCGGGCGCATCATCCACACAGGACGCCGCTGCAAAAATCCGCGCACATCCTCCCGTCGAATGGGAGGGATATGATCGCCAAATCTCTGGCGGAACATGGCTAGAAGGCGGTCCCGATGGACGGCCTCTTCGGCACGCATCTCCTCAAACATCTCCGCAGTACTAGGGTAGGTCTCGCGCAGGGCGTCGGCAAACTCGCCATAGATCCGCCCGTCCTCTTCCTCGTTGCTAATGGCCAGGGCCAGAATTTCCCGTTCTGTCAAATCCTTGAATCGCTTGAGCATATTCGGTTCTGTCGGGGGAACTTCCGCGAAGAGAATGGCACAAAAGCCCAAGGAAAGTCATCTCCAAGCCATAATTTGTGCGGAGTTTTCCTCAGCGCGGAGAATTGCCGGGATGGTACTTTCGTACTATCATCAGAAAGTCTGGACGAACTCCTTTCCAGGTACGGTCCCGCTATAGGTTTTTATGGCTCCCCCCATTATCCTTACCCAGTCTGAATCTACAGATTTGGGAAAGGTGAAAGGCAAATGGCGTCGGCTCTCGAGTTTATGGGAAAACCAGATTCACCGTCCGGGGTTCGCCCCACACGCAGTTCGAACACGGAGCGGCGCTCCAGCCGCCGCTGCAAGATCAACCAGTTGATGCGCATCCGGCCCTCCGACCCGGAGCGCGACCCTTTCGACGACATTCGTGGCTCTTTGAGCGTTTCGCGGTCGGGAGTCTATTTTCAGTCCAGCGAGACCGCCTATGAGGTGGGTATGCGTCTTTTCGTTTCCATGCCCTACTCGAAGGAGCCCGCGGCAATGACCCGGGAATACTTGGCCGAAGTCGTTCGGCGAGAAGCCCTCTCGAATGGCTTGTTTGGAATCGGCTTCAAAATTCTGATGGAGATGGGCATGCAAGGTGGTTTCGGCGGCGGAGGCTTCGGCTACAGTCAGCGCAGGTGACATCCTGGCTCCGCGGAACAGTATTTAGAAAACAAAAAAGGCGGATGGCTTTTGGCCACCCGCCCTTTTTGCGTTTGGGGGGGTTGGGGAAAATCGAACCGGGCTAACTTCTTCCGAAGGCGTGGAGCGCCTTGTGGCGCAACAAGCCGAAATGACGGTTGAGCGGATGTTTGCGCTCGAGGAAAGTGAAGACAGGTAGACGCCGCGGCGTGAGCTTTGCCATCGCAATGTTCAGGCGAATGTCCCGGCGCGCATATTTCATCCCGGCGATCAGAGCTTCCCGAGCATCCTCTTTGCGCCCGGCCGCCATATACACTTCGGCGAGATTTAGATAAAGCTGGGCCTGGTTCCGCTTCATCCGAACAGCGGTATCGCAGAGTCTCTCCGCATCGGCCCACTTTTGCTGCGTGCGAGCAAGGGCAACTCCGAGGTAGGACATATAGTACGGATTATTTTTCTCCATGTCGGCTGCGCGTTTGATGTGCTCAAAGGCGCGGTTGGCGTAGTTGTCTCGCAGGAAGGTCAGGCCGGTCTTGAACTCACGGAAGGCTTCCGTATCCATCATCATTCCACCTCACTTGAACTGGAGGACTCCGCCGGGAAGCTAGAAACTCCCGGGAAAGCGGCGAGTCGTGAAGAGCAGCGCGAGGGACACAGTCACGCGAAGCCGCCGCCGGAGTATCGCTTCTCTCAGCTAGGGATAAGCTACGTGTTGCGTTAGGGAGAATCTACTGCCCTGCGGGACAGTCTTGGTTCACCGGCTTGGCGTTCTAGGGAAATTTTGCATCAAGCGTGTAAATGAGGAATGCCAATGCGTATTCGCAGGTTTTGGCTCGCTTATTTGGGGGTTTGACCGCGTTGCCACTTGCGACGCCACACTTTCCAATCATCCAGCATGACCTCGAGCATCGCCTTTGCCGATTTGTGCAGCCAGCGCCCCTCGCGTCGGGCCAGGTCTCGCTTCACGGCTGAGATCGCTTTAGGAGAGCCGAGGTGAATATTCGCCGTTTCCCACCCCATCGAATAGGAAAGCTTCTCCTCATCGCGTTCTCGGGGGAGAGACTGCATTTCAATGTGACAACAATCCGGGGCAAGGCGGCGAACGATCCAGTGTTCCGCGAAATGAACGTGAGGATCTCGAATGCGCACGGCACTTTCGATGATTTTCCTGCACAGAATGCTAAAAGAGTGACGATTTTGTGCCCAAAGCCAAGCCGACGGTGTCAGTTGCTTCGCCTCTCGAACCACGTGGGCGCCGTCCCAGCGGGCAAGCGAAAGCACGCGCGGGTGGCCGAGGCTGCCAAGCCCTGCAATGCGGGACTTCAACTCGTAATCAAGAGTGCGCAAAGGCATGGAATTGCGGACCAGTTTCCAAACGTCTTTGGGCAACTTGCCCTTGTACTTTGGGCAAGTCAGAATTTTTTTCCAGAAAATCACCGGATCGCGCAGCTTGTTTAGTGCGACGAGGCGCAGCCAGCGGTGATGCTCGGCCAGAATGAACGGGCTTCCGCCTTTGGCGATGCAATCTCTATAGCCTTGTTCCATCGCTTGACAGGCCCTTTTTCGGTTGATCAAAAGATGCTCTTCTTCGATGGCCAGGTAAGCGCTGGCCACCAGACGGACGAGGTCGACGGCGTAAGCAGCGGGCCAAGCTTCATCGAAATCGTTCACACCCCAGATCAATCGACCTTCCATATCCCGCCACGTGCCGAAGTTTTCGATATGTAGATCGCCGATAGCCAGGACCTGCGGCGCTCGAGAAAGTTCGGGGCAGATCATCGGCCACCACTGTGACCAGCGGTAGAACGTGGCTCGAAAGAACGGGAACGGTGCAGCAGCCATCAAACGGTGTTTCAGATTTACGTCGGAGCGAATCAGGTTGACATGTTTTGCAGCCCACTTCTCAAAATCCGCGGTGGCCTGGACGATGTCAGGGAGTTTTGAGCGCTTTGCGCACATGGAAAGCTCCTGCCACGGGCTGGGACGGTCCCGGGGGGATAGTCTACCTCTTCTCGAACTTCCGAAGTAGACGCGAACCCTTACATCACGTGCGCGCGTGCGCGACGGCAGACCGCAAGCGTATTTCGTAGATAGGGAAGCGCGCGGCCAGGTCCGCCACTTGCTGGCGTATCTTTTGTTCCACGGCGGAATCGCCGACATGCAGCAGTACTTCTGCGACCCAGGTTCCGATCAATTGCATCTCTGGCTCCTTCATGCCGCGCGTAGTGACGGATGGACTGCCAAGGCGAACCCCGCCAGCCTTCATGGGGGGCAGCGGATCGAACGGAATGGAATTTTTGTTTACCGTGATTCCAGCCCGATCAAGGGCTTTCTCGGCGTCGCCTCCGGTTATGCCTCGGGAATAGACTTCGATCAGGAACAGGTGATTGTCCGTCCCACCGCTAACAATGCGGAATCCCTGAGCGGCGACGGCCGCAGCCATGGCTTTGGCGTTTGCAACCACCTGTCTTTGATATTCCTTGAAAGACGGTTCCATCGCTTCCTTGAGACACACAGCTTTCGCTGCAATGGTGTGCACCAGTGGTCCGCCCTGCGTACCTGGGAAGGTGAGTTTGTCCAGTTCCTTTGCATACGCAGCGCGGCAAAGCACCAAGCCCCCCCGTGGACCACGTAACGTCTTGTGTGTGGTCGTGGACACGATATCGGCGTGGGGCACTGGGCTCGGATGTACACCTGCAGCAACAAGGCCGGCGATGTGGGCCATGTCGACAAAGAAGAGAGCGTCGACAGATTTCGCGATTGCGGCGATTCGGGCGAAATCGATGATCCGGGAATAAGCGCTGGCCCCAGCAACAATCATCTTCGGTTTGTGCTGGTGAGCGAGTTCCTCGATTTCGCTGTAATCGATCTGCTCGGTGTCACGCCGCACGTGGTACTCGGCGAACTTGTACATGCGCCCAGAAAAATTCAAGGGGTGCCCGTGCGTGAGGTGCCCTCCGTGAGCCAGCGCCATTCCGAGAACTGTATCGCCTGGTTGCAGCATGGACATATAAACAGCGACGTTAGCGGAGGTGCCGGAGTGCGCCTGAACGTTGGCGTGCTCTGCCCCGAACAATTCCTTAGCGCGGTCGATGGCCAGTTGTTCCACTTTATCTGCTATTTCGCACCCGCCGTAATAGCGTTTGCCCGGGTAGCCCTCCGCATATTTATTGGTGAAGATGGAGCCCATCGCTTCCAAAACGGCTTCAGAAACAAGGTTTTCAGACGGGATCAGCTCCAGGCCAGTCGCTTGCCGCCGGGCTTCGTCGCCGAGGAGTTCTTCGATTTGTGCGTCGACCGCTTTCAGAGGCCGTTTCATTCTTTCGTTTGCATCCGTCGTCATCGCTTCTCCTGTCGCTTGGCAAAACGCAGCCGCTAAATTCGACCCGAACGCGATTTTATCGGACTGTGCCAGCAACCGCAATCGGACCAATTCCCGGCAGGAGCAAAATAAATGAAGGTGCCGCCAATTTTCTAGCATCCCCTGCCGGTTTTTGCCCAAGGAGTCCTATACTGAGTGGGCTGTCCCGATACAGCAAATTCACCTTACTGAGGATGTGTTATGGCAACTATTTACGCAGACAATTCGCTAAGCATTGGAAGAACCCCTCTGATCAAACTGAATCGCGTGACCGAAGGCGCCAAAGCGACGGTACTCGCGAAGATCGAGGGGAGAAATCCTGCGTACTCGGTGAAGTGTCGTATCGGAGCGGCGATGATTTGGGATGCGGAAAAGCGGGGCGTGCTGAAACAGGGAATCGAAATCGTGGAGCCTACGAGCGGGAATACGGGAATCGCGTTGGCGTTTGTCGCTGCCGCGCGCGGGTATGCCATCACACTGACGATGCCAGAGACCATGTCTCTGGAACGGCGGCGCGTGCTGGCGGCGTTCGGTGCGAAGCTGGTGTTGACGCCAGGCCCAGAAGGAATGAAGGGCGCGATCAAAAAAGCGACGGAAATCTACGATTCGGACAAGAACCACTATTTCCTGCCACAGCAGTTTGACAATCCGGCAAACCCGGAGATTCACGAGAAGACCACCGGACCGGAAATCTGGAACGATACAGACGGAAGCATCGACGTGTTTGTCAGCGGCGTAGGCACCGGCGGAACCATCACCGGTGTGTCCCGCTACATCAAGAACGCCAAAGGCAAGAAGATCCTTTCTGTCGCGGTCGAACCCAATGTAAGTCCTGTCATTACACAGACGCGCGCGGGAGAGCCACCCGTTCCCGGACCTCACAAAATCCAGGGGATCGGCGCCGGTTTCGTGCCAAAGAACCTAGACCTCAGTTTGATCGACCGTGTCGAACAGGTGACCAACGAGGAGTCCGTCGAAATGGCGCGACGATTGGCGCGGGAGGAGGGCATCCTCAGCGGCATCTCGTGCGGGGCCGCGGCAGCTGCCGCTGTTCGTCTGGCGAAGCTGCCAGAATTTGCAGGAAAGACCATCGTGACCGTGCTGCCGGATGGCGGCGAACGGTATCTCTCTACGATTCTGTTCGAAGGGATTGGCTAGTCCAAAAAGAAGAACAAACCGGGCGGGCAGGAGCGCTTTTGCGCCCCTGCTTGGTCTTTGTGCATCCAAATCATGTCTATGACAAAATCTGAAAATCACTTGAGGTCTTTGGCAAATGAATTTCGCGGGGCTCTAGAGGTACGGCTTTCGGGCGAGACCGGTGCGGATTACTTGCTGGCCTCCAAAAACGGGGCCAGCGAGTTTTGCCGGCTGTATCTTGAGGCTCTTTTCCCTCTGTACTACTCGTCCGCACCGCTCTCGCCATCATTGAAAGGGCACGTCGAAGAGCTGGAAGCAAGGTTGGCTGAGCAGGTTGGTCGAGCCATGTACTTTGATCAGACCTGCCGGGGAAAAGAAGATCCCGGAAATCTTGTCCAGACTGCCCAGGAGGTTGTGGTCGCTGTTCGTAACCGGCTTCCCTACCTGGCGCAATTGCTTGCCACCGACCTGCAGGCAGCGCTCAAAAATGATCCTGCGGCGAGTGGTCTGGAGGAAATTCTGCTCAGCTATCCCGGCGTGGAAGCGATAACCGTGCAGCGACTGGCGCATGAATTGTACAAATTGAAGGTGCCGTACCTCCCTCGAATCATGACGGAGTTTGCACACAGCAAAACGGGGATTGACATACACGCTGGTGCTACCATCGACGATTCGTTCTTCATTGACCATGGCACTGGCGTGGTGATCGGAGAAACGGCCACCATCGGGAAACAAGTCACCTTGTATCACGGTGTGACCTTGGGTGCTTTCAACCCCACCAGCCGAAGGGATTCTGGAGGGGAACTGCTGCGCGGTCTGGCGAACAAACGGCATCCGGATATCGAAGATCACGTCACCATATACGCCGGTGCGACCATTATCGGAGGTGACACCCGCATCGGGCATCACAGCATCATCGGGGGCAATGTCTGGCTGACGCATTCCGTAGCGCCGTACAGTCGCGTGGCTATGCGTGAACCGGAACTGGTGATCCGTACGAACGCCAAGGATTCCGACTGGGAATGGTTTTTGGGAAGCTCCATCTAGTCCACATGCAAGAGAACCCGTAACAATCGTCGCTGCCGACTGGATTTCCACCGATCCCGCTGCCTACAAAACAGGCGATTTCATTGACAGTGGGAGACGCTGTCCGCTAGGCTGAAATGCTTGACCGAGGCGGGAGAAATGGACAGGGAGATGCATGGCTGACGAGAAGCTGCCAACACGGGCCGAGGATTTTTCGGAGTGGTACAACCAATTGGTGCTGAAGGCACAGCTGGCGGACTACGCGCCGGTGCGCGGTTGCATGATCGTTCGGCCTTACGGTTGGGCGCTGTGGGAAAACATCCAGGGAGCGCTCGATCGTCGTTTCAAGGCTACCGGACACCAGAATGTAGCCTTTCCTCTCCTCATCCCAAAGAGTTTCATCGAAAAAGAGAAACATCACGTGGAGGGTTTCTCGCCGGAACTGGCAGTGGTGACCATTGGAGGCGGTGAGGAGCTTGCGGAGCCCTTGATCGTGCGGCCCACCTCCGAAACGATCATCGGGCACATGTGGTCCAAGTGGATTCAGTCCTATCGGGATTTGCCTGTGCTCATGAATCAGTGGAACAGCGTGGTGCGCTGGGAATTGCGCACGAAGCTCTTCCTGCGCACCCTGGAGTTTTACTGGCAGGAAGGCCATACGGCCCACGCCACACGCGAAGAAGCGGTGGAAGAAACGCGCCAGATGCTGGATGTTTACACTGATTTTGCCGTGAACGAAGCGGCCATTCCGGTCATACCCGGAGCCAAATCGGACGCCGAGAAATTTGCTGGCGCCGAAGTTACCTATTCGATCGAAGCCATGATGGGCGACGGGAAAGCCTTGCAGTCCGGAACCTCGCATTTCCTCGGGCAGAATTTCGCCCAGGCATTCGAAGTGAAATATCTGGACCAGACCGGGGTGCAACAGCATTGTTGGACCACCTCCTGGGGACTTTCCACACGGTTCATCGGCGCGATCATCATGGTCCACGGCGATGACCAGGGATTGGTGTTGCCGCCGCGATTGGCGCCAACCCAAGTCGTCATTGTGCCCATTTTCAAGACGGACGAAGAAAGGGCCAGCGTTCTAAAAGTCGCCAAAGAGCTCAAAGCGCAACTGATCAAAGCCAACCTCCGGGTGACTCTGGACGAGAGGGAAGGTTTCAGTCCCGGTTGGAAGTTCAACGATTGGGAAATGCGCGGGGTGCCTGTGCGCGTAGAGCTTGGTCCCAAGGACGTAGCCAAGCAGGCGGCAATGCTGGCGCGGCGAGACAAGCCCGGGAAGGAAGGGAAGGTTAGTGCGCCGTTGGCCGACCTGGCCGGCACGATCGAGAAGCTGCTGGGCGAAATTCACCAATCCTTGTTTGATAAAGCCCTCGCCTTCCGGCGGGCCAATACCCACGAGACCAAGGACTACACGGAGTTAAAGAAGGCCGTAGAAACTGGGTTCGCCTTTGCCCACTGGTGCGGCAGCGGCGAATGCGAAGAGAAGATCAAGGAAGAGACCCGGGCCACTCTGCGCTGCATTCCCCTGGATCAGCAAGCGGTGATGGGGCAGGGGGACTTTGTTGGCGCGGGAACCTGCGTTTACTGCAACCAGGCCGCCAAAGAGCGTGCCATTTTCGGCCGAGCCTACTAATTCAGCGCCCAGCGCCTCACAGCCCTTTCAAATCAACAGTCCAGTTGCATCCGAAGAACACATTCGTGCGCCTATGCTCGACACTGAATCCCCACGGTGCTAGCGTAGCGTTGTTGGAAGAGAATTTCCGGCCCTCCGGAATGCAACCGGTGAAGGCCTTTGAGGTATGTGCTTTGCTGAACCCAAGATTGGCGTCTTTCGGTCCTGCTGAACGTGGCGAAGGCAGATTAAAGGCATTCCTCTATCTGGCGTTTCTCGTTACCGCGGTACTTGTAGGGATTAAGACCCTCCCCTCGTATGTGTCCAACTATCAGCTCAAAGACAAAATGACCGAGACGGCCAAGTTTGCGATCGTGAATCGCTATACGGAAGACCAGATTAAGGACAACATTTTTCGCACCATTCAGGATCTGGATATCCCCGCAAAACGGGAAGACATCAAGGTGGCCAACACGAACCACGGTATTGAAATCAGCGTGAATTACACAGTTCCGGTCGATTTCCTCTTTTACAAGACCGATCTCAACTTTGATACGTCATCTGAAGGCCGGGATTACATGAAGTAGGACTTTCTCCGGAACTCGGGCGCGGGCGCCCCGCGACTACGGGCAAACTCCGATTTTGTTCCTCTTCCATATTGCGAGACAATAGGAACTGGCCAGCTCTGGGGGATTTCTTTGCGATTCCGTCTTCAAAAGGGCTTCTGGACGTCCGCTTGGGGATTAGGCCTCCTCGGCTTAGTTGCGCTCTGTGTGCTGGCCTGTGCCAGCGTCTTCACTTTCTTCTACATCAAGTACTCCCGGATGATCGACGCCCGGTTGTCCGGCCATATTTTGCAGAACACTACGCAGATTTTTTCATCTCCAGCACGAATCTCGGATGGCCAGGCCTGGAGCGCCGAAGAGCTGGTCACCTATCTCCAGCGTTCGGGCTACCGCCCGGAAGCCGACGAGAACTCTCTTGGCGAATACACGATCGATGGCAATACGGTCCAAATCAAGCCTTCCAAACTCTCCTATTTTGGCGGTTCCAACGATCTTTCCGTTCAGTTCAATGGGCGGACGATCAAGTCCATACGGCCGCTCTCGGGCGGCCCGGACATGGGCACAGGGGAGATCGAGCCGGAGCTGATCACTAACTTGTTTGACAGCGCCCGGGAAAAGCGCCGCGCGGTTCGCTACGACGATTTGCCACCGGTCCTGGTCCACGCCATCTTGTCTGCCGAAGATAAGCGGTTCTTCGAACATCCC
>Ga0074044_10002260_pt1 | contig 16903 bp, 18 predicted proteins | sample BogForMeECP23OM1_FD_94443 | JGI IMG/M metagenome (GOLD analysis project Ga0074044, IMG submission 94443) | Bog forest soil microbial communities from Calvert Island, British Columbia, Canada - Bog Forest MetaG ECP23OM1 | ecosystem: Environmental > Terrestrial > Soil > Wetlands ...
AAGCTCACCGCCTCGATCAACCGCTCCAACACCATGGTGATCTTCATCAACCAGATGCGCATGAAGATCGGCGTCATGTACGGCTCGCCGGAAACCACGACCGGCGGCCACGCGCTCAAATTCTATGCGTCCGTCCGCCTCGATATCCGCCGCATCGGCGCCATCAAGGATCGCGACGAGGTGGTCGGCAATCAGACCCGCGTCAAAGTGGTCAAGAACAAGCTGGCGCCGCCATTCAAGCAGGTCGAGTTCGACATCATGTACGGCGAGGGCGTGTCCAAGACCGGCGAATTGATCGATCTTGGCGTCAAGGCTGGTGTCGTGGAAAAGTCCGGCGCCTGGTTCTCCTACGACAGCCAGCGCATCGGCCAGGGCCGCGAGAACGCCAAAGCCTTCCTCAAGGCCAATCCCGATATCGCCGGAAAAATCGAGGCGGCGATCCGGCAGAACGCCGGCCTCATCACCGAAAAAATTCTCGCCGGAGAACAAAGCGAGAGCGCCGACGAGGAGAACGCCGCGGAGGGCTGAAGCTTGCGGTCCTAACCCTCTCCCGCGACGGGAGAGGGATGAATCAATGACGATCCGCTCAGCGGAGCGTCCTTACAAACTCCGCCGCTCCGCCGTCCAGGAGCCCGAGCACGAAGCGCCGCGCCAGGAGCCGCTGCCGGCATTGGCGGCGAGGCGGCCGGAGCCAATGGCGCTCGTTGTGCCGCTGCTCACCTTGACGATAACGGCGCCGCTCGAGGCGACTTTGCCGGAGACGGTGAGTGCGATGGCGCCGCCGTTGGCGAGAAGACCGTTGGCGATACGCATGGGATAGCGGTAGCTGGCGACGCAATCGCCTTTCTTGGTGACGATCGACACGCTCCAGAGGCCGTCATAGCGCGGCACGGCGAAGCTCGGGGTTGCGGCAAGGGCGGCGGACGAGGCGATCAATGCAGCCACGGTCCACCTAATGTGGTCTCGCAAGAAAATCATGGATGATGCCTCCGATTTTTGCCCGAGTCCTCGCTCATAGTGGGTTTGGCACCCGGCAGACGGGCGCTCTGCCGGCGCCCTATCAGCGGCATTGGTAACCGAGAAAAGCTAAAACGAAGTTGATGGCCGTCACAAAATTGCTGCGTAGTGTCCCGATTCCGAAGTTCGCAAGCGCTTGCGGCACACTCTCATGCGAACTTCAAATCCACCGCACTAGGGCACAGCGCGGCCTCATTCGCGGTCGTCATTGGCCCGGAATGGCTCGTCGTAGCCGTGGCGGCTTGAATAGAACAGCAGCGCCATCAGCCCGCATCCGACGACGAGCGAAAAAACAATGCCGAGAGCCATCGCTAGGTAGCCGACGGCCGGCATTGGCGGCCCTTGGACCGAGACCCAGGCGCTGGCGGCGTACCAGCCCGCGGCCGCCAGAATGGCGAACAGCGGCACAACGAGCGCAATTGTTCCCAGGATGCTGCGCAGATGCATCGTTGTGAGATAGGTCGGCGTTGCGTCGTTCGCCAGCCGCTGCACCGGATCGCCGGCGATCCGAGGCTGAGCCGGCCCTGGCGCGCGGCGTCAGCCACCGGGGCGCAAGAAAACATAATCCGCGGAATAGGGGACGCTGCGCAAACCGCCGACCTGATCGCACGCGCCGGCGAGCATGCCGCCGTTGGTGTTGATCCGCTGTACGGTCGCGACATCGGCGAGCATTCCGTTGCCGCGCCGGCCGACCACCTCGAGCTTGAGCCAGGGAACATCGCTCGCGGTCGCGGCGGGCGCGTTGCCGACCGCTTTTCCGGTCACCGCGCTGCCGTCGGCGTACTCCCAGATCGGACCGGCGTAATGGCGCCCGACCGTATTGCCGTCGAGGATGAGGCTGGCGATCGGCTCGCGGAAAACCCAGGTCAGCTTGCCGTCCTTGCCGGCCTTGCATTCGTAGATTTGCGCGCCCGCAGCGCGCAACGTGACGACCGGCGACTGTCCCGGCGCGGCGATTGCGGCTGGCATCTGTGCGCGTGCGCCGTCGGCGTGGAGCGCAAGCGCAGCGATCGAGACCGTGAGCAGACCTCCGATACGATGTCTTGCCATCGCCTATCCCGCCGTTGCCGCCATCGCCTTCTGCAAATTCTCGCCGACCTTATCGAGGAAGCCGGTGGTGCTGAGCCATTTCTGGTCGGGACCGATCAGGAGCGCGAGGTCCTTGGTCATGAAGCCTGCTTCCACCGTGCCGACCGTGACCTTTTCCAGCGTGGTCGCGAAGCGCGCCAGCGCGGCGTTGTTATCGAGCTTGGCGCGATGTGCGAGACCGCGCGTCCAGGCATAGATCGAGGCGATGGAATTGGTCGAGGTCTCGCGGCCCTTCTGGTGCTCGCGGTAATGCCGCGTCACCGTGCCGTGGGCGGCCTCGGCCTCGACGATCTTGCCGTCCGGCGAGGTCAAGACCGACGTCATCAGCCCGAGCGAGCCGTAGCCTTGTGCCACGGTATCCGACTGCACGTCGCCGTCGTAGTTCTTGCACGCCCAGACGTAGCCCCCCGACCATTTGAGCGCCGCGGCCACCATGTCGTCGATCAGCCGGTGCTCGTAGGTGAGTTTCTTCGCCGCGAATTTATCCTTGAAATCGGCGTCGAAAATCTCCTGAAAAATATCCTTGAAACGCCCGTCGTAGACTTTGATGATCGTGTTCTTGGTCGAGAGATAGAGCGGATAGCCGCGGTCGAGCGCGTAATTCATCGAGGCGCGCGCGAAGTCGCGGATCGAGGCGTCGAGGTTATACATCGACATGGCGATGCCTGAGCCGGGGAATTCGAACACCTCGCGCTCGATCTTGCTGCCGTCGTCGCCGATGAAGGTGAGAAAAAGCTTGCCCTTGCCGGGGACCTTGAAGTCGGTGGCGCGGTACTGATCGCCATATGCGTGGCGGCCGATGATGATCGGCTTGGTCCAGCCGGGAACGAGCCGCGGTACGTTCTTGCAGATGATCGGCTCGCGGAAGATGACCCCGCCGAGAATGTTGCGGATGGTGCCGTTCGGCGAACGGTACATTTCATGCAGGTCGAATTCCTTCACCCGCGCCTCGTCCGGCGTGATGGTCGCGCATTTCACCGCAACGCCGACCTTCTTTGTCGCCTCCGCGGCGTCGATGGTGATCTGATCGCGGGTTTCGTCGCGCTTTTGGATACCGAGATCGAAATACATCAAGTTGATATCGAGATACGGATGGATCAGCTTGTCTTTGATGTATTGCCAGATGATGCGGGTCATCTCGTCGCCGTCCATTTCGACGACCGGATTGGCCACTTTGATTTTCGCCATTGAATTACGACCTTTGCATCCCGGGTTGAATAATGAGGCGGGCGGCGGCGCCAACCAGGCGTCCGCCGGGCGCCGTCGCTATAGCATTCGGCGGCGCGCCGAGAAAGCCGACATCGCGGCATGACGCTGCCTTTTTGCGCGACTGTTCGCTATACCGCTCGCGGAGTGGTCATGCCCGGAGCAGGAACAGACAAGACCAAGGATTGGTCCGCCACGGCGAGCCCGGTGTTCGTGCTGGTCGAGCCGCAGCTCGGCGAGAATATCGGCGCCGCCGCGCGCGCGATGGCCAATTTCGGCCTGTCGCGGCTGCGCCTGGTCGCGCCCCGGCAGGCCTGGCCCAACGCCAAGGCGCGCATGATGGCCGCCGGCGCCGACCGCATTCTTGATGGCGCCGAACTTTATGACAGCCTTGAAGCGGCCATTGCCGACTGCACGTTCGTCGTAGCCGCGACGGCACGCGCCCACGACCAGGCCAAACCCGTCGTCGGCGCGGCGGAAGCGGCCGCCTTGATGGCGCCGCGCATCGCCGCCGGCGAGACTGTCGCCGTCCTGTTCGGCCGCGAGCGCAACGGGCTCGAGAACGACGAGGTCGCGCTCGCTGATCGCATCCTTACCTTGCCGGTCAATCCGGCCTTCGCCTCCCTCAATCTGGCGCAGGCCGTGGCGATCGTCGCCTACGAATGGTTCAAACTGGCGAGCGGCGCAAAACTGCCGTTCGCCATGCCGGAAAAATCCGCGCCGGCGCCGAAGGAGCAGCTGCTCGCCTTCTTTGCGTCGCTCGAGCGCGAGCTGGAGAAGGTCGAGTTCTTCCGGCCGCCGGACAAGCGCGAGACCATGCAGATCAACCTGCGCAACATTTTTACCCGCATGCGGCCGACGCAGCAGGACATCCAGACGCTGCATGGCGTGATCATGGCGATCGCCGAAGGCCGTAAGGGGCCGGCCCGCGGCGGCATTCTCGACGGCGCCGAGGCCGAGATGTTGCGCGCGCTTCTCGCCGAGCACGGCGGCGGGCGTGTTCCCGCGGAGCGCGGCCCGGTGCGCGGACTGGCGCGGCTTCTTCGCCGCAATCCGACCGAGGCCGAGCGCACGCTGTGGCACGCTCTGGTCAACGACCGCCGCTTCGCCGGCCGCGGGTTCAAGCGCCAGACTCCGATCGGGCCGCACATCTGCGATTTCGTCTCGTTCCCGTTGCGCATCGTCATCGATCTCGCGGCGGCGAGCGAAGCGGCGGCGGCCGCCAAGGCGCGCGCGGACAAACGCGCATGGCTCGCGGACCGCGGCTATACCGTCGTCGAGGTGAAGCCGGACGCCGTCGAGGCAGATATCGGCGCGCTGCTCGACAGGCTTGAGCGGGAGATTGCCGAGGAATAGCGCGGCCTAGCTTCCCTTGAGCACCTTCATGGCCGCCGCAGTGCCCGCGCGCAGCATCGCCAGATCGCTCATTACCGCGAGGAAGCGCATTCCACGCTTGGCGAGCGCAACTGCGCGTTCGGGCGAATGACAGTAGCCGCCGGCAATCTTTTTGGCGCGCTGCGCGGCGGCGACGATACGGTCAAGCTCGCGCTCGACCTCCTTTGACAGCGGGTCGAGGGTCTTGCCGTCGGAAAGCGCGATCGAGAGATCGGAGGGACCGAGGAAGAGCCCGTCGATGCCCGGCGTGTCGACGATCGCGTCGAGATTGTCGAGCGCGGTGCGGGTCTCGATCATGGCTAGCGTGATCACGTGATCGTTGGCTTCGCGCAGATAGACCGATTGATCGGGTAAGCCAGCCAGTGTCGTCACGCGGTGCGGCCCCCAGCTCCGTTCGCCGATCGGCGGGTACTTGGCGGCCGCGGCGAAAGCGCGCGCGTCGGCGGCGGTGTTGATCATCGGCGCGATGATGCCTTCGGCGCCGAAGTCGAGCACGCGGGAGACCATCGCGAAATCGCCGACCGGCACGCGTACGACCGGGGCTGCGCCGCCCTGGCGCACCGCGGCGACCCCAGTGAGCAGCGCGCTCATGTCCCACAGCCCGTGTTGAGCCTCGAGTGTCACCGTCGGAAAGCCTTCTCGGCCAAGAGTCTCGGCGACGATCGGATAGGGCAGACTGCACCAGCCGCTGAACACGGTTTCTCCCGCGCGCAGGCGGCGAGCGAGGGTGAATGCTGGGATGGCCATAGTGCTCGCTCTATGCCGATCGCTGCAAGACAATCGCTGCAGGAGGCGGAACGGCGTTATTTGCCCGCTTTGATGTCCGCGATCGCCTTAGCCATCAGCTCGGTCATGGCGCGAGTGATCTGGTGATCGGACTGGACCACGCCCTTGGCGTCAAAATCCAGGCGAATCTTGCCCAAGACATCGTGCGCTCCCACATTTTCGATATCGCCCATCACGACGGACTTCGCGTAGCTGTCGGCCTCGGCGCCCATCAGACCGAGTTTTTCCGCGGCCCACAGGCCGAGCAGCTTGTTGCGGCGCGCGGTGGCCTTGAACCTGAGTTCCTCATCATGCGCGAATTGCTGCTCGAAACCTTCCTCGCGCTTGTCGAACGTGGTCATGCCCTTCGTCCTGGTTTTGCGGAACTGCGCAAATCGCTTGCCGCCTTGCATATCGAGGGTGCCCCGTCAAGGCAACATTGATTGACGGCAACATCGGCGTTGCGGAGAAGGCCGCGCGGGTCTATGCCGATTGTGCTCCGCGTCGCGTTCGGCTAGCCTTGAAGTCGCGGAGGGGCCAGTGTTTGAGTCGCACCGCCCATCGCCGCCGCCGCGGACCTCGACACCAGAACTGGAGCCACGGCATCCCATGGATTTCACCAAGCCACGGTACACTCCGATGAGCCGCCGTCGCCGCATCTATGAAGGCAAGGCGAAGATCCTCTATGAAGGACCCGAGCCGGGAACCCTGATCCAGCACTTCAAGGACGACGCAACCGCCTTCAATGCCAAAAAGCACCAGGTGATCGAGGGCAAAGGCGTCCTCAACAACCGGATCTCCGAATACGTCTTCCAGCATTTGAACGACATCGGGGTTCCGACACACTTCATCCGCCGCCTCAACATGCGCGAGCAACTCATTCGCGAGGTCGAGATCATTCCGCTCGAAGTCGTGGTGCGCAATGTCGCCGCCGGTTCTCTGTCGCAGCGGCTCGGGATCGAGGAGGGCACGCAACTGCCGCGCTCGATCATCGAGTTCTATTACAAGAACGATCAGCTCAACGACCCGATGGTGTCGGAGGAGCACATCACGGCCTTCGGCTGGGCGACGCCGCAGGAGATCGACGACATCATGTCGCTTGCGATTCGCGTCAACGACTTCCTCTCCGGGCTTTTCCTCGGCGTCGGCATTCGTCTCGTCGATTTCAAGATGGAGACCGGCCGGCTGTGGGAAAACGACATAATGCGAATCGTTGTCGCCGACGAGATTTCGCCGGATTCCTGCCGGCTGTGGGACATCAAATCGAACGAGAAGCTGGACAAAGACCGCTTCCGCCGCGACCTCGGCGGGCTCGTCGAAGCCTACACCGAGGTCGCCAAGCGCCTCGGCATCATGGGCGAAGGCGAGCGGCCGCAGGGCGCCGGTCCGATTCTCGTCAAGGGCTGACCGCGTAGCCGCCGTAGCCGGATTGAGTGTTAGCGAAATCCGGCTCATCGTTTGGGCTGTTCGATCGTCCCCGGCTTTCACTGTGCCCAAGCCGCGCTACAGGTTGCAGGCCTTGCGATTCATACTTATTGAAAAGGTCATGAGAGCCCGTGTCACGGTCACTTTGAAATCCGGCATCCTCGACCCGCAGGGCAAGGCCATCGAGGGGGCGCTGCGATCGCTCGGCGTGAGCGGAGTCGCCAGCGTGCGCCAGGGCAAGGTCTTCGATATCGAGATCGAAGGCGCTGACCGCGCCGGCGCCGAGGCCGCGCTCAAGACCGCCGCGGAAAAACTCCTCGCCAACACCGTAATCGAGAATTACCGGGTCGAGGTGACGGCATGAATGTTGCCGGACTGGGATCGCGATGAAATCGGCGGTGCTCGTCTTTCCCGGTATCAATCGCGAGCGCGACATGGCGCGGGCGCTCCGGCTCATCTCCGGGCGCGAGCCGGCGATGGTCTGGCATGCCGATCGCGACCTGCCGCCAGGCACCGATCTCGTCGTCATTCCGGGCGGCTTCTCGTATGGCGACTATCTGCGCTGCGGGGCGATCGCGGCGCGCGCGCCAATCATGGAGGCGGTGCGCGTCTTCGCCGCAAGGGGCGGCCTCGTGCTCGCGGTCTGCAACGGCTTTCAGATCGTCTGTGAGGCCGGGCTGTTGCCCGGCGTCCTCATGCGGAACGCGCAGCTTCGCTTCATCTGCCGTGACGTTTTTTTGCGCGTCGAGCGCTCCGATATCCCGTTCACCCGCGGCTACAATGCCGGGCAAGTGATCCGCGTGCCGGTGGCGCACGGCGAGGGCAACTACATCGCCGACGGCGAGACCATCGCGCGGCTCGAAGGCGAGGGCAGGGTGGTTTTCCGCTATTCATCGCCGGATGGCATGGTCGATCCGAACTGGAACCACAACGGCGCCATGAACGCCATCGCCGGCATCATCAATGAGCGCGGCAATGTGCTCGGCCTGATGCCGCACCCGGAAAATCACGTCGAAGCGTCCATGGGCCGCACCGACGGGCGCGGCCTGTTCGCGGGGCTTGTGGATCACTTCAAGCTGGCGGCGTGACTTCCCTCTCCCCATGTGGGAGAGGGTGGCGAGCTCTCCCGCAGGGGGAGAGGAAGCCAACAGAACGCTTCACGTGCGCTCCAACGAACCTGCTATTACCCCTGAGCTGATCACCCAGCACGGCCTCAAGCCGGACGAGTACGCGCGCATCGAGAAACTCATCGGCCGCACGCCAAGCTTCACCGAGCTCGGCATCTTTTCCGCGATGTGGAACGAGCACTGCTCGTACAAATCCTCAAAAATCCATTTGCGCACGCTGCCGACAACGGCGCCATGGGTTATTCAAGGCCCCGGTGAGAACGCCGGCGTCATCGACATTGGCGGCGGGCTCGCGGTGGTGTTCAAGATGGAGAGCCACAACCATCCGAGCTACATCGAGCCTTACCAGGGCGCGACGACCGGGGTCGGCGGCATTCTGCGCGACGTCTTTACCATGGGAGCGCGGCCGATCGCTTGCCTCAACGCACTCTCCTTCGGCGATCCGAAGCATCCGAAGACGCGCCACCTTGTCTCCGGCGTCGTCGCCGGCATCGGCGGCTACGGCAATTCGTTCGGCGTGCCGACGGTCGGCGGCGAGGTGCGGTTCCATCGCCGCTATGACGGCAATTGCCTGGTCAATGCCATGGCGGTCGGCATCGCGGAGGCCGATAAGATTTTTTATTCGGCGGCGTCAGGCATCGGCATGCCGATTGTCTATCTCGGCTCGAAGACCGGGCGCGACGGCATCCACGGCGCCACCATGGCGTCGGCCGAGTTCAGCGCCGACGCCGAGGAGAAGCGCCCGACCGTGCAGGTCGGCGATCCGTTCTCGGAGAAACTCCTGCTCGAAGCCTGCCTCGAAATCATGGCCAAGGGCTGCGTCATCGCCATCCAGGACATGGGCGCGGCCGGGTTGACCTGCTCGGCTGTCGAGATGGGTGCCAAGGGCGATCTCGGCGTCACGCTCGATCTCGACAAGGTGCCGTGCCGCGAGACCGGCATGAGCGCCTACGAGATGATGCTCTCGGAGAGCCAGGAGCGCATGCTCATGGTGCTCAAGCCCGAGAAGGAGAAGGAGGCCGCAGCGATCTTTCGCAAATGGGGCCTCGACTTTGCGGTCGTCGGCGAGACCACGCCGACCAAGCGCTTTCTGGTTCGCCACGGCGGCGCCATCATGGCCGACCTGCCGATCAAGGAACTCGGAGACGAGGCGCCGGTCTACGATCGCCCCTTCGCCGAGACCGCGAGATTGTCCGTCATCGATGCGGCCTCGGTCGAGCCGCCGATCGGCATCGCCGACGCGTTGGAGAAACTCATCGGCTCGCCGGATCTCTGCTCCAAGCGCTGGGTCTTCGAGCAATACGACCATGTCATCCTCGGCAACACGGTGCAGCGGCCGGGCGGCGACGCCGCCGTGATGCGCGTCAACGAGGGTCCCAAAGCGCTGGCGCTCACTTCGGACGTCACGCCGCGCTATTGCGAGGCCGATCCGTTCGAAGGTGGCAAGCAGGCGGTGGCGGAAGCCTGGCGCAATCTCAGCGCCGTCGGCGCGCGCCCGCTGGCGCTGACCGACAATCTGAATTTCGGCAATCCGGAGCGGCCCGAGATCATGGGCCAGCTCGTCGGCTGCATCCGCGGCATCGGCGAGGCTTCGCGCGCGCTCGATTTTCCGATCGTGTCCGGAAATGTGTCGCTCTACAACGAGACCAACGGCCAGGCGATCCTACCGACCCCGACGATCGGCGGCGTTGGCATTCTCGATGACTTCACCAGGTCGATGACGGTCGCCTTCAAGGCTGAAGGGGAATCCGTTCTCCTCATCGGCGAAACGCAAGGCTGGCTCGGTCAATCGGTTTATTTGCGCGACATCTGCGGCCGGGAGGAGGGCGCCCCACCGCCGGTCGATCTCGCCGCCGAGCGCCGGCACGGCGAATTCGTCCGCGCGCTGATCCGCGATGGTATGGTGACGGCGGTGCACGACCTTTCCGACGGCGGGCTTGTGGTCGCGCTAGCCGAAATGGCGATGGCCTCACGGATCGGCGCCGTGCTGGAAGCCCCGCGCGGCGTTCCCGCCCACGCCTTCTGGTTTGGGGAGGATCAGGCCCGCTATGTTGTCACCGCGAAGGACGCCGAGGCCGTCGCGCAACGGGCAACAGCGGCCGCCGTGCCGTTAATCCGGCTCGGCGCGACCGGCGGCCGGGTCCTTGCGATCGCGGAAGAGCGCCCGCTTCCGGTCGGCGACCTTCTGTCGCGCTTCGAGGACTGGCTGCCGGCCTACATGGCCGCATCGTCAGCCTGAACCCATCCGCGCCGCACATGCTTTTGCCAGAATGCGGTGGGAAAGCGCACTGGTGCGACGGCTGCGCCGCCGGCGGGCTTCCCCGCGGTGGGGTGATCTGATAAGCCGCCAAAATGCACGTGGCGGAAGGATTTAGAGACGCGCCATGGCGATGGCTGCGAGCGATATCGAGCGGTTGATCCGGGCAAGCATTCCGGACGCCAAGGTGACGATCCGCGATCTCGCCGGTGACGGCGACCATTACGCGGCGACCGTCATTGCCGAGTCCTTTCGCGGCAAGTCGCGAGTGCGGCAGCACCAGATCGTCTATGAGGCGCTGAAGGGCGAAATGGGCGGCAAGTTGCATGCGTTGGCGCTGCAGACCGGCACGCCGGAGCGCTGAGCTGCCAGGCTTAATTCCCGGCGCCAGCCTTTTTCTCTCGGCCCGCCCGTCCGTGGAACTCCGTTCCCCCGCCGGCGGTGGCATCCGCCGAATTCTTTCCCGACGAAATCTTGATCGTCAGGGCTGAAAATCATGGCATGGGCGTTGCGCGCGTTTTCCGGTACATATATTTAATAAGGGTGAGACGCTATCGGCGCGGGAGGGAGCGACCCGCGTCGCCAACAAGGAAAACCGCGATGTCTATCGAGCAGTTCATTGATAATGAGGTGAAGGCAAACGACGTCGTTCTGTTCATGAAGGGCACGCCGCAATTCCCGATGTGCGGATTCTCCGGCCAGCTGGTACAGATTCTCGACTACCTTGGCGTGCCGTATAAAGGGCTCAATGTCCTCGAGAACGAGGATCTGCGCGGCGGCATCAAGGCCTATTCCAATTGGCCGACAATCCCCCAGCTCTATGTCAAAGGCGAATTCGTCGGCGGCTGTGACATTGTGCGCGAGATGTTCCAGGCCGGCGAACTGCAATCGCTCTTCAAGGAAAAGGGCGTCCGGGTGAAGGAGAGTGCGCAGGTTTAGGCCCTCTTCCACGCATGCTGAATGTCGTCATGGCCGGGCTCGTCCCGGCCATCTCGTTGAGGGATGCATCTTGCGCACAGGGCCGGGCACGACTGATGCGGCCTGCAGCGCCTCGACGCTCTAGCGCATGCGGTTGGTGAGCAGGATAACTAGTGCCAGCACAATGGCTATGCCGACCAGGCTTTGGGCAGGAACGGCTGCGGCGAATTTCAGCACGTTGTCCGCAACCCCGGAGACGAAGACCCCTGAATCGGCTCCGAGGATCAAATAAATCAGAATAATGGACAGGATCGTCAGAAAGCCGATCTCGACGAACGCCCAAAGGTATTGTTTGGCCTTTTGCAGATAACCCAGCATCACACGCCCTCAAAGCGTTGGGTGGGAATTCGCTCGCCACCCAACGTTGTCCCGGTCGCGCGTGTTGTTTGCACCAGGCGCGTTGCGGCTTAGGCCATCTTCCGTTGCGAAAACAGCCAGATGATGATGCCGAGAGTGATTAATCCGACGAGGCCGGCGTCACCGAGGCTCTTGACGAGGGCCATGATGTTGGCGGTGACGCTGCCGAAGAACGGCAGATTTGCCCCGACAAGAAGTGCTGCGACGATCGCCAGCGCTAGCAGCATCAGCCCGATTTCCGTCAACGATCCAATCCAACTTTTGACCTTTTGTAACGCATCCATTTGCGTGCTCCCCTGTCAGCTGTTTTGAAGACCCCCAATACGCGATGGCAATTTGCCACCATTGACATCAGTCGGCGTACTCCAAATGGACCAATTTTTCAAATTCCAGTGGATAATAGGTGCATAACTAGGCACTTTGCGGGGTTTCACGGCACATACCGCACCGCAATACACCAGGATTGAATCGGAAAATTCGCCGAGTGAGTCGCGTTCTGCGCGCTTTCAGCGCGAATAGTACTCGACCACCAAGTGAGGCTCCATCACCACTGGATAGGGCACGTCGCCAAGCATCGGCACGCGGGTGAGCTTCGCCGTCATTTTGGTGTGGTCGACGTCGATATAGTCCGGCACGTCGCGCTCGCCGAGCGCGGTTGCTTCCAGCACCAGCGCGAGCTGCTTCGACTTCTCCTTGACCTCGATGAGGTCGCCGACTTTCACGCGGAAACTCGGGATAGTGACGCGCCGGCCGTTCACATTGACGTGGCCGTGATTGACGAACTGGCGCGCCGCAAACACCGTGGGAACAAATTTTGCCCGATAGATCATCGTGTCGAGCCGGCGCTCGAGAAGCCCGATCATGTGGGCGCCGGTATCGCCTTTGAGCCGTCTGGCCTCGTCGTAAATTCCGTGGAAATGCCGCTCCGACATGTTGGCGTAGTAGCCTTTGAGCTTCTGCTTGGCGCGCAATTGCACGCCGTAATCGGACAGTTTGCCTTTGCGCCGCTGGCCATGCTGGCCGGGGCCGTATTCGCGCTTGTTGATCGGTGACTTCGGGCGGCCCCAGATGTTCTGTCCGAGCCGACGGTCGATCTTGTACTTCGCCTCGTGGCGCTTGGTCATTCGCGTCCTCGCAAACGTTGTTTGGGCATGATCTTGTCCGAAAACCGGAAACCCACTTTTCGGGATCATGCCGCGTGGCTGAGGATCGCGCCCTCCTCTGTCCCGGATTTTTGCCCGGAACCGACAGGTTGTTGCCGAAGCGCCGGCGCAAACCGCGGGTCGCGAAACACCGCGCGGGCCCGCTTGGGCCCGCGCCGCGCGCGGTTTCTAGGGGGAAACGCGCGCAGTGTCAAACCGCGGGTGCGATAGCCGGTTTTGTCGGCTCATCCACCGCAAGGTGTTTTCGCCGCATGCCCCTCAGGATGGTGATGGCAAGGAGCGCGGTCACGGCATCGATACCCCCTCACACCATCGTCATTTGGCTCCGGAGGTCGCTTGCGAAGATGCTCTTCGGGATCAGTGCGTGGACGCCGCGCACGATGTCCACCACTTGGGTCACGCGGAAGCTTACGGCGACGCTGCACAGCGCGTAGGCGTCGAGCTCGCTGATCTTTGCTTGCGCCGCCAGAAACTTGATTGCGTTGCGCGCGCAGAACGTCATCGCCGCGTTGAGATCCTTATCGAGGCCGATGATCACCCAGTGCGAAGCCGTCTCGGCCACCGGCCAGGCCAGATTTTTCTGCTTGTGCAGAATGACCTGGATGCGCAGCTCCTTCATGCGCGTTTCTAGCGCGGTGAGCGAGATTTCGCCGTCGCCCTGCACCGCGTGGCTGTCGCCTGTATAGATGAGTGCGCTGGGCTTCCAGACGGGGATGTAGAGCGTCGAGCCCTCGGTCAGCTCGCTAAGATCGAGATTGCCCGCATGGGGGCCCGGCGGTACGGAGGTGGTGACGCCGGGGCTCAAGGGCGGGAAAAAGCCGTCGGGCGGAGCCAGCCCCAAAGTGCCCTGGAAGGGTTTCAGCGGAATGGTGATTTTGGGCATGAACTTGCCGGTCATGGCGCGGAGATCGAGATCGACATACTTGATCTGCCCCTGCGCATAGTCCTGCGGCAAAAGGCCGGTGCCGAGCGAGCCCGGATTGTTGAAGACGGCGCCCCATTCGTAGGGACGGATGCGCTGGTAGCGGATTTCCAGCACGTCGCCCGGCTCGGCCTTGTTGACGGCGATCGGACCAATGATCGAATGCGGCCCCCTGCCGGGATTGTCCACGCGCAACTTCGCCAAGATGGCGACCGGCACGCCCGGCTGCATTTCATTGAGAAAATGTGACCAGGTATCAGGAAAGCTGATGATATCGCCCGAGTCGATGGTGAGAATCGGCGGCAGGGTAGTGTCGTACACGCCGAGCCTTACCGTCTCCTTGGTCGAGGGCACCACGTGCACGCGGCCTTCCGGATGTGATCGTCGCCGCGACCCCACGCCGGCCTCCTGTGCGCGCGCAAGCTTGGCGAACCACGGCTCCACGGCCGCGAGCGCGCCCATGAAGGTGCTCGCTTGCAGGAACTTACGACGCCAGCGGCCGCGTTCCGACAGATAGCCGTCCAAGATTTCCTGATCGACCTCGTCCATGTGGAGGAGGCGGTCGGCGGCGCTAGCGTTGAAGGCCGCGTCCTTGATGTCCTCACGGATAATGCCGGTGCCCTTCTCGTCGCCGCAGCCAAACAAATTGGCGCAGGCGTGATGGTGATGATGCGCGTGCCCGTGTCCGTCGTGCTCGTATCCGTCGTCGTGCCTTTCCGACATAATGCCCCCCTAAGAAAGTGTCCGCGCGCAACGGACCCACGTTGCCAGCTAATTGTCGCGGCGGCGCCGCCTCAATGTAGCGCGGCCGGGACTGGAGATCGCCATCATGGCGATCAGGCCGAGAATAAGCTGGTTCCAACGGTTCTCGTACCAAACTGCGCGCTTTGTTTGAACAGCAATGGTCACCCGGCGTGTTCCCCGATCCGCGTCCCGCCGATCATCCGCATTCCGCACGGTTTCAGCCGCCGAAGCGTAACGGCGGCGAATCGGGGCGACAAGTCGGCTGAAGCTCAATTTAGACGCAATGGGTGACCGAGGATTGTGCAAGCATCAGTCGGCATTCGTAGTGGCCGCCGCCTCGGAGGAGATGCCGAAGCGCACCAGCGCCGCCGCCGGCGGACGGCCGGACGTGAAAATGGCGCGGGTCGTGCCGGCGCCCCCGGGCGATGCTGCGGGGCCGAGCAGATCGCCGACGCGCCGTGCAATCGCCGGCGCCGGATCGAGAAAGTCCACCGGCCACGGCGCCAGCTGCCGCAAGCGGTCGATCAGCAGCGGATAGTGCGTGCAGGCGAGGACGACGGTATCGGTGCGCACGCCGTCGTCGCGGAAGCACGGCGCGATTTCCGCATAAAGCGCCGCGTCGGTGACCGGTGCGCCGGCGAGCTCCGCCTCGGCATAGGCGGCAAGCTTTTTCGCTCCGACGAGTGTCACCCGGCAATCCTGGGCATAATCGCGGATCAACGCGCGGGTATATTCGCGCGCAACCGTCGCCTCGGTGCCGAGCACCGAAATGCGCTTTGTGGTCGAATTCGAACAAGCCGGCTTGATCGCCGGCACGGTGCCGACGAAGGGTAGCGAAAACCGCCGACGCAAGTCGGGCAGTACGATGGTCGAGGCGGTGTTGCAGGCGATGACGACCAAATCGGGCCGGTGCGCCGCAATCAATTCGCCGATCAGCGCGACGACGCGGGCGACGAGCGCCGGTTCCGCCATTGCCCCGTACGGGAACGCTGCATCGTCGGCGACGTAGATGAAATCTGCGTTCGGCCGCGCCGCCGCGATCGCACGGTAGACCGTGAGGCCGCCGAGGCCGGAATCGAACACCAGAATGGTTTCCCGCTGGTCCATAGGGCGAGAGAAAACACGACGAATCGGGCGTCTGCAATCACTCCGTCATTGCGAGGGGCCGCGAAGCGGGTCACGCGCGGCCGAACACGCGGCGGAAGATCTCGTCAACTTGCGCGAAATGAAAATCCAAGTCGAAGTTGGCGGCGAGCTCGGTGTCGCTGAGATGCTTGCGAACGTCGGCGTCAGTCTTGAGCAGCGCCAGGAAATCGCCTTCGCCGCGCCAGGCTTTCATGGCGTTACGCTGAACCAGGCTATAGGCGTCCTCGCGCGCGACTCCCTTCTGCGTCAGCGCAAGCAAAACGCGCTGGGAGTGAACGAGGCCGCCGAGGCGGTCGAGATTTTTTTGCATGTTGTCGGGATAGACGATCAGCTTGTCGACGATCCCGGCGAGGCGGCCGAGCGCGAAATCGAGCGTGACCGTGGCGTCGGGGCCGATCATGCGCTCGACCGAGGAGTGCGAAATGTCGCGTTCGTGCCAGAGCGCGATATTCTCGAGCGCCGGCGTCACATAAGCGCGCACCATGCGCGCGAGCCCAACCAGGTTCTCCGACAGCACCGGGTTGCGCTTGTGCGGCATGGCAGACGAGCCTTTTTGGCCTTCCGAGAAATACTCCTCCGCCTCCAGAACTTCGGTGCGCTGCAAATGGCGGATCTCGGTCGCCAGCCGCTCGACCGAGCCGGCGACCACGCCGAGCGTAGCGAAATACATGGCGTGGCGGTCGCGCGGAATGACTTGGGTCGAGATCGTTTCGACCCGCAGCCCCATCTGCTTCGCCACATAGGCTTCGACCCGCGGATCGACCTGGGCGAAGGTGCCGACCGCCCCGGAAATCGCGCAAGTCGCGACTTCGCTGCGCGCGGCCTTGAGGCGCTCTCTGGCGCGCGCAAACTCGGCATAGGCATAGGCGAGCTTGAGCCCGAACGTCGTGGGCTCGGCATGGATACCGTGCGAGCGGCCGATGGTTGGCGTGAACTTATGCTCGCGGGCGCGGCGCTCGAGCGCCGTGTTGAGCTTGTCCACGTCGGCGATGAGCAAGTCGGCGGCGCGCACCAGCTGGACGTTGAGACAGGTATCCAGCACGTCGGACGACGTCATCCCCTGATGGACGAAACGCGCTTCCGGCCCGACGATTTCCGTCAAATGGGTAAGGAAGGCGATGACGTCGTGCTTGACCTCGCGCTCGATCTCGTCGATGCGCGCGATATCGAACGTGGCGTTCTTGCCCTTGGCCCATATTTTTGCCGCCGCCGCCTTCGGGATGATGCCGAGCTCGGCCATGGCGTCCGCGGCGTGCGCCTCGATCTCGAACCAGATGCGTAACCGCGTCTGCGGCGACCAGATCGCTGCCAT
>Ga0074044_10002261_pt1 | contig 16899 bp, 17 predicted proteins | sample BogForMeECP23OM1_FD_94443 | JGI IMG/M metagenome (GOLD analysis project Ga0074044, IMG submission 94443) | Bog forest soil microbial communities from Calvert Island, British Columbia, Canada - Bog Forest MetaG ECP23OM1 | ecosystem: Environmental > Terrestrial > Soil > Wetlands ...
AGCGCCAGATCCTTTGACGTCACGCCCTCCGCAAGTTTTCCAGCGACGTGGATCTGCATTGTCTTCGGTTTCTTCTGTGGTAGACATTGCGTGGCCAAGACGTGTTCCACTTCCGACGTTCCAATGCCAAACGCCAGCGCTCCGAACGCGCCGTGTGTCGAAGTGTGACTGTCGCCGCAGACAATCGTCATCCCCGGCAAAGTGATGCCCAGTTCCGGGCCGATGACGTGCACAATTCCCTGCTCGGCCGAGTCCATATCAAACAATGGAACGCCAAACTCGCGGCAATTTTTCTGCAGCGCCTCAATCTGCTTCGCCGCAATCGGATCGGTGATCGGCAACCCCCGCGGAGTCGTCGGGATATTGTGGTCGACGGTAGCTACCGTGCGCAGAGGCTGCCGCACCTTTCTTCCCGAGACGCGCAGCCCGTCGAAGGCCTGCGGCGACGTCACTTCATGCACCAGGTGCAAATCGATATAGAGCAGCGCCGACTGCCCTTCCGGAGCAGCCACCACGTGCGCATCCCAGATTTTTTCAAACAGAGTACGCGAAGGCATATTTCTTGCTTCGCCCCGTAGCGGGGGCTGTTCGTTAGTCTACCAACCCAGCCACCTCAACGTCCTGCGAGAATCATTCGCCCCCACGAGCAATCGTCTACCTTTCCATTTATCATTCAACCAGCCCAATCAAAGGAAAACACTGCATGGTGAACGGCAAACGCATTGCCGTCGTATTCCCCGCTTACAATGCGGAAAAAACGCTGGAAGCGACGGTTCGGGAATTACCCGACCTCGTCGACATTCGCATTCTGGTCGACGACCACAGTTCCGACCGTACCCTCGAAGTCGCCCACCGGCTCGGCCTGCAGACCTTCGCTCACAACCGCAACTACGGCTACGGTCGCAACCAGCAGACCTGCTATCGTGAAGCATTAGCCGCCGGCGCTGATGTAGTTATCATGGTGCATCCCGATTACCAGTACACGCCGTTGCTGGTGACCGCCATGGCAAGCATGATTGCCTATGGGGTCTATGATGTGGTTCTCGGTTCCCGCATCCTCGGCGGTACCGCGTTGCGCGGAGGCATGCCGCTTTACAAATACGTCGCCAACCGCCTGCTTACAGCTTTTGAGAACCTCTTCCTGCGCGTCAAGTTGTCGGAGTATCACACCGGTTATCGCGCTTTCAGCCGCGACGTACTCACCCGCTTGCCTTTGCGCGAGAATAGCGACGATTTCGTTTTCGACAACCAGATGCTTGCCCAATGCGTCTATTTCGGTTTCCGCATCGGCGAAGTGTCCTGCCCCACCAAGTATTTTCAGGAAGCCTCCTCCATCGATTTCCACCGCAGCGTGCAATATGGCTTCGGAGTGCTCGCAACCACTCTGCAGTTCGCCCTCCAGCGCGCCGGCATCCTCCGCATCCCCATCTTCAGCGAAAATGGAAAAACGCTCGAGACCGGTTCTGAGCCGTACTACGAGGGAGGATTGCCCACCGCTTCCCCGCGGCGGTGAGAAATCATGGCGAAACCTGGATTCAAGCGGGCTCTGTTAACATCCCCGAACTCCTGTCATGCTGAGCGAGGATCGAGCTTCGCAAACGCGAAGCTCAACCGCAGTCGAAGCACCCCTACTCCTTCCACTGCGGCCAATCCGTCCGGACGTCAGCAGAGCCATTCGAGCTCCAGCGTCTGCGCATTTAGCAAACTCGTAGCCGTCGAATCTCCATTGTTACGAATCAAGTCGGTAACAAGTGGGAAGAAAAGCCCTGGCGACCATAGGAAATCCGCCTTTAGTGGGGTCTTCGTGACGCGAATTTTGAAGAAGGAGTTGAATTCCGTCAGCCTGGCATAAAATTAGAAAGAAGAGATCCCGGATTCTGAGCGGGCTTGTGATGACATCGAACTCAATCCCACAGAGTCGAGCCGTGGTTCTGCTGAGCGGCGGCATGGATTCCTGCGTATGCGCGGCACTGGCGGCACGCGATCACCAGGCCGCTGCCGTCCACGTCAGCTACGGCCAACGCACCGAACAGCGCGAACGGCGTGCCTTCGAAAACATCTGCGACCGCCTCCAGATTCGTGACCGATTACTGGTTCGCAACGAAGCGCTGCGCGCCATTGGCGGATCGGCCCTGACCGATTCCAGCATTGCCGTTCCCGAAGCGCAGCCCATCGACGCCAGCACTCCTGTCAACATCCCTGTGACCTATGTCCCTTTTCGCAACGCGCACTTTCTCGCCGTCGCCGTCAGTTGGGCTGAGGTTCTGGGAGCCGAAGAAGTCTACATTGGAGCGGTTGAGCCCGACAGTTCCGGCTACCCCGATTGCCGTCCGGAGTATTATCGAGCGTTCAATCAAGTCGTGAAAACGGGCACTCGCGAAGGCACCATCCGGGTGGTGACACCGCTGATTGCCATGCACAAGGCCGAAATTGTGACGCTTGGCCTTGAATTGGGTGCCCCGTTCGATTTAACGTGGTCATGCTATCAGCGTGAGGATCGCGCCTGCGGAGTCTGCGACAGTTGTCTGCTCCGCCTGCGCGCCTTTCGCGAAGTGGGCGCTGAGGATCCCATTCCGTACGCGGAAACCGCCGCCCGCCTGCGGTAAATTGTTGTGTCATAAACGGTCTTAAATTCAGATGGAATGCCGGGAGGCACAATCATGAGGAAATATTTCATCCTTCCCCTGCTGCTGGTCCTTGCCCTGGGGCTCATCGCTCCACTCGCGTTCGCGCAAATCACGGGCAGTGTGAAGGGAGTTTGCAAAGACGACGACGGCAAGCCAATCGCCGGCGCCGTAGTGGAGTGGGTTTCGACCGACACCGGCCACAAGTACAGCCTCAAGACCAATAACAAGGGCGAATATTTCTCGCTCGGCATCAATCCCGGGCGCTACGACGTCACTTTGTACAAAGACGGCAAGCAACTCTTCTACTTCAAGGGCATCCCCGTCAGCGTGGACGAAACCACGCAGGACTTCGACTTGAAGAAAGAGCACTCCGCCACAGCCGGGCAGGGGATGACTCCAGAACAAGCCGCGAAGGTGAACGAAGCCAACTCCAAAGCCGCAGCTGAAAAGAAGACGGTGGGCACGCTTAACGAAAAGCTGAACGCCGCTAACGCAGCTTCCAGTGCCGGCGATTACGAAACCGCCATCACCACCTTGACGGAAGCCAACCAGATCGACAGCACCCGCGATCTCATCTGGTTCAAGCTGGCCGACGCCTACCGCATGTCGGCGCCCAAGCAAACCGATCCCAACGAAAAGCAAAAGCGTTTCGAAATGGCCGCCGCCGATTACCAGAAGGCCATCGACCTGCGCACCGCTTCGGAAACCGCTCAGAAAGAGGCTGACAATAACCAGAAGTTGGCTGCCTACTATAACAACCTTGCCGAGGTTTATTCCAAGTCGGGCAAGATCGATGATGCCGTCTCCAACTATAATAAGGCTGCCACTCTGGATCCGGCGCATGCCGGATCGTATCTGTTCAACACCGGCGCAGTCCTGACCAACGCGGGCAAGGCGGACGAGGCGATTGCGGTATGGGATAAGGTGATTGCCGCCGATCCCACCAAAGCCGAAGCGTACTACCAGAAGGGCTTGAACTTGCTCGCCAAGATGACCGTCGGAAAGGACGGCAAGACGGTTGCGCCAGAGGGTACAGCTGCAGCTTTCCAGAAGTATCTTGAACTGGCTCCGACAGGCCGCTACGCCCAAAATGCCAAAGACCTGCTGGCGAGCATCGGTGCGCCCGTAGAAACCGGCTTCGGAACCAAGAAAAAAGCGAAGTAAAACCACAAGAGTTGTCATCCTGAGCGAAGCGAAGGACCTATGTATTTTGCTTTGCGAATTTCCGAGACACGACACTAGCTGCCAGTACCCAGTTCTCGACGCCCGTGGTTCTGCTGGGTACTGGATGCTAGGTACTGCAGTTACCTAGGTCTATGACCTAGTTGTCCTTCGCTCTTCCTCACATTCGCGCTACATTCATGGCATAGACTCTTCGTCCTCGGTTTCTCCCCTGTGGCGTCAATACTGATCCTTAATCTTGGGAGTGTGTGGAATGGCGGCTACGGGGAATTCCCCGATTGCGATTGCCTTCGAGGGCATCAGCGGAACCGACTCGATTCCAACTCCGGTTCTGCTCGCTGGAATGTTGCGCACCTCGGAAAAAGTCAGCGATCTGATGTTTTCACCCGGCCGTCCCCCGCAGGTCGAAATTCACGGTCAACTGAACGCGGTAGAGATTCCGGGCAGCAAAAGCCTTTCCGCCGATGACACGCGTCGAATCGCGGCCGATCTGATCGGCAACAACAAACAGGCCATCAACACGCTGCGCGAGCAGGGCTCCTGCGACGTCTCCTACGGGCTGCCTGGAATGGCGCGTTTCCGCGTCAACGTCTTCATTCAGCGCGGAAGCTGTGCGATTGTCATGCGCGTCATTCCTACCGTCATTCCCACTTTCCATTCGCTCCATCTTCCCGCGCAACTGGAAGAGGCCGCCCAAGTCCGCAACGGAATCATTCTGGTGACCGGCGGAACCGGATCGGGCAAGTCTTCGACGCTCGCCGCTCTCATCGACCGCATCAACATCCAGTATTGCTATCACGTGCTGACGGTCGAAGATCCCATCGAGTTTCTGCACAAGCACAAAAAATCCACGGTGCATCAGCGCGAGTTGCACAGCGACACTCCGAATTTTGCCATGGCGCTGCAAGCCGCTCTGCGTCAGGCTCCGCACGTGATTATGGTCGGAGAAATCCGCGACCGGGAGACCCTCGAGATTCTTCTCGAAGCCTCCGAAAACGGCCATCTCGTCCTTTCCAGCATGCACACCGTCGACGCCTCGAAGACAGTCGAGCGCGTTGTCGGTACATTCCCAACGGCCGAGCAGCAATCGGTGCGCGAGCGTCTGGCCAAAACTTTCCGCTACATCATCGCGCAGCGGCTGATTCCGCGCACCGACGGCGGCGACCGCATCCCGGTAGTAGAAATACTGAAGTCCAACTCGCGCACTCGCGACTGCGTCGAACAAGGCGAGCGTCCCGGCCGCACCCTGCTCGATGCCATCAAGGCCAGCGGCAACGAAGGCATGCAGCACTTCGATGGCGAGATCGCGAAACTGGTCCGCGCCGGACTGGTCGATCTCGAAACCGGCCTTTGCTTCGCCAGCAATGCCACCGTCCTGGGCCAGGAACTCGCCCGCTAAGAAGCCGCAGGGGTATCATCCGTGCATGTCCTCCATCGCTTCCACAGCGGGAATTGTCAGCTTCGAACAGGCGCGACGACTGGTCGAAGTGCATGCGGTTGGCGTGTCTCCGGCGCAAGCTGAGTCGGTAGAACTGCTCGCTGGATTAGGGCGCGTGCTGGCGGAGGAGATCGTGGCGGATCGCGACTACCCTCCCTTTGATCGCGCGACTCGTGATGGATATGCGGTGCGCGCGGCAGACCTCGCGAAGATTCCGGCACGCCTGGAAATAGTCGGCGAGGTGAAAGCGGGCGACTGGCCGGAGCCTTCATCGTGCACAGTTCGACCTGGGCAGGCGGTTGGGATCATGACGGGCGCCCCTCTGCCGGCGGGGGCGGATGCGGTCGTGATGGTGGAACATACGGCTTTGGTGCAGAGTTCCCATCCTAGCGCTGCACAAAACGCGGCGTCAGGGTGGCGCAACTTCGCTCAGGGCACTCCCGGCTCGGCACCCGATACTCCCGCCGGAGGATTCGTAGACGTTCAGCGCGCCGTCGCCGCCGGTGAAAATTTTGTTCCTCGGGGCACGGAAGCGCGCGCCGCACAACTGCTGCTCGATCGCGGACGCCGCCTGGATCACGCGGCAATAGCCATTGCCGCATCCGTCGGCAAGAGCCGAATGCCGGTTTTCCGGAAGCCGCGCGTAGCCGTGCTTTCGACCGGGGATGAAGTAGTGGAGATAGATGCGACGCCCCGCCCGGCACAGATTCGAAACTCGAATTCCTACTCCCTGGCCGCCCAGGTTTCCGCTGCGGGCGCGGAGCCGGTGCGGCTTGCGATCGCTCCCGACGAGCGGCGACGCCTTCGCGTTCTGATCGAAGAAGGATTGGAGTGCGATCTTCTATTGCTGACCGGCGGCGTCTCCATGGGTAAGTACGATCTCGTGGAGCAGGTGCTGGGGCAACTTAAGGCGGAATTTTATTTTACGGGAGCGCAGATTCAGCCAGGCAAACCGGTGGTATTCGGTTCGTGTGGAGCGGGCGCCCTCGCCCGCGTGCCTTCAACGAACTCGCCGTCAGCGCGGGAGAGGCCGCCCGCCCCACCTAAGAAATATTTCTTCGGGCTGCCCGGCAATCCGGTATCCACAATGGTGACTTTCGAACTGTTCGCCCGGCCGATGATTGAGGCGCTTGCGGGAATGACGCCCCAACCTCTGCTCTTTCTTCGGGCGCGGCTGAAATCGGAAATCCGCACCAAGACTGGCCTCAAGAGATTTCTTCCAGCCGTGCTTTCGGGAGAGTTTGAGAATGCCGAGGTGGAACTGGCGCGCTGGCAGGGATCGGGCGACATTGCAGCCCTGGCTCGGGCGAACTGTTATGTAGTGATTCCTCCGGACCGCGAGCGAATCGAGGCAGGGGAGTGGGTGCCGCTATTGATGCGATAACAAGCCGCAGAGAAGATGTCTCGCGTAGGGGCGGACGCGTGGGGGCGGACGCATTCGTCCGCCCAGCCGAGCGCAGGTCGGCCCCACCTTAAGAATCTACCCCCGCCAAGCGAGGCGGATACGATAACCTGTTGATGATGGCGAAGAAATCTTCCCGGCTGTCTCACTACGATGCGCGAGGCCAGGCTCGCATGGTGGATGTCTCGGCCAAGGCGCGAACAGCGCGCGAAGCGGAGGCGAGCGCTTTCGTTCTCATGAGTCCCGAAGTGCTGCGGGCGCTGCCAAAAAATCCCAAAGGCGATCCGCTGGAGGTGGCGCGGACGGCCGGAATCATGGCGGCGAAGCGCACGGCGGACTTGATTCCGATGTGCCATCCCCTGCCGCTGTCGCACATTGCTGTGACTCTACGCCTGTGCGAGAATGGCGTTTCTGTTGCCACAAAAGTAAAAACTACGGCGGAAACCGGCGTGGAGATGGAAGCTCTGGTCGCGGCCAGCGTGGCCGCGCTCACTGTCTACGACATGTGCAAGGCGCTCGATAAGGGAATCGAAATCCGGGAAGTGGTTTTGCAGCGGAAGTCCGGCGGCAAGAGCGGCGAGTACCGGAGAAGCGCAAAGCAGAAGTAGTTCGTTATGGCAAGCAACGTCAAAATCCTGCTGGTCGATGACAACCCGATGGTGCTGGGCATGCTGCAACACGCGCTCTCGGCGCTGGGCGAAGTGACGGTTGCCTCCGACGCCGCCGATGCCTTGTTGAAGGCGGTTGACGATCTGCCCGATGTGTTGATCAGCGACTACCGTATGCCGGGCATGGATGGGCGGCAGTTACTGGAAAAGCTGAAGAGCAGGCCGGCCACGGCGGGGATCGCGGTGATCCTGATGGCCAGCAAGGCCGACATCAGCGAACGACTGTCCATGCAGGATCCGATTGAAGACTATCTGGAAAAACCTTTTTTCCTGAAAGACGCCACCCACAAAATCAAGCGCGTGGTGGACCGGATTGCGCTCGAAAAGATGAGCAAGGCGGCATCGACCGATGGCATATTGCGCGGCAGCCTGTCGCAGATGAACGTGATCGACCTGGTGCAATCGCTGGAGATGGGCCGCAAGAGTTGCCTGCTCACCATGACCAACAACAATAATAATAATAACGACAAATGCGAAATTTATTTCAGCCAAGGCCAGGCCAAACACGCCGTCTATGGCTCGATTACGGGAGACGAAGCGGTTTTTAAGGTGCTGCGCTGGACGGACGGAAACTTTCAGATCGATTTCAACGGCAAGTCTTCGCAGGAAACGACGACGCTGAACACGCAGGGCCTGTTGATGGAAGGATTGCGGCAACTGGACGAAGCGCAGCGCGACGCCGCGGCTGAGGGTGAAGATGTCCTGCTCGACACCTGATGCAACCTTTGAGAGCACGACCGCGGCGGTGTTGACGGTTAGCGATTCGTGTTCGCGCGGCGAAAAAGTGGATCTCTCCGGTCCGGCGGTAGAACAGGTATTGCTGCGGAGCAGCTTTAACGTAGTGGCGCGCGCAGTCGTGGCCGACGAGCGCGCCGCAATTCAGCAAAAACTGATTGAGTTGTGCGGGCTGGCTCGGCTGGTCATAAGCACGGGCGGGACGGGAATCGCTCCGCGCGACGTAACGCCGGAAGCAACGACCGCGGTTTGCGACCGACTGGTGGAAGGGGTCGCGGAGCAGATGCGATTGCAGGGAGCGCAGAAGACGCGCTTCGCCGCGCTCAGTCGTGCCGTGTGCGGAATCCGGAGAACAAGCCTGATTCTGAATCTGCCGGGCAGTCCAACGGGAGCAATCGAGTCGCTCGAAGCCGTGATCGATTTGCTTCCGCACGCGCTGGAGCTGATAGCGGGAAAGACGGAGCATGGCTAGCGGGCCGGTCGTTCGCTGATCGCTGTTCGCCGTTCGCAAATGCATCCCGCGACGTGCCCGGAATGACAGTCTGAAATAAGTCGTTGCGGACGAACAACGACCAACGACCGGCGACTGAGGACTTTGCGAACAGCGAACGACGAACGACGAACAGCGACCAGCGAACGACCAACGACCGCTTTCCCTTCTCGCGTAAACTAGATTCATTCACTTGAACAAGATCAAACATTTTGTCTACGCCTACAGCGACTGGATCAAGCACGTTCTCGCGCCTCTCGGGCCGTGGGGGATGCTGGCATTCGCGGCGGTGGATGGGTCATTCCTGGGCATGCCGCTCGATGCGATTTTCGTCGGCTACGTTTACAACGACCGCGCCCGATTCCTCTTATATGTACTGCTGGCTTCCGCGGGCTCGGCCCTCGGAAGCATCGTTCTGTACATCATCGGGTACACCGGCGGCGAGGTCCTGCTGCGCAAGCGCCTTTCGCCGGAGCGCTTCGAGAAGATTCACGAATCGTTCGATCACCATGAATTCTGGGCGCTGATGTTTCCGGCCATGTTGCCGCCGCCTGCGCCCTTCAAGATCTTTGTGCTGGCAGCGGCCGCGTTCGAGATGAACTTCGGGCATTTTCTGCTGGCGATTTTTGCCGGACGGTTTGTGCGGTTTCTGATCGAGGCGCTGCTGACCCTGTGGTTCGGTCCGCAGATCGTTGCGATGACGGTGACCCTCTTCGCCCACCACTTCCTGTGGATTCTGGCGGCAGTGGGCGCGCTGGTGGTGGGATGGCTGCTCCGCCGGCGCGCCAAGCGCACCCGAACTGCGCTTGCGTTAGACGGCCAAGACCGTCCGTCCCTGCACGATTCAGTCTAGCGGCTTGGAAAAGATCGATCTTGCGCTTGCTTTTGGGTGGCGCGGGTGCCCCATCCTAACGTCGCGCTTTTTGCGACGTTAGGATGGGATCGGAAGCGTCCTCTTAGGCTCTTGCACTTGTTTTTGCTTTTGGGTGGCGCAGCGGTTTACCGCTGCGATAAACGCTTTATTTTTCAGCGCCGGCTTTAGCCGCTGAGGTGACGCTTTCTGCTTGGGAAACTGCTAGGCTACTGCCGTCCCATGCGGCTTTGTAGCAGAGCGGGCCAGCGCCGCCGCGGCTGCCGGCAATCCAAATGCCAGTGCCGTGAACAGCATGTCGCCCGCCACTGTGTGGCGGAAAAAGGGAAGGCCGGCTGCATAGCAGGTCATTAACCCCGCCAAGCTTTTCGGATACATATTCCAAGCCGCCCAGACCGCGAAATTACTCACGATGAAAAACGAGACGGAACTGGCCAGCGCCGCGCCGCCAACACGAAGCCAGTTGCTGTTTTCACGAAGAGAGGTCCCCAGCCACAGGGTCGCCGCATACCACGCCCAGGTTACGAAGTGGTCCCACGAGAACGGGTAGGAGTACACGAACTTTGTGAGGATGACGTCCGAGAGGGCGAGCAGCGCAAAGGGCACCCACAGCTGGCGTCGCGAACCGCGAGCCCCAAAATAGAGCAGCGCCGCAGCTACGGGAGTGAGATTCCAGGGATGCGGCATAAACGGCATCCGCGCCACCACCGCAAAAATAACAAATAGATACGCCAGCATCATCCACCTCTTTGCACGTCAGTTAGGATTGTTGCGCGACCCGAGGCCACTGGTCAAGCGATCAGCTCGAAATAGGTTTACGTAGGTACGGCCGCCTTCGGCCGTCCAGGCCGAACGCAGTTCGGCATGCTACCCCAACGCGTTGCGCGACACCCCTCACTTCGTGTCCGTGCTCCCCAAGCCGAAGCGTTCGTCGACCACCCGCAGATCACGAGTCAGCACCACCACCGCCCCGAGAGTGGCGCGCGCCTCGTGTCCGGGGTAGTCGTAGCGGAGATCGCGGAATCGAACTTCGAAGGCCGCGCCCGCGCTCCCCGAGGTACGGTTCGCCAGCTCTTCGGTTTCCGTCACCGGATACTGTGCCCAACTTAAATACACGCGTCCCAGGTATGTTTTCTTCGCCGCCAGACTCACCGCCGTTTCTTCCGGCTTGTATTGAATCCGCATCTGACCCTCGGGATCGACCTCCGGAGACATCGAACTGAAATTCAGCGAATCGACATCCATGGTCGCGAAGAAGTTGGGAGTTTCGACGACTCCATACCAGCGGAAGGGATTGACCCAATACGGATAGGCGGAAACGCGAAGGGCATCGGCTCCCTGATAATTGCGAGCCTGCAGCGCGGCCAGCGCGCGCCGATGCTCGTAGTCGCGAACTCCCCAACAGGCAACGACGGCGACGAGAGCGAGAGTCGCCGCCAGTCGTCCCGCTGGCTTGCCTTTGCCGCGAGCGCCAATCTCTTCGTTGATCAGCGAAAACAATCCAGGAGTGATCAATCCCAGCGTGAGAACAACCAGCAGCACCGGCTCCACGATGAACACGATATCCCACGAAATCCAGCGTTCCGAAAATGGCCAGAACGGACGCACTCCATAAGCAGTCGTGTAGTCGAGGAGAATGTGACTGAGACCGGCGAGGCAGGCGTACGCGAAAAGCAATCCCCAACGCGCGGGCAGATTTGGATTGCGAGTCTTACGGCCGCGCAGTCGCCAGACAAGATAAATAAACGCGACCACCGCCGCCGCCACAAGCGGCACGCCCAAAAAAGAATGAGTAAACCCGCGATGATGGTTCAAGCCGAACGCGGAGCCTCCGAAGCGGCTCAGCACATCAAGGTCGGGAGCCTCGGCGGCCAGCGTCAACGTCGCCGTGGCGAGCGCCGTCTTGCGATTGAGCCCGGCGCGGCCCATCGCGGCGCCGAATAGAAAGTGCGTTACCGGCTCCACAGGCTCTCCTGCTTGAGATTAGTCCCAGATGGCTGTCGATGCAGCGACGGGCGTCTCGCCCGTCCCCACCCAAGCTGAGCATTTACGCGGGTACCACCAGCGACAGGGCATCGGCCTGCATCGTCATGCGGACGGGCAACCGCCCTAGCAGTTCACCGTCGGCCTCGACGTAGACGCGGTCGACCTGGTCGGCATCATGAACCTCGCCTTTCTCCGGCAGCTGACAGAAGACCTCCGAGCAACTGACCACATCGATGCCCTTGATTCTCCAGTGGCGGCCCAGCAACACGCCGGCCACATACTGGATGTAGGCATTACGGCTGGCCGTGCGGCACATCACCGTTCGCAGCTCTTGGCAGTCCAGGGACGCTCCGGGCACGAATTCGCGCAGCACGTTTCCAAAATAGCGAATTCGTACCGCCATCAGTTCAGTCAGAACCGCGCGCTCGCGCTCGCCGTTCCCGTTGGCATACTCAACCTTAAACTTTCTCATGCGATGAGTCGCCCACAACTGCCAAGCCTTCAGGTAATAGCCCGCCATCCCCGACTGCTGCTTGAGTTCGGCCGTCAGTTTGTAAAACAGGTGGGCGTCGACGCCGACTCCAGCCGCGACCGTGAAGTAGCGCGCGGCCGATTGACCGGAGAAATTCTCATACTCCACTCGACCGAGCGGAATGCGTCGAATCCTGCCGCTCACCGCGATCCGGGCCGCGGCGCTCGGGCGCCCCGGGATCCCCAGATCGTGGGCCAGAGCATTGGCCGTCCCGAAGGGCAGAATGGCCAGCGCCACCGGCGTTCCAGCTAACGCCTGAATTACGTCGTGGATCGTCCCATCGCCCCCGCAGGCAAACACGGTGTCACTGCCGGCCGCTACTGCGCAGCGCGCGTTGTCCGTCGCTTCCTGGCTGGACCGGCAAACGGTTAGCTCGGTGCGCACGCCGGCCGACTGGATGATGCCAATCGCATGGTTCAATTCCGCGTCGCGCTTTTTTCCGCGGCGTCCAGAGTTGGGATTGAACAGTATCGTGGCTTTGTTCATGCGTCGGCTGGCTCTGTTCTGGGTTCGACCCTGGGTTTCGCTTTCAGTTTCGCATTTCAGTTTCGCTTCTCCAGTCTAACGTACGCCCCACTCCCACATCCCAAACATCGCCTTCTGCGGAATCGGGTGCCCCGCCTGGCGAGCCAGCATGGCGATCTGTCCGCGATGGTGAGCATCGTGCGCGATGAGATAAGCGAAGAAAGCCGCTACGTCGGGGCGAAAGCCTTTGATGCGGCCATCGCTTTCAAGGGCCGACTGAAGAACATCCCGGAGCGCCGCGCGGCTGGCGTCGAATGCTCTTTTTGCCTGCGCGGGCGTCACTGTGACCTTGTCGAGTTGCTCGGGGACTTTTCCTTTCGTGGCCTTCAACCACATCACGCGAACATTATGCATGTGCGCAACCACACCGGCCACGTCACGGCCTTTTTTCCCCGGAGGCTCCGCGCGCCAGGCTTCGGCGGGCAGATTCTCGAGAAGGTATTGGTTGATGCGGTCGTTGGTATCGAAGGCCGACAGCAAAGCGTCGGCGAGAACGAATGGCGCGACAGATTTTTTAGCCATGGTATGTGTGTCCCCGGGAACAAGAGATTAGCAGGCAGCAACACACCCGGCCAAGCCGCCGTAAAATGAGGATTTGACCGCTGAAAAACTCGGGTCTTCGGTGCCCTTATGTGGGGCGGCGGGTGCCCCATCCTTGCGCGTTTTTTGCGCAAGGGTGGGATTCCACGGAAGCGTACACCTAGGCTCTTGTATTTGATTTTGCCTTTAGGTGACGCCGCGTTTCAGCGCCGCGATCAACTGCATTTTTCGATTGCGGCTTTACAGTTTGCTGAAAAACTCAAAGTTCTCAACCGACGGGAAGGGCACGAGTTCACTCGTGCCGTTAAGTCGTGGAAAGTGTGTCTGCGCTTTAGCGCCGGGGGTGCGCTACTTGCAATCGCTGGAGTTAAACTCGAAGCATGGCAGAGATGGGACGGATGCTCGTGATTCTTGGCATTGCCCTGGTGGTAATTGGTGGCATCGTCATGCTGCTGGGTCGGACGGGCCTGCCCCTGGGGCGCTTGCCGGGAGACATTTTGTATCGCGGAAAGAATACGACGTTCTATTTTCCACTGGCTAGTTCGGTCTTGATTAGCGTGGTGATTTCAATTGTCCTTTTCCTGCTGGCACGACTGAGGCGCTAATCCTCCACCGCGGAAAAGCTTGCGTGGACAGATTCAGTGCACGACAACTATTCAGTTGACAATCGTCAACTATTTAATTTACACTAAAAACGATGCTCGGCAGCTTCCGACATCAAGGGCTGGAAGAGATCTATCGCACAGGAAAGACGCGCCGGATCGGGGCCGAGTATATCCGGAAGTGCGTGCGTATCCTGCAATTGCTGGAAGTCGCGGACCGTCCCGAGGACCTGAACATCTCCGGTTTTCGCTTCCACGCGCTTCACAGCGATCCGAAACGCTGGTCGGTGCGCGTCAGTGCAAACTACAGGATCCCGTTCGGCTGGTCGGGCGAAAACGCTTCGGATATCGATTTTGAGGATTACCACTAGGGAGGAAGTTATGGATCGAAAGAACGGGTTGCCGCCGGTCCACCCGGGCGAGATTATCAAGGAAGACATTCTGCCGTCGGTGGGGCTGTCGGTGACGGCTGCGGCCAAGGCCCTGGGCGTATCTAGACAGATGCTGCATGGGATTCTGGCGGGGCGAAAACCCCTCTCTGCCGTGATGTGCCTGAAGGTAGCGCGGCTGTTTGGCGGCTCGCCCGATGTGTGGATGCGATTACAGGCCACCTACGATCTGAAAAAGTCCGAGCAAAACAAGAAGGTCATGGCTCGCGTCGCCCGCATCGTCCCCCTCAAACTCCCCGAAGCAGTCCGGGCCTAAGTTGTAATAGCTCGAACTCGACCTTACGGACACGCTGGCAAGACTCCGCGTATCGCACAAAGATCAGTATCTAATCGCGGGACCCAGAGAAGTTTCGCCGAACCGCCCGTATCCCACTCATGAATTGACTCTCTCACTAATTCTACCAATTGTCAGTTACTTATCGATCAAATGCCCAAGTCGCCTAAGTCTTTGACAAATAAGCCACAAGCAAGTCCTTATTCTTCAAAGACCTGGCACAAAAGACCCCTAAGTATTTGACTTCAAAAGACCGCCACTCAGGGGGTCTCACGCAATGCACTTCCTGAAGCATTCCTTCCACCGCAAGGTAAACTGATCTTCACCGTATGATTCGCGCCTGACTTTCATGGAAATGTCCGACCAACTCGGCTTCCAGTTTCGCGCGCCAGAGCGACATGTTTGGTCTGTCCAAGCTTTGGTTTCTGCCGTGCGATCGCTCGTCGAACGACAGTTCTCCGATTGCTGGGTAGAAGGCGAAATCTCCAATCTGCGCATTCCCGATTCCGGCCATTTGTATTTCACTCTGAAGGAAGAATCCGCTCAGATTCGAGTGGTCATGTTCCGCTCGTCGGCCAAGCTGCTGCGGTTTCGTCCAGAGAACGGTCTGCAGGTCACGGTTCGTGGACGCATCACCGTGTATGAAGATCGCGGCGAATTGCAGATCTCCGCTGAGTTCATGGAGCCGAAAGGCGCGGGCGCGTTGCAGGTGGCATTCGAACAGCTCAAGGCGCGATTGCAAGCGGAAGGATTGTTCGAGGCCGCGCGAAAGAAGTCAATTCCGCCATTGCCGCAGCGAATTGGCATCATCACTTCACCGCAGGGAGCAGCTCTGCGCGACATTCTGAACATTCTCGCGCGACGCCATCATTCCGCGAACGTGCTGATCTATCCCGCGCAAGTCCAGGGAGATTCTGCGCCCGGCGAGGTGATGGCGGGACTTCGGCACTTTCATCAGGACCTGCGTCGCGCGAGTGCAGTTGAGGTCATCATCATTGCTCGCGGTGGAGGTTCGGCCGAGGATCTGGCTTGCTTCAATCATGAAGGCCTCGCGCGTGCGGTTGCGGATTCGAAGATCCCGGTAATTTCGGCGATTGGGCATGAGACGGATTTCACCATCGTCGATTTTGTCGCCGATCTGCGCGCGCCTACGCCTTCAGCCGCCGCGGAACTGGTGATCCGGTCAAAACAGGAGATCGAAGCCCAAGCCGAGGATTTGTACCGTCGACTGGAGCGCGCCGTGCGTTATCGCCTGCTCATGTCGCGTCAGGAATTGAACCAGCGCTCGCAGCAGGCCGCATTCGCCCGCATGATGGACGGAATCCACCGGAGGCAGCAGAAGCTTGATGAGCAGGGCTTCCGGCTGGAAAGAGCGGAACGGCAACTCTTGGAGCGCTGTCGTCGGAGCCTGGAAAATGCTTCGGCCGCAGTTCGGCATTACGACGCGAGACGCCGTCTGGCCGCAGTGCGCCAGGGACTCGACGCTCAGGTCGCGAATCTAAGCGCAGCCGCGCACACGCGTTTGCTGGAGATCCGTGGCGCGCTGGATCGGCGAACCGCAAGCCTGGAAGCGCTTTCGCCGCTGGCGATTCTGAATCGTGGATATGCCCTCGTGTTCGATGCAAAAGGTCAACTGGTGAAAGATGCGACGCGACTAGAGGTCGGGGAAGAGTTGTCGGCGCGCCTCGCTCGGGGAAAGGTTCGAGCCCGCGTAACCGGAACCGAGCCCAGCGAGACCTGATCCGGGAAAGCAAAATCCCTCAACTTCAATCAACAAACTGAATTCCACGAACTGGATTCGGCGCGCTGCATTAGAATGAGGGCAATTCAATTCCTGGCGTGAGGCGGGCGTGACGCTGTCGACGATCTGGTCGCACATCTCGGTCATTTCCATCATCGATATCGTTCTGGTCGCATTCCTGATCTATCAGCTTCTGACGCTGGTACGGGGCACGCGAGCGGCGCCGATGCTGGTCGGAGTGGCGACGCTAGGATTGGCCTTCTATTTCGCGCACCTGGGCGAATTGCGGACGCTGAACTGGCTGCTCAGCACGCTGTTGCCCTACGTTGTGTTCGCGCTGATCGTGGTTTTCCAGTCGGAGATCCGGCACGCGCTGGCCAATCTCGGGAGCCGTATCTCGCTGATGCGCTCTTCGAGTTCCGTGGCCGATGTATACGACGACATTGTTTTGGCGGCCAATCTCTTTTCGCAAAATCAGACAGGAGCGCTGATCGTGATCGAACGCGAGATCGGACTGCGCACCTACATCGAAAGCGGAGTCGCGCTCGATGCCAGGCTATCCTACGACCTGTTGGCAACAATATTCCGTCCGAGCGCGCCGTTGCACGATGGCGCCGTGATTGTGCAGCGCGACCGCATCGCGGCCGCGGCTTGCTTTCTGCCCCTTTCGATGAATCCTGTGCTCTCGATCCAACTGGGAACGCGTCATCGGGCAGCGATTGGGATCACGGAAGAAACCGACGCGGTCGCGGTCATCGTCTCAGAAGAGACAGGCACGATCAGCGTCGCGGTAGCGGGAAACATTGAGCGCGAGTTGACGGTGGAGCGTCTGCGGGA
>Ga0074044_10002262_pt1 | contig 16895 bp, 13 predicted proteins | sample BogForMeECP23OM1_FD_94443 | JGI IMG/M metagenome (GOLD analysis project Ga0074044, IMG submission 94443) | Bog forest soil microbial communities from Calvert Island, British Columbia, Canada - Bog Forest MetaG ECP23OM1 | ecosystem: Environmental > Terrestrial > Soil > Wetlands ...
ACGGCGGTGTCTCGGTCGGCCCCGACGGAGCCACGCACCAGGCTCTGGAAGACTTGTTCGCCATGTGCGGATTGCCGAATATGTCGGTCGTCGTTCCCTGCGACGCGGTCGAGACCCGCAAGGCTACCGATTACCTGCTGCTGAAACATGAAGGACCGAAGTACATCCGCTTTGCCCGCGAGGCCACACCGGTGGTCACCGACGAGCACACTCCCTTCCTATTCGGCCACGCCAATGTCGTCCGCTTCCGCAAGCCCGCAGCCGATTTCGCAGACGCCTTCGAGACTGTGTTGGCTTCCCGCTATGAAGACGAAGAGGAAGATCTCACCATCATTGCCTGCGGCCCCATGGTGCCAGAGGCTATGCGCGCCGCCTGGATTCTGAAGACCGACTTCGGCTACGAGAGCCGGGTCGTGAACCTGCACACCCTGAAACCAATCGACGTTGCGGCCATTCTTCGCGCAGCCCGCGAGACCGGCGTAATCATTACCGCCGAAGAACACCAGATCGGCGCGCTAGCCTGGCGCGTCAGCGGAGTGATCACTGAAACGCCGCTGCTCTACGATGTGCCCATCATCACCGGAGCCATCGGGGTAAAAGACCGCTTCGGCGACTCCGGTGCTCCCTGGGAACTGATCAAGGAATTCGAGGTCAGCGCCGAACACATCGCCAAGAAGGCCGTAGAGTTGATGGAAATAAAAGGCGCCGCCGTGGGACAAGAAGAACCGTCGTTCGCGGACCTGGGCGATCGCTAGCGCCGGAGGTGGCTAAAACACTGTGGCAAAAGGGTTAAAACGGGGTAACACTTACCTTCGTTTTCCATTCGAGGCTTGCATCTTCTACACGTTTGGAGCATCATATTTACAAGTTCTATTGCTAGGTGAAACTCCTAACGCTGCCCTCGCCCTAGGGCCTGAACAGGGCAAGATAAAGCACCGTGGCTTCGGTGTAGGGAGTGCACTGGTTCCTTACACAGGAGCGGCGTTTTTATGGTTGACGCGCTGAGGCCAGTTTTATATTCTGGCAACGTAATGATCGGTAATGCATCCAAATTGCTAAAGGAGGGAAGCTCAATGATATACGAAGGCGCAGCAGGCGGAATCGCCTAAAGTCCTACCAGCCGACCATCTCCAGGCAATTTTGTACTTTTGCCCGGTCGGAGGGTTTGTGGCCTCGAGAATGAAAGCCTTTTTCCCTCCTGTGAACTGCCTAAGTTCGTTCTTTTCGCGGGTGACTTGCCTCCATGTATCGTCCCCCATTTTACGGAAAGTGATTTCCAACTCTTTCGGCAGTTTTTCCTTCGGGAAGATTACAAAGGTGGTTGACATGTCTGTCCAATCCTGAACAGACGTGATCAGGCTCTCCTCGTCCGCAGGGAACCCGTTTCTAGAAACGGCTGTCAAGACGCATCGCACGATCGTATCTTTTGCGTAATCTCGGTCTACTTCCGTGCCGATGGTCTTTTCCCTCCCATCTTCCTCCAAAATTCGGTGGCGGTACGTAGTGGTACGCTGATTAACAACGACTGTTATATCGCCAAATGTATCCGTACCATCGCTGCCGTAAGTAAAAGGAGGCATCCTAACTCCGTCACGTGTTATTTTTACGGTCCGATCTTGTACGTAGTGCGCGATCTGGTCTGCGCCCGCATCATACGTAATTTCCAACGTCGTCATGGAAGAAATGAATCGGTGATTGGACTTGTTCTTCCAGCTCTTAACCTGATTTCCCGCTGAGCGCCCGATTTCCAGCGCTAAGCTTGCAACCTTGTAGCCCAAAGTTATTTCTTCAAAGGCGGTAGGCATTCCACTGACCTCCACAACGTTTACAGCTTCTTACGTCTCAAGCCCGGGGAGTGCCATTATATGCCTAATCTGTAAGCCTAAGGGAACTTACCCGCACGAAGAACGCCCCATCCGGCGAGAAGATTTCCTTAATCGCTTTGAAACCATCCACAGCAATGGCGCCGTGTCAGGTTTTATCGCGGCCCGCACCGCCGTATTTTGGTAGTAGCTCAATTTGAAATCAACTTGAGCCGCTACCCGTATTTTCCATTGACCGCCATTCTCTGAACTGATGGAGTATCATCTTCGGTTGCACTCGCATGGTGGGTTGCGAGTCAACTTATCTGCAAGACTTCCAAAAAGAGAGCACGATGACTGCAAAATTCCGCGTTTTTGCCACCTGTGATATTGGCGAATCCATCGACCTGCTGCGCAAACGGGGATACGACGTCGAGGTCTATCCCAATCCTGAAGCTCCACCGAAAAGTCTGATCATCGAAAAAGTGAAATCCGGCATCGACGGCCTGATCACCACCCTGCGCGACAAGATCGACGCGGAAGTATTCGAAGCCGGCAAGGGACATCTCAAGGTAGTGGCGCAAATCGCCGTCGGCTTTGACAACATCAACCGCGCCGACGCCAACCGTTACAAAATTCCCTTCACCCACACCGCCGACGTGCTCACCGAAGCCACCGCCGAATTTGCATTCTTCATGCTGGGCGTGCTGGCGCGCAAGATGTGGCCAGCCGAGCACCTGACGCGCGAAAACAAATGGGGATACTGGCATCCCTACCTGCCGTTCTTAGGCGATGAAGTCACCGGCAAAACGATTGCCGTAATCGGCACGGGGCGCATCGGCCTGGCGCTCATCAAGAAGTGCGCCGGTTTCGATATGAACATTCTGTGCTATGACACCGCCTACCAGAATCACGAATACGTCAAGGCCATTCAGGAGAACATGGACCTGCGCCACGCGCGCGGAATCTGCCGGGATAAAACCTGGATCAAGTATGTGGACTTCGAGGAAGCTCTGCGCCATGCCGACTTCGTCAGCGTACACGTGCCCCTGCTGCTCGAGGGTGAGAGCTCAACTCCCACTTACCATCTGTTCAACGAACGCACCCTTCGCATGATGAAACCCACTGCGTTCCTGGTGAACAATTCCCGCGGCCCGGTGGTGGAGGAAGCTGCGCTGGTAAAAGCGTTGCGGGAGAATTGGATCGCGGGCGCGGCGCTGGATGTTTACGAACAAGAACCGCTGCCCGCCGATTCGCAATTGCGCGATCCAGCGATCGCCGACCGCTGCCGTCTGTACCCGCACTTCGCCAGTGCCGGGCAGATCACCCGCTTGTCCACGGATCCGAACAAGGGCATGGCCGGCCGCTGCGCCCAGGGTCTAATCGATGTCTTAGAGCGAAACTATGGCGGCGATCTCACCAAAATGCCATACGTGGTGAACAAAGAGGCATTTGGCACGTAGATGGTATATGGAGGACGGGCGTCTCGCCCGTCCGGGGAAAACACTAATCCCGATTACTCAGAGATGGTATGTTCCTCGCTGCTCTGAGCGCGAAGCAATCGATCAACAGAATAAGGTGCGCGGCGAGTGGGTTCGTGATAGTGCCGCACCTGCATCTCGCCCAGGAGCCCGACCGCCAGCAGGTTCAATCCCGCCAGCAACAGCACGGCGGCGAATATCATAAGCGGCCCGTGCTGGGTCATAACGTCGGCATGATGCAGAAACTTCTCAACCAGCAGCCAGCCTGCCACGCCGCCGCCACCCACGATACTCAGCATCCCCAGGGTGCCAAACAAGTGCAGCGGACGCGCCAGGTATCGCAGCAGAAAACGAATCGTGATCAGGTCGAAGAACACGCGGAAAGTGCGCCCGATTCCATAGTGCGACGCTCCGCGCTCGCGGTTGACGTTACGAATGGGCACTTCGCAGATCGAAGCCCCATACCACGACGCCAGCGCCGGAATAAAACGGTGCAACTCGCCATAAAGCGGCACCTGCTCCAGCACCTCGCGGCGATAGGCTTTGAAGGTTGTTCCGAAATCGTGAATGCTCACGCCGCTCAGCTTCGCCATCAGCCAGTTGGCGCAACGCGAAGGAATCCGCCGCAGCCACAGATTGTCGATGCGCTGCTTTCGCCATCCGCTCACAATGTCGTAGCCCTCGGCAATCTTCTCCAAAAACATCGGGATATCGGCAGGATCATGCTGCAAATCGCCGTCCATGGCGATAATGTATTCTCCCCGCGAATGGTCGAAACCGGCCGCCAGCGCGGATGTCTGGCCAAAGTTACGGCGCAGTTTCACCACCGTCACCCGGCTATCGACCGCGGCAATCTCACGCAACAGGTGAAAAGTTCGATCGCGCGAACCATCGTCGACCAGCACAATCTCGAAACTCTCGCCGTGCACTTCCATGACCGCCTTCAGGCGATCGTAGAGATCGGTCACGTTCTCCTGCTCATTGTGCAGGGGAACCACGATGGAATATCTGGGCATGAACAGGTATTATAGCCTGCGCCGGGGTGATTTTGTGCTTTTCGTTTCAACCCCATGGGGCTGGTTACGAAACTAGAATGGCAACACTAACTTTGCCACTTTTGCTGTATCTTGCGGTTAGTGTACTTCCGGTTGGTGTATAAGTCTGAAACAGTTGCACGGCACACGCGGGACAGGAGCCCGCGCCAATGGACATAAAGGTGATCATTATGATGGGCTGTGTTCTTTGCACCACTTCCGGTCTCTGTTTCATGGAACTTCGGCGGATACGAAAGAAGCTTGAGACCAAGTAGCCAGCGTTACCGGCCATTCAGAAAAAACTGAGTCGCACCACGCAGACGTAATTCCTCGCGTGCGTACTTTGTCTCGTCCCTGCAGTTTTACTTTTTGTCTCTCACAACCGCCCGCATTCTTCTTCCGCGTCCCCGTGCGCCTTCCGCCACGTAACGCCCCGAAGCCGCTCTCCGCAACCCGCGCCGCCAAACATACCCCACCCTCCGGTTGACAAGCCCCCTCGTCGAATAGCCTATAATTCCGCGGTCGCTGATAGCAGACGGGCGACCAGGAGAAAGCGGATTGAGCATAAAAGAAGCTGCGATCATCGTTTGTGACTCCCCTCAGCGCCGGCATTTCTTGCACACCACTGCATTAGCCGGGCTAAGTGCCGCCGCGTTACCAGCTTTTGCGAGCACTCGCGAAGTCGCCTGCCCTCCATCGATACTCGAGATCAAGCCCTTCGAATTGGACGAGATCACCATCGCCGACCTGCAAGCCGGAATGTCCTCGGGAAAATTCACTGCCCACTCCATCACCGAGAAATACCTGGCGCGGATCGAGCAGATCGACAAACAGGGCCCAGCGCTAAATAGCGTGATCGAAATCAATCCCGACGCCCAAGCCATTGCCGACGCCCTCGACAAAGAACGTAAAGAGAACCATGTGCGCGGGCCCATGCACGGCATCCCGGTCCTGATCAAAGACAACATCGACACCGCCGACCAAATGCAGACCACGGCCGGCTCGCTGGCTCTGCTGGGATCGAAGCCAACCAGAGATTCTTTCGTCGCCCAAAAGCTGCGCGAGTCCGGCGCCGTGATCCTGGGAAAAACCAATCTAAGCGAGTGGGCTAACATTCGCTCCAGCCATTCCAGTAGCGGATGGAGCGGTCGCGGCGGCCAGACCATCAACCCCTACGCCCTCGACCGCAATCCCTGCGGCTCAAGTTCCGGTTCAGGCGCCGCTGCCGCAGCCAGTCTCTGCGCGGTTGCGGTGGGCTCAGAAACAGACGGCTCGGTAGTCTGCCCAGCTTCGGCCAACGGGCTGGTCGGCATCAAGCCCACGCTAGGCCTAATCAGCCGCGCCGGCATCATTCCCATCGCCCACAGTCAGGACACCGCCGGCCCCATGGCCCGCACCGTGCGCGCCGCCGCCATCTTGTTAAGCGCGCTAACCGGAGTCGATCCCCGCGACAGCGCCACGTCGGCAAGCGCAGGCAAAGCCGCCGCCGACTACACCAAGTTTCTCGATCCCAACGGACTCCGCGGCGCCCGCATCGGCATAGCCCGCAAGTATTTCGGCTCGAACGACGCTCAGGACCAACTGATGAACAGCCTGATCGACGCCATGAAGCATCAAGGCGCCGAAATCATCGACCCCGCCGACCTGCCCAGCCACGGAAAATTTGATGACAGCGAACTTCTGGTCCTGCTGTATGAACTGAAGACAGACCTGAACGCTTACTTGGCAAACCGTCCAGGAGCGCCGGGTTCGCTGAAAGACGTTATCGACTTCAACGACCGCAACCGCGACAAAGAAATGCCCTACTTCGCCCAGGATATTTTCCTCAAAGCCGAATCCAAAGGTCCGCTAACCACCAAGGAATACACCGACGCTCTGGAGACGAATCACCGTCTATCCCGCCAGGAAGGCATCGACGCGGTCATGGACAAATTCAATCTCGACGCCATCATGGCCCCCACCGCCGGCCCGGCATGGCTCACCGACTTCGCCAACGGAGACCACGCCGTAGGCGGCAGCTCCAACGCCGCCGCCGTAGCCGGCTATCCAGACATCACCGTCCCCGCCGGATTCGTCTTCGGCCTGCCGGTAGGAATCTCCTTCTTCGGCCGCCCCTGGAGCGAACCAGTGTTACTGAAAATCGCTTACGGATTTGAGCAGACGATCCAGGCGCGAAGGCCGCCGCGATTCCTGCCGACGCTGAAGCTTTGAGCGATTTGGCTAGAACCGGCGGAACTAACGGACCTCTGATTAATTGTCAAAACTGTTGTACCTTGTCATCCCTCCCGAAGTGAGGGGCCCCCCCATGCCTGGGTTACCAACGCCGCCGCAGGGAATTTCTGCGACGAACCGGAGGCTTTCGTGACTTGCTATGATTTAATCAGTGGTTCCTAAGCATGAACTTCAAATCGCTTCAGCGTGGGTAACGCGCGGATCGACTTTCCCGCTCTCTGTTCAGCCAGGCGAATTTCATAAAGACTTTGCAGGTTCAGCCAGAATTCAGCGCTGGTGCCGAAGAAATGAGCCAGACGCAAAGCCGTATCGCCAGTAATAGCCCGCCGCCGATTGAGGATTTCGGTGATCCGATTGGTCGGAACTCCCAACTGCCGGGCAAGTTCCGCTGCGCTCATGCTCAACGCGCTGAGTTCTTCAGCCAAATGTTCTCCGGGATGAATTGCAATCCGCGCCATGGCATTCTCCTAATGGTAATCGACAATCTCCACATTCGAGGGACCCGGGGAGCCTTCCCACCACTCGAAACAAATCCGCCACTGGTCGTTGATGCGAATGCTGTATTGACCTTTGCGGTCTCCCTTGAGCATTTCAAAACGATTCCCCGGCAAAGCGGCGAGATCTCTCAGCGTAACCGCCGCCTCGAGACGGTCCAGCTTTAGACGCGCGGCACGCTCGATGGCAGAGAAAGCTTTGACCCGTTTACCGAGAGCGAAGTCTCTCGTGCGCTTGTCCCGGTAACCCCCAACCATAAGTCAGAATAGCAGTAAGTACGCGTTACGTAAAGCATACAGATTAGTGATCCAGATGATCCGAGATGCGCTCCCATCTGTCTTTAGTGGTGCTGTATCCGCTCCATCTCGTCAGGGCTCATCACCAGCCAAAAAACAAAACCCGGGGCCGTTTTCAGCCCGGGGTGTAACCTGTCCAGCTACAAAATTGATTATCGGTAAGCGAGCATCCGAAGACAAGGTTACTTGAGGAGTCTGCCTGCCCTCAGACTCCCCGTCAGCTTCCCTACCAAAACCAGGGAACGCCGTGGACCCGGGCGGGACGTGCGCCCCGCACCGTGTAGCTGGACAGGCTGGTGTGCTCCCAACACACGCGAGCCCAGCGTAAGCGTATGGGGCTCTGTCTGGCTGAACAAGTCCGCCCGTCACATTTGCCCTACGCCAGTCCCAATTCGGGAAGCAACTTCGGCGCAAGCGATCCCTCGGACCCTGCCACTCTTTGACATGCCTTTCTCAATAAGATACCATCGGCTATAGAATATTAGCTCAATGGCAATCAGAGAAATCACCATCGCTAAATGGGGGAGGGACGGATGGCGCATTTTTGCCAGGCTAACTCCTTATTCCGGAATATTTTACGTGTAAGTCCTTATTCCTCAAAGATTTTGATGGTAGTCTGGCCCTAACCCCATGATTCCAAAAGATCACGGGGGGAGGGGGCATACCCATGATAATCAATCAGTAAATAGCCTCAAGCCCAACTCGGGACAATTCTTCGCAGCAAAGTTCTCAATCCCGACTGTGCTATTCTTCCTCGCCAAAGCAAACCGCGTGAACTGTGGAACCGCAACCCATTAACGTCGGCCTCATCGGCTTCGGTTTTGCCGGACGCACCTTCCATGCTCCGGTCATCCGCGCCGTCGCTGGCCTGCGGCTGGCCGCCATCCTGCAGCGCAAGGGAGATGAGGCAGCCAATCGCTACCCGGATGTTCGCATCGCGCGCAACCTTGAGCAATTGCTCGCCTCCGATTCCATTCAACTAGTGGTGATCGCGACACCCAACACCTCGCACTTCGATCTGGCGCGCCAATGCCTGCTAGCCGGACGCAACGTCGTGATCGACAAGCCATTCGCCACCACCTACGCCGAGGCCGCGGAACTGCTTGCCCTCGCGGATAAATGTGGACGCCTGCTCTCTGTCTATCAGAGTCGCCGTTTCGACGGCGACTTTAAAACCGTCCGCAACCTCATCGCGTCGGAAGTTCTCGGCCGCATCGTGCTGTTCGAATCGCACTACGATCGCTATCGTCTGCAACTCCGCCCCGGAGCGTGGCGCGAACAAGCGGGCGCCGGAAACGGTGTGTTCTTTGATCTCGGCCCGCACCTGATCGATCAGGCACTCACACTATTTCGCACGCCCGAAGCGGTCAGCGCCGACATCAGAATAGAACGCGACGGAGCCGTGGTCGACGACGCCTTCGACGTCACTTTGTTCTATCCGCGCCTGCGAGTGCTGCTGCGTGGGACCATGCTGGCGAGTAAGCCAGCCCCGCATTTCGTGATTCATGGAACCCATGGCTCGTACGTCAAGCACGGGCTCGATCCCCAGGAGAATGCGCTCAAGCGCGGCGAAACTCCGGGGGGACCAGCCTGGGGCAAAGAACCACCAGAAGCATGGGGCACCCTTACCCAGGTTGAAGGCGAAAAAATCAGCGAGCGCACAATTCCAACCGAAGCAGGAGACTATTGCGGATACTACGAGAACGTCCGTGACGCGATTCTGGGAAAAGCAGCGCTCGCCGTCACTCCACAAGGCGCATTAAACGTGATGCGCGTGCTGGAACTGGCGCAGCAAAGCAGTCACGAGAGACGCGTGATCCAATACACGTAGGGAAAGGGCGTTCACCACAGAGACACAGAGTCACAGAAAATAAAATCCAGAGATTTCTCTGTGACTCTGTGGTGACGAGATGTATCTACTGCGATCTACGGCAGCAATTCATAGCTGACAAAAGCGAACTTCCTGGAATCGGGCGACCAGGAGTTGACGTTGATAGTTCCCTGCCCGCCAAAGAACTGCGTCAGAACTTGAATGGATCCGCTCGCGCTTTTCGCCGCGCTTTGAGGCATCGCCATCATGCGAAGCTGAACGTTGGTCTTAACGTCGTGTCCCGGAGTTCCCTTTGGAAAGGACAAAAAGATCAGCCACTTCCCATCCGGCGAAGGATGCGGAAACCAATCCTCCAGTTCATCGCTGGTGATCCGCTCAGCCTTGCCATCTCCAGGACCAGCGCCCTCCGCAGGAAATCGCCAGATGTCCCAACCGCCAGAGCGGTTGGAATTGATATAGATCCACTTGCCATCCGGCGAGTAGTCGGGACCGTCATCGTTCCCCGGATTGGAAGTAAGCCGCTCTTCATTACCGCCGTCTACCGGAATACGAAAGATGTTGAAGTGGTCGCCACGCTTGCCCACAAAGGCCAGCCACTTCCCGTCGGGAGACCAGCCATGGAAATAACTCGGGTGGTTCACAGTAAGCAATCGAGGTTTCGCGCCGTCGGAAGCAGCGACGAATACCTGCGATTCCTGCGAAGAACCATATTTCGCGGAGAACGCCAGCAGTTTGCCATCGGGCGAGAGGCCATGATCGTTGTTGCACTCATACACGGCGTCAAGCGCCAGCTTCTCCGGTTGCGCTCTTCCACCGGCATCCAGCACAAACCGGTAGAGCGCGCCGCCAGAGTTGGCCAACAGATACTTGCCATCGGCCGACCAGTTCGGCGCCTCCCACAGCTTGTCCGCCCCGTAAACCACGCGAACGCTCTTGCTCTCCAAATCAAAGATCGAAATCTTACTGCGAACATTGCTGGGGTTTTGGCTTGCCGCCGCAACTTTCGGCGTTGCGGCTTGTGAAAGCGCCTCGGAAGGCAGAATGAAGATAGACAGCGCAAGAACAAGACGGATAACCGCAGATGACTTGAAGTTCATGAGATTGTGCCCACCAGCCCGTGACGCGATTTGCGCCACAGCATACTCGCAATCGCGGCAGCAGTCCACATTGCGGCGTTTGCGAGAGTTAAATCTCGCCCATGAAAGAGAACAGAACCAGATAGAATTCCCTTGGGCGTTTGAACCAGCCCGCGGACTTATCAGGGAAACGTGAGATCTCTGTCACGAAAGACAACCATGTTCGATCACAGTCGAAGGCTCGTGCCATTTACACTGTTCGTGGCTACCGCACTCGCAGTCGTATGTTCGTCTCCCCCTGCTATCGCCGAAAGCCCCGATCAGCATTGGATAACCACTTGGAGCGCTGCGAATGCCGAGGTCTCAAACCCCGAAGGATTTAAGAGTCAGACCATCCGCGAGATCGTGCACACAACCATCGGTGGAACCGTCGTTCGCATTCGTCTCGCGAACAGTTTCAGTACGCAGCCGGTCACGTTTGACGCCGTGTATTTAGGTCTGCAGAAGAGCGGAGCCAGCGTGGTTCCAGGTTCCAACCACAAGGTTACGTTTGGAGGAAACAACTCCATCACCATTCGCGAAGGCGCGGAGGCGCTCAGCGATGCGATCTCTCTCGCAGTTGGCTCTGAACAGAATCTGGTTGTGAGTTTGTACGCAGCCGGCACAACCGGCCCAGCCACGGTTCACAGCATAGCTTTTCAAACCAACTATGTTTCCGACACAGGTAATTTCGCGGCTGATGACCAGTCCAGCGCATTCACGGAAACGATGCAATCGTGGTACTTCTTGCACTCAGTCGATGTCGTCGCATCCTCCGAAGTAAAGGGCGCGATCGTAGCGCTGGGCGATTCGATCACCGATGGCGTGTCTTCCCGGCCTGACCTGTACGAACGCTGGACCGACGTGCTGGCTCGACGTCTGCTCAGCACCAGCTCGAAGCCTGTGATGTCTGTGCTCAACGCCGGCATTGCCGGGAACCGGGTGTTGACCAGTTCACCATGCTGGGGAGTGAATGCTCTCGCCCGGCTGGACCGCGACGTCTTCTCGCAAACCGGAGTTCTGGCTGTGATTCTGTTCGAGGGCACCAACGATATTGGGCAACCTGATACTCCCACTGCATCTCTCTCGCCTCAGGTCATTCCCTGCCTGAGCAGGACTCAGATCAGCGCCGATGAACTCATTGCGGCATACAAACAGATTATTGCGCAGGCACACGCGCGAGGGCTGAAGATCTTCGGGGCAACCATTCTTCCCTACCAAGGCTATGGTGGCTGGACTCAACAGGGAGAAGCGAAACGCGTGGCGGTCAACAACTGGATCAAGACTTCCGGCAGCTTTGACGGGATCATCGATTTCGCGGCAGCGTTGAGTGACCCCGCGAATTCGGCGAGGATGAACCCAAAGTACGACAGCGGAGACCACTTGCATCCCGGCCCCGCTGGACATGAAGCGATGGGAAATGCGATCGATCTGGCACTTTTCCACTAACCCGGGAAAGCCAACCTTCGCAGCGCGCAATCGATAGTCGACGATTTCCCAATGAGGTAACCGATTAACTGCTCAAAGAAAACTAAGTGCACTTCTAACTCTTAAATGTTATATGCTGAAACGCTGACCAGGTGCGCGAGTAAAGGCGAGCCCTGCGGCGAAACGAGCGACGGAATCCGATGGCACTTGCGAACCTGAACACCTCTACCTCGGCAGTTGCACCTTCCTCAACTTATAAGGGCGCGTTGGCGGTGATGACCACCCTCTTCTTCATGTGGGGTTTTGTCACCGTGCTGAATGATGTGCTGGTGCCTCACCTCAAGTCCATCTTTGACCTGAACTATGCCCGGGTCATGCTCATCCAATTTTCTTTTTTTTCGGCGTATTTTATTTTTTCAATTCCCTCAGCCAAGTTGATCGATTGGATTGGTTACCACAAAACCATGGTAGTGGGCCTTTTCACCATGGGCGTGGGTGCCTTTCTTTTCATACCGGCAGCAAGCGTGGCATCGTATCCGCTTTTTCTGACGGCACTCATGATTCTTGCGGCGGGAATTACCGCTTTGCAGGTCGCGGCCAATCCCTACGTCGCCGTGCTAGGTCCTGCGGAGACCGCGTCAAGCCGGTTGAATCTGGCGCAAGCATTCAATTCCTTGGGAACAACCATCGGTCCCTACCTTGGTGGCGCCCTCATTTTGACCGCTGTTCCTCTTAGCATGGAGAGCGTGCGGCTGCTGTCTCCCGAAGCACTGCAGGCCTATCGCATCCATGAGGCTTCCTCGGTCAAGTTGCCTTACATTGTTATTGGTCTTACTCTTTTCGTGCTCGGCATTGCCATTGCTCTCTTCAAGCTCCCCGCAATGCCGCAAGCCGAACGCCACGGCGCAACGGGTCCGCAAAAAAGCGTCTGGAAGCATCGCAACCTCGTGCTGGGGATGGTCGGAATTTTCGTCTATGTGGGAGGAGAAGTAGCGATCGGTAGTTTCCTCATCAACTATCTTAGCCAGTCCAACATCGGCAACGTTTCCGTCATAGTCGCCGCTAAGTACGTTTCTTACTACTGGGGCGGCGCGATGGTCGGCAGGTTTGTCGGCTCGGCGATCCTGCAAAAGGTTCGCACTGGCACTGTGTTGGGTATCGCTGCGGCTACGGCCTTCCTCCTGGTTTGTATTTCCATGCTTACCCTGGGCCATGTGGCCATGTGGAGCATTCTTCTTATCGGCTTTTTCAACTCGATAATGTTCCCCAGCATTTTCACCCTGGGGATTGCTGAACTGGGCCCGCTGACCGGAGATGGCTCTGGCTTGCTGGTTATGGCGATCGTTGGGGGCGCCATTATTCCGGTGCTGCAGGGTGCCCTGGCGGATCGAGTGGGGATTCACCACGCTTTCATCCTTCCGGCCTTCTGCTATCTCTATATCGTGTACTACGCGTTTAGAGGATCAAAACCGGTAGTGATGGCGTGACCGATCGAGTGCTCTCCGAGGCAGCAATTGTTCCAGAGGCCATAGTGATAGGCGTCGACATTTGGCGGCGCGAGATCCACAGAACAAGCTCGGAACACAGAAAAACATAAAAGACGTGAGAGCAAGGACACTAACGCTTTTCGCCATCGTCTTGTTCGCTCCAGCCTCGATATTGTTTGCGCAGGATGCAGCCTTGGCCCCCACCCCGCCCATGGGATGGAATAGCTGGAACAAGTTCGCCTGTGACGTCAGCGAGGATTTGATCCGGCAAATCGCTGATGCCATGGTGAAATCGGGCATGAAAGACGCGGGCTATCAGTATGTCATCATCGATGACTGCTGGCAGGTTGCGCGCGACAAGGACGGCAACATCCTTGCCGATCCACAGCGCTTCCCTTCCGGAATCAAAGCGCTCGCCGACTACATTCATTCCGAGGGCTTGAAGTTCGGGATTTATTCTGACGTGGGAAGCAAGACTTGTGCCGGGCGACCGGGCAGTCTGGGACACGAGTTTCAGGATGCGCGCCAGTATGCTGCCTGGACGGTGGACTACTTGAAATACGATTGGTGCAACACCATCACTCAAGATGGCCACGCAAGTTATTCGCTGATGCGGCAGGCACTCGATGCATCGGGCCGGTCAATTGTGCTGAGCATCTGCGAGTGGGGCACGCATCAACCTTGGCTCTGGGGCAAAGATGCTGGCGGCAACCTGTGGCGCACGACCGGCGATATCCAAGACCGCTGGCAAGGCCGGGTCAAATGGCCAGCGGGAGATTGTTGTTCGAACGGAGTCCTAGACATCGTCGATCTGCAGGTTGGCTTGGACAGCTATGCCGGGCCCGGCCATTGGAACGATCCCGACATGCTCGAGGTCGGCAACGGCGGCATGACCGACACGGAGTACCGCTCCCATTTCAGCCTGTGGGCCATTCTTGCCGCCCCGTTGATTGCCGGCAATGATTTGCGCGACATGCGCCCGGAGATTCGCGACATACTCACCAACAAGGAAGTGATCGCTATTGATCAGGACCCGCTCGGCAGTGAAGGCAAGCGCGTGAAGAAGAATGGCGACCTGGAAGTGTGGGCCAAGCAAATGAAGGATGGCAGCCGTGCCGTCGTTCTATTCAATCGCGGGAGCGCGGAACATGAAATCAGCGTGAACTGGGAGGATATCGGTTACCCCAATCACTTGGAAGCGGCGGTTCGCGATTTGTGGCAGAACAAGGATCTGGGCAGATTTACCGAAAAGTTTTCTGCTTCGCTTGTCTCGCACGGTGTGGTGATGGTTGCGGTCAAGCCCTAGCGCAAGGTTCTTGTCTCAACGGCAGTTGGGGATGAGTAAGTCTTCCTATAAATTCTAACTGGGGCCACCTTTGTGAACCTTCGTGTCCCTTGTGGTTAATGAAGTTCAAATGCCAGGACCACAAAGGACACGAAGGTTCACAAAGGCAAACTCGTATCGCTCAGCATACTTCTGTGAGGCGAATCGACAGACCGATGGATAAGAGTGTTGCTCCCAGCAAGCCCGAGGGTTCCCTCGTGGTGCACAAACTGTCTGCTTTGTTCGCCGAATTGCATGGCAGTTCTCCCGCGATTTACCGAGCGCCCGGCAGAGTGAATCTCATTGGCGAGCACACTGACTACAACGATGGCTTCGTCATGCCCGTCGCTCTAGACTTGTACACATATGTAGCCGTGAGCCCGCGAGCGGACCGGCGACTGCGAGTCTATTCTGAAAACCTGCGTGAAATGTGCGATCTCGACTTAGACCTGATTCGTCCCGGAAGGTCCGGTCACTGGAGCGATTACGTCCGCGGCGTGGCCGGAGTGCTCGAATCCTCGGGATACCGGTTACGCGGTGCGGACCTGGCGATCATGAGCGAGGTGCCTTTAGGATCCGGCTTGAGTTCGTCGGCTGCTCTCGAAGTGTCCACTGCGTGGGCGCTGCTGAGTAACTCTCAGCTCGGGATCGATCGCACTACGGTCGCCCACATGTGTCAGAAGGCCGAGCATCTTTATGCAGAGACCATGTGCGGCATCATGGACCAGTTCATCTCCTGCCACGGCCGCGCGGGACACGCTCTGATGCTGGATTGCCGCTCTCTGGAATTCCAGCTCCTCCCCGTCCCAAGCCAGCTACGGCTCATGGTATGCAATACCATGGTCAAGCACGAGCATGCGAGTGGCGGGTACAATACGCGGCGGCGCGAGTGCGAAGAGGGTCTTCATGGCCTGGCTCAGGTTTTACCGGGAATCCGCGCTCTTCGCGATGTGACTCGGGATGAATTGGAAAAGCATCGAGACTGTCTCAGTCCTGTCATCTACAAACGGGTCCGCCATGTCGTGACCGAAAATGATCGCGTGAAAGAGGCAGCCAGCGCATTAGAGACGGGAGATATAGCGAAGCTCGGTAAGCTTATGGCTGATTCCCATCAGAGCCTTCGCGATGATTATGAAGTCAGCACGTCCGAGCTTGATCTAATGGTCGAGCTCGCGAACGGCCAAGAGGGCGTTTACGGCGCGCGAATGACGGGTGGCGGTTTCGGAGGCTGCACGATTAACCTCGTAGATGCTGCTCATGCCGAGGAAGTGCAGCAAAGACTCCAGCGAAATTACGAAGCAAAAACAGGTCTGAAGCCTACGATCTTGATCTGCGAAGCGTCGGATGGAGCAGGAGCGGTAGGAGAAGACCCTAGAGAAACCGATGCGAAAGGCCGCAGCGAATGAAGTCTCCGATCAAATCCGAACCAATCTCTCGAATATTGCAAAGTGATCCACATCGACGATTTAATCCGCTCACGCGGGAGTGGGTATTGGTTTCTCCGCATCGGACGGAGCGGCCCTGGCAAGGTCAAACCGAGCTTCAGGAGCCAGAATCCTCGACGCCTTATGATCCCAATTGTTATCTCTGCCCCGGAAATACTCGTGCGGGCGGGAAGCGGAACCCTTCGTACTCGCACACCTTTGTGTTCGACAATGACTTCGCCGCGCTGCAACCTGGAACGCCGACCGCGCAATTCGACTTCGAGGGAAAAGGTATTGTTGTTGCACAAACCGAAAACGGAATCTGCCGGGTTGTTTGCTTCTCGCCGCGGCACGATCTGACCCTTTCCCAAATGTCGCCGACAGAAATCCGCGGCTTGATCGACGTTTGGGTCGATGAATTCCAACAATTAGGTCAACGACCAGGCATCAATTATGTACAGATTTTCGAGAACCGTGGGCTGATGATGGGCTGCAGCAATCCTCATCCGCACGGCCAGATCTGGGCGACCTCGACGGTGCCGAACGAGCCTCGCAAAGAACAAGAAGCGTTGGCCGCATACCAACGGCAGCACAGCGCTTGTCTTTTGTGCGACTACGTCAAACTGGAGGGGGCTTCCGGCGACCGCTTGGTTTGCGGCAACGAGCACTTTCTCGCCGTCGTTCCCTTCTGGGCGATATGGCCTTATGAAATCTTGCTGCTCTGCAAGCGTCACGTAGGCTCCATGAGCGTTCTGGACGGAGACTCGCGATCCGCGCTGGCCGATATTTTGAAATGCGTCACCCAGCGATACGACAATTTATTCCAGGCGTCTTGCCCGTACTCAATGGGATTCCACCAGCACCCGACCGACGAAATGGAACACGCGGAATGGCATTTTCACGCACATTTTTTCCCGCCACTTCTCCGCTCTGCCACTATCCGGAA
>Ga0074044_10002263_pt1 | contig 16893 bp, 16 predicted proteins | sample BogForMeECP23OM1_FD_94443 | JGI IMG/M metagenome (GOLD analysis project Ga0074044, IMG submission 94443) | Bog forest soil microbial communities from Calvert Island, British Columbia, Canada - Bog Forest MetaG ECP23OM1 | ecosystem: Environmental > Terrestrial > Soil > Wetlands ...
CGACGAGGTTAGCAAAGAGTCCCTTGAGATCTCCGAGGAGTTCTACAAAAGAGTGCAAATCGATTGCGCGGAATGGATCAAACTTGGCACCACCAAGACCGCGATGGTGTACGGGCTCGGCGATAGTCAGCAACTAAAGAACCGCGAATGAGGCGCTGCGCCGGATTGCGGGTCGGTGGGCCGAATCTCCCGATGAGATAGCGCGCGGTTGCCGCAGGTTGCGCAGCGGTCTCCTGGCCGTGCACCATAATCTCGCGCACGCCGGCGCCTGCTCGACGAGCATGTTCTGGCAGCCCGACTCTATCGCCGCTGCACGATCACGTTGCCGTCTTTATCAAGGTAGAGGCAATCAACCTGCTGTCCCGAATAAAATGCTCCGCAGATCGACTTGTCCACGCCCGGACATTTGTAGACGTTGGTGGCAGTCTGCTGGCACTGCGTCAGGTCGAAATGCAGTTGGGTCTGCAGCTTGTTCTCAGACGCCTGCGACGGCGAAAAGATGTAACACCCCGACAGCGCGATCATCGCCGCTGACACCATCAGCGCCGCAACTCTTGCTGCGCGCTGGCCGATCACGTTTGCGCCATTCACAGTCGCGTTCATCGTCTGTACCCCCGTCGTGGCAAGGACTTACAACGATTCGACGCTCATCACAACCGGGGAATCGTGATTCTCTTTAACTGTTCAGGAGCTTGATCCTGCAAAGCGCCACGCGCGCCTGGCTTTGCGCGCTGGCGAAGTGCCGGAGAATTCACTCGCATCGCAGATCAGCGTCCCTTGTACGCCGGCTTGCGCTTCTCGCGCGCCGCCCTCATGCCCTCGCGGCCGTCCTCGCTCTCACGCACGACGGCGAGGTCACGAGTGGCGCGTCCCATCAGTTCCGACGGCCCTTTGGGCAGAATCGATTCGGTGACAAAGCGCTTGATGGTGCTGAGCACCAGCGGCGCGCTTTCGGCGAGCTCGCGCGCCATCGCGACCGCCTCGTGGACCTGCCGCCCGTTGGCGACCACGCGATTCACCAGCCCGACGTCGTAGGCGCGCCGCGCGTCGAGGGTCGCGCCGAGCAGCATCACTTCCATCGCGACCTTGTGCGGGATGCGCGCGGCGAGCCCGGCGATCATCCCGCCGGTGAAGCCGAGGCGCGCCTCGGGATATGAGAACTTGACGCTCTCGCTGGCGACGCACAGGTCGCACGCCATCACCGCAACCAGCGCGCCGCCGATGCACCAGCCGGTCACCGCCGCGATGATCGGCTTGTCGGTGGTGATGCCCACGGTCGGGATGCAGCGCCAGAGCTCGGGCAGGTCGGTGAAATCGGCGCCGGCGGAGAACGCCTGCTCGCCCGCGCCGGTCAGCACCGCGACGCACTGCCCGGAGCCGTCGAAGGCCGCGAAGGCGGCCTGCAAGTCGAGCGCGACCTGCTGGTTGATCGCGTTGCGGCGATCCGGGCGGTTGATCGAGATGATCGAGACGGGGCCGTCCTGGCGGACTTCGACGACGCTCATGCAATCGATGTACGGGAATCGCGGCGTGAGCGCAAACGCGCGGTTCAGTCCGCCAACATGATCTTTACGCAGACCGCTCCCGCCTTCTGCTTCGCATAGGATGAACGCCGTCCAAGGGGCCCGCTAGAAATGGAGGGCAAGAGTGCGCTCCGGGTCAACGTCCCCGAGGGGGACGTTGACCCGGAGCTGGATGTGTGTCGGTTGCTTACTTGGCCAGGTGAATCGTGCCGAGTATGTCATTGAGATAGAAGGCGTTCAGCCGTTCATCGATCTGGTAGGCTCTCAGTGCCTGTTCCATCGGCATGATGGCTTGCAACGACTGAAGATAGGTTGATTCCGCCAAGACTCGATTCCTGTCCAACACCAGGTTCGCCTTGAGGAGTTTCATCGCTTCTTTGTCCGAGATCACGCCATTCTGCTGCGCATTGTTGTAATCATCGAGCAGCTTCTTGCGCTGCTTGAGGTTGTTCATGAGCTTTTCCTGGTACGGAACGTAACGCTCGAGGAATTTGTTCTTTTGCTCATCGTTGGAGAACTTCATGTTGGCGACGACAATTTCCTGACGTCGGTTTTCGAGCTCCTCGCGTCCGAATCCCATGCCTACGTCAGTTTTGACCTCTGCCTTCATCTGACTCGCGGGGCCGGTCTCTTGTGCCCTCGAACTCAGCGGAAGCAGACAGGTGACCAGTACCAGCAAACTCACGTTTCTAATTAGTCGATTCATGTCCGACAATTCCTCCTGCGTAAAGAGCGGTTGTTCAATCGTTGCGATGCAAGCGCGATCCCGTTTTCCCCTGGCTCGCTGAATCCTACCTCGGAGTCCCCGTTCCTGCCAGCCGATTCTGCATATTTCGGTTCCGCCGGAGTTTTCAGGAGGGACACATCGAGGTTGGGTAATCTCCGGAGCGCGCGAAGCATTGGCGAATCGCGGGTGTTGTGGTTGCTGCGAGGTGATTCAGGATTAGTCGATAGTCACCGACACAAGTGCGACTTGTGACGGACTTAGCGCCGCGGACGACGATGGTCATGCGGGCGGGCTTCCTGCTAGAACCGCATCATCACTAGCCCGACGCGAGGAGGCGACGCGATGGCCAAGTACGAACGGCTAAGCTCCTTGGACCGGACGTTCCTCGACCTCGAATATCCTGAAGCGCACATGCACGTTGCGGCGGTGACGGTCTTCGACGCCGGTCCGCTTCGGACTCCCGACGACGGAATCGATGCCGAAAAGATCCGGAAATACGTTGCGTCGCGATTGCATCTCATCCCGCGTTATCGACAGCGGATCGCGCGGATACCGCTCGAGAATCATCCGGTGTGGGTGGACGACGATCGCTTCAACCTTGAATATCACGTGCGGCACACTGCGCTGCCGCGGCCCGGCGGCGACGAGCAGCTCAGGCGATTGACGGGAAGAATCGTCTCGCAGCAACTCGATCGCGGCAAGCCGCTCTGGGAATTGTGGATAGTCGAGGGACTCGACGGCGATCGCTTCGCGATGATCAGCAAGACCCATCACTGCATGATCGACGGAGTATCCGCCGTCGATCTCGCATCGGTGCTGCTGAGTCCGTCTCCGGACGCGACGATTCCCGAGGCGCAGCCATGGAAGCCGGAATCTGCGCCGTCGCGTGGCGCGCTGGTGATGGAGGAAGCCTGGCGGCGGCTCGCGGCCCCGCTGGAATTCGGCAAAGCGGTCGTCGGCGCGATGCAAAATCCGGCCGAGACAGTGGAGAGCATGAGCGAGCAGATTTCCGCGGTAACCGAAACGCTCGGCGCGGGATTGTTTCCAGCTTCGGCGTCGCCGTTCAATCAGCCAATCGGGCCGCATCGACGATTCGAATGGACGGCGATCGAGCTGGCGGAGGTCAAGCGCGTGAAGAACGCTCTAGGCGGGACGGTAAACGATGTCGTGCTCGCAACTGTGGCGGGTGCGGTTGGATCGTTTCTGCGCGGCCGAGGATTTTCTCCTGAAAAAATCGCGGAACTCGATTTCCGCGCGATGGTTCCGGTGAGTCTCCGCGTGTCGTCGGACCGAGGCACACTGGGAAATCGAATCGCGTCATGGGCGGCGCGCCTTCCGATCGCGGAAACCGATCCGCGCCGGCGGCTGCAGGCGGTCCGCGCAGTCACGGCCGATCTCAAACAGTCGCGGCAGGCGATGGGAGCAGAGGTGCTCGCGCGGGTCAGCGAGTGGACGGTGCCCACACTGTTGTCGCTCGCGATGCGTCTGGCGGCGCGTGCGCGCTCGTTCAATTTGACCGTCACCAACGTGCCCGGGCCGCAGATCCCACTTTATATGATCGGCTCGCGGATGCTGGCCGCATATCCGCTCGGGCCGCTGTTTTTGGATCAAGCGCTCAACATCGCGCTGCTCAGCTACGACGGCCGGTTGCATTGGGGATTGAATGCGGACTGGGATGTGCTGCCCGATCTTCGCGATCTGGTTACGGCAATTCGCGCATCGTTCGACGAGTTACTGCAAGTGACCGAGACGGCGCACGCTTAAGCGCGCGCGCGTCGGGGACGACCCGGAGGTATCCGGCTTATCCTGCGTGCAAATGCAGCATCACCCCAGCCGGTAAAAGCGCAGCGCGTTTTGCGTCAGGATATTGTCGCGGGCGCTCTGCGACAGCACGCCCAGGGCGCGCGTCACTTCCTTGACCACGCCCGGATATGTGCAGTCGAAGTGGGGATAGTCCGATCCCCATAGCACGTTGCGCTCGACACCAAGCTCGACCATGGCTTTGAGCGTGCTCTCGTCGGGATCCATCGACACGTAACATCGCTCGGCGAAATACTCACTTGGCTTGCGCTTCAGCCACGGTACGTAGGTACCCATTTTCTCGTAGTGGCTATCCATTCGGTCCAGCCAGTAGCCGAGCCACCCTATTCCCGACTCGAGAAATCCGACGGTCAGTCTTGGAAACCGCGCGAGCACGCCGCCGCAGATCACATCCATGCACGCGGCCTGCTGTTCGAACGGATGACACACCATGTGGAAGAAGAACGGATCGTGATAGCGGTCCCCGCCCATCGTCGGCATCCGGGTGCCGAAACTGCCGTGCACCGCGACCGGGATGTCGAGTTCCTGCGCCTCGCGCCAGAACGGATCGTACGCAGGATCGTTGAGGCGTCGCCCGTTGAACGGATTGGGCCGGACGAAAACCGCCTTGAAATTCAAGTCGCGCACCACGCGGCGCAGCTCGCGCACCGCCTCATCGACGCTTTGAAGCGGCATCGGCGCGGCACCAAACAACCGTTTCGGATACGGCTTGCAAAAATCGGCGAGCCAGTTGTTGTAAGCGCGGCACGCGGCGGCAGCGAGCCGCGGATCTGTCAGGTCGCCATACAGCAACCATAGCGATGGATACAGAACTGCGACGTCGATTCCCTCCTCGTCCATCACTTTGATTCGCGCATGCGGATCGTAACCACCAGGCAGCATGTCGTCCCAGGTGATCTTGCGCGCACGGTCGATATCGGACAGGCCCCCTGGCATCATCGCGGCGGCAACCGGCAACGACGGGCGGCTGCGGTTCTCGCCGTTGATCCAGAGTTCGTCGTTGCCCGTTTGATTGCGGCGAATCTGGATCATCTGCCCGCGAAATTCGGGTTCGGTGTACTCCGACCACACCACGCGCGGCTCCACGATATGTCCGTCCGCATCGATTATCCGCGTCATGGGCAAGCACCTCCTTCAAGCCGGTTTTCCGGTGCTCAACGAATTGAATAACGCCCCGCCGGACGAAGTTGTCAAGCACTGGACAGTTCGCACGCGAATCGGGTTTCCAACTCCTCAGCGGTCCTGGGTGCCTCCTCGAAGAGATCGGCTATTCCCAGTTTCGCGGCGACAGCAATCGCCCTACTGGTCATGAACCCGAACATCAACTGGTCCGTCTGGGCCAGTACCGCCGGACTCACGGCTGCCGATCGCTGCTCGCTCATGAGATTCCTCAGCGACGAGGCGCCAATTCAAATCAGACTGCTAACCATGCGCCGGAGATACGACAAGATAGGCTGTGCGTGATAGATCGGCTCGAGAGATCGACCAGTGGCATCGCGCAAGAAAACTGAAACGGCGCGCGGCGTAGCCTCGGCGCGCGCGCCGCTGGATTCGCGCTCCGTCAGCCGCGCTCTCGCCGTGCTCAGGCGCGAGGCGCCGAAGTGGAACGCGCCGATCGTCAGTTTCATCGCCGTGCAGCATCGCGATCCGTTCCGCACTCTGATCTCGTGCATCCTGAGTCTGCGCACCAAGGACACGACGACGGTGGCTGCGTCGAGCCGATTGTTCGCCCGCGCGCATACGCCCGAGGCGATCCTCGCTCTGTCAGCGAAAACGCTCGAGCGCCTCATCTACCCGGTGGGCTTCTATCGCACCAAGGCGCGAGTCATCCGCGGAATTTGCCGCGACTTGATCGAAAAATTCGACGGACGCGTACCCGACGAGATCGACGAACTGCTGACGCTCAAGGGCGTCGGCCGCAAGACCGCCAACCTGGTCGTGACCGAGGCGTACGCGAAGCCGGGCATCTGCGTCGATACTCATGTGCATCGCATCTCGAATCGATGGGGCCTGGTGCGCACGAAGACGCCGGAGGAGACCGAGATCGCGCTGCGCGAAGTGCTGCCATCGCGGCATTGGATTGAGTACAACGGGATCCTGGTCGCGTTCGGCCAGACGATTTGTCGTCCGACGTCGCCGTGGTGCTTGCGATGCAAAATCGCGTCGCTATGCCCGCGGATCGGAGTCGAGCACTCGCGCTGAACGGTTGAGTTGAAATGGAGGACGCCATGCCCGGACCTCTTCACGGCTACCGCATCATAGATGTCACGCAGATGGTCTCGGGTCCGATGGCGACGATGATTCTGGCAGACCAGGGTGCGGGCGTGGTCAAGGTCGAGCCGACCGTGTCCGGGGACGCGACGCGCGCGCTCGGAAGCACGAAGCGCGGGATGACGCCGACCTTCGCGGTGATCAATCGAAGCAAGCGATCCGTCGCCATCAACTTGAAGGACCCGCGCGGCGTCGAACTGTTGAAGAGCCTGGTCAGCGACGCCGACGTGTTCATCCAGAATTTCCGCCCTGGCGCCGCCGAGCGGATGGGAATCGGCGAGGCGGTGATGAGACGCGTCAAGCCCGACCTCATCTACGTGTCGATCAGCGGTTTCGGCGAGAGTGGACCGTATGCGCACAAGCGCGTCTACGATCCTGTCGTGCAAGCGCTGTCGGGATTGGCCGCGATTCAGGCCGACGTCGCGACGGGAAGGCCGCGGATGTTGCGGCTGATCGTCCCCGACAAAGTCACGGCGCTGACTGCCGCACAGGCGGTCACGGCGGCGCTGCTCGCGCGGGAGAGGACGGGCAAGGGAAATCACGTGACGCTCGCGATGCTCGATGCGGTGATCGCGTTTATGTGGCCGGAGGGAATGGCGCGTTACACGTTTGCGGCAGGAGACGGCCCTGCGATTCGCAACAGCGTGCGCGACCTCGTGTTCCAAACGGCCGACGGATACATCACGGTCGGCGCGGTTTCGGACGCAGAGTGGACAGGGCTCGCGCGCGCGGCGGGGCATCCCGAGTGGATCGACGATGCGCGGTTCAAGACGGCGGGCGGCCGCGCGCGGTATGTCGATCAACGCCTTGAACTCACACAGGAGGCGCTCCATTCGAAATCATCGGCAGAGTGGCTGGCAAGGTTTGACGCGGAGGACGTGCCATGCGCGCCGATTCTGAGCCGGGAGGATTTGTTCCACGATCAGCAGATCGCGGCCAACGAGCTGATCGTCGAGTCGGTGCATCCCCATGCGGGCGCGATGCGCCAGCCGCGGCCGGCAGTGCGATACGACGCTACGCCGACGAGGATTGAGCGTCCCGCGCCGATGCTCGGTGAGCACACGGATGAAGTGCTGGGCGAGATCGGAATCAGCGGCGAAGAAATCGCGCAGCTTAGAAAAGCGGGAGTGATTGGGTAGCGCGATCGCGGTCGAATTCATTGCGCCAATCGACGCTGGTGATAGCCTGAACTCATGACACAAAAAATCGGATTCGTCGGATTGGGCGCGATGGGTCTGCCGATGGCGACGAACTTGCTCGCCGCAGGATACCATCTGATGGTCTACAACCGCACCGCGTCGAAGGCTGATCCTCTCATCGCCAAGGGCGCGCGTCGCGCGGAGCGCGCCGGCGACGTCGCGCAGCCGGGAGGTATCGTCGTCTCGATGCTGGCGGATGACGCCGCGGTCAGGGCGCTCGTGATGGGCGAGGATGCGCTCGCCGAGCGTCTTGCGCCGGATGGAATCCACGTCTCGATGAGCACCGTGTCCCCGGCGACCACGCGGGAGCTCGCCGAATATCAAGCCAAGCGCGGGAGCGTGATGGTGGCGGCGCCGGTGTTCGGACGGCCCAGCGCCGCAGAGGCGAGGCAGTTGCAGATCTGCGTATCGGGATCGGCTAACGCCAAGGCCAAAGTGAAACCGATCCTCGAGGCTATGGGACAGCGAATATTCGACTTTGGCGACAATCCCCCCGCGGCGAACGTCGTGAAGCTCTCAGGCAACTTCATGATCGCCGCCTCAATCGAAGCGATGGGCGAGGTAGTCGCGATGGCGCGCAAGAGCAGTGTCGATCCGGTGGCGGTGCTCGACATGCTGACCAAAACGATCTTTGCGGCGCCCGTGTACCAGGGTTATGGCCCCGCGATAGCTCATGGACGGTTCACACCGGCGGGTTTTCGGCTGCCGCTCGGACACAAGGATATCGAGCTCGTGCTGCAGACCGCAGGCGCGGCGCATGCCCCGATGCCGACGGCGAGCCTGTTGCGCGATCGGTTTATCTCGGCGATTGCCAAGGGCCGAGCCGACATGGACTGGTCTGCGATCGCTCTGGGCGCGGCCGACGACGCCGGACTCAAGGAACCGCGTTAAAGAATTACGTTCTTTGAGCACGGCGAAACGCGATCGGCGTCGAGGCGCCGGGGCTGTTGCCGGGCCGCAATTGACTGCGGGCGCAGCGACGTCGAGGTTCCCGCAGTCAGTTTGGGATTCGGGCGCCATTTTGTTACTCACAAGTATGGCAATAATCAAATCTGCTCGCGGCTCGCTTGCGTGTTCGAAGAGGAGTTGATCGATGGCTGACTCGACCGGAATTGGCAAAGTGCTGCGCGACATAACGCAAGCATATGTTGATGGCCTCTCGACGATCGGTGGCGCGATCGGTGATCTCGCTAAGCGCCGCATACCCGACGGCGAACGGCAGATGGAGCACTGGATCGGAGTTGCCCGCGCAGCGAAGGACGGCTACGTAGCGGCAATCGATCAGGGCTTCGCCATTTGGGAGCGGAGGATTCGCCAGACGATGGCTCCCGCGCGGTCATCCTCCTCCGCAAAGGAGTCCAAGAGCGACCAGCATGCTCCAGGCAGCCAAATCGAAGCGTGGCTCGAGGCGTGGCGCAATGCGAACGAGGCTTTCATGCAATCGATTCGCGAGAGCGGACTCGGCGAGGAGGCTCTCAAGCAAACCAGGCAATTGCGCGAGACGCTTGAAGATGGCCTCAAAAATTTGCAGAAGCTGTGGCAGCCCTCAAGCAAAAGCGGCCGGGAATGAACTCGGCACGACTGATCTCCTGGCAAAGCAAGAGGAACGAAATGTCCGGTTCTGCCATCGGTACTTCTCCCATGCGCTCGATCTGAATAGACAAGTCAGAGACCGAGTCTTCTCATCGCCCTCGGTCCCGCGAGCGCGCACGCCGAAGAATCCCCTGGAGCACCCGTACTAGGGCTTCTCGCCCACATGCTCTCCCTGATAACCTTTGCGCTGATGCTGTGGCGGCACGTCCTTGGCATAGCCTCGATCGGTGTAATAGCTGTTGGCGCCTTCCGCCAGGGTCTTGAGCGCCTTGGCCAGCGACGCGTAGCCTATGGCTTTTGAGTTGAGACGAATCTGTAGTTCAATCAAGCGGCGCAGTTTTCGGGAAGCCGCCCGAGTATCGTCGTCATTACACGTGCGCGTCGCGTCGATAGAGGTTCCCATCGCCATATCCGCTTCCCATCCCGCGTGAAGCGGACAGTCTATTTTCGGCGCCTTGACACATGTCGCGGTACTGAAGTTCTCGAGTTCGTCAATCGCGCGCGGAGTGGGGCCAGAGTGGCAACTCAGATCGGCCACGAACCAATCGCATACGCGGTGGTTGGCGGCGTCGTAGTTGCGCTGGTGAAAATCCTGGCGGCTTTCCCATCCAATTTCCCAGGTCTCTCTCCACTCGCCGCACGGAAGACTTGCCCTGCTCCCTCCGCCATGGTAGCCGACCAACTCTATCGCGACTTCTTTGCCCTCTCGCAGCTGCGCTCGATGGCGATCTTCGGCGTCAAACACCTTCGCCCATTCCTCAAAGTTGTGCCTATTAGCGGCGGCGATTTTCTCTGCATTCTCGGGGTCGTTCTTCCTCGGGCTTGGTACCTCCATAAAGTCGGGATCTACCTCGTCCACTTCGCATCCCATCTCGTGTAGTTCGTTGCCGATTTCGTCGAGATCCGAGAATTGGTAGGTGCCCTTTATATGGCGCATGAAGTCCAGGATCAACGCGGCGCATCCGTCGCGACGCTGGGGGCAATCGACCTGCTCGGGGGGCGGCGCGACCGGCACCGGCGGCTCGGGAGCGACGGGGACGGGCGGCGTTTCGGTGGCAGTCGGCGTCGGGGTCTCGGTTGGCGTCTCCGTGGGCGTGGCGGTGGGCGTGCGGGTCCTGGTCGGCGTCGGCGTGCGTGTTGGCGTGGGCACGACCGGTGGCGGCGCTACTCCTCCTGCGTTTTGGGGACAGTCACTCCCTTCGAGCCATTCGATCGAATTGATGGTGTATGAAAATCGCTTGCCCTGGGGGTTCTTGCCGTTGCAGCAGACCGTCTCGTCATCGAACAGCCCGGTTATGGGGTTGCCGTTCTCATCGGTCGAGCGGTTGTTGAATGCTTCGATTCGCACGCACTGGCCGAAGTTGCCGGTGTAGGTTCGCGATTGGCCCGGCTGCACCCACTGGTCCGGCGGCGGCGACATCCCCGCCTGGTACTTGCCGTTGAGCACGAAGAAGACCGGATAGCTCTGGTCGTTGGTTACCGTGATGCTGGTGATAACGCAGCACCTGGGCGGCGCCACCAGCGGCACGACCGGCGCGCCCGGTACGAGCTCCTCCTCCGGCGGGCCCTGGTCGCGACCAACCGGCGTCTCCTCGCTGCCCGGTGCCGGCGTGTGGTCGGTGCGTGCGAGCTCGCCATGCCCGCCGGGCTGCTCGACGCCCGGGCTTTCGGCCAGCAGCGGGACCAGGGAAGCGTCGAGCGCGAACGGCCCGGACCGGTCTGCCGTCACCTCACCTTCGACAACCTTGGGTCCGCGCTCGAGTTCGGCGCGCGTCAGCGGAACCGAGTAGCTGTTGGCCGGCGTCATCGTGACCGTATCTGGCGACTCGTTTGTGATCGTCACCATGACTACGCCTTCCGCACCCGCCGGCGGCGGCGTGAAGGCACGCGCACCTTTGACCGCGCCCGCGGTGTCGTACAGGTCCGACGGATTGCCGGCGCGCCACGCCTGCGCCGGCATCCCCTGAAGCTCGACGGTAACCCTGAAGTGCGCGGACTCGCGCTCCTTCAGCGTGGTGCTACCGGCCTCGATGCTGACCTGCGCCTCGAACATGTCGAACGAGACCGCCCGCCCAGCCTGCTCGAGCACTACGCGGTTGCGTCCTTTGTGCGGGTTGTCTCCAACCGCGAAGTACGCCGCGTCCGACGACTCCGCCACCACGACCGCAGACCTGCCGTTGACGCTGACCCGGGTGTTTGCGCTGTCGCCGTCGTAGGGCCCGTTGATCGCCATCACGCCCGAGTCCGACTCGATAGGAAGCATCGCGTAGCCGTGCATCGAAGCTCTGGCGCTTGCGGTTGACGCTTGTACCGGGAAATCGAGACGTCTTGTCTGTTCCGGGGCATCGGTGTTGCCGCATGCGAGGCGGAGTTGCGAGCCGTCGGCGGGTACGTTCGCGGTAAATCTAGCTGACGCAGGCTGCCGACCGTTGCCGGCGTCCACGAACGCGTCTTCCAGTATCGGCTTCCCGGCGGCGTCCACCGGCAGCGAAAGCTTTACGCGCTTGACGATAAGCCGCGGATCCTGGGCGATGTCGTCAGGATCGGCTACCAAACTTCCGGAGATTCGGCTGCCCGAACTTGCACGGCGCGGCAGCACAACCCCGAGTAGAAATGCCTTGCGCCGCTGCGGCCCCGAGGCCGCGTCCAATGATTGACCGAGCGCCAGCGCGACGAAAAGCATCGCCATCGCGATCGCGACTGCTATCGCTGATGGCGCGGTTTTTCTTCGGATCATTCGTGCTTTGAATGCCCCCAGCTCATCGCGGGTTCGTCGTTCTCGCCACCACCGCCGATGCCGAACCCGCCGACGCCGATTCCAAGCGGAATTTGAGGCGCGGGATTGTCTGACGCGGTGGCTTCAGATGAGCTCGGCGCTTGCGCAACACTCGATCCCTCATCCTCGAGGGTTTGAAGCAGATCCAGCCGCGGGATGACGACCTTGAACTTCACCAGATGCGGTCCTTCGTGCAGAGTGACCTCGTTTATACCGGGTCCGGCTGTCGGTGGAAGCATCCAGTAGCAGTAGCGCACGGACTCCGCGACGATTCGCGCAGTTGCGCCGCCCACCTCGATCTTCGTCTGCCAAGCATCACCGTTGAAGTCGCCCGCAATCAGCGCCATCCCGGCATAGCAGTAGGTCGACGGCGTCCGGAATTTCGACTGAGTGCCGTCCGCCTCGGTACCATTGATCCAGTCACCAGAGGCGCAAAGCAGTGGAGCACTCGTGGAAGCCTCAATTGGGACATCCACCGCCGCTATCTGTTGATCGTCGCGTGAGAAGGCCACATGCACCGTCTTGGCAGCGGGCGGAATGTCGACGTAAAAGTTGAGATCGGCGGTTCGCTTCTGGCCGCCCGCATCGACGACGATACCCTGCAGCACCGCCTTGCGCGGCTGGGTTTCATCGATGTCTACCTTGGTCTTTTCGACGTGAAGACCCGAAATGCCAGAAATCGCACCTGGGTACATGATGATGCTGCCTGAAGCGCGCTCGCCCAGGCGCGCGTCGCTGGGCAGCACTACCCCTACCAGGTGCGCCTTGCTCGCGGCCTGAACGCTACCCCCAAGCGCCAGAGAAAGCATCGCCAACGCAAGTACCGTCGCTTTTCGAGCCATAGGTTCTCCTCCTGCTCGGGCGACGTTGAAGGCGATGTTATCGCCCGCTGCGCGGTCATGCGCGTTCTATAGCAAACCGGCCGAGTTGCGCATAACGCCCTGCTACCTCCCTGGCCGCTAGGCGGTCCAAGTGCCATCGCGGCGGTAGAAGGCGAAATAGGATCGCCTCCAAGTCCCCGCGGACCGTGAATCGCGCAGCTTCAGAAGGAAGCGCCGGACTTTGAGAGGCTAACTGATGCCTGTGCCTCGAACAGTCCCCGACCTCCGGCGAGCGCGGCGCCGATCAGTGGGCGTTCAATGCGGGGACCGCTGGACGTGGAGAGACATAGCCGCTCGCGGGTGGCGTGCCCGCGTATATCGGTTTCTTCACGGCAGGCGGCTGCACTGCCGCAGGGACGATGCGGGCGGCGGCGGCCTGCTTGAGTTCCTCGAAGGCCTGCTCCACCAGCGACTTCATGCGCTCGGGGTCGGGCATCAGATTGGGCTCAGCCATCATCGTGAAATAGAGATTCTGGTTATAGCTGACGATCGGCACGCCGAATCCGAGGTTACCGCCGAGCGGCAGCAGGCCGATGTAGTCAACCATCCGATGGCCATGAAGAAAGAGCGGCACCTGCGAGCCGGGAACATTGGTGGCGATGAAGTTTATTCCCATCGGCGGCGCCGCGCGCCTGGCCCACGACGGGAAGATTGGCTGGAACGACACTGCGGCGTCCATGGCCGTGGTCGCAATTCCAGCGAGCATCGCGGTAAATGCCGGCGGGGCGCTGGCGGCATTACTCATCAATCTTTCGAGCGCCTGCGGCTCTCCGGATTCCTTGATCCTTTGGGTCTCCGCAGTGACGAGTTTCAGCCTGGCCACCGGATCCATCGGTTCAGCGGGCAATTCGGGGAACATCATCGAGACCCGATTCCCCATCGCGCCGCTTTCGTCGTCACGTCTCACATTGACGGGGCATCCGAGTCGGAAGGGCGCGCCGGGCTGCCCGTTATGATCGCGGAGGTAGCGGGCGGCTCCCTCGCTGAGCATCGCCAGCACGACGTCGTTGATGGTGCCGCCGAAGGCGGTGCGAATCGCGCGGACATCTGCAAACGAGGTGCGCAGCCAGGTCAGCGTGCGCTCCTGGCTCACCACACCGGCGTTCCATGGCGCCGCCGCGATCGGTCGCGTCATCTGTCGGGCCAACCTGGCGAGCGTGCCGGCATCCGCTCCGAGATCCTTGATCAGCGCTGCAAAGTCCGGAGCCACTCGACCCAGGCGGCGCATCGAGTCAACCTGCTGCTGCGCCCGATCGAGCGCGGCGCCGAGCACCTGCTGCAGCGGCCCTGGAAGACGTTTTGGAGACCATGGCTCAACATCCGGCTCTGGCAGCGCCGGTGGGTCCGGCCGGAAATCCAAGACCACGTTCATCAGCTCCATTCCCGACACGCCGTCGACGAGGCTATGGTGAATCGACCACATCACGACCGAGCGATTGCCCTTGAAACCGTTGAACAGGTGCGTCTCCCACAGTGGCCGGCTGCGATCCAGCGGTTTGCGGAAGACCGCCATGACCGCCTCGATTAGCTGCGCTTCGGAAGTATCCGCCGGCAACTGATGTAGCTTGACGTGATTCTCGATCTTGAAATCGGGGTCGTCCTCGAGCGTCGCGTGATCAAGATTGAAAGGCACCGGGACCAGGCGCTGACGGTAGGTCGGGACCAGAGGCAGCTTGCTCTCGAAATGGCGAATCAACTCCGGATACGCGATCTCGTCCTCGAAGAACGAGATCGAGCCGATATGCAGCGGCCCGTTGCGCGACTCGCCGTAAATGAATGTGGCGTCCTGAGCGGAGAGCCGATGGCTCGGCTTTAGATTTGCGATAGTCTTTTCAGCCATTTTCTTATGCTCCTAAGCGCCCGGCAGGTTACTTGGTCAATCGTCACACTGGGCCGTGATTACTGAGCTCGCCCAAGCAGCCTCGACCACAGGCGCAAGGCCACTGCGTGCAGCGAATGATTCGAAGCTCGGTCACTCCCACCAAGGCGGTTGCCGCGGCCATGTTCGCGTCCACCTGAACCGTCGCAGGCTTGCCATTTTCGGGGCAGGTCACCTGCTTTGGTTCACGAAAACGGTAGTACACTTCGGAGGCCAAAAGGAAGGATGGGCACACCGACGCAATCACACGGGCAGGAGTGGACAAGGGAGTCGTCATGGAATGAGTCCCTCACTTGAAGCGCGTCACTGGCGATGTGGCGCCTTCGTCACTCGTCATTTTTTTTTCTAATAATCAGCACGCAAGGATCGCGCCATCGCTAATGCAACGAAGTCCGGATGCCGCGCGAAATTCGCAAGCGGCTGCCGAAGATAAATCGCCCTCCTCGCAGCAGCGAGTTCATGGTGTGTCCGGTTGCGCCAATCGGCCTGGTGACAGGTGACGCCGTCAGAGTCAGCCAGTTCTCTATGGCACAATTCTACCGCTGGTCCCACGCACCTATCGAGATTCATGGACCGATCCTGTTCGCGCCCAAAGATAACCTCGACCCGCAGTTTCGCATTCCGTGCGCCTTATTTGGACCTAGCCCGGAGTGAAAGGCGGCTGCCAGCGCATCTTTCCGTTTGACGCCACGGAGCCACTTTGATTTCGTCCACGCATGGCCGAGTACGACAAAACCACCTACGGAGAGCGAATCGCCGAAGTCTACGACCTCTTCTACGGGAAGCGCGACAATCCCGAAACGGTCGCGGATTTTCTCGCGCCGCTCGCGGGCAAGCGCCGGGCTCTCGAACTCGGAATCGGCACCGGCAGAATAGCGATATCGCTGGCCGCGCGCGGCGTGCGCGTGATGGGAATCGATGCATCGCCCGCGATGGTCGCGAAGATGCGTGACAAACCGGGCGGCGCCGACATCCCGGTCGTAATGGGCAACTTCGCCGACGTGAAGGTTTCCGGCGGCGGCTTCGGGCTTGTCTACGTCGCTTTCAGCACTCTTTTCGCACTTCGAAATCAGGACGAACAACTGCGATGCTTTCAGCACGTGGCGAAGCGCATTCTTCCGGCGGGTGCGTTCGTAGTCGAAGCATTCAATCCCGACCATTCGATTCTTGCGCAGCGCCAGCGTGTCACGGCGGTTGATGTCGGAACCGATCACGCCCAGCTCGATTTGGTGACCAACGATGTCGTGAAACAGACCGTCCGCGCACAGCATATCCTGTTCACCGCGGGCGGAGTGGTGCAGATGTATCCGGTGCAATTGCGCTTCGCGTATCCGAGCGAGTTGGACCTGATGGCGCGCCTTTCCGGAATGCTGCTGCGGGAGCGTTACGGCGGATGGGACCGAAGCCCGTTCACAGCGGCGAGCCCGGTTCACATCTCCGTTTACGAACTCCAGCCAAAAGCTGCGTCCGCATCGCCCAGGATCACTTCGAAACGAGCCATGGCGCGCAAACCCGCTCGCAAATCGTGAGTACAATCTTAAAGACGGGCGGACCGACCGGTCTGGAGGTCGGTGCCGGGACTTTGCAATTGCGGCGTGATCGTGCTTGATCCGCGCGCATTATCGGACGAGGCGCTGCTGGATCGAATCCAGCGCGCGGCCTTCGGCTATTTTCTGCGGACATTCAACCCTGCCAATGGATTGGTGGCGGATACAACGCGCAAAGGTTCGCCCTCCAGCATCGCCGTGGTGGGATTCGCACTGTCGTCCTATCCGGTAGCGGTGGAGCGTGGCTGGATGACGCACGAAGACGCGGCGCAACGCACGCTGGTTACGTTGCGTTTTTTTTGGACCAGCGCTCAGAACGAAAACGCAGATTCGACCGGCTATAAGGGCTTCTATTATCACTTCCTTGACCTGCAGAGTGGCAAACGGGTTTGGCAATCAGAGCTGTCGCTGATCGATACGACTTTGTTGCTTGCCGGAATCCTGATAGCAGGCGTTTATTTTTCCGGGATCACTCAGAGCGAAGCTGAGATTCGCGAACTCGCGGATGCGCTATATCGCCGGATCGATTGGGCGTGGGCGCAGATCAGCAAATCCACTCTCTCGCAGGGATGGAAACCGGAATGCGGTTTTCTCCACTACGGTTGGGAGGGCTATAACGAAGCGACCATCCTTTATGTATTGGGCCTGGCGTCGCCCACCCATCCCCTGCCGGATA
>Ga0074044_10002265_pt1 | contig 16888 bp, 14 predicted proteins | sample BogForMeECP23OM1_FD_94443 | JGI IMG/M metagenome (GOLD analysis project Ga0074044, IMG submission 94443) | Bog forest soil microbial communities from Calvert Island, British Columbia, Canada - Bog Forest MetaG ECP23OM1 | ecosystem: Environmental > Terrestrial > Soil > Wetlands ...
AACGCGGTGTACGAAGAACTGGGCCTCGCCTAATCGCACGCACGACTTGACCGTCCCTCGCCCGCTCAGTTGCGGGAGAGGGCAGGGTGAGGGTTCTGCTACCCCGACTAGCGCATACGCCCACTGGGCCGAGACGCAACAATTGATCAGCGCCTACCCTCCAAGCGCTCGGCCGGTCTCTCGCTTGGCCGCTTCGTATTCCTTTGCCGTCTGCTCAATCAGTTCGGCGGCGGTTTGGATGCGGTCGACGCCGGAGATCGAATGGCCGGCGCTCCAGATGTCCTTCCATCGCTTCGGCCCTTCGCTGCCACTGCCGTGAAGCTCGTTGGCCGCCTCGATCGAAACGCGCTCCGGCATATTTGCCGGGTCAAGTCCCGCCGCGGCGATCGATGGACGCAGCATGTTGGTGTCCAGCCCGGTAAACGCGCGCGTCAGCATCACGTCGTCCATGCTCGACTCGACCAGCATCTGTTTGTAACCGGGCTCGGCCATGCTTTCGCGGGTCGCGATGAACTTGGTGCCCATGTATGCGAGATCGCAGCCGAGCACTTCGGCGGTCCACAGCACGCGCCCGTCTGAAACGCCGCCCGCCAGCACGATCGGCCCCCGGAACATCTCGCGCACCGCGCGCACGAATGCGAACGGATTCATCCATCCGGTCTGCCCGCCGGCGCCGGCGGTGAGCAGAATCAGTCCGTCCACGCCCGTCGCGATCGCTTTTTCGGCATGGCGCAACGTGGCGACGTCGGCAAAGACCAGGCATCCGATGTCGTGCAGCGGGCCGACGGCGGCCTCAGGAGAGCCGACGCTGGTGATGACCATCTCGACCTTGTGGCGGACGAGACAGGCGAGTTCGTCGCGAACCTGCGCGCGCCGGATAATCAGGTTGGGGCAGAACGGCGCGATCCGCCGCGCGGAGTCTTCGGCGCGCGCCGTGTCGAGCCGCGCCTTGATCGAGATCATCCACGCGTCGAGCTGATCGAGCGTGCGGCTGTTGGCGACCGGAAACGACCCGATCACTCCGTTGACGCACGCGGCGACGACCAGATCCGGTCCCGACACCCGGAGCATCGGGGCGGCGATCAGCGGCAGCCGCAGCCGGTTGGCAAGCGTCGCAGGAATTGACACGAGTCGCGCTCAGGCCAGCTTGACGAGCTGCTTGCCGACGTTCGCGCCCTTGAGCAGGCCGAGAAACGCGCCCGGAGCATTCTCGATACCGTTCGCGATCGTCTCGCGATACTTAATCTTGCCCTCGGCGACCCACTTCGCCAGGTCGGCGAATGCGGGCGCAGCGCGGCCCATATAGTCGGAAACGATGAACCCCTGCAGCTTCACGCGATTGATCAGAAGCAGCACGAGATTGTTCAGGCCGTGCGGGCGCACTTCGTTGTATTGTGAGATCAGTCCGCACAGCGGAATGCGCGCGAACGGATTGAGCCTCAGCGTGACGGCTTCGAGAATTTCGCCGCCTACGTTCTCGAAATAGATGTCGATTCCCTTGGGTGTCGCCGCCGCGAGATCTTTCGCGAGATTGCCGGCCTTGTAGTCGATGCACGCATCGAAGCCGAGATCGTTCACGACGTGATCGCATTTGGACTTGCCGCCTGCGATTCCGACGGCACGGCATCCTTTGATCTTCGCGATCTGGCCGACCACGCTGCCGACCGCGCCGGCGGCGGCGGAGACGACGACCGTCTCACCCGCTTTCGGCGCGCCGATTTCGATCAGTCCAAACCAGGCCGTTAGCCCAGGCATACCGAGCGCGCCCAGATATGCGGACAGCGGCGCCACTTTCGGATCGATCTTCTGCAACTCGCGGCCGTCGGAAACGCCGTACTGTTGCCATCCGTAGTAGCCGAGAACGTGGTCGCCCTTCTTGAACGATGGATTATTGGACTCGACGACTTCGCCGGCCGTGCCGCCGACCATCACGCCGCCGATCTTCACCGACGCGGCATAGGACTGCACGTCGTTCATCCGCCCGCGCATATATGGATCCAGCGAGAGCCAGAGATTGCGCACCAGGACCTGTCCCGGCCCGGGTTTCGGAATATCGGTCTCGACGATTTTGAAATCGCTTTCCTTGACCCATCCAACCGGACGGCTGGCGAGTGTTACCTGGATGTTCTTGTTGCTCATGAGATCTCCTTGCTTACGCTCTTTGAATCCCTCGCCCGCTCTTTTGCGGGAGAGGGCGGCGTGGCGCGGCCCTTGCGTTCTTTTCGCAAGAGCCGTGACGCGCGGGTGAGGGTTCTGCGGTTATTCGTGGCGCAGAATGTGTACGACGCACACTGCGCCGACGCCAACCATGTGCGCAAGTCCGATGCGTGCGTCAGGCTGCTGGCGCACTCCCGCTTCGCTGCGAAGCTGACGGGTTATTTCGGCTATCTGGCCGACACCCGTGGGGCCAATCGGATGGCCCATCGCGAGCAGGCCGCCCGAGGCGCTCACGGCGCATCGCCCTCCTATATCGGCGGCGCCGCTTTCGATCATCCGCGCGCCATCGCCCGGTTCGCACAGGCCCATCGCCTCCAGGTAGAGCAGCTCCTCGATCGTGAACGCGTCATGCAGCTCCAGTACGTCGAGATCGCGCGCTACGATGCCGGCCTCGCGATATGCCTGCGTCACAGTTTCGCGCGTGAGCTCCGCATCGAAGTTCTTCGCTTCGCGATAGACGCGCTCGGTGCGGGTGACGGACGCGATCACGCGAACGGCGCGGTTGCGATCGATACCCAGCCGTGCGATCGCATCTTCCGATGCGACGATAACGGCGGCCGCGCCTTCGCCGACGGGGCAGCATTGCAAACGCGTAAGCGCGCCCGAAATAGGCGGGCCGGCCATCACTTCTTCGAGCGTGACCGCCTTCTGCCGCTGCGCGTAGCGATTGTTTGCGCCGTTGCGATTGTTCTTCACGGCCACCAAGGCGATCTGCTCGGCGGTCACGTGGTTGCGGTTCATGTAATCGTTCGCGAGCAGAGCGAAATGCGTGAACGGCACCACGCGCGCGCCGACCAGATCGCGGATGTTGGTCTTCCCCGGCGCCATCGCGACCGGCCCCGGCTTGTCCACGCCCACCGCCAGGGCGACATCGGCGACGCCGCTTGCGATTTCAAGGCACGCCTGGCGAAAAGCGGTCGAGCCGGATGCGGACGCGTTCTCGACTTGCGCCATCGAAATTCCGGTGGCGCCGAGATGACGCAGCATCGGACGCGATGCGGCCATCCCGACGATCGCCGTGCCGGTGTATGCGGACTGCACTTCACTCCAGGAAACCTTCGCGTCCGCCAGCGCCTCGCGCACCGCGGCCAGGCCGAGATCGACATAGGTTGTCTCGCTGAGGCGCTGGTAGCGATGCAGCCCGATGCCGACGACGTAGACGGGACGCAGGTCGAGCAGCGTTCGGCTCATGACTTCTCTCCACTTTTCTCAAAACGAAGTTCAACCACTTCGCGGCCCTGGTCGTCGCTGCCTTGCGATGCGAACGTCGCGTTCATCCGGTCGCCCGCCTTAAGACCTTCACCGGTGCGGCCGGCCAGGATCGATCGAATCGAAGGGCCGTCATCCAGCAGGATGACGCCGACGGTGAACGGCGCCTCGATGCCTTTGCCTTGATACAGGTGCACGGTTGCGAACGAATGCAGCGCGCCGCGCCCCGCGAGCGCGACGGATTCGATTTGATCACTCGGAGCGCCGCACGATTCGCATCCATATTGCTGCGGGGGAAAGAACACGTATCCGCACGCGCGGCAGCGCCCGCCGTTGAGCGAGGGCGGCTTGCCCGGATCGGCGGAATAGAGAGCGGGCTGAGCGGCTATACGATCGGGCATCGAGTAGGTACCTCCTGGAGCAGCGCGATCTAAGCAATCATTTGCTTGTTAGTCAACAAATATGTTACAAGGCGCGCATATGCCTCAGACCGCGCTATCGCGACCGCGGGTGGTTCGACGCACCCAGCGTGAGCGACGCGAAACTTCTTATAGGCGGATGCTCGATGCCGCCGTCAAGCTGATCGAACGGCAGGGCAGCAGCCGCACCACGCTTGCGCAAATCGGCGAACTCTCGGGTTACAGCTATGGCCTGGTCACTCATCGCTTCGGCTCCAAGGAAGCGCTGGTGCGCGCGGTCACGCACGCGGCGCAGGCAAGTTTTGCGCGGCATGAAATGGATGACGTAGAGCGCCGGCAGGGGCTCGCGGCACTCGTGACGCTGGTGGAGAGATATCTTCGAGCCGCGGCCTCCCGTAATCGCAATGCGCTGTATGTACTGATTGGGGAGGCGCTCGGTCCCGTGCCGGAAATCCGCCGCGACATGGCGGCGGCGGATGCGAACTTTCGCGGCGCGGTTCGCAAGCTGATCGAGCAGGGCATCGAAGCCGGCGAGATTCGCCGCGATGCGGAGCCGGATGCGCAAGCCGCGATGATCGTCGGGACTCTGCGTGGACTGGCGATCCAGCGCTTTCTCGATCCGTCCGCGTTCGACCTGGAAGCGGTGTGCCGCGAGCTTCGGGAGAATGTAATTCGCAGCCTCGCCGCGCGCACTCGCCGCAAGGGAAGGCGTGCCGATGCTTGACGATATTCGCGTGGTCGAGATTTCCGCGCCCGAGACGATGCTGGCGGGGAGCATCCTGGCGGCGCTGGGTGCGGATGTAGTCGTCGTCGAGCCGCCCGCGGGAGCGGCAGGCCGCAGAATCGAGCCGTTCCTCGACGATATTCCGGGGCTCGAGCGCAGCCTCACCTGGCATGCGATGAATCGCAACAAGCGCGGCATCACGCTGGATCTCGCGAGCGTCGACGGTCAGCAACTGCTTACGCAGCTGGCCGGGAAATTTGATGTGGCGATCGATTCGGTTGATTCGCGCATCGGCCGCGCGCCCCTCGATCGATTCGTTCTTCCCGAGAAGATGATCCGCGCGCGTATCAGCGCGTTCGCGCGCAGCGGTTCCAAGAGCGGATATGCCGCGTCGGATCTCGTTGTTATGGCGGCGAGCGGAGCGCCCGGCGTCAGCGGTGATATCGATCGCCCGCCGCTCTTTTTCCCGGTGCCGCAGGCGATGATGGAAGCGGGTGCCGATGCCGCCATCGCGGCGCTGGCGGGACTCGCGGCTCGTGACCGCGATGGCCATGGGCAGAACGCGCACGTATCGGCGCGGATCGCCGCGATGATCGGCGCGATGAGCCAGATACTCGCGCCGAGCGCGGGAAATTCCGAACTCGGGCGCAGCGGCGGCTCGCTCACGATCGCCGGGGTCGAGGTACCGAGCATCTACGAATGCGCTGACGGCTTTGTGCTGATCACGGTCGCTTTCGGCCCGGTGTTCGGGCAGATGACGAATCGGCTGGCGAAGTGGGCTGGCGAGGAAGGACATCTGCCGCGCGAGACCGCGGAAATTCCGTGGACGACTTTCATCGGCGAGTTGCAGCAGAAGAAACGCACGCCCGCGGATCTCAAGGCGCTCGTCGACGGTCTGCGATCGCTCGCGCGCGGCAAGACCAAGGCTGAACTGGGCGCAGCCGCGCGAAAGCTCGGATTGCTCGCGTCGCCCGTTATGAACATGCGCGACGTTGCGGAGTCCAAACAGTATCGCGAGCGCGGTTTGTTCACGCCGGTGACGGTCGCCCCCGGCCGCGAAATCGATGTGCCCGCGCGATTTGCACAGTTTTCCAATTTCGCAATCGACCCCCGGCGCTCCGCGCCGGCGCTTTCCCAGCATACGGCCGAGATATTCGAATCAGATTTGGGGCTGTCGCGAATCGAGCTTCAGGCACTGTTCGCACACGGGGTCATATGACGCTGTCGAAGATCCAGCGGGCTTTCCCCTTTTGTCATTCTGAGCCGCAGGCGAAGAATCTCATGCCACTCTCGCTAAAGTCCGTATCCCGAATGTCCTCGCCCGTTCTTTCTACGGGAGAGGGCGGCGTGGCGCGGCTCTTGCGCTCCTTTCGCAAGAGCCGTGACGCGCGGGTGAGGGTGCGGCGTCCATCGCAACGTCAGCTGAACAAGCAAATCAACCTAACCCCTGACCCCGTCCCTAAAATGGAAGGGGAACCAGAAAAGAGGGCGACAGCATGACGGCCTCCCCACTGACTGGAGTTCACGTGCTCGACCTGAGTTGGGTAATGGTCGGTCCCGCCAGCGGGCGCTCCCTTGCCGATCTCGGCGCCGACGTGATCAAAGTCGAAAGCTCCAAGCGAATCGATCCGGTGCGCACCCTTGGTCCGTTCAAAGACGGAAAAATGGGCCCCGAGCGATCGGTCAGCTATCACAATCTCAACGCCGGCAAACGATGCATCACGGTCGATATTCGCAAGCCGGAGGGACGCGAAATCGTGCTGCGCCTCTGTGAGTGGGCGGATGTCGTGCTGGAAAGCTTCACTCCCGGCGTGCTCGACGAGTTGCGGCTCGCCTACGCCGACCTGAGCGGGCGCAACCCGAAGATCATCATGGCCTCGACCAGTATCCTCGGGCAGACGGGACCCGAAGCGAAGGGAACCAGCGGTGTCGGCACGATGGGCGCCGCGATGTCCGGCGCGACCTATCAGTTTGGATGGCCGGATCGGTCGCCGTGCGGACCATGGGGTCCATGGACCGACGCGGTCACGCCACGGTTCATCGTCACGAGCATCCTTGCGGCGCTGCATAACAGATCGCGCACGGGAAATGGCTGCTACATCGACGTCGCGCAGGCGGAATGCGGAGTTCAGTTCATGATGCCCGCGTATTATGAATTCGCCGCCAACCGGCGAATTCCCGAGCGCCGCGGCACGGCGGGCTCGCCGCTGGCCGCGCCGCAAGGCGTGTACCGTTGCGCGGGCAGCGATCGATGGGTCGCGATCGACGCTTCTGCGGCGGATCGCTGGACGGCGTTACGGGGTCTGATAGGAGGCGCGCTCGGGGAGTCGCGATTCGACACGATCCTTGGACGGCTGCGCAATCGCGACGATCTCGATCGCGCTATCGCGGAGTGGACCCGGACGCGCGAATCCGCTGCGGCCGAGACCGCGCTGCAAGCGGCCGCCGTGCCGGCGCATATAGTGAGCCGCGGCGGCGATCTCGCGCGCGATCCGGATCTGCGCCACGTCGGACACTTCAAACCAATCGACGATCCGGTAATCGGTGAAGTGGAGATCGAAGGACCACGGGCCGAGTTCGAGCGCACACCGTTGGCTCCAACTCAGCGCGGTCCGCGTATCGGCGAACATACGAACGAGATACTTCGCAACGTGTGCGGGCTTTCGGAGAAGGAAATAGCGCATCTGGCCGAAGCCGGAATTCTCGTCTGAGAATCAAGGAGGCAAACTTGGCGACTAACATTCTCGATTTGAAGGGACACGTCGGGCTGGTCACCGGCGCGGGGCAGGGTGTCGGGCGGCAGGTGGCTCTGCATTTCGCCAATAACGGCGCCGGCGGCGTCGTGGTAAATGATTTCGTGCTCGCGCGCGCCGAGGCGGTTGCGGTGGAAGTCGAACGCCTGGGCTGCGCGGCGCTGGCCGTGCAGTGCGATGTGACCGACTTCGGCTCGGTTAGTACGATGCTCGAAAAGGCGCGGGCCAGGTTCGGCGCGGTCGATATTATCGTGAACAACGCCGGCAACGCGGGCGCGGACCCGCGCGCGGTCTCGCGCAAGCCGTTCTGGGAGCAGGAGCCGAAGGATTGGCAGCCGTTTCTCGGCACCAACCTGTACGGCGTGCTGAATTGCGTGCGCGCCGCGCTGCCCGCGATGATCGCGAAGAACTACGGCAAGATCGTGACCGTCATTTCCGATGCGGGCCGCGTTGGCGAGCCGAACCTGGAAATCTACTCGGGCGCAAAGGCGGGCGCGGCGGGATTCATGCGCGCGGTCGCAAAAGCGGTCGGGCGGTTTTCGATAACTGCCAATTGCATCGCGCTCGGCGCTACGCGCACGCCGGCGATCGCGGCGGCGACTTCGAACGAGGAGTTCGCGAAGCGGATGCTGCGGTCGTACACGATCCGCCGCTTCGGCGAGCCCGAAGACGCCGCCAACATGATCCTGTTTCTCTCCTCGGACGCGTCGAGCTGGATGACGGGCCAGACGGTCCCTGTGAACGGCGGCTACTCGTTCGCGATGTAAATGGAGAACAAGGTGAAATACGAAACGATCATCCTGGAAGGCAAAGACGGTATCGGCTACCTGACGCTAAACCGCCCCGACTGCGCCAACACGATCAGTTTTCAGCTCATGCACGATGTGGTTAGCGCGATTGAAGAAGTCGAAAACGATCCCCAGTATCGAGTGGTGATCCTGACCGGTGCCGGCGGGAAACACTTCTGCGGCGGCGCTGACTTGCGAGACTTTGCCGAACGCGCGCGGCAACGCGCGTCGAGCGGCGCGCAGCCTGGCGCAAGCGGCGATTTCGTCACACCCCGGCGCGACCTGTTCAGCGCGCTCGAAGAATCGCGCGTGCCGGTGATCGCCGCGATCAACGGTGCCGCGATGGGTGGCGGATGCGAAATTGCGCTCGCGTGCGATATCCGGGTGATCGCGGACACCGCGACCATCGGCCTCCCCGAGATTCGCTTTGGCGCGCTGCCCGCCGGCGGCGGAACCCAGCGCCTGCCCCGCTTGGTCGGCACGGGCATCGCCAAGGAAATGATCTTCAGCGGCCTTCCGTGGACGCCGGAAGAGGCGTTTCGTGTCGGCCTGGTGAATCGCGTCGTAGCCGCCGCGGAGTTGATGAACCTATGCGAGCAGATAGCGCGCGTATATATCGAGCGCGCCGCGTATGCGCTCAAGACCGCGAAGGCGCTGATCAATCGGGGCATGGACGTTCCTCTCAAAGACGGGATCGCGCTCGAGCGCAAGATGATTGCCGAGATGGCCACGCCCGAGGAGCGACGAAAAGCACAGGACCAGGCTGCCGCCACGCAAAAGACCTACGCCCGCATCTTCGGCGAGCGTAAATGATTCAGCCTGAAGTGTCCCTCGCCCGCGCTCGCGACCTTTTCGAGCGGACGCTTCGCGTACGAGCGCAAGCCGGGAGAGGGCGGCTGAGCGATTGGCGTGTCACTCGCTCAGCGGGTGAGGGTGCTGATTTGCCGGGAGTTCCCGCGTTGGACTCCTCGGCGCAACTGGGGGCATGCGCTCGAAGTTGCGATCGAGCTTGCGGAAAGGATACTCAAGAATGGTCCGCTCGCGGTCGCGGCCAGCAAGCAGATCATGCAGCAGGCACGCGAATGGTCCGAGGCTGAGGCGTGGAGCAAGCAGATGGAAATCGCGCGCCCGGCCGTAAATTCGGAAGACACACGAGAAGGCTCGAGGGCGTTCGCCGACGCGTGTGGCGGGCAAAATAAATCGAGCGCGGAGGAAATTAACGTGAGCTGGGATTTTGAAACCGAACCGGAATTCCAAAAGGAGCTGGATTGGGTCGCTCAATTCGTGCGCGAAGAAGTCGAGCCGCTCGACTACGTACTGGGCCATCCGTACGACGTGCGCGATCGTAAGCGCAACGCGCTGGTCAGGCCGCTCCAGGCCGAAGTGAAAAAGCGCAAGCTGTGGGCATGCCATCTCGGGCCCGAACTCGGCGGCCAGGGCTACGGGCAGGTCAAGCTCGCGCTGATGAACGAAATTCTCGGCGGATCGCGTTTCGCGCCGACCGTATTCGGATGCCAGGCGCCCGATTCGGGCAACGGCGAAATTCTCGCGCATTACGGAACCCCCGAGCAGAAGAAGCGCTTCCTCCAACCGCTGCTGGACAACGAGATCGTGTCGGCCTTTTCGATGACCGAGCCGCAGGGCGGCGCCGACCCCAAGGTCTTCACGACCAAGGCGGAACTGAAGGGCGACAGCTGGGTAATCAACGGCCAGAAATGGTTCTCCTCGAATGCGCATCTGTCGTCGTTCCTGATCGTGATGGCGGTGACCGACCCCGACGCATCGGCGTATAAGCGCATGTCGATGTTTATCGTGCCGACCGACACTCCGGGCGTGAACATCCTGCGCAACATGGGCGTCGGCACCCATGAAGGTGAGGGCAGCCACGCCTACATCCGCTACGAAGACGTGCACGTGCCCAAGGATCACATGCTGGGACCCCGCGGCGGAGCGTTCGTGGTGGCGCAGACGCGCCTGGGCGGCGGCCGCATCCATCATGCGATGAGAACGATCGGGCAGGTGCGCCGCGCGTTCGACATGATGTGCGAGCGGGTGCTGTCGCGCACGACGCAGGGTTCGCTGCTGGCCGACAAGCAGATGGTGCAGGAAAAAATCGCGGACTCGTGGATCGAGATCGAGTCGTTCCGACTGCTGGTGCTGCGCACCGCGTGGAAGATCGATCGCTACAAGGACTACCTGAAGGTCCGCAAAGACATCGCCGCGGTTAAGGCGACGATGCCCAAGGTGTTCCACGACGTCGCGGCGCGCGCGCTCTATCTGCATGGATCGCTCGGCGCTACCAACGAGATGCCGTTCGTCGAACAGGTAATCCAGAGCTTCCACATGGGACTGGCTGACGGCCCCACCGAGGTTCACAAGATCACGCTCGCCCGCCAGGTGCTGCGCGATTACAAGGCCACGACCGACCTGTTCCCGACCGAGCATATCCCCAAGCTCCGCGCGGCGGCGCTCAAGAAATACGCGGGCCGAATCGAACGCGAGGTGTCGATGCAATCATGACCGCGCCCATCCAATACGATTTTTCAGGCGAAGTGGTGTGCATCACCGGCGGCAGCCGCGGACTCGGCCATGCGATGGCGCTGGGCTTCGCGGCCGCCGGCGCGAACCTCGCGATCGCGAGCCGCAAGATCGATTCGTGCGAATCGACCGTGAAGGAGATTCGCGCGATGGGCCGTGACGGCTCGGCGCACGGGATCCACGTTGGCAAGTGGGACGATTGCAACCGGCTCTATGACGAGGTCTACGCGCGCTGGGGCCGCTGCGACGTATTGATCAACAACGCGGGTCTGTCGCCACTGTACCCATCGATGGTGGAACACACCGAGGACCTGTTCGACAAGGTAATCGGCGTGAACTTGAAGGGTCCGTTCCGTCTCTCTGCGCTGTTCGGAGCGAAAATGAAGACGGGCGATGGCGGCGCGATCATCAACGTGTCGTCGATCTCGTCGATCAGGCCGTCGGCGACTACTGCGCCGTATTCGGCGGCAAAGGCGGGACTGAACGCGATCACTCAGGCGTTCGCCAATGAGTATGGTCCCAAGGTCCGCGTCAATTGCATCATGGCGGGCCCGTTCCATACCGATATCAGCAAGGGATGGTCGCGCACCGAGGAGTTCACGCGCCGCGCGCGCAATAACTACGCAAGCGGGCGCGCGGGCGAGCCCGAAGAAGTCGTGGGTGCAGCCCTGTACTTCGCGAGCCCGGCAGCAAGCTTCACGACCGGATCAATATTGATAATCGACGGCGGCCAATCGAACCCCAGGGTGGCGTGAGGGTGGGTTGCACAGTCGAGCGCTCTGCAACAGCGATTGGTCCAGATTCCTCGCTCCACTCGGAATGATGGTATGGACCGCCTCGCCCGCTACTTTGCGGGAGAGCTTGAGTGGCGCGGCCCTTGCGCATTTTGCAAGGGCCGTGACGCTAGGGTGAGGGTGCTGCTTTCCCGTAGCGCCAAGGGACATCAATAATGCCGTATCTAAATCGCGATGGCGTCAAAATCTACTACGAAGAACGCGGCAGCGGCCCGGCCGTGCTGCTGACGCATGGCTACAGCGCGAGCGCGCGGATGTGGAAAGGCCAGATGGAAGCGCTCACGGACCGCTACCATCTCATCGCGCTCGACATGCGCGGCCACGATCGATCCGATTCGCCCGAAGACCTCGCCCTGTACTCGCATGAGCTGACGATTGGCGACATGGCAGCCGTGCTCGATGCCTGTGGCGTGAAGCGAGCTGTGATCGGCGGTCTGTCGCTGGGCGGCTTCATGTCGGCGGCGTTCCATCTGGTGCATCCGGAGCGAACTATCGCACTGATGCTGTTCGACACCGGACCCGGCTACAAAAAGGACGGTCCGCGCGAAGAATGGAACAAGATGGCGAATGCGCGAGCGGCGCAATTGGAAAAGGACGGGCTCGATATCGCGACCGCCAGCGCCGAGGTGCGTGTCGCGCAGCATCGAAGCGCAAAAGGCCTGGCGCTGGCCGCGCGCGGAATGCTCACGCAGAAGGATGGCAAGGTGATCGAGTCCTTGCCGGACATTCGGGTGCCGACCCTGGTGCTGGCGGGAGCGAACGACAAGATGTTCATTCCGTCGGCGGACTATATGGCGGCAAAGATCCCGGGAGCAGAGAAGGTGATCCTGGAGAACGCCGGGCACGCAGCGAATATCGATCAGCCAGACGCATTCAACGCCGCCGTGCGGAAGTTTCTGGATCGAGTCACTCTGTAAGAGAGATTTATCCCTCGCCCGCTCGGTTGCGGGAGAGGGCTAGGGTGAGGGTTCTGTCGGAGGCACACAGGCTAAAGCCCGTGCCACTTCCCAATCCATGATTGTTCCTGGTGGCACAGGCTTTAGCCTGTGTCTTTGCTTGCCCAGAGAAGTCCCGCAAAAAAACGCCGGCGGGACGCCGGCGCCACTCCAGAAAAAGATTATTGTTAGAATAGAGCTGACGATCGAAACGACAGGCAAATAAGTCAGGGTGTCATTCCGAAACTTTTTCTGGAGGAATCCCCGATCAGCATCCATTCGCTCTGTCACTGACTTCGGCAGATACCTCCGAAGGGAGAAGCACCATCGGGCTCAGGAAAAGAGAAGGGCGGCTGGAGAATCCGGCCGCCCTTCTTTGTCGCGCGATTAAATCGCCTGGTCGCTACGCTGCTTCGGCTTTGATGCCGTTCAGCTTCTTCAACTCGGGCATCACTTCGTTGGCGAACAACCTGAGGCTCCGCTCCGCGTCGTCCATCGGCATGCCGGCGTAGCTGAACACTCCCGTGAAGGAATCCGAGCCCATCCGCTTGCGGATGTCGTCGATTTTGTTGAAGCACATCTCGGGCGTGCCCCATACCTGCAGGTTCAGGAAGAACTCCACGATCGCATCGGCGCCGCCGCCCTTCAGACTCTTTGCCATCTGCTCGTAGTATTCGTAACCCTTCGCCTTGCCGAAATGGTCCGCTGCCATCTCGTAATGGCGCAGCACCGTCTGCCAATAGCCGCCGATGTATTTGACCGCCATCTCGCGCGCGCGGTCCGCATTTTTGTCGCAGTAGGTCCAGCCGCCCACGATCGTCGGTGGCGCATCGCCCCCGTTCACCTGCCGATAGATGGTCCGATATTCGTTCAGTTCTTTCTCAACGGCATCCCAGGGCTTCTGCGGAATGATCAGGATGCCGATGCCCAGCTTCGCCATGATCCGCGATGACTCCGGCGACACCGCGGCGGCATAGGTGCGTCCCTTGAACGACTTGAAGGGCTTGGGGCGAATGTCGCGCTTGGGCTGCTGGATGAATTTGCCGTTGTACTCGATGTAACCCTTCTCCAGCCCCTCGATGACCATCTCCGCATATTCGACGAAGCGCTCGCGCGCTTCGCTCATGTCGACGCGGAAGCCGTCGTACTCGATGCGCGCCAGGCCGCGCCCGAGGCCCAGGATCATCCGGCCGTTCGACATGTGATCGACGACCGACACCTGTTCCGCCACTCGAATCGGATCGTGCCACGGCAGCACCACGACCATCGAGCCGAGCTGGATGTTCTTCGTGCGGCCGGCGTAGTAGGTGAGGAACTGCAGCACGTCGGGGCACATCGTGTAGTCATCGAAATGGTGCTCGACGCTCCAAATCGAATCGAACCCGAGCGGTTCGTAGAGATCGCCGAGTTTGAGATCATCGCGATAAACCTCGAAATCCGACCGCTGGTTCATCGGATTCTGGAAAATTATGGCGCCGCCAACTTTCATGTGAGTGCCTCCCTGCGGTTTCCGGGGGCGCGATCGCCCCAGTTCCGAAGCTTTCAAGCTGCTACCATTGTCGTTAAAGGAATGCAAAGCGCCAAATATACTAAACGGTTGGTATTGGCGCAGGTGAGAAGGCGCGCGCTTGCGCGAAGCGCGGTTACGGGTGATTAGTAGCGGCGTGCGGGTATCAGCACCCTGACCCTCGCGGCCGCGGGCCTTGCTAAAAGACAGCGCAAGGCCAGCGCCACTCGACCTCTCCGGCAAAGGCAGCGGACGAGGTGCAGTCACAACCGCGCCGGCTGACCTCTCCGGTGAAACAATGGGCGAGGGCATTCTTTTTCAGGAGTTCGTGATGAAACGAGAAATTTTCAGCGAAGAACACGAGATGTTTCGTACCCAGGTGCGGCGCTTCGTCGAAAGCGAAATCGAGCCCAAAGTCGCGGAATGGAACCGCAACGGGATCAGCGATCGCGCGTCGTGGCGCAAGATGGGCGAGGCGGGTTTTCTCGGCGCAAATGCGCCGGCAGAGTATGGCGGCTCGGGCGTCGATTTTCTCTACGACGCAATCGTCATGGAGGAATTGGCGCGGGTGCGCGCGCACGGCCTGATGATGGGCCTGCATTCGGACATCTGCATGCCGTACCTCTCGACATTCGGCAGCGAAGAGCAGAAGAAGCGCTACCTGCCGAAGGCAATCAGCGGCGAGTTGATCCTGGCGATCGCGATGACGGAGCCGGGCACCGGATCCGACCTGGCCGCGGTGCGCACCACGGCGAAGCGCGACGGTGACAACTACGTGATCAACGGGTCGAAGATTTTCATTTCCAACGGACAGCTTGCAGACCTGATCATCGTGGTGGCCAAGACCGACCCGAACGCCAAGCCCGCACATCGCGGAATCAGCCTGATCCTCGTCGACGCGACCGCGCCGGGCTTCATGCGCGGGCGCAAGCTCGACAAGCTCGGCTTCAAAGGTCAGGACACCAGCGAACTTTTCTTCGAAGATTGCCGAGTGCCGACCACCAACCTGCTCGGGAAAGAGGGGCAGGGCTTCAAGATGCTGATGGAGAAGCTGCAGCAGGAGCGCCTGGTATGCGGCGTCGGCGCGATCGAGAGCGCACGTCGATGTCTCGATGACACGATCGCATACACGAAACAGCGGCACGCATTCGGGCAGCCGATCGCATCGTTCCAGAACACGCAGTTCAAGCTCGCCGAAATGGCCACCGAAATCGAAGTCGGGCGCGCATTCGTGGATCGCCTGATGGCGGCGCACGTGCGTCATGAGGACTTGGTGACCGAGGTCAGCATGGCGAAGTGGTGGACCACCGAGTTGCTGAAAAAGGTCTCCAGCCAGTGTCTGCAATTGTTTGGCGGCTACGGGTTCATGATGGAGTATCCCGTGGCGACCGATTACGCCGATGCGGCGGTGCAGGCGATTTACGCGGGCACCAACGAGATCATGAAGGTGATCATCGCAAGGCGAATGGGTCTGGACAATCGTGAGTAGTTTCTTGCCCTCTCCCGTTCTGTCTACGGGAGAGGACGTCGGGCAAAAGAGAGACCGGTGAGGGTGCTGGATCGGTCGCGATGCAACCAGAGCACTTGTGGAAAGCGCGATGCGATCGCCGAGAGTCGCAGAATGTCATCCCGACCGGAGGCTGCCGGAGTGGAGGGATCGCGGCGCGTCCTCGAGCCGCAACCACCGCTCTCTCAGAGTCGCAGAACTCGCTCGGGGCAGCCGCGTCTCTGGGTTGCGGGCGCAAGCGCGCGCTGCGTGATCTCGCGCGGCATTGCTTGGCCGCGTGAGGGAAAAGGACGTGGGCTGCCGACTGTGGATGTAAACATTTTAGACGTTGATATGTAATGCGGGGCCGCGTAGGCTCCCGCACATGGCCGCTACCGGCTCAGCATATTCATCCGTTTTTCCAGCCACCATCGCGCCGCTCCACGAAGTTGCGCGGCCGCTTCTACCAGCAGTGACAGGTCGTCAGAGTCGACTGAACCGGTGGCGGCTGAAATGTTTTTTACAAAACGAACCCAATTTATCCTTGATTTCGTTAGGCTTTTTTGGGTTCGCCTAAAATTTAGTCATGGAAGCCTGGCTGCCTGGAATCAAAACCCCGTTCTAAACCGGGCCGAGTGGGTGTCGGCGGAATCCCGGATCGGCGGTGCGCATTTCGCCGCTGCCTTAGGGGGTCAGCACCGAGCAGGTTTTCGAAAATCGACAGTCTCGATCCGTATGCGGACCGGACGCCCGCGCCAACTATTTGTTTTCCTGCAGAGTAGAGATCAGAGCCGGTTGGCGAGGATGACGGGCAGGCCCCGCGAGGGGGCGAAGGCTATGCTGCGCCGTTCCAGGCGGGCGGTGTAGCCTTCTACCGCGCGAAGCTCGGTGCGCAGCAGAATCTCGGCCAGCACGATCTTCATCTGATAGCTCGCGAACGCCGCGCCGATGCATCGGCGGATGCCGCCGCCGAATGGGAAGAACGCATAGGGATCGATGCGGCTTTCCAAGAATCTGTCGGGATTGAACTTCGCAGGTTCTGGCCACAATGCCGGATGTCGATGGATCAGGTAGATGCAGGGTGCGACTGTCACCCCGGCCGGCAATTCGCGCCCCGCGATCGTGACGGGTGCTTGTAGTTCGCGGCCCGCATTGGGGATGACCGGGTCAAGGCGCATCGTCTCGTTGATCACCGCCTCGAGGTAGCGCAGCCTGCCAATGTGCTCGGCGTGCACCGGTCCCTCGCCCGCGACTGATCTGAGCTCGTCGCGCGCACGCTCAGCGACCTCGGGATTCGTGAGCAGCCGATTGATTACCCACGAAAGCGATGCCGCGGTCGTTTCATGGCCTGCCAGCAACAAGGTCAGCATCTCGTCGCGCAGGGTTTCATCGTCAAGCGGCGCGCCGCTTTCGTCGCGCGCCTCGATCAGCATCGAGAGGACATCGTCGCGATGCTCCTCGTGCGTTTCTCTGCGCCGGCGAAATTCGTCGAACAGTAGGGCGGAAAGCTCGCGATGC
>Ga0074044_10002266_pt1 | contig 16886 bp, 12 predicted proteins | sample BogForMeECP23OM1_FD_94443 | JGI IMG/M metagenome (GOLD analysis project Ga0074044, IMG submission 94443) | Bog forest soil microbial communities from Calvert Island, British Columbia, Canada - Bog Forest MetaG ECP23OM1 | ecosystem: Environmental > Terrestrial > Soil > Wetlands ...
AGCTGAAAAACGTCGCGCCGGCCGCGGAGACCCGCCGCATCAGATTCGGTTATCCGTGGCAAAGCTTACGTCGGCCACAGTCGCGCCGACAAGCGCTACGATCTGGATCGGATGGTGTCCATTTGCAAAGGTCTGCGGATAGATGAGACAAAACGATTCAACTCGGAAAAGCCCGATTCGACAAATGGAGCCGACGGTAAATGAAACAACTGATCGATCTGCATGGAAGGCGTGCACTGGTAACGGGCGGCGGCCGCGGGATCGGCCGCTCGATGGCGCTTGCGCTGGCAGACGCGGGCGCCGCGGTCGTGGTCGCCTCTCGCTCGCAGGGCGAACTGGACGCGGTCGCAGCCGAGATAGAGGAGCGTGGGCAGCGCGGCTTCGCGGTCATCATCGACGTGATGAGCCGCGAGCAGATTACCGCCGGCGTCGATGAGGCTGCCCGCAAACTCGGCGGTCTCGACATTCTGATCAACAACGCGGGCGGCGTGATCGCGGAGAACCCGCTTCACCTCGATCCGCTAAATCATGACCCGCGCGCATTCGAGGACAACCTGTTCCTGAATCTGACCCAGGCATTCTATGCGACTCACGCCGCGCTCCCCTACATGATCAAACAGAAGTGGGGCCGCATCATCAGCATCGGTTCCGGCTATGCGAAAAACGGCGGCGGCCCGCTGGCCTATTCGGCCGCCAAGCACGGCCTCATCGGTTTCACGCGCTCGCTTGCTTATGCCGCCGCCCCGCACGGCATCAACGTGAACGTGCTGTGTCCCGGATGGACCAACACCAGGCTGGTGGACTGGAACATGCTGGGCGCGACGATGGGCCTCAGTGCGGCCGAGGCCAAACGATTAGCCGAGAGCCAGAACATCCAGAAGCGAATCGTCGAGCCCGATGAATTGGGTGCGATGGCGGCGCTGCTCGCTTCCGACGCCGCCAGCGCGGTGACCGGACAGGTCATCAGCGTTGACGGCGGATTCATGGTATAGCGGGGGTGGATGGCCCGCCGCGGCGCGCAACGCCCTGCTCTATTCGAGATGATCGATCACCTTGCCGAAGCCGAGCGTCATGTCGCTGAGCGTGTAGTTCGCTTGAATCACCCGCTTGACCGGTAGCCGGTTCCACGGGTCCAGCCGCGAGCTTTCCGCGAAAGCGATCGAGCCGACGCCGGTCCATGCCTCGATTACTTTGGACTCGGTCAGCGTCTCGATGATCTCGGCGCATGACGGACGCCCGTTCTCTTCGGCCGAAGGAATCAGGCGCATGCTGACCGGCGGCGGCTCGGCGGAAAACCCGACATTCTCGGCCGGCCGTTCCGGGCGAACGATCGCGCTGGCCAGGCGCATCCCTGCCGGACGTTCGAGCGTCCCATAGATCATGTCGCGCTCGCTTTTGAATTCGATTTGCGCGAGCTTCTTCGGAAAACCCCAGATTTCGCGCCCGGCCAGCATCGGCGGCTCGGTCGTCACCGCGATGTGCATGATGTAGTTCAAGGCGCGGCCCTTGTGCTCGACGAGCAGCGAAAGAATCGCTTCGTTGTAAGGACCGAACGTGGTCCACGGATATTCGTGGAACGAAAGTATCGCGGTAGCCGGCTCGCTGAGCCCGAGCGGCGCCGGCAATGCTTCCAGCGCGGCTTCCATCTCAGTTTCGAACGCGACCGCGATCGAGCGAGAGTTGCGATAGTAGAATGGCGGGCTCTGATACGCGGCGGCGTCCGCCGGCATCGAGTATCCTGCATTCCTGAGGTTGAGACGTCCGTGTTTGGCCATACTGTGATCCTCCTGGGGCGGAATTTTCATACTTGTGGCAGGAATGCGGTCAGGCCCGGTCGCTGTGTCAGCGGATCTGCGCGAGTCTAACCCCAAACTTCCCTTGCGACCTCAACCACCAACTTGAGCTTCGCGCGCTGGTCCGCCGCCGATATGCGATTGCCGGGCGCAGTACTCGCAAATCCGCATTGCGGGCTCAGCGAGAGTTGGTCGAGTCCGATGAATTTAGAGGCCTCGTCGATCCGGCGCTTGAGCGAATCCTTCGATTCGAGTTCGGGAAATTTGCTCGAGATTAGTCCGAGCACCACGGTTTTGTCTTTTGGCACCAGCCGCAGCGGTTCGAAAGTTCCCACGCGCGGCGTGTCATATTCCAGAAAATAGGAGTCAACGTCGATCTTGTTGAACAGTGTGTCTGCTACCAGGTCATAGCCGCCCTCGGCGCTCCAATGACTCTGGTTATTGCCGCGGCAGATATGCATCGCCAGATGCAACGTCGCCGGGCGGCCCGCAAACGCACGGTTCATCACCTCCGGATACGTATCGAGCAACAGCGTGCGCGCGTCATCGCCACGCTTTCGCAAGGGCTCCCAGATTCGCGGGTCGCTCAACGATGCGAGCGTGGTTTCATCGATCTGCACGTACCTGCAACCAACGTCGGCAAGCACCTTCAACTCCCGCTGGAATGCATCGACGATATCGTCCCAGAAAAGATCGATGTCGGGATATGCGTCCTTGCTGATATTTTGGCGGCCAGCGCGAAAATGGATGATGGTCGGCGATGGAATCGTTATCTTCGGCGTGCCCGACGTTGCCGCACGGAGAAATTTGAAGTCGTCCACGTGGATCGGAGCGTGCCAGCGCATCCGCGCCTGCACGCGCGGAACGAGAAGAGGAAGCTTATGGCCTTCGCGGTCGATGAAATATACTTCGTCGATCGACGATGGATCATAGGCGACTGTGCCGCCGCCAAGGCCGCGGAAGTAAAAATCGGAATAGAAAATCTCGCGCCGGTATTCGCCATCGGTAATCGACTGAAGCCCGACTCCCTCCTGAAACGCGATCACCTCGCGAATCGACGAGTCTTCAACCGCGCGCAACTCCTCGGCGGAGATTTTGCCGGCCGCGCGATCGTTGCGAGCCTTCAGCAATTCGAGCGGCCGCAGCAGGCTGCCGACGTGGTCGGCGCGAAAGGGAGGATCGTGCGGTGAATCGCTCGCCATTGAAGCCTCCTGATTCCTGGCCAGGTGCCGCTAGCCGAGCGCGGCAACCCGGGCGACGACTCGATCGACGAAAGCGCCGGCCGATCCAAGGTACAAGGCAGGACTGCCAAGTCGATCAATCTCGGCGTCGGTCAGATGCGGCCGCAACTCGGGATCGTTGCGAAGAATTGTTGCGAGCGGTACGCCCTCGGCTATCGACCGGTCGCAGGCGCGCGCGACCGCGGCGTCGGCTGCCGCACGACCGATCGCGCCAACAAGTGCGGTCGCAATCGCTTCAGCCATGATCAATCCTCCAGTCAGTTCGAGGTTGCGGCGCATGCGCTCGGTATCGACTGTCATCGCCTCCGCAATTGAACGCGCATGCGCCAATGCGCCTGCGGTGAGAGCTGCGCATTGCGGCAATGCGAGCGCTTCGCTTTGCCACGGTCCGCTCGCGCGCTCGTGATCCGCGATCATCGACCCAAGCGTCACCGGCACCAATGCATGCACGGCGCGCGTCGCCGCGAGGATGTACTCGCTCGCGATTGGATTGCGCTTTTGCGGCATCGTGGACGATCCGCCACGGCCCTCTTCGTGCGGCTCAGACACCTCGCCTACTTCGGTTTGCATCATCAATGTTATGTCGAGCGCGAACTTCGACAGGCTTCCGCAAATCAATGCCAGCAGCGCGGCGGTCTCCGCAAAGCCGTCGCGCTGAGCGTGCCACGGCAAGTCTGGAACGCCGAGCGCGAGTTCGCGTGCGAGTGCTTCGGCGACCGCGGTTCCATCGGCGCCGAGCGATGCCAGCGTTCCCGCCGCGCCGCCGAACTGGACGACGAGGATTCGCGGCGCAGCCTCGGCCAATCGCTCGAGGTGAGTGACTAATGGCAACGCCCATCCCGCGCATTTGAGGCCGAACGTAGTCGGGACTGCGTGCTGGAGATGGGTGCGGCCGGCCATCGGCGTGTCGCGAAAGCGCGTAGCTCGATCGGCAAGAACGCGTGCGAGCGCGATCAAGTCGCGGCGCACTATGGCAAACGCGCGGCGCAGTTGCAGGACCAGCGCGGTGTCCAGGATGTCCTGGGTGGTCGCGCCAAGATGGATGTAGCGTGCGGCTTCGTCCCCCGCGATTCGGCCCAGTTCCTTGACCACTGCGGCCACCGGATAGCCAACTCGGCGCGTGCTATCCGCAATGTAATCGAGCCGCAGGTTCTCGACTCGGGCCGCGCGGCCGATCGCGTCGGCAACACGCGCCGGGACCAACGCCAGCTTCGATTCGGCTCTGGCCAGCGCCGCCTCGATATCCAGCATGAGCTGCAGGTGAGCATCGTCGGAAAACAGCGTACGGATTTCGTCGCTGGCGTAGAGCGCGCCGAAAACTTGAGAATCAGCAGGATGAATGCTCATTGCGATTGCTCAGCGCACTTCAACCCAATCCAATTTCGCCGCTCGAGCGATCATACGCCGAGGTACACCGTCTCGTTCTCTCCCTGCAATATGATGTCGAAGCGCAATACCCCCGGCCGCTCTGCACTCTCGATCCGCGCGACCAGTGTCGAGCGGCGCTCGGGCGCGACCGCGTTCAGGACAACGTCAACGGCATTCAGCGGCTCGTCAGGAAAGTAGATCCGCGTGATCAGCCGCTTCAGCAGGCCGCGCGCAAAAATGGATACGTTGATGTGCGGCGCTTGCAGGATATTGCCGGCGCCTGGAACGGAGCCGGGCTTGATTGTGTAAAAACGAAACCGCCCGCGTTCGTCCGTCGCGGCACGGCCGAAGCCGTGAAAATCGGGATCGAGCAGTTTCTCCTGCGAGTCGTCCGGATGGTCGTAGCGGCCGTCTGCGTTGGCCTGCCAGAGCTCGATCATAGCGTCGCTCACGGGAGCCGCGTCGCCGTCGAGGACCCGCCCCTCGATTGTGACGCGCTCGCCACGGGACTCAGAGGTGATGAGAGATTCCTGTCCGGACCGGACCAGCGCGGGCTTGAAGAAAGGGCCAATCGTCTGCGATGGCGTTTGCGGCAGGCTCATTTCAGCTTAGCGTCGGGGTGGCGGCCCGGCCGCGCAGGACAAAGTCAAATCGATAGCCGAGAGCATGCTCCGGAATAGTAACTTCCATATCGAATGTTGCTATCAGCCGCCCGCGCGCGGAGTTGTCGGGAACGCTGTTGAAGATCGGATCGAGCGCCTGCAGCGGGTCCCCCGGAAAGTACATCTGAGTAATGAGGCGAGTGGCAAAACTCGGGCCGAACAGGCTGAAGTGAATATGATTCGGCCGCCACGCATTGTGATGATTGCGCCAGGGATACGCACCCGGTTTGATGGTCATGAAGCGATATGCACCGCGATCGTCGGTAATCACTCTTCCGATGCCAGCGAAATGGGGATCGAGCGGCGCTTGGTGCTGGTCCTCGGCGTGAGCGTAGCGGCCCGCGGCATTAGCCTGCCAAATTTCGATCACGCTGTGAGGAATCGCGCGGCCGTCCTCGTCGAGCACGCGGCCGGTCACGATGATGCGCTCGCCCAGGGCCTCACCGCCGTTGAAGTGCGTCATGTCGTTTTCGTTGCCGCCCGGGGCGGGAGTCTCGCGCGCAAGGCCGGGTCCGGTGATTTCCGATAGCGTGTGTTCGATTGCTACTGGCGCATATCGCGGCGCTCGTTTGTGGGTGCTCGCATAAGAAGGGTGATCGTGCGGTGGATGAACCCGCGCTGCCTCGCGCCGATAGCCGGCTGGCGTACTCATCGCGCGTCCTCTTTTGCCATCTCCTCGAACGCGGATTTTGCGATTCGAAACGCAGAGTTCGCTGCGGGCACGCCGGCATAGACTGCGACTTGCAGCAGGACTTCCTTTACCTCATCGCAAGTCGCACCCGTATTGCGCGTTGCGCGAACGTGTAGATTGAGTTCTGCCTGATGGCCGCCGGCCGCCAGCAACGCTATCGTGACGAGGCTCCGCGTTCGATGGTCGAGCCCGGGCCGTGTCCATATATCACCCCACGCATGGCGCGTGACGAGATCCTGAAACTCGTCATCAAAGGTAGTCGCGTTCTCCAATGAGTGCCTTACGTGAGCCTCGCCCAGGATGTGACGCCGAACGGCCAAGCCTGCCTCGTATGCGGGATCTTTCATGACGTCACTCCTGGACAGTCGGGGTTCGAATTCCTGAGTCGATCTGACTGGAAGCTATCGCGCTGTGTCCTGTAACGGAAGATAGGCGTTGACAGCGAATTTTCTGCAATCTCACTGGGTGATGCTCGCTATGACTCTTGTGCGCCGGCGCGCTCTTCGCCGAATTGCGCGTTTGATTAAGGTATTAATATAGTATTTAAGTGACGCTGTGCGTCAGTTCCGCGCTCCGATTCGCAAGGCACTGCAGGGACCGGAAACGCTCGATATCAAGGACCGTAACACTTTGCGAAAAGAAACCGTCTGGTATTAACTGCCGGCTGGTACGGGTCTCAAAATGCAAATCATGGATGCGAATGAGGCGGCGGCTTCGATTGCCTACCGCCTGAGCGAAGTGATCGCGATCTATCCCATCACACCGTCGTCACCGATGGGCGAATCGGCCGATCAATGGAGCGACGAAGGCCGCACCAACATCTTTGGCACGGTGCCGAAGGTGATGGAGATGCAGAGCGAGGGCGGCGCCGCGGGAACGCTGCACGGGGCGCTTCAGGCGGGTGCGCTGGGAACCACCTTCACCGCCTCGCAAGGCCTTCTGCTGATGATCCCCAACATGTACAAAATCGCCGGCGAGCTTACCGCCTGCGTCATCCATGTCGCGGCACGGACCATCGCGACGCACGCGCTTTCGATCTTCGGCGACCACAGCGACGCGATGGCGGCGCGCGCGACCGGCTTCGCTTTGTTGTCGTCCACCTCGGTTCAGGAAGCCAATGACTTCGCCTTGATTGCGCACGCCGCCACGCTCGAATCGCGCATCCCGTTTCTGCATTTCTTCGACGGCTTCCGCACTTCGCATGAGCTCAACAAGATTCATCCGCTGTCAGACGACGATCTGCGCGCGCTCATCGATCCGAAGTTCGTCCGCCAGCATCGCGATCGCGCACTCAGCCCCGACCGTCCGATGCTGCGCGGCTCGGCGCAGAATCCGGATGTCTTCTTCCAGGCGCGCGAAGCCATCAATCCTTTCTATCGCGCCTGTCCGACGATTGTTCAGGACGTAATGGATCGCTTCGCGCGGCGGACCGGCCGCAGCTATCGCCTCTTCGACTATGTCGGAGATCCTCGCGCCGAGCGGGTGATCGTCTTAATGGGCTCGGGCGCCGGCGCGGCCGACGAAACGGTCGAGCGCCTGCTTGCCGGCGGAGAGAAGGTCGGTCTGCTCAAGGTGCGCCTCTTCCGTCCTTTCGACAGCGCCGCTTTTGCCGCGGCTTTGCCCAAAACCACGCGCGCGATAGCGGTGCTCGATCGCACCAAGGAGCCCGGCAGCACCGGCGAGCCGCTCTACCTCGACGTCGTGACCGCGCTCAGCGAGGCGTGGGCCGCGGGCGCCAGAGATGGCCGATGGCCGCGAATCATCGGCGGGCGCTATGGTTTGTCGTCGAAGGAATTCACTCCCGCGATGGTGAAAGCGGTCTTCGACGAACTCGAGCGGGAGAATCCCAAGAATCACTTCACCGTGGGAATCCACGACGATGTGACGCATTCGAGCCTCGCATTCGATCCGGAGTTTTCGACCGAAAACCCGCAGACCGTGCGCGCGCTCTTCTATGGACTCGGATCGGACGGCACCGTGGGCGCGAACAAGAACTCGATCGCCATCATCGGCGAGAACACGCCCAGCTATGCGCAGGGTTACTTCGTGTACGATTCCAAGAAATCGGGCTCGGTCACGGTATCGCATCTGCGCTTTGGACCCCAGCCGATTCGCTCCACCTATCTGATCACCAAGGCGAGCTTCATCGGATGTCATCAGTTCGCCTTTCTCGAACGGATGGACGTGCTCGCCGCTGCGGATCAGCGGGCAACGTTCCTGCTCAACGCGCCCTACGCGGCCGACGAGGTCTGGAACCATCTGCCGCGCAAGGTACAGCAGCAGATCCTCGACAAGCAGCTTCGTTTCTTCGTCATCGATGCGTACAAGGTGGCGCGCGATGCGGGCATGGGCGGCCGCATCAACACGATCATGCAGACCTGCTTTTTCGCCGTGAGCGGCGTTTTGCCGCAGGACGAAGCGATCGCGGCGATCAAATCGGCGATCCAGGAAACCTACGGCAAGCGAGGCGACGCGATCGTGCAACACAACTTCGCCGCGGTGGATACCACGCTTGCGCATCTGCAGGAGGTCGCCATACCGGCGACCGCGAGCAGCACGATCGATATTCTCGCCCCGGTGCCCTCGCACGCGCCGGCCTTTGTTCGCGATGTCCTCGGCGCTCTCATCGCCGGCTACGGTGATTCGGTTCCCACCAGCGCGCTGCCGCCCGACGGTACCTTTCCGACCGGCACGGCCAAGTGGGAGAAGCACAACATCGCCCAGGAGATCCCGGTCTGGGATGAAGAGCTATGCATCCAGTGCGGGAAGTGCGTCATGGTCTGCCCCCATGCGACGATTCGCGCGAAGGTGTACGAGCCGAGCCACCTCGGCGATGCGCCGGCGTCGTTCAAGTCGGCGGCGCCGCGATGGCGCGGACTCGAGGCGATGCGTTACACGCTGCAAGTGGCTCCCGAGGATTGCACCGGATGCGTCCTGTGCGTCGAAGTGTGCCCGGCCAAGAGCAAGAGCGAGGTAAAGCACAAGGCGATCAACATGTCGCCGCAACCTCCAATCCGCGACGCGGAAGCGCGGAACTGGGACTTCTTCCTGACGCTGCCGGAGTTCAATCGAGACAGCCTCGCGCATGGGCAAGTGAAGGACGGGCAGCTCCTGGAGCCGCTCTTCGAGTTTTCCGGCGCCTGCGCAGGCTGCGGCGAGACGCCCTACATCAAGCTGCTCACCCAACTCTTCGGCGATCGATTGCTGATCGCCAACGCGACCGGATGCTCCTCCATATACGGCGGCAATCTGCCGACCACCCCTTACACCTCGAATGCCGAAGGCCGGGGACCGGCCTGGTCAAATTCCCTGTTCGAAGACAACGCCGAGTTCGGGCTCGGGATGAGGCTCGCGCTCGACAAGCGTGTTGACTACGCGCGGGAACTGATCCGGCTGCTTTCCAGCCAGCTCGGCGGGCGCCTCGTCTCGGAGATCATGGAAGCCGATCAATCGACCGAGGCAGGCATCGTCGCCCAGCGTCAGCGGATCGCCGAGGTCAAGCGCCTGATTGCCGGCCTCACGAGCAACGACGCGCGCGATCTGATGGCGATTGCCGACGCGCTGGTGCGCAAGAGCGTTTGGCTCGTTGGCGGCGACGGCTGGGCGTATGACATCGGTTTTGGCGGACTGGATCACGTCCTCGGTTCCGGCATGAACGTGAACGCGCTGGTGCTGGATACTGAAGTGTACTCGAACACCGGCGGACAAATGTCCAAATCCACGCCGCGCGGCGCGGTCGCGAAGTTCGCCGCCGGCGGCAAACAGACCGCCAAGAAGGACCTCGCGATGGAGGCCATCAGCTACGGCTCGGTGTACGTCGCGCGCGTGGCGATGGGCGGCAACGATTCGCACACGGTCAAGGCATTTCTCGAGGCCGAAGCGCACGACGGGCCCTCGCTAATCCTGGCCTATAGCCATTGCATCGCGCACGGCTACGACATGGCCTTCGGCATCGAGCAGCAGAAGAACGCGGTGCTCTCCGGCTATTGGCCGCTGATGCGATACAACCCGACGCTGCGAGAGCAAGGCAAGAATCCCTTCCAGCTCGATTCGAAGGCGCCCAGCATCCCGCTCAAGCAATACGCCTATCAGGAAGCGCGCTACACGATGCTCGCGCGCAGCAATCCCGAAGCTGCGCGCGAATTGCTCCAGATGGCGCAGGATGACGTCGCACGACAATGGCGGGTATACGCAAATCGTGCGGCGATGGCCGGAACGGGAATCCCGTCCTCGCAACCTGCCACCGAAGCGGAGACCGCCTCGGTCAAATTGGCAAAAAAAGGGCAAGAATGATTGACCTCACGACGACGTATCTGGGCCTCGCCTTGAAGAACCCTATCGTCGCGTCGGCGTCGCCACTTTGCGATTCGCTCGACAAGATTCGCCATCTCGAAGATCACGGAATCGCCGCGGTCGTGCTGCCGTCGCTCTTCGAAGAGCAACTCGCGCTCGAGAGCGAGACGCTTGACGCGGATCTCTTTCGCGGCGCTGAAAGTTTCGCGGAGTCGCTGAGCTACTTTCCCGACCTGACGACGTACAACCTCGGTCCCGATGGCTACCTGGAGCTGATTCGCAAGGCAAAGGCGAGCGTTTCGATTCCCGTCATCGGCAGCCTCAATGGCGTCTCAGCCGGCGGTTGGACCCGCTATGCGCGCGAGATGGAGCAAGCCGGCGCCGACGCCATCGAGTTGAACCTCTATTCGATTGTGACCGACCCGGAACTCACCGCCGACCACATCGAGCGGGCATACGCCGAGCTGGTTCGAGAGGTAAAACAAAGTGTACGGATTCCCCTCGCGGTGAAGTTGTCGCAATTCTTCAGTGCTCCCGCGAACATGGCAAAACGGCTCGATGGCGCCGGCGCCGATGCCTTGGTGCTGTTCAATCGCTTCTATCAGCCGGATTTGGATCTCGAACTGCTTGAAGTCGTGCCGCGCCTGAGTCTGAGCACCCCGCAGGAATTGCTGCTCCGGCTGCACTGGGTGGCGATCATCTTCGGCCACGTCGGCGCCGACCTGGCGATCACCGGCGGCGTCCACAGCGCGCAAGATGTGTTGAAGGCGGCGATGGCGGGCGCGCACGTTACGATGATGACCTCGGCACTGTTGCGTTACGGCATCAAGCATCTGGATGGCATTCTGCGCGATCTCCTGAACTGGATGGAGGAACATGAGTATGAATCCATCCGCCAGATGCGCGGCAGCATGAGTCAGCGCAATGTGCCCGACCCGGCGGCGTTCGAGCGCTCCAACTACGCCCGCGTTCTGAGTTCCTACGCGTTGCGCGGCAGCAGCAGTTGAGCGGTCATCCATCCCCGGCGCGGCATCCGGGCGAGGCTTGGCCGAACTGACAGATCTTATGTGATCGGTGCCTTGGCCGAGGTTCCCCTGCGCTCGAAACACTCAACCGCGGCGCGAAACGCGCCGGCCGCGCGCTCGAACGTATCGAAGGTCGCCAGCCCCCGCTCGCGCGCGAGCACCATTGCGCCACCGACGGTTGCGCCCCGCTGGTCGGGCGCCTCGTGCTGCGATTCGACCGCGATCGCGAACGGCTTGTGCGCGCGCTGTGCGAAGCGCGCGAGCCGATCCAGCATGGGAATGCTTTCCTTGACCTCAACGTCGGTCGGGCGTCTTGGGCCGCCAAATTGCTGTCCCGGCCTGAACTCCATCACGATCGCATCGACGACCGGATCGCGGTCGAGAATGTCGAGTACACGATCAAGGTTATCCTGGCCGCCGGCCCGGCGCGGTGAGACCGTCTGCGAGGCGTCAAGCGGATTGCGGTAGCTGCCGCCAATCACCTGGAAGAAGGTCTTGAACTCGGCGTACGAAGCTTCCGACAAGGCCGGAACTCCGAGTCCATGACTCGCAAACGTATCGCTGATCACCACCGACTGTCCGCCGGTCATCGCGACCAGCGCCATCGCGCGGCCCTTCACGGGCCGCGCGCGGGTCAACAGTTCGATCGCGTCCAGCATCGGCTCGAGCCCCGCTACTTCGACCGCGCCGCTCTGACGCATCGCCGCCCGCCATACGGCCGCCGGGGTCGCGAGCGAGCCGGTGTGCGAAAATGTCGCGCGGGCGCCCGAATCCGTCACGCCGCCCTTCCAGACCAGCACCGGGACGCGCGCCGTGGCGCGCTTGAGGCTCTCGAAAAAGCGCCGCCCGTCGCGTACCCCCTCCACATAGATGCCGATTGCGCGCGTCGCGGCGTCGGCGGCCATCACGTCGAGGTAGTCGGCGGGCTCCAGGATGAGCGCATTACCAATCGAGGCCGACATGTTGACCTTGATCGCGCGTCCCGGCGCCTGCAGGCAGAAACTGACTGCGTGCGTTCCGCTCTGCGAGATGAAGCATACGTCGCCCGGTTCACCCGCACGCAGGCTCGAGTTGTGGAGCAGCCCCAGTCCCGGGTTGCACAGGCACATGCAGTTGGGGCCGACCACCGCCATGTCCGAGCGCGAGGCGATCTTTTTCATTTCGGCTTCGAGTTCCACTCCGACCGGATCGCCGGTTTCGGAAAAACCGGCGGTGAAGTATCCAAGCCCGGCGACCCCGGCCGCGGCGCAGTCGGCCAGGATCTGCGGTGCGAACTTTCGCGGAACGGTCGCGATCGCGTAATCGATCGGTTCCCCGATCTCGGACACGGCGCGGAAGTTTTTGATGCCGAGCGCCTCGATCGGGGCGGCTTCCTTTGGGTCGGGCTGCACCGAAAAGCGTTTGCCTTTGAAGTTGTCGAGCGTATGCAGCCACATGAAATCGCGCCTGCTGCGATCGCCGATCACAATCGCCGTGCGCGCGTGGAGAGCGCGCCGAAGGTTTTCCTGGCGGCGAGCTTGGAGCGCCGCTGCTTCTGCCGCCGACAATTGCCCATGCGCGGCGTCTTTGACCTCGTGCTCGAGCAGAATGCGGGCGTCGAGCACGCTCAGCCCCGACGCATAGGCGGCGATCGGGTTCAGGTCCATCTCCCTGATTTCGGCGTGACGCGCGGCGAACTCGGATATCCGGACCAGCAATTGGGCGATCGCGTCGCGGTCAACCGCCGCTCTGCCGCGTACGCCGCCGAGCAGCGCAGCGCCGCGCAACTCCGCGAGCATCGCGTGCGCCTCGCGGTTGTCGATCGGCGCGATCCGGACCGCAGTGTCCTTGAGCACTTCAACGAACACTCCGCCGAGACCAACCATCACCATCGGACCGAACTGGGGATCGCGCACGATGCCTGCGAGCAGTTCCAGTCCGGCCGCCGCCATCGCCTGCACCGCGACGCCTTCGAAGCGCGCGTCGGCAGCCTTTTGCGAGAGATTCGCGCGAATGCGCTCGAAGGCCTCGCGCACTTCGGCCTTCGAAGCGAGGCCCAGCGCGACGCCGCCGACGTCGCTCTTGTGCGTGACATCCGGCGAAAGCACCTTGAGCACGACGGGGAAGCCGCGCCGCTCGGCCACTGCCGCGGCTTCGTCGGCGCTGCGGGCCGGCTCGGGCATCTGGGTCGCAATGCCGATTGCTTCGAGGATCCGCTTCGATTCGATTTCCGAGAGCGCACTGCGGCGCTCGGCCGCGGCGCGCGCGATAGTTTCGTCGACGATGCTCACTTTCACAATTTCCGACTTATAACTGAGAGTTTGGGTTGATAAAAATCCGCCGCCCTACCCCGCAACCGACCGTGAGGAAGGAATCGGACTTGTGCCTACTCCAAAGGCGCCAAAAAGTCGAGCGAATTGGCAGCGGTCACGGTCGCGGCCAGGCGACGGGGCGGCCGGCGAAGGTCAGGACGCGCGCGAGATGCTCGGGGTTGAGGCCGTCGGAAACCTCGGCAGCCCACAGGCAGAAATCGATCAGATCCCGGTCGATCTGATCTTCGGGCGGACGCGGCTCGTAGCGTTTCCAGAAGCCGTAGACGATCGCCATTGACGGGCGACCGCGCCCAAGGTCCGCGAGTTCGAGCGCGTACAGATGGCCGCTCGTCGATCGCCAGTAAACCCTGCCCGCGCGCTTGCCCGCCGCACGTTCGAGCGATTCTGCCACTTCAGGCCGCGTGTCCAGTTCCTGCTCCCAGAGCAGCGGGTCGGCGCGCAAGCCGGCGAGTTCGCCCGCGGTCGGCGTCACAAAGTTCATAAGCGGTTCCCCGCCGCCCGATTGAGAAACGTGATGATGGCGGCGACCAGGTCGGGTCCCCGGTCGTCCTGGAGAAAATGCGAGGCCCGGTCGAACAGGATCGGCCCCTCGGCGTGCGGCATCAGCTCCTTCAACCGATTCGCGTACTCGATCGGGAAGACGGCGTCCTCCGGCGCCCACAGCAGCAGGGTCGGCGTGCGGGCCAGCTCGGGCAGCCGACGCTGGATCATCGTCATGTCGGCCCATCCGCGGTCGCCCTCGCGAAGCGGGATCGTCCTCGGCCAGGTAAGCACGACGTGATCGGAATCGGGTTCGTCGAAGACGTGGTGATAGCCCCGCTTCTCCGCGTTCGTCATCCCGCGCCTGGTTATCGCCGACGGTCCCGCATGGGAGAGCACCTTGAAACGCTTCATCAGGAGCTGACCGATCAGCGGCGCATGCCAGGTCGTCCACGGGAGCGGCGACTGATGGAACTGGCCGACGTAATCGGTGTAAAGCCAGGTGTTCATGAGGACCAGCGCAACGAGTCGATCGAGTCTTTGCAGAGCCGCTCCCACGCCCTGCGGGCCGCCCCAGTCCTGTCCGACGATCACGAAGCCGCGCAGATCGAGCTGGTCGATTAGCGAGACCAGGTCGGCGATATGATGCGCCAGCGTAAGCGCGGCGTCGACGCGCGGATGGTCGGAGTAGCCCGACCCGATCCAGTCCGGAACAACGGCGCGGTAGCCCGCTTTAACCAGCGGGTCGAGGAAGTCGCGGTAGAGGAATCCCCACGTGGGATTTCCGTGCAGGAGCAGCACGGGCCGCGCGCCACGGCTGCCCTCGTCGACGTAGGCCATGTTGCGGCCGTTGACGCGCAGCGTTTTCTGCTCCCATGGGAAGAGCTCTCGAAGCCATGCGGGCTTTTCGCTCATGGCGGATGGAACCGGAATTTCCGTTCTGAGTCTCCGATTTCAACAACCCATATAGATGGGGCGGTCACAGTCTGCAAGATTCCAGTTCGGTTTCATTTGACTCGAATCCGGGCTTGAACTTTGCGTTTGCAGACGGATTGTTGTTGATGCGAGTCTAAAGCAGATTCCGGCCTGGAGTTGCGATGGCAATCAGGATCGAAGTACCCGAAGACAATGCGGCGCTGACCGAATTCGTTCTGTTCCACGACCGTGTTTACGCCTACCGTGGCGCCCGCTGGCCTGCGTCGGCGGAGATCCAGCTGCCGCTTCTGATGGGCCAGAGTCCGTTATGCGAGGGGCGGACGATACGCCCTATCGCTGCACGCGACGGTGGCGAGTTGGTCGCGCGGGCCGTGGCGGTGGTCGACGAGCGGTACTGCCGCCACTGGAACGAACGTCTGGGCCACCTTGTGATGTTCGAGGCGATGCCGGGCGCTCGCGACGCGGTCAAGTTGATCATGGACGAAGCGTGCCAATGGCTTAAGTCCCACGGCACCATCGCGGCCCGCGCGGGCGATCTCTTCCCGATCGATTTTCCCTTCGTGATCGATGAATACGAACTGCTTCCGCCCAACCTGCTCAGGCAGAATCCCGGCTATTACCACTCGCTGCTCAAGGATGCGGGCTTCGAGACCGAGAAGGGGATGGTCGATTACAAGATCGAAGTGACCGCTGAGCTGGTCGCGCGCTACGAAAGCGCGCTCGAAGCGGCACGGCGGGCAGGATTCGAAATCGTGCCGGCGAAAGAGATACCGAACGACCGGCGGGTGGCAGAATACATCGACGTGATGAACGACGCGTTCAAGAGGCATTGGGGGTACGTTCCGGTTACGCGCGAGGAAGGGACGCTGCTTGACGCGATGTCCGCCTTCACCGGAGGGCACGAACTCTCGGTTATCGCGTACCGTGAGGGCGCGCCGATGGGCGCCCTTTTCGTCACGCCAGACATTTCATCGGCAGCGCTGCTCGGATCGGGGCGGAAGATCGCAGATTCGGAAAAGCTGAACACACTCGGAATCGGGGTACGCGAAGCGGCGCGCGGGCGGGGGGTCAACCTCGCGATGGCCTCGTACGCGTTTCTCCAGCTGATCCGCAAGGGCGCGAAGTATCTGAGCTACACGCTCGTTCTCGACGACAACTGGCCGTCGCGCCGGACGGCGGAGAAGCTCGGCGCCAAGGTCTGCGCGAATTACCTCGCCTACCGCCGCAATTTTCGCGTCTGACAACCCGTCGGTTGCCCGTGAAATCGCGCGAGAGGGCAAATCGTGGGCCGCGCCAAGCGCGGCCCACGATTTAGCTGGACTCGCTCAGGCGACCTTGCGCATCCTGGCCGCGCCCGCATGCCACTTGCTCATGTGTTCCTTGTGGCTCTTCAGATAGGCGGGGCCATCGTAGTACTTGTCGTAAAATTCGAGCTCAATGTGCTGCGCCTGGATGTACACGTAGAGCACCATCGGCGGAGCGAACGCGGGGAAGGTGCCGAACGTATCCCAGACATAGCGGCAGGTCTCCTTGCAGATCTGGATGGTCTTTTCCGGCGTGCGCGGTACCTGGCGCAGGAAGTCTGCGCGGTTCTTGTACGGCACCGGCTTTTTCGCGAACGGGTTGAAGGTGCCGTTGGGGCCGAACTTCTTCGCCACCACGGCATCGACCGCCGCGTCCATGTCCTTGTAGTAGGGCGGCCTGAAGCTCTCGAACCCACCGTCGATTCCGATCGGCACAGGGAAGGCATTAGGGTTCTTCGGATTCGATTCGAAGCGAAAGCCGAGTCCGCGGCCTGCCGGTGTACCGCCCATGACCACAAAGCTGGTCATTCCGCCGTACAACCATCCACCGAGCCCCAGCGCCTGCTCGGCCAGCAGCATGTTGTGGCCGATGAACGCGCCCTCGGCGCCGGCAGTGGCCAGCATGATTCCGCTTTCGAACATTGAGAGCGGCACCGGCGTGTCGACCCAGCCCTCGCGAATCCAGCGCTGGTCGATGCAGGGACGCATATTGTTGCGATCATCGACGACATATTGGCCCAGGTCCGCCTGCAACATCACCGCATTGATCATTTCCTCGGTG
>Ga0074044_10002267_pt1 | contig 16881 bp, 19 predicted proteins | sample BogForMeECP23OM1_FD_94443 | JGI IMG/M metagenome (GOLD analysis project Ga0074044, IMG submission 94443) | Bog forest soil microbial communities from Calvert Island, British Columbia, Canada - Bog Forest MetaG ECP23OM1 | ecosystem: Environmental > Terrestrial > Soil > Wetlands ...
AACGCCATCACGACAAGCAAGACCGCTATCCTGACGATCTGAACGGACAACCTGGGGCTAACCCCTCCCCCTGGCCACTTTGCTGTTTGGGAGCATCTTCTTCCGGAGTTTGCTGCTGGTTTGCCTGGCGTTGATTCTCGATGGTCTCCCCAATCTACACACTCGCTCAGGGGCCTTGCCGTTGCGATAAACGAAGCCATGAGACCAACCGACTGCATTGCATCATGCAATCTCTCGCTCCTCCGGCATCTGGCGTCGGCGTCAGTTCCGAGTGGCGCTCGGTTCTCCTGTCCTATCTCTTTTCGTTGAAAGCATCTGGGACATGGGCATCGGCAACCGTATCGCGCCGTTCGAGAGCACGTTTCTGTTCGATTCCATCGATCGGGAGCATGCAACCACCCGAATCTCCGTCGCACTTCCATGAGCCTATGAGTTGATAGCGGAGGACACATCTACCCAAGCATAGGACATGATTGAGGTTGATCAGCATCGATCGAGGATCCCTGCCGGAGACTGTCAGCATTCCCGCCGCGTCTCGCCTCTTTGTTGACGATGCGATTTCCTCGTGAAGAGCAGGAGGAAACTTCAGGTTGCCGGCGTGGCCGAACGTGTCACTGCGGTGGGGCAGAGCTTCTTCGACCCGCTGCCAGCCCGGGCCGATCTCTATCTGCTGAAAAACGTGCTGGGCGACTGGCCCGATCGCGAGGCGATGGCCATCCTGCGGCGCAGCGCCGAGGCGGCGCGTCCCGCGGGTCGTATCGTCGTCCTCGGCGGGGTTGTCGCCCGACGAGGACCGCGGTCCGTCGCCGTCCTTGCTGATGATGGTCTTGGTGGGAGGCAGAGACCGGAGCCAGGCGGAGTTCCGCGAGCTGGCTCGCGCCGCCGGGTTGGAAGTACAGGCCGCCGGGCGGCAACCGTCGGGCCGCTTTGTCATTGAGTGCCGCCCGACATTCTGACTCTCAGCGTCGACCGACGGCGGGACTGCTCAAGCCGGGCACCCCCCTGGCGACCGGTAGTGAGACGTGGCCACGCACAAGATCTGGAGCATCTGAGGGAACTATGGTAGTCGCACGAAAATCCTGCCTGTCCAACAGCATCCGAACAGCCTGCATGGCCGATTCTTCGCCGCAGAATACCCCAGAAGTGGCCGGGTGCCAGGTCTGGGGGAACCGAGCGATCCATGAGGATGTTCGAAGGCTCGTATCTTGCCGGAAGGTCCCAAGTAAGATGCGTGGCTGATTGTTCTCTTCGCCCTTGCCCCGGACGCGGAGCTGCCGCTGCTGCCAGAGGATGTCCTTGGAGGTCAGGGCGCATAGCTCGCCGACGCGGAGGCCGGTGTCGAGCAACGTCCAGACGATGAGCTGCTCGGTGGGCGACTCGCAGGCGTTGGCCAGGCGGTCGGCCTCCTCGGCGGTGAGGGGCTCGCGGACGTACTGGTAGGGCATCGCTTCCCCCGGACCCTGCGCCTCCGGTCAAGAAAGGCGCAATCCTTGCGCTTTCCGTAAGTCAGGCTACCCCAGCGGTATGGGGTGTAAAAGGGGCAGATGCCCGAGAAATCGTGGCTTCGGGCATGTCGGGGCCTGCGCGGCACGCGAGGCCGGATTGCGCCTTTCTACGCGGAAGGCGCAGAGTCTATATTCCCCGGTGACGGCGGGCCGGTTACCTCCTCCATTGCTTCGCCGTCCCTCCGGCGCCAACTTCGACGAGTTCGGGGGCTTCTCTTACGGCGATTCCGTCCCGATCAGGTCAGAGAGGGGTATGCGCTCAACAGTCCGTTTCAAGGTCTCAGGATCGACGTTGTACGACGTCCTCTTCGTGACGCAGCGAAGTTTACCTCCCTGGACCGAGAATTCGTCCTGCCAATCGGTTGATGTTGGCTCGTACTTCCCACCTGGGGCGAAGAAGTCTTCGTACCCTATAGTGGTCACCTGAATAAGCAGCGAATCACCTTTCACGGTAATCCGCTCGGCCTCGGCGAACCCCGTCAAATCGTCGTTTGTCGACGCACTCAAGACCCGGCTAATTCCCAGCAACCGGCCCGTACTCTGCCGCACGGAGTATTCATGTCGCATGACAATCACGCGATCTTTGTTCCGGCCGGGGGATACACGCTTACCATGCTCGTCGAGGTCATAAAGGACTTGGTTGATCACGATAGTCTCGTCGAATGCCAGACCTGCCGAGGTCTCGACTAGATTGGAGAATGTCCTGCGGCTGGCGAATTCGGTCTCGACCTTGCCCTGAGCGATCTTCTCCGTAATACGGGTTTCGAGTGTCCTTCCGATCACGTTCTTCCTGAGGTAATCCACCACTTCCTCACGTTCCCCAGCGTCAGCCGTCGTGGGCAGGCCTGCGGTAAACAAAAGGCCCGCTACCAAACCGATGCATGAGAACCGAGCGATCATGGCACACCCCTTCAATAGGATCTCCCCGCGCGGACGGCGGCCTCACCTTTCGGGGCCATCCGCCCGCCCAGTGGAGCAATGATGTCATGTGGCCTCGGGCGGGAAAGAGGCCTCCTCCGGCGAGCCCTCCCTGCCGCAGCAAGCCCCCCGGCCGTGAATCGGACCGAATGCCCGATAATGACGGCTACTTTACACCGCGTGGGCACCGCCCTAAAACCCCAAACGCTTCCCTGCGGTGCGGCGTCTCACGCAGAAGGCGAATACCTGAACCAACGGCCACTGCCGGCCGTTGGTTTTTGTCCGTTTGCTATCCCAAGGCCGGATTCTCCGCCTGCTGCCTCCCACCGGCTTGATCATCGACGTCCGCGGCAACGGCGGAGGAAACATTCTCGCGGGGGAACGCATCCTTCAGACGTTGAGGTCAAGGAGGATCGAGCCCGAGCGTTTCCACTTCATCAACACGGCCACGACACTCGAACTCCGCGAGAGTTCTCCTTTGGGCCTCGGCTTGAAACCATGGGCGCCCTCGATTGGACTTGCCGTCGAGACGGGGGAGATCTATTCGCAAGGGTTGACCCTGGAGCCGCCGGAGTTGGCCAACCAGGTAGGGCAGCAGTATCAGGGGCCGGTGGTCCTGGTCATCGACGCTCTCTGTTACAGCACCACCGATATCTTCTCGGCGGGCTTTCAGGACCACCAGATCGGCAAGATCCTCGGCACCAGTCGTCACACCGGGGCCGGCGGCGCCAACGTCTGGGAGTACAACCTCGTGCGGCAGGCCCTCCCACAACACTTCCCGGCCCTGTCCAAGGGGACGACCTTCCGGGTGGCGATCCGCCGGACCACCAGAGTCGGCCCGCGCTCGGGAGTTCCCGTCGAAGACCGGGGGTCGAGCCCGATGCGTTCCACCCTACAACCCGCGCGGACTTGCTTCAGGGCAACGTCGATCTGATCGCCCGCGCCGCGAGCCTCCGACCAGCTAGAACCGGCTTGTCGATTCAGGCGAGTTAGTCACAGTTTCTTGGTTCCTCGTTGAATGGAGCGAGCTCGAGGCGCGCCGATAGATGCCCCCCATTCCTGGCTCCACGGTGGGTCAGGGCATGCGGGAGCTATTCCGGGAAGGGACGGTGATATTCACGCCAGACTCATCCGCCGGGCTCGGGAGACTTTCAGACCAGGAACCTCCTGAAGGCGACGATAAACATCCTCCGTTGCCGAGCCCATGATGGCCTTGAGAGATGGCTCGGTCTTGTTGATCGTCAGACCCAGGGAGGAGACGTGTTCGACCAGTTGCGGGAATGGCGTGGGGTGATCCAAGGGAACGGAGACGATCACGTCGGTCCTTTTTTCATCAGCCACGACTGGCTCCTTTCGCGGCCTGTTTCGACTCGGGCGTTGCCAGCGAGCTCACAAAGCCCCCCGGACGCCTTTCCCGTATTATACAGAGGTCGCGCCCAGCCAGTCAGAGCGAAAATCACCGGGCACCATGGCCCGATGAAACGGATCGTGAACCGCTCGCAGAGGAGGCCTCCTGACGAGCCATGTGATCTTCGGGCTCGGCAAGAGACCCGTCCCCGGACAAGCGTTCCTCATCGATCTGGAGTCATCGTGACTGACTACCGCCCCGGGCCCTTCGTCATGTTGCTAGAGACATACCGAAGCCGACGTCCCGGGGCAACAGACCAGGCAAGTTCTTGATCTTGCCCAATGCCGCCGCTTGCCAGAGCTGGAGTCCGCCGACCCCGCCCAGCGACTCGGAGAGGAGGGCCAACAGGCCCGTCACGTGAGGGGCCGCCATGCTGGTGCCCGAGTCGACGTTATAGCCCGGCTTGGGAGACGAAAGACTCGTTGGCCAGGACGAGACCACCTGGTCTCCGGGTGCCGCGAAGTCGATCTGACCATTGGCAGGATTGCTCTGGCCACCGTTGGAGTAAGGGGCAACCGCGAGGTCGGCCGTCAAGGCTCCGACGGCGAGGATGTGCGGGCAGTTCGCCGGGTGTCCCACAGCTGTGGGCGGATCGAGGCGCACGCCCGTGTGCTGGTTGGAGAGGGGGGGAACGACATCAGCTTCATTCCCCGCGGCCGCCACGAGCAGCAAGCCGCTCTGCAGTGCGTTTTGCGCCATCTGGTCCATCGCGTCGGAGAAAGCGTCGCCTTGAGCGGCTGGAGCCGAAAGCGACATATTCGCAATCTGGCAGTTGTTCTGAATTGCCCATCTAATCGCAGAGACAACGTCCGCATCGGCTGCCCCCGCCAACTGGGAAACCACCTTCGCGATGAACAACTGCGCGTCGGGCGCGAGACCATAAATGATGGGACCGCTCCGCTTGCCGCAGGCCGTGCCGGCCACGTGCGTCCCGTGGCCCATGACATCGTCGACCGGTTCGTTCACGAACGTTTGCGTGACGAGTCCCGCTGATCGATTCGCGAAATCAGGGTGACTCGAGTCGATGCCGGAATCGATGATGGCGACCCGCACGCCTTGACCCGTGAAACTCGAGGAGAGGGCCTGAACCGCCTGTAGTCCCCATGTCGTGGTGCTCGTATCCGAGAACAGGGCGGAAGGAGATAGCCCGAGGCCTGGTGGCACCGGTTTCCCAGGCCCGGCCCGGAATTTCTTGAGCAAATCCTCCAGGTCTTGGAGGAGTTCCTTCAGTTGGTCGGGCGAGGGGCCAGGTGGGCTGGCCAAGATCCCCAGATTGGCGGGATACATAATCCGCTCGGGAGACATCTTGGGCATCGGACCTGAGCCCACCGACGCCGGGGAAAGCCCCTGCAACCGTTGGGGGTCCTTGACCACGAGGACATCCAGTTCGTCGAACCGCACCGCGTCGCTCTGCTGGAGCATCGACGCGACCTGCAGGTTACCGCGGGCATAATCGCTGGCCGAGGCGATATTGCTTGCCTTCAATGCGGTGCGATTATTGAGCGCCTTCAGGCTTGATGGCATCGTTCCTTTGGGATACGCGACGATGACCCGACCTGTGTAAAACTTTGGATCGCGGCCGCCGGAGGCCGCCCCAGTCGGTTGGGAAGTGCTGAGCATCGGTGAAATTGCCATGCTGCTACTCCTTGGTGTCACTTTCAACGGTGAAGTTACCCCGCCACGTCGACCCAGCCGAAGTACCTCCGACGGGCTCGTCGGGCGGGGAATGAACGAATCGCCAGAGCCTAGAGCGCGAGCCGAGGTCGTTCTGTCATCCCTCTGGCTTCGTGAGCCCACACAAGGCCAGGTATGATAGAGAGCCGCCGGGTCCCCACTCGAGATGTAATCAGCGTCCGGCAGGGATCACCGAAACAGCCTCGGGAAACTCGACGCGCCCTAGGGGATCGGGATTCCGTCCTTGTCGAACTTCTTCTCGACACCCCCGATCTTGGCCGTTGTCACGCCCGACGCATCGGTTCCGACGATTGTCCCCCCGAAGTGCTTGACGATTTCCTCGAGGTTCTTGGGGGAGCTGGCGACTACAGGTCCGGGTTTCGGAGGCGGAGGCGCCGCCCCCTCGGCATCGCCGGTCTTGGCGTTGTCGATGATCACGTGGATGACGGAAGGAAAACCCGATTGGCCGCCAGACACAGGGGTAGGATTAGGAGCCGTTGTCGTACCACCGCCGGCACCCTGCTGCAACTCATCCAGGAACGAATTGACCAAAGGCAGAAACGGACTCAACCCAGGCACCAGAGTCCCCAGGAATGGTTCGAAGAGTTTGAGGGCGTTGCTCCGGAAGTTCGGGTCCTTAAGCTTGCCGACGAGGAACCTTCCGATCGAGCCGAGCTGCTGGGCGCCGATGGCGTTCGTCAGGGCGGGGTGACGGGAATTCAATGCCGCGATGTCGCTTGCCGCCGGCATTAATCCCGCGGGATGGAGCGCGTTTTCGTTTGCCGCGAACTCGCGATACTCCGAATAGTAGTCCGCCGTCACCGAGGCGACCTGCGACGATGGCCGAAGGAGAGAGGCCGGGGAACTCGTGCCCCCCAACAAAGGCGAGGCAGTGCTCGGCGCCGCGCTCATTGGCACGAGGACGTGTGTTGTGTACGTCGGAACACTCGCCGTCATCAATCCAGAGGTAAACATGGGTGATTGAACCGCGGTCGGCATCAAAACACTCGACGTCGTCAAAAAGGGAGTGGTTACGGGCGTCACGCTCGCCGTCATCAATCCGGAGGTAAACATGGGTGATTGAACTGCGGTCGGCATGAAAACATTCGACGTCGTCAAACAGTGAGTGGTTACGGGCGTCACGCTCGCCGTCATCAGTCCGGATGTCAGCAGGGGTGATGTCGAAGTATTCACGACCATCCCTGTTGTCGGGACGGTGGCGAACCCTGTGAGAGTCCCGTGCTGATGAACGTGAGCGTGATAGTAGTAACATTGGCCGGATGCTCGGTCACTTACCGATAAGCCGGCCACAACGGTGAATATAGCCCCGAGGAGGGCCACCCCTCTTGGTGAATGGAGCCAAAACATCAGCTTAACCCCCGATTAGTGACCCGATTTTTTTCGATACACGCCGCTGGTGGGACATACCGCAGGGTCGCTAGTCTGCGGTGCCTCGGACGACTGCGAAAGGTCCAGAGCTTCAAGGCTGCATGAGATGCACCTTACGGCCTTAGTTTAACATCCAGTCTTAGCCGGTCAACTCTCGGGCTCCTGTCCTTCCTAGTTTTTCTGGCTTTGCTGATCCTCAAGATCGATGTGTCTCCAGCGAAACAGAGCGCTTCGGTGACACCGCGCGATTCACGCGGAGAAAGGGTCCTTGCAGTTGGAGGAGGGACGGGGACGATTACTTTGGCGACAAGCGGATCTCCGCTCAAGCCCAGAAAGCAAGGAGGACCGGGTGACTTCGGTCGTAGCAGCACGACCGAAGCCCGGTCCAACCGTTGATCCTGAGACGACGATTCGCCGAGTCTCAACCCTCTCTGGTCCGCCAGGTTTCAGTTCTTTTGCCAGAACCAGTGTCCCTTTTCATGACTTCCCTGGGGGCTCGGCTGGGGAGGTTGCTCATAGGACGGAGTTGGGGGCTGAGCAGGCGAGGGTGGGGGCTGGGGCACCGAGGCCGGGAACGTGACATTCTGATGGGGGGGCATGACAGGGCTGGCCGAGACCGAAGAGAGGGTCATGAACTGGCCCGGAGGTGACTGAACGCCCTGAGTCTCGAGGCGGGTCTCCTGCACCGTCTCGATGCGAGTGCGGCCTAGAGTGGTGAGTCTTTCGCCCAGTCTCGCTGCTGCTGCTGCGAGCGGTCCGGGGCCGCGGACTCGCACCCGGCTGGTCGTGCTCGAGGCCGGCACCGACACGGACTGGGTCGTCAATGCGGCACTCCCCACGGCCGGTGCCGTGGCCGCCGCGGCAACAGCCGCCGCGGCAACAGCCGCCGGGGCAAAGCCCGCCGGGGCAAAGCCCGCCGGGGCAAAGCCCGCCGGCGCCAGTGACACCGGAGCGAAACCCGTCGGCACCATGCTGGCGGGAGCGACGGAAGCGACCGAGGTTGTGGTCATGGGGATTGAGGCGACCTGCATTCCGGACGGGACCGCTGCCGGGACCATGCCCGAGGGCATGAATATGTTGCTGGGGGCGGTCACTGCCGCCGGCATCGCTACCTGCGCCGCGAACACCGGCGCCTGCGCTTGCTGCTGGAAAAAGAGCTGTGCCGGCGGTTGCTGGATCACGAAGCTCTGCGCCGGCGCCTGTACGACGTTGGCGGTCGTCATGGCGGCCGGCGCCATGTAGGTCATGGCTGGCATGGTCACCTGCGGAACCATCACCTGCTGCGGCACAGACGCCGGGGTGAAGGGAGTTGGAACCGCCGCCGGCGGTGCGTACCCCTGCTGCGAGGGCACCGGGAGGCTGTTGTCATTGCCAGTCTGGGTCAGATAAGTGTCGCGCTTCGGAAGGGTACCGTCCCGAGGCTCCAGACTACGGATCCACTGGACCACGTCGCTCGCTCCCTCGAATCCGGACCAACCGCCCAGCATCTCCGGGCCCCGTGGTCCTTGACGATAGGCGAAGACCGCCGTGGAGGCATTGGCCCCAGACCGGCCTGACATCGCCTGGGACTCCACGGGAACCTCGACGACCTTGAACCGATCCGCATTCGCGGCTAGCCAGGGATGACTGCGAAGTGATTGCAACAGCGATTTGGACGCGGGTTCAGCCTTAGAGGTGGCCACCGCGATCATGATCGGACTCTGCGCGACGGACGGGCGCTGGGAGGCAACCTGGACCGGCCCGTCGGCGAGGGCCGGTCGCCCGCCGCACCACGAACCGAAGGCCACGATCACTGCCGCCCCGATCGAGCTCCGGAGAGTCCTTCCTTGGACTGCTCGCATATTTAAATACCTTTCGTTCCTGGAAGAGGTGGACCATGCCTCTCTCGATTCTTCTCATCCACCCGATCAACGACCTGTTCGGGCTGAATTGAGTCGCTTCGAAAGCCGTTGAAACTGGCTTCTCAACTCCTGCTTCTGCACATCCGATAAGGGGGCAACCTGCCCCACGCTGGTTCGCAGGTCGAGACCGAGCGGCAGCATCCCGTTGATGATGTGCCGAGTGAGCGGTTCGAAGAACACGCTGTTCCAGCGTCCTCGCCGGAGCGCATCCTGGGGGACAACCGAATCGAGTCGACGCGAGAGTTCTCCGTAGAGTTCGGCGTATGAATTGTAGAGGTCGATCCGATGTGCCGTGTCGCTGAAGGAATCAGCCAGCGGTCCTGCAAGGCTTGGAGCATCGTCGAGACTGGCGAGGGCCGTGCCGACAATCGACTCCAGGTCCGTCGCCGCAGGCAGTGAGGAGAATAGCGGAGGAGCGACCCCAGGGACTCCGAGGCCAGGTGAGAACGCGGGTGCGGGCATCATGCCCACGCTCACGGTCACGAAGGCGGGGGCCGAAATGCGATTCGCGTGTCCCACCACCAGCCCGAACCGGTATCGGCCCGCCACCTTGGGGACAAACGAAAAGTACCGTCCGGCATCCAAGGGCAACTCCACTTCCGGGCCGTCGACTTGAAACCAGCGGTGACTCAGGTTGGTGTGTGGAGCGCTCGCCGACCCGTTAAGCGTGATTCGACGCCCGACCAGTCCGATCAGGTCATCCCCGGCGTCCGCCTTCGGCTCGGATTCATCGACGAGGGCCCGTTTCGGGCCTTCCGTGGCTGCGCTCAAGGTCCCTGCAATCAGTACCGTAACTGGCACGACCCTGAGGCTTCGATCGTCAGCGATCACCAGCAGGAAACTGAGAGCGTCCGCGCCCGTGGGTATCGTCAACCCCAACTCCTGCCCCGTCCGATCCTTGAGGTCGAGCGGTGGGCCTGCGGTCTGAATCCAAAGATACCGACAACCGGGTAAGCTCGGGCCGTCCAAGCGTAATTTGACCCTCGCTCCGGGGATCAACGTGCCCTCTGATTTCACTCTAACTAAAGGGTCCGACGCGCCTCTTCCTGGAACGCCCGAGGTGATCGGGGAGTTTTGAGCGGGAGAGTCCAGGCCTGCCGCCGGGGCGGGTGAAACGAGCGCCATCAGGCAGAACGTGGCCAGACCAGCAATGGCCCAGCCCCGGACCTGTCCGCGGTGGTCTTTCACGGTCCATCTCCTCACTTAAGGAATGGCCGAAGTCGGTAGCACTCCACGCGTCCGCTGGATGAGCCCAAGTCTGCCGGGCCTTCCTTTCCCCTCGCAGTGTGCAAAGACGGACGAGTCGACCCGTCTCAGGTACTGGCGTTGGGTCAGGAAAGCAGCAACCAGGGAGGAGGAGCCGCATGGCCAACTCACCCTGCCGTCAAGACAAACTACCCTCTTACTTCGGAAAGTTCCTCTTCGTGCTTAAGGAAATGGGCAAAACCCCTTGATTTGTGGAACTCGGTAGGGGGGAGCCCGGAGGGAGACATTCGTAAGGTCTCATTGTGGGACTTAGAATCCCTCGCCTCTAGGGGACCTTCTCCAGCATGACAAGGACATGGAGCATTACGGTCGCACAGCTCATACACGTTTGCCAAAGAGTTCCACCTGATGTGGATCACCAAGTATCCATGTGAGAAGTTGGGAAGTGGCCATGCACAGAATCTGGTGGATCTGAGGGGTCTATGTTATTAGCCCAAAGCTCCAGCCTTGCCATGAGCTCTCAAGCTAGATGGCTGGCCGATTCTTCATATAAGCGAGGAGTCACGGTCACAGGAGCCAGATCAGGCGGAAATCTGCGAGGGAGGCCAAGATCGACACAGCAACGCAAGCCCCCAACATGCCGCAGTTCGAGAGCAGGGAAGCCATCGATGCAAGCGTAATCCAGGCTTTGGTCTTTCGAGCCGGTCTAGCCAGTAGAGATCCGAGGAGGCCCGTTCCCACAGTGAGAGCAGCCCACCCACTCAAAGCGGCTATTGGACCAGCCTGAATCACATCCTGGAGGAACTTCCGCCAAGCCGGCCCCCACCATCGGGATGTTCCGCCCCCGGCCGCAATATAGGTGACCATGAAGCAAAAGTCCACGCTGGGAGGATCTGCAGGCCCATCCGGATCTTGCCGCAAGCTTCGACGCGTTGATGGGGCCGGCTGGGCACGGCATTCCTGACCCGGAGGTGCTGGTCACCGGCGGCTGGGAATCGGTGCGCACGGTGGTCGACGTCGGCGGGGGGACGGGATCGCTGCTGGTGGAAATCCTTCGCGCCCGGCCTAAGATGCGGGGCACGCTGGTCGATCTCCCGCCGGCCGTGGCTCGATCCGTTGAGATCTTTCAGGTTGCCGGCGTGTCCGAACGTGTCACTGCGGTGGGGCAGAGCTTCTTCGACCCGCTGCCAGCCGGGGCCGATCTCTATCTGCTGAAAAACGTGCTGGGCGACTGGCCCGATCGCGAGGCGATGGCCATCCTGCAGCGCTGCGCCGAGGCGGCGCGTCCCGCGGGTCGCATCGTCGTCCTCGGCGGGGTGTCCCCCGACGAGGACCGCGGTCCGTCGCCGTCCTTGCTGATGATGGTCTTGGTGGGAGGCAGAGACCGGAGCCTGGCGGAGTTCCGCGAGCTGGCTCGCGCCGCCGGGTTGGAAGTACAGGCCGCCGGTCGGCAACCGTCGGGCCGCTTTGTCATTGAGTGCCGCCCGACATTCTGACTCTCAACGTCGACCGACGGCGGGACTGCTCAAGCCGGGATGGAATGCGGCATTTCTGGATTCTTGAGCGGATAACCGTCGGGGTCCTTGCCGCGGACGCGCCGCCAGAGCACTTGAATCGTCGGCACGTTGATCGTGATGATGAAGAGCTTTCGCATGTGGCCGGGCGGAGATTCCAGCGGCCGAACGCCGTGCCAGGAATGCGCCGTCCTCTGGAAGAGCAGGCTTCCATTTCCCCGGGGGTCCAGGGACGCGGCAACTCCGAGATCATCGAATTCCGGGGCTGAATGCGTCTTCAGACGTCCGCCGTCGTCCATGATCAGGATGCGGCCTCCCCAGCTCGATTCCCAATCCGCTTCCGTATTGAAGTAGAAGATGTGGGTGCCCAGCTTGCGGCGGGCGTCGCAGTGCGGCGAGACGCCGCAACCTTGCCACGCGTAATACCACTCCAGGGTGAGGACAAAGCGCGCGCCTTGGCGAAGACCGAACATGCGGCGGATCAGAGACTCGTACGTCTTGCCGTGAAGCTCCGCGACGAAGTCCTTCCACGGCTCCGCGAGATCCAGACTCGGATGGTAATGCAAGATGTACCGGTCGTGATAACCCTGCCCGAAGGCGCGTTTCACACCGACCCTGCGATCGAACATCGAGGCATCAGGCAGAGTCTGGCGGAGGAGTTCATGACCCTCAGGAGTCAAGATTCCCTCAATGTCGACCCAGGGGTAGGGTTGCTGTCTCTGAAATGATTCGTGAGAGACCCGCTCGATACGCTCGCGATTCAAGTACTCCATCACTTGTCCTCGCTGTTCTCGAGCCTGAGCAATCCTCCGGCGAGCACAGTGCCAGGGCGGCTCGAGAGGAAACCTTTGCCCCACGTTGCTTGCCGGGATCGCGCTCAGAACGATCTCCTTCGTGGTGCTTCCTGACATGATCAGGTCGCTCTTGGACAAGTGGGCAATCTATCCGGGTCGTCCGTTTTCTCCTAGAGCAAATCGGCCCCCCGAACCATCGATCCTCAGAGATTGAGGCAGACGGGCAATCGAGAGCCTGAACTTGCAATGTTGGGTGTCCGGATATTGAAGCACACAAACCCCAGAATCCAGTGACAGCCGTTCGTTCTCCGGGCCCTGGACCCTATGCAAGCTTCCGTTGCCATCGGAGGTCGTTACTGGTAAAGTCCCAAGGATTCGACCAGATCCCCTTCCCCTTTCGACTCAAGCTCAATACCTGGTCTGGCCGACTCTTTGAAAAAACTGCGCGCCCGATTTCGCGCATGAGTCTCGAATTCCCCGAGCGGTTTGACCGCGCGGGGGATGATTTCTCGGTTCCTGCACATGTGAGACGACCTGAAACCGCTCATGGCGGGCGGTTTCCGGTAGGCTACGACGGCCCCCTCCTATTGAAGTCATTTCATAGGTTGGGTCTCCACCCGCGCACCACGTCCATGGTGGTGCTAAGCAAGGCGTTGCAGCTCGGGTGAACCGGCGCGACTCCTCGGTCCCAGCTCTGGAGCGACTGTCTCTTGCCGTCGGTTTTCCTGCCATTGGCCGTCGTACTCTCATGGAGGAATTCGGAATGTCCGCGCACGCCCTGTGCAAGGCATCCCACCAGGGGATTGGATTAGCGACCGTCGAGCTGAATGACATCGGTCATGTCTTTGCCACAGCGATCCCTCAGCGTGGCGGCACTCTCCGCGAGCAGGCCGAGAACGCGTTGCAGAGTCTCGATGACGTGCTGAGGGCGGAGGGCACCCGCCAGTCGATCATCCGGCAGACGGTTTTTCTGACCGAACCCAGCCAGATCGACGAGTGCCGCCAGATCATCCGCGATTTCTACGGCCCCGATTTGCCTGTTACAAGCTACGTCCCCCAACCACCATGTAATGGGAAACTGCTGGCGATCGAGGCGATCGGCGTCGGCCGGGGCAAGGCCGAGGTCCAGATCGAGCGATTCAGCGACCAGATCGTCCGCGTCACGCACAACGCGCTTTCCTGGGTGCACTGCGCGAACGTCACTCCCCGCGACGGCGTGACCGGCGCATACAACCAGACGATCAGTTCCCTTTCGAAGCTGCGCGGGCAACTGGCGAAGCTGGACTTGGGCTTTGATCACGTTATCCGCACCTGGTTCTACTTAGGCGGGATCGTCGCTGACGAAGGCGACACTCAGCGCTACAAGGAGCTCAACCGCGCCCGCAGCTCGTTTTTCGAGGGTGTGCAATTCCTGGCCGGCTGCCAGACGGGCCTCCCTCAACCGCTCTCGCCCTATCCCGCGAGCACGGGGATTGGCACGGAGGGTCGCGGCTTGATGTTGAGCTGCATCGCGCTGGCGACCGCCCGGCCAGACATCGTTGCGATGCCGCTGGAGAACCCACGCCAGACGTCGGCTTTCCACTATGCCTCCTCGTACAGTCCGAAGAGCCCCAAATTCGCCCGGGCACTGGCCCTGTCTTGTGGCAACTATGCCACCATCTTCATCTCCGGCACGGCCAGTATCGTTGACTCGGAATCGCTGCACCTTGGCGATGTCGAGGCCCAGACCCACCAGACGATCGATAACATCGAGGCCCTGATCTCCGAGGATAACCTCGGTCGCCACGGTCTACCTGGGTTCGGAAGCTCGCTGGAGGGTCTGGGTCAGGTGCGGGTCTACATCAAGCGGACAGAGGACTATCCAAAGATCCTGGCGGTCTGTGCCCAGAGGCTGGGCGACATGCCGGCGATTTACACCACGGCCGATGTGTGTCGCCCAGAATTGCTGGTTGAGATCGAAGGTATTGCGTTTTCCCGTCGAGAACCGAGCCCCTCGAGCAGCGTCCTCCGCGGCCCCCACTTCCGACAAATCACTCCCAAGCCGAAGATCGCAGCACGTCCTCAGTAGCCCTGCTGGAGAGTCCGCAGAGCTTTGCACGCCGACTAGCAGGATACGGACTCACTTCTGTGGCACAGCGAACGGATCCCTGGTTTCGTCCCATTTGCCGCCCTGCGCCAGCACCGGGTAGACGGCTGAGGGAAAACACAGGCTCTGATAGACAGTAGTTTCCAGGTTTTACTGTAGTAATTCTATACAGACGATCACTCAAATTCGAGTACTCACAGTTGTGAAAGTGACCGACATTCCGCACAAAACAAAACACAAACCCTGAGCGAATAGATACTTGCGTCTATATTCAAGAAGCGTCATGCAACCCTACGTTGACCTTTTGCGGGCCTTTCTTCGATTGCAGATTTGCAGATTTGCTGAATTCATGAATGAATATCAAGCCAGCTTTTCCCTAAGCCTTTTTCTCAATTGGACTTAGGTTAGTACAGTAAATCCTGGAAACTACTGGCTAAAGTAGGATGGTGAACCCTTCCTGCGTGAAATGACTATCGTGCGTTAAGATCTCGGTGATGCCTTCCTGTCGCATCGCCTCCATCGAAATGCAGTCAGTCAGGCTGTATTCCTTGTCGGGGCGGGCCTTGTAGAGGGCATAACCGTCGAGGAAAGATTGATGGGACTGCGGGCGGACCAGAATGCTGGCGTCATTGATGACGGTGTCGAAGTAAAGGATCGCTCCCTCACGGGCCAGACGGCCGTAACCGCTGAAATGGGCTAGGAATTCAACGAATACTTCCTCGGTCGTGATGATTTGTGCCGTTCCCAGGGCACGACTTGCCTGAACGGCTCGCCCGTGCCATTGGTCGTGGGGACTGGCTAGCGCGACCCAATAGACCGCATCCGCGAAAACTCGCGTCATCGTGCCGGACGCCTGGGGGTGCCGTAGAGGTAATGGTCAAGCTGCTCGGAGCTGTCGGCAGGTATTTTGTCCCACACCTCTTTTGGAATGCCCGCAGCGATTTCCTCGAATTTCTCCCATATCGGTTGATTGACCGGAGCGGCCTCAGGCTGGCTTGCGGCTGGCTGCGTGGCTTGGGTTTGCTCCTGCTTCAGGCGTTGAAGCAGCAGCGCCGCGGCTTCGGCCATCGCGTCGTCGAGCGAGGCATACCGGCCGCTATGGACGGCCGCCAGGATGCTACTTTCCACTTCTTTAGGTAAATGGATATTCATACTATAGATTCTCCTTTACTTCCCAGCCTAGCATAGCGCGGGGAGTTGCCAAGTCCGGCCGGGTGCCGTCTACCCGGCTGGCAGTCGCCGCGGATGAGGGGAAAAAAAGTGTCAGGAACCGACATACGACTTTCTTGCATCAATGTACCCGAAATCGGTTCCTGACACCTTATACCAAATTGGATGCGTACTCGTCCAGGCATCTCCCCAGTAGAGCTCATAGAGGCGAGGGACTCAAGAAGAAACCAAGAACCAAGTCCGACACCCTCCTTCTGGAACTGCTTGTGTGCGCCCCGCTGCCGGACCTCGATGAATCCCAACGCCTCGAGCCGGGAGACCACCTCCAGCGGCTTCAGCACCGGTAGCTTGGGCATGTTCAAGCCACCTGCACCGTCTGTGTGCCGACGAACAGCGACTCCAGGTCGGGTTCACCGTCCTCCAGCAGCATCTCAATCACCTCCGCAAGGTTGCGGTTCAACTCGTCGAGGGTCTCACCCTGGGAGTGAGCTCCGGGGAACCCGGGGACGTAGCCAACGAACAGGCCCGTTTCCGGGCAGCTTTCAATGACTGCAGTAAAGGTCCGCATACGTACCTCCGTTGCCTATGGCCTTAGCAGGTTGACCGGGACAACTTGATGTCGCGGTCGCAAAGCGACAAGTGACTCGGCTCTTGCCTCCTGCGACTGTCCGGGTCTGTAATAGTTCACCCTTTACACCGGGCATTTGACGTAAGTTGTTATTCGATGCAACAAATTCCGTTGATCCGATGGCATCTTCACTCTTCACACATCGGACACACCTGAGCCCCACTCGTCTTGGTCATCAGACGTTCACGTTCCGTGTGACAGCCTGACCTGAAGGATACCGCGCCCAACAATTCCCCGCACTATTTGCGAAACCTTGGGGTACATCCAATTCCGCCTTCTCGAGACAAGCGTGGTCGTCCGGGAGCGCGCACGCCCCTGATCGCGGCGCTCGCCCACCAATCGGGCATGCACGACAGGAGGGGCACACTGCCGGTGAGGATGCAAGGGGGAACGTTCAGGACCAACCAGTTTTCGTTTCCTGCCGGAGCATGGGTGGCCCATTCCGCCTTCCGTCCCACGACTGAGCGGCGGCGTGTGGAGAGAAAAGTTTGATCTGCCCGAAGGAATCGCCCAGCTCGGTGTAATACTGAGAGAGAGGGGCCGATCGTCGAGATCGGGCCCCGCCCGGTCTTTGGCAATTCGGCTGTGATTCGTAGCATCTTCTCGACCTGTAATGCGTTAGGCCAAGATGGTCTTCCGACATTACCCGATGTTCCGCCATCGGTCTGCTACCCCAGCGGGCGTCACC
>Ga0074044_10002268_pt1 | contig 16880 bp, 15 predicted proteins | sample BogForMeECP23OM1_FD_94443 | JGI IMG/M metagenome (GOLD analysis project Ga0074044, IMG submission 94443) | Bog forest soil microbial communities from Calvert Island, British Columbia, Canada - Bog Forest MetaG ECP23OM1 | ecosystem: Environmental > Terrestrial > Soil > Wetlands ...
CGCGGGGGTCGAGCTGCGCGACATGGAGTTCATGCAGTTCCATCCGACTGTCCTCTATATGGCCGGCTCTGCGCGGCATCTTCTGACCGAGGCCCTGCGCGGCGAAGGAGCCTACTTGCGGGATAAGGACGGCCACCGGTTCATGCCCGAGTATCATCCCCTGGCCGAGCTTGCCCCCCGCGACGATGTGTCGCTGGCGATCGCCCGCCAGATGGCCAGAACTCGTCATCCCAACGTCTACCTCGATCTCTCGCACCTCGACCCCGATTTCATTCGCCAGCGGTTCCCGGGAATCGACCGCCTCTGCCAGAGTTTCGACCTGGACATCACGCGCGACCCCATTCCGGTGTGCCCGGGCGCCCATTACATGATCGGGGGCGTGACCATCAACGAATCGGGCCGGACCACGCTTCCCGGCCTGTGGGCGGCCGGCGAAGTTTCCGGCTCGGGCCTGCACGGGGCCAACCGGCTGGCGTCCAACAGCCTGCTCGAGGGCCTGGTCTACGGGGCGCGGCTGGCCGGCGACGTCGTTGGCGAGCTGGAACGGACTGGCCCCTGGCAGCTCGAAGTGCCGCCGATCTCAACGGTCGAAACCAGGGTCACAACCAAGGAGAGCCGGGCCAGGATCGACCTGGACGACCTGCGGAAATCACTGCGTGCCTTGATGTGGCGGCAGATGGGCATCACCCGCACCGCGGCTGGACTCGAGGAGGCCGCGGTCCAGGTCGACCACTGGTGCCGGTACGTCTTGCCCCCCGTCTTTGACGACCCCGCCGGATGGACCATGCAGAACATGCTGATCACGGCCCGGCTGATGATCGCCGCCGCCAGCGAGCGCAAAGAGTCCCGCGGCGTGCACTCCCGGTCCGACTTCCCCGCGGCCGATCCGGCCTGGAGCCATCACATCAGCATGCAGTGCCCGATCGATCAGGGCTTGCCAGCCGGCGGACCGTCCACCAAGAGGTCGCGGGCCGAACCGTGATCCGTGGACTGATGGCAGCCGAGCATGGTGATCACCAAAACTCGATGGCGGGGATAATGATCGAGGATATCTCAAAGCTGGCGCCAGCGACGAACCCACCAAGCCCTGTTCTCGACTCGTTCCGGTGTCGAATCTAAGCTATAACAGGCTGTGGCCCCATCGAAGCAAGGGGTCGACCGCCGAGGCCGGGCGCAGGAGGTGCCAGGAAACTTCGCCGTCCTGACCCGTTATCGGGCAAGGGCAAGAGTGGCGGTTATCGTGTTCTCTACGCCTTTCTGCCGCTCCACGGGACAGTTCTCCTCATCGCCGCGTGGCCCAAGTCGGAGCATGAGGACCTGGTACGTGATGACTACAAGGCCATCGGAAAGATCATCGCGCGCATTCAAACACATTTGGATCAGGGGAGGAGTTTGTGAGTGAAGGTAAACTCTCGTCGAGGGGCGCACGGATCGTGAAGGCCCTCAATCAGTTTGCCGCCGACCTCGCCGCGGGCACTCCGATGGAGACGAAGTACACGGTGCGGCAGGTTAGGGTCATTCCGAAGCCTTCGCTCTATCCCCCGGCGCGAGTGCGAGCTGTGCGGGAGCTCATCGGGGCAAGCCAGGAGGTCTTCGCACAGTTGTTGGCGGTGAGTCCTATGACAATCCGATCATGGGAGCAGGGTTCACGTCACCCCTCCCCGATCGCCCGGCGCTTTCTCGACGAAATCGAAATGGCGCCGGGCCACTTCCGGGGACGCATTCTCACCGCCGCGGTTGACGCGGGGCGGTCAAACCGGACGCGACCATCCGGCGAGCACGGGAAAAACCATTAGCGCCAAAGTCAATGAAGGCTTGGGGACCAATTGGCTCCGGATGCGAGGGCGTTCTTTGCCCTAGAAGACGCACTCGTGCCCACCTCCGGTGGGAACGAGCCTGAGCATCTTGTCCGACCGCTAGCACCTCGACACCCGGCGTGGTCGTGTCACGACCCAAGCTGCCCCCTCATGGGATGATCGTCTGGAAGCCGAGCAGGTCTTCGGCTATGCTGGGCTCGAGCAGTGTTCCGTTATGCTGTTGTACGCTCACTTCCACTCGCCACTCGATGACCGAGACTCTTGGAGATGAGGGGGGGGCTGTTGTTTCACTACACAAACGACAGGGGCTACAAGGCTATCAGCTCTCAGCAGACGTGGCTGTTCAAAGCGTCGAAGCCCCCGTGCAGTCACCCGAAAGGAGCTTACTTTACCATCCTCCCTCCAGGAACAAGAGGCCTGGGCAAGCGGCTCTTCGTCCGCGGGTGCGCCGATAAAACGAATTTTGTGTTTTGCTTCTCCGGCGAGGAGGGCCTCAAGCCCATCGACGGCGGAAGAGGAGAGCACGTCTTCTACAGCAAAGAAGACTACCCAGTCGAGAAGAGGCGGCAAGGTCCCCACGGAGCGACGGCAAAGGTGCAGGAGGAACTCACATGATCGGCGGCAATGACATCGTGATCCCGGCAGTCGGCGACCCAGCCGCTCTGGAAGCCTGCGTCCGTATCGTCCAGCGCCACTGGCCTCATGCTAGGTTTGAAGACGCTATCACAGGTGATAAGTACATACGGTTCGGAGAGATCCCTCTGGGCCGCGTGCGCGAACTCCTCGTGTACCCCAACGCAGACGCCGAGGCCGCGTGGGACGCCGATAGCCCCGACTCGCCAACGAACTCTATGCTCTACCTGATCTTGTCCCCGAACTTCATCACGGTGGTGTTGGACGACCCAACCACCGCTGACATGCGTTCGATCCTTACATCCATACGCAGAATGATGTGGATGTATATTTGTGATACTTATGCGGAGGCAGCATGACCCCGGAATCACCCGCCATCCTCGAACGTCTCCTCCGGGGCCATAGCCTCGGCTGGATGATCGATATGTACGAACCCCGTGATAGCGCGATCCCGGGTTTGCTGGAGCAGCTCAACAAAGTCGAAGCCGAGTACCACACTCGCATTCGGGTCGATGTCCCATTCACCCCGGAGGCTCTGGCTGCGGAAGCGGAACGCAACTCGCACAAGGTGCGGGCTTTTCTCCAGGCTCTCGGGACCAGCGGGTCTGCGGAAATGCTAGTCATGGTCTGGCGGATACTCCAGGGGCTGAGCATCCGCCAAGTGGCAATGAACTATCGCGAGCAAGAGGCGTTTAGCCTCGTTGTGGTCCTAGCTCGCCCGGGAGAGGCTCAGGACGTCTTGGAAGAGTATCGGTCCGTGGACATCAACGACGCCGCCCTTATACGACATTTCGGTATCACCACTGTCAATGGTCTCCCATTATTTGACGGATTTTTCCCTTCGAGACATAAATGAGGTCGCCGCTGATTCCCCAGGGAACCTCTCAGGTTCGAGCGATATCTACCTCCAGACGTTGTCGACCCTCGACATCTTGCTGCCGTCACTGTTGTGGTCCCCCCGCCACTTCAAGAATCCAGCAACCGCGTCTTCCGCAACGGATCACGCACACTGGCCTCCCGCCCCTGAAGTGGCCCGGGATGGTGATTCCCGTTGTTTTCTGGGGCGAAAGCCACTTCCGCGCACCATGCGGTGCGGGTAGCCTGGTAGTTGGAAAGCGCAGCGGCTGCGTATTCCGACACCAATGACGCACGAATTCCCGGGTGAGAGATGCCGTATCAATACGTGAGAGAACCTCTCACTGCCGAAGAATCTGAGCGTCTCTCCAACGCTTGCGAAACTCCCAGCGAGCGGCTCGTCGTCTGGACCTTGCTTGATACCGGGCTCCGCGTGAGCGAGCTTTGCGGCCTCACCTCAAAAAACCTCCTCTGGCAGCAGCGCCAGCTCCGGGTCAAGGTCAAGGGCGGTCCTTACGGCCGTAAGACCAAGGTTCGCGTGGTGCCGAGGTCGAACCGCGTGCGGGCGCTCTTGGAGCACGATTTCGCGCGGGAGAAGGCGTTCCCGGTCAAGATGCGTCGTGCCCAGGACATCGTCAAGGCGGTGGCCAACCGCGCGGGAATCACCAAGGACGTGAGTCCGCATGTGCCGCGGCACACGTTCGCCACGACGGCCTTGCAGAAGGGGATCAGCCTGCCGACCGTGCAATAGATCCCGGGCCACGACAGTCTCCAGACGACGACGATCCACCTCAACTTCACCAACGTCCACATCCAGGACGAGTTCGAGCGGAAGCGGTGAGTACCGGCTCATCCCTGGGCTGTCCAGCACACGGGGCGGCTCAGCTTTGTCTGCTGCTCCGTTGCTGCTCGATCCCCTGACATCACGCTGGCGGAAGCACCTCGAGAACGCGCCGGATGCATGCTGCGAGCCGATCGGCGGACTCGAGGGCTCGCGCATGCAGAGTCCAGAAGTCCTTCAAGGCCGAGGGCCGATGCCAGATTGCCCGCAAGGCGACGCCCATGCGATAACTGCCCGTATGAGTCAGCAGCCTGGCCACCTCGGCAGGAAGCTCAGCGCTGGCGTCGTCGCTGATCACCCGGATCGCCAGGAACCGCAACGAGCGATCGCGAGCCAGCAGGGCCACGGTCGAGGTTTCCATGTCGACCAGGTCGGCGCCATGCAACTGGCGCAGGCCGGCCTTCTCGGTGGGGTGGGCGATCAGCCGGTCCACCGTGAGCAGGCGGCCTTCCGTGCGCTTGACCCCCGGCAAATTCGGGATCGATCTGTCGATCGCGATGAGGTTGCCTGCGAGGTCGATTACCTGGTGGGGGATCACCAGATCGTTGCGTGCGAGGGATGGATCGAGTCCCCCCGCGAAGCCCGCGGAGATCATCCAACGTGGGCGATGACCGGCGATCAAGACCTCGGATCCGTGGCGGGCCGCCGCCTTGCCGGCTCCAGTGAGAACGACCACGACGATCTTGCCGGCAAGCTCCCCCTCGATGATCGAATGGGTCTGTGCGGTGTACCTGCGGACCCTCTTCAGGCTGTCGCACAGGTAACCCGCCTCGATCGCCAGGGCCATGACGATGCCGACGTCCGCCGGCACGGGAGCAGGGGCAAGTGGCTGCGCGTCAGGGCTTTTCATTCGCGAAAGCGGCGCTCGATGATTCACCCCGAAGGCCAGCCGGGTGTCTCGCGAGGTCGAAATCGGGCCGGCTCACAGGAGCTGCCATTTTACCATCTTCAGGGTGTCGCCGAGACGGCCGTTGACGCCCAGCGCGGCGGTTGTTTCGAAACCCGAGTGCATCATGCAGTTCTCGCACCTGGGGTCGTTGCCGGGACCATAATCCTCCCAGGGCGTCTTGTTCAAGAGGTCGGAGAAGCTGCCGTGGTGGATATCGGTGATCAGGTAGCAGGGACCCTTCCAACCCTTGATGTTGCGGGTCGGGTTGGCCCATGCGGTGCACGAGAGCTCGCGTTTGCCCATGAGAAATTCAAGGTAGAGCGGCGAGGAGTAGAACTTGTATTTCCGGAACATGGCCTCGGCCGACCGGAACTTGGTCCGGATGTCGGCCCGGGTCATGAAGATCTCCTTGGAGCCGACGGCCGCGTAACTATAGCCCGGTGAGATCAGGAAGCCATCGACGTCGATCGAGGTCAGATAGGCGAAGAGCTCGTCGAGCTCTTGCATGTCGGTCTCCGCGAAGGCGGTTGTGTTGGTGCAGACCATGAAACCGGCTTCCTTGGCGGCCTTGATGCCGTCGATGGCCGCGTCGAAGACCCCCTCGCGCTCCACGGCGATATCGTGGCTCTTCCGCATCCCGTCGAGATGGACGTTGAAGAAGAACCGGCGGTGAGGCGTGAACTCCGCGATCTTCTTGCGGATGAACATGCCGTTGGTGCAAAGATAGACGACCTTCTTCCGCTCCAGGATCTTGGCGACCAGCTCGCCGATTCCCGGATAGATCGTCGGCTCGCCGCCGCAGATCGAGACCACGGGGGCTCCACACTCGTCCACCGAATCGAGACATTCCTGGATCGACAGTTTTTGTTTGATTGTCGTTTCATACTCGCGGATCCGACCGCAACCGGTGCAGGTCAGGTTGCAGGCGTGCAGCGGCTCGAGCATCAGGACCATCGGAAACTTGTCGGTCCGCGCCACTTTCTTGCGGGCGACATAACTCGCAATGCGAGTGGTCATTTCGAGGGGAAATCGCATGCAGCCTCACCTCCAGGAAACGTGGTAGGGAGCAAGATTCGATGAGCCGTTGTGCCGGACCGTGATCGGAACGAAGAGGACGTTCCAGTGCCGGCCGCTCAGTCAAGCGGCCTGGGCTGAGCCGGGATCCGGCAGGCCAGGGCGGCCGTCGAGTGGCCAAGCGGTCGAGCCATCGCCTGGCGGTAGCGTGAGATCGCCATCAGCGGGAAGTAGACCCGGTAGAGATGGTACTTGAGGTAGAACACCCTGGGAAAGCCCGTACCGGTGAAGCTGGCCTCAGCCCAGGAGCCGTCGGGGGATTGCGTCTCGAGCAGGTACTGGATGCCGCGGCTGGCGGCCTCGCCCGAGGCCCGCCCGGCGGCGATCAGACCCAGGGTCGCCCAGGCTGTTTGCGAGGCGCTCGGGCTTCCGGTTCCCATCAGCTCCGGTTCGTCATAGCTGCGGCAGGTCTCTCCCCATCCCCCGCAGGGCTGCTGGACCGACTCCAGCCAGTCGGCCGCCTTGACCAGGGCATGGTGATTCATGGGATGGCCGATCGCCTTCAGTCCTTGCAGGACCTGCCAGGTTCCGTAGATGTAATTCACGCCCCAACGCCCGTACCAGCAGCCTTGAGGCTCCTGGGTTTTCCAGAGATACTCCAGGCCCCGGGCGATGGCGGGGTGATCGACATGGTAGCCCAGCGTACCCAGCAGCTCGATGATGCGGGCGGTGATGTCGGCGCAGCTTGGGTCGAGCATCGCGTTGTGGTCGGCAAACGGAACCTTGGTCAGAACCTGGTTATCGATGTCAACGTCGAAGGCAGCCCATCCGCCGTCGCGATTCTGCATCGAGAGCAGCCAGTTCGTGCCGCGGCTGACGGCCTCCTGCACCGGTGTATCGTCCACCTCCGGAGAGCGCAAGAGTGCCATCAAGACCATGGCCGTGTCGTCGATGTCGGGGTAAAACTCATTGCGATACTGAAAGTGCCAGCCGGAGGGCTCGACTCCGGGACGGCGCGTCTGCCAGTCACCGGGATTGCGGACCTCTTTCTCGAGCAGCCAGGCGACGGCGCGGGCCACCGCTGACTCATCGTCGGGCTGCCGGCAATCCGACAGTGCGATCGTGGCGACGGCCGTGTCCCAGACCGGCGACAGACAGGGTTGCATTCGTGCCCGATCTCCCTCCTCGATCCGCAAGTCGTCGAGCTGCCGCCAGGCCCAGAGCACGGCCGGCGAATCCGGGTCGTAACCCAGGCAATGGAGAGCGACGATCGTGTAGATCATCGGCGGGAAGATGGCACCGAGCCCGTCGGTGTTTTCGAAATGCTCGAGCATCCAGCGGTGGGCCGCCTTGATTGCGGGCCGCCGCCAGGCCGCGGGAACCCAGCGATCCGACCACTTGAGAACCCGATCGACCCCCAAGAAGAAGCTCGACCAGGAGAAAAACCCCTCCGAGCGCCGGGGCCGCGTCCCCTGCCCTGCGAGGAACAATTCGCCGATCCCGCGCTCCGGCTCGATCATCCGGACTGGCTTGAAATGCGACATGATCGAAAGCGGCACCACGATCGTGCGCGTCCATGCCGACATCGCGCTCAAGCTGAAGTTCAGCCGCGACGGGATCAGCACCAGCTCCGGCGGAACGCTCGGGCACTCGCCATAGCTGATCTGTCCCAGAAGTGCCAGGTAAAAGCGAGTGAAACTATTGCACGCATCAGCACCCCCTAACTCCCGGATGGCCTTCCGGGCGCGCACGAGGGCAGGGTCGTCGGGCGAATAACCAACCAGCTTCAGTGCGAAGTAGGCCTTCACCGAGGCACTGACCTCGGCGGGGCCACCCGGGTAGATCGACCATCCTCCGTCGGGAAGCTGGTGATCGAAAATGTAGCGGGCGCATGATTCGCAGACCGGGGCGCTCTCTAGCCCCAGAAACGCCAGCAAAAGAAGGTATTCCGATTCGAGGATCGTGTCACCCTCGAGCTCGCCAACCCAGTGACCGTCGGCGTTCTGCCGGGACAGGAGCCAGGTCCGGGTGCGATCCTGCGCGGCCTCGACTTCGTTCGTTGCAAGAGGGTTCCAGCGTGAAGATAGACGATGCATGAAGTGATCCGCGGACCTGGGGGATACGCCTCCCTCCCTGTTGGCGATCATGCGTTCCGGACCCTCTCTCTCGATTCGAGATCACTTATGATTGGCAACACATCATAACTACAAGTCATTGGGCGGGCAGGATTGACCTGGAGCCCACCTGCTCGCACTCGCGTCTCATCCTAAGCGCCGGTCGGAGAGCCGATCAAGATCAACCCCACCATGATTTTGCGACTTTTTTCGCGAAACACCCAAAAACCAACCGAATATTTTACCTATGTTTTTCAGTCTGCCTGCATGACGTAGACATGGGGGACCAGAGGGTGTCTGTTGCAGGCGGTTCGTCCCCGGATCCGGCGTGATCTCAATCAGCCGGGGAAGATCGGGATCGCAGGCGCAAGCGAGCTCGGACATCGAGGGTTGCAGACGCGCTGGACCTTCGCGGTCACTCGGCGTGGAAGACCGGTTCCAGGCGGAAGTCGCGGAGCAGCGGCATTGATCGCAGGATGGCCTGCAGCCGGTTGGGGTCTTCGCCGTTCGGAAGGGTTCCCTGGATCTCGAGAATATCTCCCCGGACCCGGACCCGGTCCACGTGAGCAAGCTCACCGACGTGGCGGCGGATCTGCGAGGTCAGGTAGGGCTCGAGGTCTTCGGGACGTCCCTTCTGCCGTAGCGGGTTGGGGTGATTCTCGTCGGGAACCTGGAATCGCAGTTGATCGGAGATCTCGCGGACGCCCGGGGTCTGTTCGACGGTGCGATACGCCAGCATGGCCTCGTAAGCCGAAGGAACCTTGCCGGCGAGGGTCACGACATCTCCCCGGGACTGGACCGAGATTGGCAGCCCGGCGAGCGGAGCGCGTCGTGCCAGGGAGTCGGCGACCCGCCGCGTCAGCCTTTGTCCGTCGCGAGCCATCGCCAGGTCGGGCGTCACGGGCTTGCGGGGCTGGGCTCCGGTTCGAGGCGCCAGAGCGGCCGGCAGCTCGGGCGCGGGTGCCTGCGGTATCACTTCGGAACGGGGCGGATTCGGCCTTTCCTGCACGTCGGGTCGGAGCACCGGTTGGGGAGGCGGAGGGGGCGTTTCGGACGTCGGCTGAGTCGCCACGCGCAGCTCGCTGAAGACCTGAGATACGCCGGGCGTGTTCCTGGCTTCGTCCTCGATGACCTGCTTATCAAGCTCGCTGGCCACGACGCCGCTCAGGTGGACCTGTCCCGCCATGTCCACCGTCAACTGGAGATTCCCCTTGATCGGTGCCTGCTCACGAGGCAGCGTCGGTTGCTGGACAGCTCCAGGCGCCCCCTGGTACCCGGCTGCTCCCGGCCCCGGCGCACCGGGCACGGTACCCTGAGCCATACCCGCTTGTCGGACTCTGGGGTCCGGGTTGCCGGACGTCGCCCAGGGGGGAAAGCTGACCAGCGGGGGTTCGAAGCCCAAGAAGGGATCGTCGACGCGACCGAAGAGTGGCGGAGGATAGACGAAATACGGGGCCGATCCTACCAGCGAGCCAGCAGCCGGCGATGACCACGGCCCGCCTGCAGCCTGTGCAAGGGCTACCCGGTGTGCCTCGGCCGTGTCGATCACCAAGTCATCGCGCAGGGGGTAACCGAGATCGATGACGGTGCGGACCGCCATGTCGTGGATCACGCTCGTGCCGACTCGTCCCGACAGTATCACCTCTCCGTTGCGCCAGGATGCGTTGATCGCATAGGGGGCGGTCAGAGGGTTGGCCCGGATCGCGCTCAGGACGATCGCGTCAGGCTGATCCGAACGCTGTGCCGACGGCATCAGGGAGCCAGGTGGATACCCTTGTTGACCTCGTGCAGCGGGGACCTGGACCAGAGCTTGGGCGACGACGACCAGGCACATGAAGCCCACACGGGAATGCCGATCCATGATGGGACGTCCTTCGCGGCAAGAAACGGCAACGAACGGACTTATAGCCTTCGCTGAAGTTTACGGCCGCGAAGGCTCAACGACAAGCGGAATCGCTTGAACAGTGGTCAGTGGCCAGAAATGGAGACCACCACTGACCACTGGCTGCTGAATATTGACTACTGGCCATTGACTACTGGCCACTGACCACTGGCCACTTCCTACCGCAGCTCGATCGGGTCGATCTCCAGCTTGCCTTGAATGCGGGCAATGGGCAGGAACGCCTCGAACGGGGCGACGCCCTCGAGGCTCGTGTCGGCGAGCTTGATGTGGGTCGCATCAACGCTGGACTGGTCCCAGGAAGAGTCGAGCGCCACCCATCGCTGGTTGACGTAGACCTCGTGCCAGACGTGGTAGCCGAAGCCCTTGAGCTTCTGCTTGGTGTTGTCCACGTAGAGCAACCCGACCGCAACCCGCGAGGGGATGCCGACGGCGCGGGACATGGCAGCGGCCAGAACAGCATGCTCGGAGCAGTCCCCGCTGAGGTTGCGTGCGACCTCGTCGGCCGGCGCGAAGGCGATCGCGAAGTTCTTGTCCCGGATGTTCTCGAACACCCAGTGCTCGATCTGGACAGCTTTGTCCCAGGGGTTTTGCGTATTGCCGGCTACCCGTTTCGCCAGTGTTTTGACCCGGTCGTCCTCGCTGGTGATGATGCCGTTGGGCCGGAGATACGTCGCATCGACCTCAAGGGGACCGGCCGTACCGTCGCCAGGGCCGGCCGTGAACACGTTCATGACCAGCGAGTTCTTATCTGGCCCAGGCTGAATGGACTGACGTCCGTCGGATGGGAAGATCTGGGCAGGGTCTCCATCCTTGAGGGTGAGCCGGTACTGCACGTACCGCGTCCGGCGAGGATCGGGGATGATCTTGTTTATGCCGATCATTGTGCTGCGGATCTCGTCGAACTTCGCGTTGCCACGCGGCACCGGCGCGATGGCGCCCTCCTTGGTCGTACGGTACATCACAATGCCGCCCATCATGTCGCTCTCAAGCTTGAGCACTTGGCCGCCCGAATCGGCCCAGAGTGTCGCGTCGAGCACGGGCTGGGGCTTGCCATCGAGCGAAGCGGTCTGCACCACCTTTCGGAGGGGACGTCGGGAGCCGTCACCCAGAGCGACCTCGGAGATCGCCCCGGCCTTGAAGGTGAAGTCCACTACGCGGTTGAGGTCGGGGATATACATCTTGATCGCCCGGGTCTCGCCTTCCTCCATGGGCTTGCGCGCCATGCTTTGCTCGGCGGCATAGGGGCCGCGAACCTCCTTGCCCCAGGGAATGTTCACCTCCTGGCGCTGGCCTCCTTCCATGATCAGCTTCATCTGTCCCTTGATGGCGTCGCCGTAGACCCGGATCTCGTTTTCACTGGTCAGCGTCCGGGTGTCGAGCCGGAGCACCTCTCCCTCCGGCGTCTCGATCGTCCCGTACATCATCTTCATGGTGACCGTGTCGTCGAGGCGACGAAACGTGTACACCTGATCCAGACGAACCCGGTACAGCTCCCGGCCCTTCTCGCTAACCTTCTCGACAAAGGTGTGGACGTAACCGATCTTGTTCCCCTTGAGGAAGACCGCGTCCCAGGCCTCCTGCGCTCGGGCCGGCGGAGTCGCGAGGAGCAACAACCATGCGCAGTGGATGGCACAAGCCAGGACTGGTTTGCGAGCAGGACTGTGGAACATTCGATGGCCCTTTCCAGGTCCGTAGTCTGGGTCCAAGGAGAAGAGAGAACGCCGAGGGGTGGTTGCCCAGATAAGGATACCACCCACTATGCTCGAAAGACCGAGTCGCCTCAAGTTCAACCGGCCGGTCGCCGAGGTTTTGACAGTTGCCTGCGGTCCGACGTGGCCGTCCATCAATCCGTGCGCGGCAGGGCCAGCCAGATCAGCAGTTCCTCGAGCACGACGCGAGGGTCCAGCAGGGTTCCCCCCTTGAGATCCAGGTCAGCTTTCAGGAGCACGGCGGGAAGCCGGTCGACGCGGGACGGGCCAAGGTGAGCGTGCTGGCGCCGGGTCTTGTCGATGGCGAAGTCGCGGATGCCGGCGGTCCGGCAGGCCTCGTCGAGGTTCATCCGGAAGGCGCGCAGCCGGCCGGCGTGGTGGATTTTCAGCAGGGCAGTGGTCAAAGCGGCCAGCACCATGACGGGGAATTCGCCGGAGGCCAGCAACTGGTCCAGGTCGCCGATCGCCTCGGCAGCGTGGCCCGTCGTGGCGGCGTCGAGCACCTTCCACACGGTCTCGATCCTGCCCGCTTCGACCATCCGAGAAACGTCGGCGCGGCGGATCCGCCGCGCCTCACCCACGTACACGGCCAGCTTCTCGACCTCGGCGGTCAGCAGCCCGGCCTCGGCCCCGACCAATTCCACCAGCAGCCGTGCCGCGTCGGTGTCGAGCACCGCGTCCTGCTTCGTGGCATGATGAATGAGCCAGGGAACCAGCTCCCTCTCCGGAGGGCTGTTGCAGTCCAGAGGCAAACCCGTCGTCGCGACCTGCCGCGCCAGGTTGGTAGTCGCGGGCCAGGACTTGACCATCAGCACCAGCACGCCTGCCCCGCTCGGCGCATCCACGTAGCTCTCGAGCTCCTTGCGATTCTTGGTGACGAAAGGATCGGCATCGGTGACGATGACAATGCGTCGCCGGGAGAAGAAAGGCAGCGTCCGCAGCTCATCCATCACGTCGGCCAGACTCGCAACATTGCCCTCGAAACGACTGACCGCCAGCTCGTCGGCATCCGCGCCGAGGACGGACCGGGCAATGCTTGCACTGACCTCATGCCTCAGGTAAACGTCGTCCCCGTAGACCACGTAAACCGGTTTTTGAGGTTGGCCGGAAGGGTCACGCAGCCATTCCAATGCACGCATGAATGAAACCCGAGCCTCGCTGCATTTCGATACATTTTCAGTCTAGCCATTCCCAAACCCCGGGTCACCAGCCATGCCTCGGTTCCTCGCCGATTGAAAGAGTGCCGCCAAGCGAGCCATCAAGAAAATTTGCGATTTGCTACCACCCGCCCTTGACGTCTACCGCGCGTTCCATACACTTGATTGAAACAGTTGTTTGAAACGGTTGTTTGCCTAGATTGCAAGGTGACATGGTGGCACAAGATCCGACAAAATCTCGATTGCTTGAGGGCGCTGGTGAGGAGTTTGCCGAGAAGGGTTTCGAGCTGGCGCGAGTGCGGGCAATCTGCGACCGGGCCGGGGCGAACCTGGCAGCGATCAACTACCACTTCGGGGACAAGGAGCACCTCTACGTCGAGGTACTTCGCGCGGCCCACCGCTGCGGTCTGGATCCGCGGGAAGAGCGATTCGATCCCGGGCTGGCTCCGGCAGAGCGATTGCGCGCGTTCATCCGCCATTTCCTGGGGCGAGTGCTGGCCATGAATCAACCGGAAGATTGGCAGCACCGCCTGATGATGCGGGAGATGCTCTCTCCCACCCCGTTCTCGGAGGTGCTGGTCCGTGAAATGATCCGGCCCAGGTTCGAGCTCATGAGGGGCTTGATGCGGGAGATCTGTCCCGAGGCCGACGACCGCCGCTTGAATGCCCTGGTGTTCAGTGTGATCGGCCAGTGCCTCCATTACAAGATGGCGCGCAGGGTGACGGAGCGGCTGATTGGCGAGGAGGGCTATCGCGCACTCGACCTGGATTATCTTACCGGCCACATCACCGCGTTCTGTCTTGCCGCCCTGGGGATGGGGCCTACACTCAATCAGGCGGGGGAACCTTCCGAGCAGGGACGAAACGTCAGCTCACGTTCGTGAGGTATCGCCATGTACTGGATCGCCTTGAAGATGCTGGTCGGCGACAGAGCCAAGTTCCTGGGCATCGTCCTGGGCTTGACGTTCGCCGCCGCGCTGATCATGCAGCAAGGGTCGATCTTTTGCGGCCTGATGCTGCGCACCTGTGCCCAGATCTCGGACATCACCGGCGCCGATTTGTGGGTGATGGACCCCAGCGTCCGGTTCGTGGATGACATCAAGCCGATGCTCGAGAGCAACCTCCAGCGCGTTCGGGGCGTCTCGGGAGTGAAGTGGGCCGTTCCGTTGTACAAGGGCAATGCTCGGGCCAAGCTCACATTCACGCCGGCCGAACTGAAAGAGAAGACCTATCTGCCCCAGGACCTGGAACGCGAGCGGCAGGCCATGGCAGGGCCGGTCTCGAACCCATTCACCAAAGTGCTTGATATGCTGAAACCCGGTATTGATTACCCGGTAGCTCCGCCTGCCCGCTGGTATGATTCGCGGATCCAGAATGTGATTGAGCAGGTCATCCTGATCGGCGTTGATGATACCTCGATGGTCGGGGCACCGCCGCGTGGGTCCCTGGTAGGACTGGCTCCTCATGGGCGGATGCTGGTCGGCGATCCCGACGATCTGCGCAGGCCCGATTCGATCATCGTCGATCGCGTGGGACTGGCCAAGCTGTTCCCCGACTGCCACCTGGATGAGCCGTTCGCGAAGCAGGAGTCGGACCAGGAGTACATCGAGCGTCTTCGGAAGTTTGTCAGTGCCGCTCCGGAGATCGAGATGAACGATCACCGGGCGATCATCGTCGGGGTCTGCGAGGCAACGCGCACGTTTCAATCCAACCCCGTCGTCTACACCCTCTACAGCCGGGCCAAGCAGTTCATTCCGATGGAGCGAAAGATGCTCTCGTTCATCCTTGCCCGGACTGGCGAAGAGGAAGACGGCCAGAAGATCCCGGCGGAGGTCGTGGCCCAGCGGATCCAGGAGCAGACCGGCCTGGGCGCGCGGACCAGCGAGAAATTCATGTACAGGACCATTAAATATTATTTGATCTACACGGGAATTCCGATCAACTTCGGCATCACGGTCTTCCTCGGCTTTCTGGTGGGCACGGCGATCGCCGGGCAAACCTTCTACAACTTCACGATCGAGAACCTGAAGCAGTTCGGCGCGCTCAAGGCCATGGGTGCGTCGAACCTGCGAATTGTGGCGATGATCTTGCTCCAGGCGGCCGTGGCCGGGGTTCTCGGTTACGGGATCGGGGTGGGCCTGTCGACCCTGTTCGGCTGGAAGGCGGCCACGGGCTGGCAGGGGCAGCCGACCGAGCTGGCGTTCTTCACCCCCTGGCAACTGTTGCCGACCGCGGCCGTGGCCATCATCTTGATCTGCGTGCTGGCCAGCTTGCTCTCGGTTCAGCGCGTCATCCGGCTCGAGCCGGCCATCGTCTTCCGGAGCTGATTTCCTTCTCTCCGATCCGATTGTGGTGTCACGTTCACCCGAAACTGGACAAGGCGGCCAGAGAAATGTCCCAGTCCCATCCCGCGGTGCTCACCCGGACCGAGTCAGATCCCGGTGGCGTCGCTGTCCGGATCCGCAAGCTGACCAAACATTTCGGGGCTGGCGATCAGCGCGTGCAGGCGCTGGCGGGGATCAATCTGGACATTTACGCCGGCCAGATGTCGCTGATCGTCGGACCCTCCGGGTGCGGCAAGACCACGCTGCTCTCGGTGATCGCCGGCATCCTCGACGCCGATGAAGGCGAGGTTTCCATTTTCGGCAGCGCCATCACCCGGATGAGCGATCGGATGAAGACCAGGTTCCGGGCCAAGAACATCGGTTTCGTGTTCCAGCAGTACAACCTCCTGCCGGCTTTGACGGCGGCCGAGAATGCCGCGATTCCCCTGGTCATCGCCGGCTGGAGCAAGGTTCCGGCGGTGCGCCGCGCCAGCGAGGTTCTCACCTCCATCGGCATGGGTAAGAAGGTGAAGAGCCTCCCCTCGCAACTCTCGGGCGGGCAGATGCAACGGGTTGCGATCGCTCGGGCCCTGACCCATGACCCCAAGCTCCTGGTTTGCGACGAACCAACCGCGGCTCTCGATCACGAAACGGGGCTTACCGTGATGGAGCTGCTCCGCGAGTCCGCCGTCAAGCCCGACCGCGCCGTGGTCATTGTGACTCACGACAACCGGGTCTTTCAGTTCGGCGATCGAATCGCCCACATGGACGACGGAGTGTGCGTGCAAGTCGAGGACCAAAATGCCGGGGCCGCGGCATGAACCGTCTCTCGGGATGGCTCGGTAGCGATGGAATCCCCGGACGACTGGCTCTTTTATCATAGGATTCCTGTATGTTCACAAAAATCGTATTGCCACTGGTTGCCTTGCTGGGAATCGTCGTTGGGGTTGGCGCCGTCTACTCGACCGCGAAGAAGGAGAAGGAGTCTCCTGTTTCCGTGCCGCTTTTGGACCCCCCGCAGAAGCCTGCAAGGATCGTGCAGGCGATCTACGGCCTGGGACTGGTCGAGGCTCAGCGCGAGAATATACCGATCGGCACGGCGGTCCCGGGGGTGGTCCTGGAAGTCTTCGTTGACGGCAGGCCGGGCTACGATCCGCCCCACAAGAAGGTGGGCGATCGCGTGCGGAAGGGTGAGCCGATGTTCCGGATCGACGACCGGGATCTGAAGGCCGAGCTCAAGATCCGTGAATCCTCGCTCCGCGCCGCGGTGGCGCAGCTTCACCGTCTGGAGCAGATGCCCCGGGCCGAGGACCTTCCCCCGGCGAGCGCGGCCGTGGACGAGGCTCGCGCCCGGCTCTACGACTCCGAGGCGGCCTACCATCGCGACCTGAACCTGTTCCAGAAGAAAATGCTGGCTGCGTCCGACTTCGACAAGGATCGCTACACCATGCAGGCTGCCAAGGCATCGCTCGCCAAGGCCGAGGCCGACCTGGCCAAGCTCAAGGCCGGGGCCTGGAAAGAGGACATCGAGGTGCAGCGGGCAGCCGTCGAGCAGGCGCAGAGCCAGATCGACAGCATCAAGATCATGCTCGAGCGGCTGATCGTGCGGGCGCCCGTGGATGGC
>Ga0074044_10002270_pt1 | contig 16866 bp, 17 predicted proteins | sample BogForMeECP23OM1_FD_94443 | JGI IMG/M metagenome (GOLD analysis project Ga0074044, IMG submission 94443) | Bog forest soil microbial communities from Calvert Island, British Columbia, Canada - Bog Forest MetaG ECP23OM1 | ecosystem: Environmental > Terrestrial > Soil > Wetlands ...
CGACAGGCATCTTTACGTGGACGAAGCGGAGGAGGAGGAAGAGGAAGAGGCCGACGATCTGACTGAGTTTGCCGACAGTAACGATGCCCCACTGAAGCGAGCGGGCAACGCAAAAATTAGCTTCGAGACGTTCCTTAGTCGCATAGTAGTAAGTGCTAGCTTTCGGTGAACTGGTTCTAGCTAATACCGGCGATGGTCGTATTGACTATCATCTACAAAATCTAAGAATGATTAAAGCTGCCCAGACTTATGGGTTTCTTATGTATCTACGAGTCTCAGGAGTAGACGTCAGGCAATTCAAAGCCATTCTGACGCTCACTGAAGGTTTTATACTGCGTCGACATATTTGCAAGGAACGCGCGAACGAAACTGAAACTCTATTCGCAAAACTATGCGCGACCGATCCCAAGAACGCCATCACAGAAACGAAAAAGGGCTACCGAGCCGCCTGTCCAACCGACGACAGATTTAAAGACGATTTTTTGAACACGGATTTCGCTAACAACATCGATCGTGCGCGCTACTGCCTTGAAAAGATCGAGCTTCGGCGTCACGGGAATCACTATGAACTTCGCGTCGTTGGGCCGGAGGCTGTTCACGTCGAGCACATCATCCCGCAAAAAATCAAAACTAAGAAAGCGAAGGAAGAATTCGGTGATTGGGTAACCTATCTCGGCGACAATGCTGAGGAGGCGCATTTAAAATTCGTCTCCAAGATAGGCAATTTGACACTTTTTGCTGGAACTTTGAACATCGTCGCATCGAATAACCCGTTCGCTAGCAAGAAGGCTGAATATGGGAAATCTGGGATAGAAATTACAAAAGAGCTTGCAATTATGCCTGCTTTCAAAATTAAGCAGGTGGTTGCTCGCTCCAAGACTCTGGCCGAAATTGCTGTTGAACTCTGGCCAAGACCTTGATTAGCTTCAGCCCCTCCCGCCCGTCGGCGCTGGCGCGTTTCCCTTTCGCCGAGTCCGCTTCCCGCCCAATCCTGCCGTCCGCGCCGCCTCAAGGTGACAGGGTGGATGTCGCGGAGCGACAAGGGGTCGGTTCGTTGACGCGGGGCGTCGATTCGGAAGTCGATTGCGGTTATGTTGGCAGCGCAACTCTGCGGAGGGGTCCCGAGCAGTCGCAATGTTCTCTGAGAAACCCCTGTTTCGAAAGCTCGACAACCATGTGCTCCGCGTCGCCGATCTTGACGCAGCAATCTCTTTTTATCGGGATAAGCTTGGTCATCGCTTGCTATGGCGAAGCGAGGAAGCAGCAGGTTTTGCTCTTCCCGAAACGGACGCGGAGCTTGTAGTTCACCTCCATATCGGACCCGAGACGGACATTGTGGTTGAGGACGTCGAGGCGGCTTTCGCGACCTTCTTGAGTGCGGGCGGCGAGGCGATCCAGCACCCGTTCGACATTGCCATCGGCCGGTGTGCGCGACTGCGCGACCCCTTCGGCAACCCGCTGGTCATGTTGGATCGGTCCAAAGGCAAGTTGACGACCGACGCCGAAGGCAGAGTCACAGGCATCGAGCCTCTGCCATCGTCCGGAGCGGCAAGCTGAGCCTTCGCGCGGTATCGGCGGACACCGAGCCTTCCCCAGCGACTCCTGTAGGCCCGCTTCCCGCCCTTTTCGACATTCCGGCTCGGGCGCCAAGCGTTGGCAGGCGCCGCCCGGCGAGCGTATCGACCGGAGAAGCCGCGCGCCCGGGCGCGAAGGTCTTGCCGACCGTTCAGGAGGCGCCGCCCGTCCGCAGACCTGGCTCGGCTTTGCGCTTGAACGTCGACTCGCGCACGACCTTGCAGACCTGAAGACGATAGTCCTCGTAGAATTTCTCTCGTCGAAACTCCTTGACAAGGACGTGCTCGGGATAGGTCGCCCAGGCGCGCAGGGTCTCCAGCGACTCCCGCTCGAACAGGGTCAGGCGCTCGCCGCCCTCGGCGACGAACGCGCTTGTGCGAGACGGAGCCGGGCGTTTTCACCGCCAGATCGGCATCCGCTTCAACTGCTCGGCCTACTCCCCGCCGAGCCCCGCAGCCGCCCGCGATAAAGACTAATACTATCAAGGCTATCCACCGTTTTCTTGATCTTCCGCGAGAGATGGACGCGCGCTCCTCGGTTCAAGCGTCATTGGAGGCGAACCGTCAGATCGGCCATCAACCGCCCGGCGTATTCCTCGCCGACGCCCGCAGCCGTCCGGTGTGCGAGAAAGACCACTGCTATCAAGGCCTTGCTCCGTTTTCTTGATCTTCCGCGAGAGATGGATGCGTGCTCGCCTACCCGGTTTGATCTCCCTGTTACCCGCCGAAACAGGGGCATTTTCTTTCCTGTTATTTACACGTTCAAAATCAGGTCAATCGTAGGCCAAGTCATTGAAGCAAAACAGATTCTCGCGAATTCCGATCCCGCGGAACCGCCCGCCCTCCCTGTTTTCTCCCTGATAGCAGGGAGTAACAGGGAGAATTGTGCGAGCGAGTGACGGATGGAATCGGACTTGCCTTGATGCAGCGGGCTACGCGCCAGCAGCAGCGCTCAGCCGCCGAACACGTCGTTCGTCTGCGCCGACACGCGTACGAACGTCGTGCGCTTCGACACCTCCTTGAGGTGGGCCGCGCCGATATAAGTCATCATCGACCGCACGCCGCCCATGATATCCCCCATCGTTCCATCGACCGGGCCGCGGTACGGGGTTTCGACCGACTTGCCTTCGGCTGCCCGGTAATGGGCGACGCCGCCGGAATGCTTCTTCATCGCGGTCTCCGACGACATGCCGTAGAACGTCATGCCGACCGCCACCTTCTCGCCGTTTCGCTCCTCGTACCGGATGTCCCCGTCGCATTCGTCGTGGCCAGCGAGCATCCCTCCGAGCATGACAAAGTCCGCCCCGGCGCCAAAAGCTTTGGCGACGTCTCCGGGCGCGGTGCAGCCGCCGTCGGCGCAGACCTGGCCCTTGAGGCCGTGCGCTGCGTCGGCGCATTCGATGATCGCGGAGAGCTGTGGATAGCCCACTCCCGTGACGCGCCGGGTCGTGCAGACGGAGCCGGGGCCAATGCCGATCTTCACGATGTCGGCGCCGGCCAGGATCAGGGCCTCCGTCATGTCTCCAGTGACGACGTTGCCGGCCATGATTACGGCCTCAGGATGGTCGTCCCGCACGCGTTTGACGATTTCCAGAAACCTCTCGGCGTAACCGTTGGCGACGTCGAGGCAAATGAGCCGGATCGGGGCGGCTTTGGCGACGGCCGCCAGTTTCTTGATGTCGGCCGCGGTGGTGCCGAGCGAATAGAAGGCGTGGGCGCCGTCCGGTCCGGCGAAGAATTTCGCGAGCTCGGCCTCCGGGTAATGTTTGTGCAAGGCGGTCAGCGCGCCGTGCTTACCGAGCGCGCGCGCCATGGCCAGCGTGCCGGTCACGTCCATGTTGGCGGCGATGAGCGGAAAGCCTTTCCACTCCGAGCCTGTGTGCAGAAAGCGGAACGCCCGGTTGACGTCTACGGCGCTGCGGGTATTGAGCGTAGAGCGCTTCGGCCGAATGAGAACGTCCTTGAAATCGAGCTTGACGTCGGTTTCGATGCGCATCGCAGTTCCAGCGAGGGCGGAGGCGCCCAGTCGTTGACGGATTTATCACACCCGGCGGACGAAGCGAATCGGGCAGGAAATGGAGAGCGGGCATGAGCGACGAACTTGTTTTCTACACCCACCCGATGTCGCGCGCGCGGATCGTGCGCTGGATGCTGGAGGAGGTCGGCGCGCCGTACGAAGCAAAGATCCTCGAGTTCGGCCATTCGATGAAGGGGCCGGAGTATCTTGCGATCAATCCGATGGGCAAGGTCCCCGCGATCCGGCACGGCGAGACGGTCGTCACGGAGGCGGCGGCGATCTGAGCTTATCTCGCGGACGCTTTTCCTGCCGCAGGCCTCGCGCCCCCGCCGGGATCGCGCGAGCGCGGACCTTACTACCGCTGGCTGTTTTTCGCTGCCGGCCCTGTCGACGCGGCGGTCACCGACAAGGCGCTGGGGTTCGTCATTCCGACCGAGCGCGAGGGGATGGTCGGCTACGGTAATCTCGAGCGCACGCTGGCCGCGCTCGAAGGCGCGCTTTACCGGACGGAATACATCGCCGGCGATCGCTTCACCGCGGCGGACGTCTACGTCGGCTCGATGATCGGTTGGGGCATGGCGTTCCGCGGAATCGACAAGCGCCCCGCTTTCGAACGCTACTGGGGGCTGCTCAGCGCGCGCCCCGCAGCCATCCGCGCCAAGGAGATCGACGACAAGCTGGTCGAGCAGCGGCGGAAGGCGGGCTAGTGGATCGTGTCGGTCGAGTTGGCGGAGGCGGCGCGGCTCTTGGAGGTGGGGTGAGGCGCGCGAGCAGGGAAAATTCCCTGCGGAGCAGGGAGTCAGCAGGGAATTCGGCCTCTTTCGGCCGAAATGAGCATCGAAAAGGCCTTGGATTCGAGGGTCTTGCGGCAAAATTCCCTGCGCCGGCGAGCAGGGAATTTTTTGCGCCCGAGCAGGGAATATGCAGGGAATTTTTCGCGCGAGCAGGAAATTGCCGCGCCGAGGTCGAAAATCGCGGACGAGTGGCTCATTTCATCCCTGTTTGAAAGCTCTTTGTCAGACTCGCGAAAGCGGGTATCCAGACTTGCCGCCGGAAGCGCGGTTGCCCTGGCCGCATTCGCGTAAATGACATGTTGTTTTTGAAGATGGCCGGGGACTCATTCACTTTGATCGGGACAGACCACTAGGGTTTTCAGATCGAAAGGATCTGGCGATGCGCTTGAAAGGCAAGACCGCGCTGGTCACGGGCGCGGGGCAGGGGTTCGGCTACGGCATTGCCGAGACTTTCGCTCGGGAGGGCGCGCGCGTCGCCTGCCTCGACCTGAAGTCGGACGTGGCCGAGGCGGCCGCCAAGCGATTCGGCGGCGGGGCGATCGCGCTTCATGGCGACGTGTCGAGCCGTGAAGACGTGGTTCGCGCGGCGAACGCTGCGATCGAGGCCTTCGGGCGGGTGGACATCCTCGTCAACAACGCCGGCACGACTCACCGCAACAAGCCTCTCATGGAGGTGGAGGAGGCGGAGTTCGACCGGGTCATGGCGGTCAACGTCAAGTCGATCTTCCTGACCGCGCAGGCTTTCGTGCCGCACATGCGCGAACACGGGGGCGGCGTCATCGTCAACGTCGGCTCGACGGCTGCTTTGCGCCCCCGCCCTGGGCTCACGGTCTACAACGCCTCGAAGGGCGCCGTGCATGTGATGACGAAATCGATGGCGGTCGAGCTCGCGCCGGACAAGATCCGCGTCTGCGCCATCGCGCCGGTCGCCGGAGAGACGCCGCTCTTGGCGATGTTCATGGGCGAGGACACGCCGGAAAAGCGCGCCGCCTTCCGCGCCACCGTGCCGCTCGGGCGCTTCTCGACGCCGCACGACATCGGCGCCGCCGTGCTCTATCTCGCCAGCGACGAGGCTTCGTTCCTGACTGGGGTAGTGCTGGAGGTGGACGGGGGACGCTGCATCTGAGCTTTGCCGTCATCCCTCCGGGAAGAAGCCCGCAACCTCCGCCTCGAAGCCGGGCGGATCGAGCCTCACCAGGCCGTCGCGCAGCACCCGAGTCTCGATGGCGCCGGCCTGGCCGCGCCTGTGGTGGATCATCACCCGGCGATCGGGGTCGAGAATCAGATAATGCTCGACGCTCGGCAGCGAGAAATAGCCGTCGAGCTTGACCCCGTGATCGTCCGCCGCGGTGCTCGGCGAAAGAACTTCCACCACGATGACCGGGGCGGGAATCTCGATCGCGTCCATGGGCGGCGCCGGGCAGACGACGAGGGCGTCCGGTTCGAAAGCGTTGCGCGCCGTGATCCTGACCGTCATGCCATCCGGGAACATGCGGCACGGGAGTCCGGCTCGCGCTATGCCCGCTTCCAGGGTCTTCTGGGCCGCATATTTCGTCAGCGCATGCCCCGCACGCTCCGGCGCCATCAGGACCGGCTGGCCATCGCGCAATTCCCAGCGACCTTCGCGTCCCTCGGCCCAGGCGAGAAACGCGTCGACATCCATTTCACTTTTGGCGACGTTCGGCATGCGGCCATCGTAGCACTTTGACCTGTGATGCGCAGCCGCACGACATCGGCGCCGCCGTGCTCTATCTCGCCAGCGACGAGGCTTCGTTCCTGACCGGGGTGGTGCTGGAGGTGGATGGGGGACGCTGCATCTGAAGGGGCCGGCGGTCGCGGGCCGCGCCATCCTCCAGGCGCAGTCTTCCTCTAGGGACGCCGCCGGGGGCGAGGAGAGGAGCCTGGAATGACGCAGCTTGCGCTTTACGTCCAACTCGAAGCCAAACCCGGCAAGGAGGAGGAGGTCGCTTCCTTCCTGTACTCCGCGCGGTCTCTGGTCGATGCGTAGCCCGAAACCACCGCCTGGTTCGCGATCCGCATGAGGCCGACGACCTTCGGCATCTTCGACGCCTTCGCCAACGAGCACGGCCGGGAGGCCCATCTCCAGGGCAGGGTCGCGTCTGAGCTGATGTCGAAGGCCTCGCAGCTCTTGGCCAAGACGCCGGAAATCCACAAGATCGACGTGATCGCCGACAAGCTGCCCCACTAGCGCGAGCCTCCGGCGGCGATTCTGAGCGCGGCTGATCCCTTCCGCCGCGCTTTCGCTTGAACGGGGCCGTCCGCGTTCTAGGAACTTCCTCCCCGTCATGTTAGGCAGCCGCGCCAGGCGGCGGCTTCGGCCGCGAGTCGGACGAAGGATGAACGATGGCGAACGTGGAGACCGAATTTCCCGAGGGGCTTGCGTTCGACGACGTGCTGTTGCGGCCGGGCCACAGCACGGTCATGCCGAGCGCCGTCAACATCGCCTCCCGCCTCACCCGCACCATCCGACTCAATCTTCCGATCGTCTCTTCGGCGATGGACACGGTCACCGAGGCGCGGCTCGCCATCGCCATGGCGCAGGCCGGCGGGATCGGCGTCATCCACCGCAATCTCGACCCGGCCGATCAGGCCGAGGAGGTGCGCAAGGTCAAGCGCTTCGAGAGCGGCATGGTGATCGACCCGATCACGATCTTCCCCGACGCGACGCTTGCGGACGCGCTCGCCGTCATGCGGCGGGCTTCGATCTCGGGCATCCCGGTGGTCGAGCGCGGCCCCGACGGGAAGGGGGCGAAGCTCGTCGGCATCCTCACCAATCGCGACGTGCGCTTCGCCGACGACCCGCGCCAATCGGTGACAGAACTGATGACCCGCAAGGTGGTGACGGTCGGCGAGGGGGTGACGCGTGACGAGGCGCGCCGCCTCCTGCACCAGCACCGGATCGAGAAGCTGGTGGTCGTCGACGACGCGGGGCGCTGCGTCGGCCTCATCACGGTCAAGGACATCGAGAAGGCGACCGCCCATCCGGACGCGGCCAAGGACGCGGACGGGCGGCTCCTCGTCGCCGCCGCGACCACCATCGGCGACAAGGGTTTTGAGCGCGCCGAACTCCTGATGGCCGCTGGCGTCGACTGCCTGGTCGTCGACACGGCGCACGGCCATTCGGAGCAGGTGCTGCAGCAGGTGAGGCGCATCCAGCGCGCCACCAACAAGGTCTCGGTCATCGCCGGCAACGTGGCGACGCGCGAGGGCGCGCAGGCGCTGATCGACGCGGGCGCCGACGCGATCAAGGTCGGCATCGGGCCGGGCTCGATCTGCACGACGCGGATCGTCGCCGGCGTCGGCGTGCCGCAGCTCAGCGCCATCCTGGAGGCGGCCGAAGCGGGGCGGGCCGCGGACGTGCCGGTCATCGCCGACGGCGGGATCAAATATTCGGGCGACCTCGCCAAGGCGATCGCCGGCGGGGCGGATTGCGCCATGATCGGCTCGCTGCTCGCCGGCACCGACGAGAGCCCCGGAGAAGTGTTCCTCTACCAGGGCCGCTCGTACAAGAGCTACCGCGGCATGGGCTCGCTCGCCGCGATGGCGCAGGGCTCGGCCGACCGCTATTTCCAGCAGGACGTCAGGGACCAGGTGAAGCTGGTGCCCGAGGGCGTCGAGGGGCAGGTGCCTTATCGCGGCCCGGTCGGGGCGATCGTGCACCAGCTCGCCGGGGGATTGCGCGCCGCCATGGGCTATGTCGGGGCCGAGACGATCCCAGAATTCCAGGCGAAGGCGCGCTTCATGCGCATCACCAACGCGGCTTTGCGCGAAAGCCACGTGCACGACGTGGCCATCACGCGGGAAAGCCCGAACTACCACCCGTCGGGGGTGTGAGCAGCGAACGCTTGTGGCGCCGAGGGCTGCCGGGGAGGGGCGCCGGCTATTGGGCCGACGCTGGCGTGGCCATGCCATTTCCGGGCGCGAATCCAATCTTTTCAAGCCTTTGCGGCAACATTTCCAGCCGACACGACTACACCTGATCCCAATCCTGGCGGCCTGCCGGGGAAGTCAGGCGCCTCTGCGACTCCCGAGAGGCGGCGGGTCGCGGGATCGGAGTTTCCTTTTCCTTCAAACACGCGTTCAAAGCGCGCCCGCAGCGCGTTTTTGGCCCGAAAAACGCCGAAAAAGTCCTCCCAAACCCTTCCATTTCTGGCGCCGAATCGGGACTTATCAACGGGTTACGGACGACAAAGCAGGAAAAATTATTTTTTGTCCCCTTCCGCCCCATGAACGGCGACCGCATCCTGGAATTCTGCGCGCCGGGCTCGCGGAGCGCCCCGACCGATGGGCCGCGAGCGGCGATCAGCGGGACGGGCGCTTCGACGGAAACGGACACTCGTGTCTCCCCCTCCAGGACGATGGGAACAAATGTGGAACAGTCTCGCGACTTTGTCAAGAGAATGTCGTGCATCTTGCGATTGTAGTAAATGAGCGATTAGCCCGGTTCTGCCGGCGGCCGATCTGTCCGATGTATCCGCGCAGGCGGCGCCTTCTTGGAAAGGCTACGCTGGAGGCGCCCGGCTCCTCACGCCACTTCCAATGTCGGGATGGCGTTGATCTTCTCTCCCAGCTCCTGCTCTATTCTCATGCCGCCGGAGGCCATCAAGGCCATGATGGAGCAGCTGGCGAAGAAGCGCGATCGCTGAAACGAGAGGGTCGAGTCAACGGCCACGGTCGAGGCGGAGAGCGGACGCTCTGGCGGCAAAAAGTCACAGTTTCCAGAACTGTCAAGACCGTCGTTCGGTCAGATGCCACATAGCGACCGCCGCGGGAAGCATCGCGTTGAGTAATTCGCGCCGCTCCGGCGTATTAGGAGAGGTGTAAACTGTCATCAAGCTGTCATAAAGTGAAACCGGATGAGGCTCACACTTCCTATTATCATCGCTGCGATAGCAACGGCGCGACAAAATGACGCGCGGGCGGGGGTATGCTCGGGATGCGCGTTTGGCCTATGCTTCCGACGGGTGAGGGGATGGCATGAAGTACCTGCTGGGCAGTGAGTAACGCGCATGGTGAGAAGCGCAGTTTACAGTTTCGCCGACGATTCGCACTTCGAGCATGTGGTTCGCGCGGGTGACTTGCGAACCTTTCCCACCGCGCGCGGCGATTTTCGCGCCGAGCTGATCCGGATCGACCTCGACAAGCTTTGGCTGCAGTCGGCGATCGAGAGCCTGCCGCGCACCGCGCACTTCGCGATTCATCCGGGCCGCGCGCCGATCTTCTTCCTGGCGGGCGCCGGCGACGCGGCGATCCAACAGAGCGGGACTGACTTCCGGCCGGAATCGATCCTCTTTTTCGGCCGGGACTCGTCCCACTACCAGCGGGCTCCGGCGAACTCCCGTTGGGCGTCGATATCGTTGACCCCCGACGAACTCGCTTCCGCCGGCTCGGCGCTCGCCGGCCGCGCCCTGGCGCGTTCCGATCTGAACACGATCGTCAAGCCGAGCGCGGCCGCGCTCGCGTGCTTGCGAGATCTTCACGGGGAGGCCCGGCGCCTCGCGCGCCAGTCCCCCGAGACCCTTGCCCGCCCCGAGGTCGCGCGCGCGCTGGAGGCGGCTTCGGTCCGGACCATGGTTTCCTGCCTTGGGGAGGGAAAGGTCGAGGCGCTCGACGCCGGCGCGCGGCTGCGTCTGCGCATCATGGCGCGGCTTGAGGAGCTTCTGGCCGCCAACCCGGCGCGGCCGCTCTATCTGATAGACATCTGCCGGTCGACCGGCGCGTCCGAGCGCACGCTGCGCCGCTGCTGTCACGAACAGCTCGGCATGGGCCCCAATCGATTTCTCCTGCTGCGTCGCCTGCACCTGGCGCATCGTGAGTTGCTGAGAGGCGATTGTCGCGCGAAGACGGTCACCGAGGTCGCGACCGGCCCGGGTTTTTGGGAGCTGGGACGCTTCGCCGCAGCCTATCGCGCTCAGTTCGGGGAAACGCCGGTCGCGACGCTGAGGCGGCCCCCCGACGAACCGAAAGCGCGGCAAGGCGCCTCTTTTTTCAGTTTGACCGAATCTGCATAGACGACAGTCGGCGTCGCAGGTTTCCTTCGAAGACGGCAACCGAAAAGAGGCCGCGTCGCGGAAGAGGCGCCCGCATGTCCGGCGGTGAGATCGGAATTTATACGGCGTCAGCCGATCTTCAGGCGGCGATCGTCGAAGCCCAACTTGAATTCATCACGTCCGGCGCCGGGGCGCGGCTCGTGCGTCTCGCGCTGGGCGGTTTCTGTCTCCTGCGGGTCGAAGAGGACGCGCCGAGGCATGCCCTCGTCACCCTGCCGCCGGACCGCGCCATGATCGCCTTTCCGACCCGATCGGCGGCATTTCAGGTTTGGCAGGACGCCGTAATGAGTTCCGGCGAGATGATGCTCTTTGGCCCGGGGGCGAGCTTTCGCCATGCGATGTCGCGCGCCGGAGCCTGGGCCTGGATCGTCTTCGGCCGGCAGGACGTCAAGGAATGGCATCGCGTCCTCTCCGGGCGGGAGCTGGAGCTTCCGCGTTCCGGCGTCGTCTTTCGCCAGCGCCGGAAGGCGTTTGCCCGACTCGTTCGCATCCACGAAGAGGTCGCGCGTCTGGTCGAAAAACGCCCGGCGATTTTCGCGCGGCCCGAAGTCGCCCGCGCCCTCGAGCGGGAACTGATTCGCGCTGTCGTCAACGCTCTTGAGCCCCAGAATGGATGACGTCAGCAGCGGCAAATTGGCCGAAAATGCATAGACGCCCGTCGTCGCCTGCCCAAGAGTTGGCGCTCCGTAATGAGGAGGAATCCCGTGACGACGAATGCTCTATGGAAACTCGGCGCGATTGCGCTCGGCGCGATCGCCTCTCTAAGCGCGCCCGCGCTGGCGCAGGAAAAGCGGCCCAACATCGTCATGCTGATGACGGACGACACCGGCTGGAACGATTTCGGCGCTTATACGGGCGGAGGCCAAGCGCTCGGCCATCCGACGCCGAACATCGACAAGGTCGCCGACGAAGGCGCCTTGTTCACCAACTGGTACGGTCAGGCGAGTTGCACCGCGGGCCGCGCTTCGTTCATGACCGGGCGCATCCCCATCCGCTCGGCGCTCTCGGTCGTCGTCGCTCCGGGCGACGAGAATTACCTCCGCAAGGAGACGCCGACCATCGCCGAATTCTTCCAGAAGAACGGCTATGAGACTTTCTTTTCCGGCAAGTGGCATATGGGCGACAAGCCGGTGGCCTATCCGATCGAGCACGGCTTCGACGAGATGAGGCACTTTGCCGCATATTATCCGGGCGTCTATACTTACTCCGACACCTCCACTTGGTTCCATCCCTGGTTTCCATCGTATAACGAGCAGTACAAGAAAGAGTACTTCGATATCGTCAACATGTACGAGTGGGATGGCGTTGCAGGGCAGCCGGCGAAGAAAGGCCTTTATATCGACTGGGACGTCTTGAGCAACTTCGATATAATTCAGACCGACGCCGACCTCGACTACATCAAGACTCACGCCAAGGACGCGAAGCCCTTCTTCATGGATATCAATTTCATGAAGATGCACAACCCGAACAATCCGGCGCCGCAGTTTGCCGGCAAGAGCCACCTGGGGCGCTACTCCGACTCCATGCTGGAGCTCGATTACAACATCGGGCGCATCATGGACGAGATTCGCGCCGAGGCTCCGAACACCATCGTGATCCTGACGGCCGACAACGGCGCCTGGCAGGATGCGTGGCCGGACGCCGGCACCGTGCCGTTCCGCGGCGAGAAGGGTTCACCGTTCGAGGGCGGCTGGCGCGTCCCGGGCATCATGTGGTGGCCCGGACACATCCCTGCGCGCGTGCACTACGACGAGATGATGACGCACATCGACGCCTGGGCGACGCTCGCCACGCTGGTCGGCCTGACCCCGCCGCCGCATGACTGGGTCGGAAACGATGGCAAGGGGATCTACTTCGACAGCATCGACAACAGCGCCTACATCCTTGGCAAAGCGAAGCACTCCGCGCGGACTTCGTGGGTCTACATCGCTGGAGAGGCTTTTGACGGGGCGCGAACCGATGTCAGCGGCGACACTCCCGACACCGAATATCTCCATATCGCCTGGAAATATCTCTGGACCTCGAAAGACACCTGGCTTGGCCCGACGGAGACCGCCGGCGGCATCGGGTCGCTCTATAATCTGACCATGGACCCGTTCGAGAAATACGACGTGTTCTTCAACGGCGCGATGTCGTCGCGCTTTCCGAAGGCCTCGCCCGGTCAGTATGCGGGAATGGACAATAGCTGGGCGTTGTCTCTGATCTTCCCGACAATCACCGATTTCGACGCGTCAATCGTGAAGTATCCGAGCATCAAGCGAATTGCCGGCGGCGCTTCGAACGACATTGTGCCGGATCTTCAGCATCCTGGTGACCCGGTGCCGCTGATGGACCTGAACCATTTGGGCCAACCGCGGAAAATGATACCCACTGCCGACTGAACGGGATGAACTGGCTCACACGAAAACCTGAGGAGGGGCGTTGGCCGCCCCTCCGTTCAGCGTGGTGGGAGGACGGCGGAGCCAACCACGGGAGCCCCGGATGATGCGAAAAACCGGCTTCAAGGAGATCATGCTGACTGCCGTGCTCCTGTTTGGCGGCGTTTCGGCCCCGCTCTCCGACCCGCTGCGGCCGGCGGCGAGCGCGCCGGTGGACGGGGACGTGACGGCTTTTGCGCTGCATGTGTTCGCGCAATTGCAAGCGGGCCAGATCGACCGATCGCAATTGACCAAGGAATACAGCGCGCACCTAGCGGACGCCGAAGTGCGGGAGCTGGCCCACAAACTCAACGAATATGGCGCATCGCCGATAGGCGCGGAAGTTATGCGCCGCCATGCGACCGACGACCAGACTCTATACTTGGTGAAGTTGTTGTTCCCCGCGGCGACGCCGCTGCGATGCTTTTAGGCCTGAATGCGGACGGCAAGATCACCGGCGTCAGCATGCTGAGCATGGCGGGTGATTGAGGGGCGATGGCGAAGAAAAGAACGAGCTCTGAGATTCTCACGCCGCGCGCTGAAGGGTCGGCATGCGTCAGAACGTCGCAATGACCCGTCGCGACAGTGTGACGAGATGGGTCGATCTCTTCGGGGCGGCCGAGGTGAACATGCGCCGCAAGGCCATCGAGGAGAGGAGAGTCCTATGAACCGACGACAATTATTCCTGTCATCGGCCAAGGCGGCGCTATTGACCGCTCTCGGCGGATTGGGGCTATCGGGCGGGGCCGGGGCGAAGACGGCTGCGCCGGAGGCAGCCGCGAAGGCCGGCTGGGCGCGACGCTAGATCAACGCCTTCAGGGGCAAGGTCTACGGCACGCTCGGTTCGCCCGACGCGTCGATGACAATTCCGGGCAATCAGCTGCCGCCGCCCGATCTGAAATTCGGCGGCGTCATCAAGCAGGTCTACACCCAGTCGAAGCCGTGGTGGCCCCCCAAGGTGGTTCCGCCCAAGGGCGCGCCGAACGTGCTCTTGATCATGACCGACGACCAAGGTTTCGCTGTGCCCAGCACCTTCGGCGGCGTGATCCCGACGCCGACTTTGGACCGGGTCGCCGAGAACGGCCTGCGCTACACGAACATGAACTCCACCGCGCTGTGCTCGCCCACGCGCGCCGCGCTGATCACCGGCCGCAACCATCACTCCGTGGGTTTCGGCATGATCTCGGAACTTTCCACCGGCTACCCCGGCTATGACTCGATCATCACCAAGGACAAGGCGACGGTCGGCACGATCCTGAGCGAAAACGGCTACGCCACGTCGTGGTTCGGCAAGGACCACAACACGCCGGCCTTCCAGGTCAGCGCCGCGGGCCCGTTCGATCAGTGGCCTTCGGGTATGGGGTTCCAATATTTTTACGGTTTTCCCGCGGGCGAAACCGACCAGTGGACCCCATTCCTGTTCCGCAATCACACGCAGATTTTCCCGTGGGTCGATCATCCCGGCTGGAACCTCATCACCGGGATGGCCGATGATGCGATCCAGTACCTGCGACAGGTCAATGCGGAGGCGCCCGACCAGCCATTCCTTCTCTATTACGTGCCCGGCGGCGCCCATGCGCCGCATAATTCGACCATGGAGTGGATCGAAAAGATCGGCGCCATGCACCTGTTCGACAAGGGCTGGAACGATCTGCGCGACACCATCTTCGCCAATCAGAAGCGGCTTGGCGTCATTCCGGCGAATGCGCAGTTGACGCCGTGGCCTGACAGCGGGGCCGGCGAGCTGCCGAGGTGGGACACGCTGAGCGATGCGGAGAAAAAACTCTACATCAAACAGGCAGACGTCTTCGCCGCCTATGTGGCTTACACCGACCACGAGATCGGGCGGGTGATCCAAGAAGTCGAGGACCAGGGCAAGCTCGACAACACCTTGATTATCTTCCTCTCGGGCGACAACGGCACCAGCGCCGAGGGCACCCACACCGGCGATTTCAACGTTTTTATCGGATACAACGGAATAACCGAAACTCCGCTCGCGGCTAACATGGCCCACTACGAAGATTGGGGCCTTCCGGGGACCAACCCGCATATGTCGATAGGATGGGCCTGGGCATTCGATACGCCGTTCAAATGGGTCAAGCAGGTCGCCTCGCACTTCTGCGGCACGCGGCAGGGCATGGCGGTCTCATGGCCTGCGGTCATCAAGGACAAGGGCGGCATCCGCAACCAGTTCATGCATGTGATCGACATCGTGCCGACGATTCTGGAAGCCACCGGGATCAAGGCCCCGGAGATTGTCAACGGCATCCCGCAGGGGCCGATCGAGGGCGTGAGCCTCATGTACACCTTCGACAAGGTGAACGCGAGCGCGCCGACGAGGCACCTTACGCAATATTTCGAGATGGGCGCCTGGCGCGGCATCTTCCATGACGGCTGGTATGCCAACACCATTCCGCCGATTGCGCCGTGGACGCCGGTCCTCGGCGTCAAGCTGCCCGACCCGCTCGACTACAAGTGGGAGCTTTACAACCTGAACGAAGACTTCACCCAATACAATGATCTTGCAGCGAAGTACCCGGACAAACTCAAGGAGATGCAGAACCTCTTCGACCAGCAAGCCTGGAAATACAATGTGTTTCCTCTCGATAACCAGGGCTTTGTGCGCGCGCTCTCGCCGCGCCCGAGCGCGACGGCCGGGGTGAGCGTATTCACCTACAGCGGCGAAATCTCCGGCATATCTAGCGGCGGGGCGCCGCCAATCCTGGGCCGTTCGTTCACCATCACCGCCGACATCGAGGTGCCGCAGGGCGGCGCCGAAGGCATGCTCGTCACCCAAGGCGGTATACCAGGCGGCTACGGACTCTACTTGGTCAAGGGCATTCCAGTCTTCACTTACAACTTTCTGGGCCTGGAGCGCTTTCGTTGGGCGGCGCCGGCGGCGCTCACGCCGGGCAAGCACAGCGTGGTCTTCGACTTCACCTATGACGGCCCTGGGTTAGGCAAGGGCGGCACAGGCGTGCTGAGGGTCGATGGCGCCGACGCGGACACCAAGAAAATTCCGCACACGATCGCCTTTCTTTTGCCGGTCGGCGAGACGTTCGACGTCGGCGTGGACACGCGGACCGGCGTAAACGACGCCGATTACCAGGTGCCGTTCCGCTTCACCGGCACGATCGACAAGCTCACCGTGAGGCCCGGACCGGAGCAATTCACGGAGGAGGATCGGAAGGCGAGGCATTACGCGCTTATGGGAGCGAGGGACTAGGCAGTGAAGTTCGACGCGGACGACTCGGCGAGCTGAGGGGCTGGCGAACTGGCGATGCGAACGTGCGCGATCCCGGACTTTCGGGGCCGGCGTCGCACACGCCTGCTCAATAGATCATTCGCACAACCGTTGTCGCCGTTATCCGCAATCGAATCCTCGATCAGAGATCGAACGCAAATGGGAGACGCAAAATGAATGCAGGTCAAACCATCCGCATGCTGACGGCCGCCGCCGCTCTGTTCGCGGCGCCTGGGCTGGCGCTCGCGCAGGAGGACGCGATCGGCGCGCCCGCGCAGAAGGCGATCGGCCAGACATCCAAGGACGCCATGATTCCGTCGCTCGCGGTGATCAATTCCCGCGGGGCGAGCCTTCAGGGCGCCATTCTGACGATGACCGGCGTGTCCCCCAATTCCATCGTCTTCGCCGATCGGCCCGTGAGGGCGGCGGGACACGTGCTGACGAACGATTTCCTCAAGGAATGGGACGAGAGCAGCGACAGCTTCGCCAAGGATCCGCCCAACGCGACGATATCTGTGCTCGGCGCGGACGGTGCGTCCGTCAAGGATGCGGTCGTCGTCTTGAAGAAGCCGAAGCTCGACGGCGACAAATTGACCTTCGACGTGTCCGTCCTTGAAGGCGACCTGTCGAATGCGACGGGGCCGGCTGCGCTGTTCATCGACTGGTTCGCGGCGCGCGCCGGCGGCTTTGGCCACGCGGGCGGCTGGGGCCATACGGGCGTCGTCGGCGGCGTCGGCTACCACCCCGCG
>Ga0074044_10002272_pt1 | contig 16848 bp, 14 predicted proteins | sample BogForMeECP23OM1_FD_94443 | JGI IMG/M metagenome (GOLD analysis project Ga0074044, IMG submission 94443) | Bog forest soil microbial communities from Calvert Island, British Columbia, Canada - Bog Forest MetaG ECP23OM1 | ecosystem: Environmental > Terrestrial > Soil > Wetlands ...
CCGCGAAGCGTCGGAATGACTCTCCGGCGGCCCGGCGGGTAGGTTCGACACGGAATGCTTCCCGGTCGAGTCGGCCGAGGACGGCCTTCAGGGGCGCCCGCAGGAGCCTCGCCAGGCTCGATGGCGGGAGGCGGGCGAGATATCTCGAACGCTCTCCCGGACCCGGCGCGATCTCGATCACCAAAGTGCCTCCGGGCGCCACGAGATCCTCGGCCCGGGTGAGCATCTTCTCCGCTTCGCGGCCGGCGAATCCGAGCGTGTTGCCCATGGCGACTACCTCGGCCCATCGGTCCGGTTCGAGGGGCGGGCGCAGCGCGTTTCCGAGGACGCGGTCCGGTACGGGACCCCGGCTGCCGGAGGCAACCCATGCCTCCCGGACGAGGTTTAGCATCTCCCTCGACAGGTCGAGCGCGACCCGGCGCGCCTCGCCCTGCCCCGCGAACGGGAGAAATCGTCCCGGTCCCGAGCCGAGGTCGAGGACCCAACCCTGGTCTACTGCGTGGCGGGTCAGGAAGCGCTCGCGCAGCTCGCGATAGAGGTCCCGTTGACCCGTCCCTTCGTAGCGCCGCCATTCGCGCCGGGCCCGATAGCTGTCGGCATTTCGAAATCTCTCGGTCGGCGACGCACTCTGGCTGGGTCCGGTGGGACGTGGCCGATGAGGTCGGGAGGGCACGCACGGACCGGGGAAGCGGAACCGATAGCCTTTCCGTCGGTTCGTTTCGAGGTGGACCCCTTTATAGGCGGGGCGGGTACCCGATTTGGGATCCCGATGCCGTACTACGAATGCCCAAAATGCGGCGGTGGTTACGTGATCGACGTACCCCCGAGCGCCCGTCCGACCTGCGACCGCGACGGCGCCCGCTTGAAGCGGGCCAGCGACGCGTCGTACGAACGGAACGCCCGCGAGGAGTAGCCGGTCCTTGGCGTCGGTCGAGGCCCCGCCGACGGACCACACCGCCTCGGAGCGATACGGTCCGCTCGTCCACCGCTCGGTGCGCCATGGAGCCGTCCTCCTGATCGTGGGAACCCTTCAGTTCATCGTCGCGATGATCGCGACGCAACTCGCTTGGACGGTTCCGTACAGCTTGCAGACCAACTACATCAGCGACCTGGGCGCGGTCAATTGTGGCTTCTTTCCCTCCGATTCGAGCCATTACGTTTGCTCACCGTGGCACGACGTTTTCAATGTCTCGATCATTGTCATGGGTCTCCTGCTCATCCTCGCGGTGGTCCTCATCCGGACCGCGTTCCCGGCCCGACGCTCCCGAGCAATCGGCCTCGGCCTCCTCGCCCTCGCCGGCATCGGAGCAATCGGTGTCGGTCTCTCCCCGGAGGATGTCAACATCAGCATTCACACCCTTTCAGCAGGGCTCGCGTTCGCCGGGGGCGGACTTGCACTCATCGCCCTGGGGTTCGCGATGTTCCGAGACACCCGTTGGGACGGCTTCCGGGCCTACACGATCCTCTCGGGATTGGTCGACCTCATCGCGCTCGCCCTGTTCGAGTCCGGGACCTACTTGGGTCTCGGGGTCGGTGGGATGGAACGGTTGATCGTCGCACCTGTCCTTCTCTGGTCGATCGTTGTGGGAATCCACCTCGCTCGGATTCCCACTTTCGCGCCCCGCGCCTTCCCGAAAGGAACGGTCACGTAGTTCCGGCCTCGCGGGAGCTCCCTACGCCAAGCGGGGGTCGTCCAGCTGGAACTCCTCCCCGCACACCTCGCACTTTCGAAAGCAGTGGACCGAGCCGCTGATCGGTTCCGTGAGCCGCCCGCCGCATTCGGGGCAGTCCGCGCGCACGGGCGGGTCGGGAGTCGTCATCGGGCCGGGCGGCGGATCTTGCGGATGGCGGCGTCCCCGGTCCCCTTCGACGTTCCCGAAGACCGGCTCACTCCACCTTTCCGAAGTCCTTGATGTCCGCGGGAGCGGTCTTGAGTTGGACCTTGCCCGTTCCCTGGACCTGAACTCGGATCGATTCGACCACGTCCGGATTGGCGAGCGTGGTGATATCGCCGACGTCCATCGTGTTGGAGATCGAGGCGAGCACCCGGCGCATGATCTTGCCCGACCGGGTCTTCGGCATGTCGGAGACGATCCGCACCGCGCTCGGACGGGCGATCTTTCCGATCTCGGTCTCGATCGCGTGCACGACCTTATCCTCGATCGCCTTCGAAGGCTGCACCCCCGGCTTCAACGCGATGTAGACCTCGGGGAGGCGACCCTTCACTTCGTCCATGACGGGCACGACGGCCGCCTCCGCGACCTCGGTCACCGTCAGGCAGGCCGATTCGATCTCCTTGGTCCCGAGCCGGTGTCCGGCGACGTTGATCACGTCGTCGATGCGTCCGAGGATCCGATAGTAGCCGTCGGCGGATACCATGGCGCCGTCCCCAGCGAAGTAGGGCCAGTCTCGCCAGTCCTTGCTGTTAGGATTCTTGTTGTACTTCGTGAAGTACTGTCGCTTGAAGCGCTCCGCGTCGCCCCAGATCGTCTGCATCAGGCCCGGCCACGGATTGCGGATGCAGATGTTCCCCGCCTTGTTGGAACCGAGCGGGAGTTCGAGCCCGTTCTCATCAAAGATGACGGGATGGATCCCGGGGGAGCCCGGTCCGGCACTTCCGGGTTTCATCTTGTCGAGCGCGGGCTTCGTAGTGCAAAGGAACCCGCCGGTCTCCGTTTGCCACCAGGTATCGGTGACCGAGGCGGTCCTCTTGCCCACCGTGTCGTAGTACCAATGCCAAGCCGCGGGTTCGATCGGCTCGCCGACGGTGGTCATGGTCTTGAAGATCGTGTGGTAGTTTTTCGCCCCGTCGGGACCGAGCTTTCGCAACATCCGGATCGCCGTGGGCGATGTGTGAAAGATGTTGACCCGAAGACGTTCGGCGATGCGCCACGGTCGATAGGCGTCGGGATAGGTCGGGACCCCTTCGTAGATCACGCTCGTGGCGGCGAGAGCCAGCGGGCCGTAGACGATGTACGAATGCCCCGTGATCCAGCCGATGTCGGCCATGCACCAGTAGACGTCGGTGGGATGGATGTCCTGGATCCATTTCGAGGTGCCGGTAACGTAGGCAAGGTAGCCGCCCGTGCTGTGCACGCAGCCCTTCGGTCGGCCCGTCGTGCCGCTCGTGTACATCAAGAAGAGCGGGGCCTCGGCCGGCATCGAGACGGGGGCCACGATCTTCCCCCGGTACTGCTTCAAAACATCGTGAACGAAGAAATCGCGTCCTTGGACGATTGGCTTCGCCGTCGATACTTTCCCTTTGATCCGCTGCCAGATCAGGACCTTGTCGATGGTCTGACCCTCCTCCTGCGCCGTCTTGAACGCAAGGTCCGACGCGACCGCGTGGTCGACGAGCTTGCCACTGCGGTAGTAGGCATCCATGGTGATCAGGACTCGACTTTGCGAGTCCGCGGCCCGACGACCGGCCGCTTCTCCGCTGAATCCTCCGAACACCACCGAATGGATGATGCCGAGTCGAGCGCAAGCGAGCATGGTGATGGGAAGCTCCGGCACCAACGGCATGTGGATGGTGACCCGGTCGCCGGTCTTCAGGCCCGCAAAATCCCGGAGGACGGCGGCGAACTCGTTCACGCGGGCGTAGAGCTCGTTGTACGTGATCGAGACAGGCTCGTCTTCTTCCAACTCCGGAACGAAGAGGATGGCGGCTTTGTTGCCGTAGAGCTCGAGATGACGATCGACGCAGTTGTAGCAGGCGTTGAGCTTTCCTCCCACGAACCACTTGTAATACGGGGCGTTGCTCGTGTCAAGGGTCTGGGTCCAGTACTTGTCCCAGGTCAGCATATCCCCCCACTCCCGGAAGCACTCGGGGAAGTGTTCGAGTGAGAACCGTTCGTTCACACTGGGATCGGTGAGGTTGGCCTGACCGATGAACTTCGGTTTCGGAAAGAGATAGTCCTCTTCCTTCCAGTGTACGGCGATCTCGGCTTCGGACAGCTCTGTCTTGGTTTCCTTCTCGGCGGTCCCCGAAGTTGCCGGCGCCATCTTTGTGCCTCGCGTGCGGGACCGTAGCAGGGTATTTACGCTTTCTTCGGGCGCCTGACCACCGAGGGAGGCGTGACCGCTTTGGAAGTCCTCTGCGACCTCCGGGTGCACCAAACCGGGCCGTTCCTCCGCGAGGCGAGGCCCGTCGAATCCTTAATGGCCCCTCGGTTGATGCCGTGGCCCTCGGAGCTTCATGCCGGGAACGGGTCATACGACCGTGCGACCCGAGAAGACGGTTCATCTGAGGATCGACCCGAATGACGAATCGACGACGCTTGAAGACGTCCTCAGCCGCATCTCCGAGCTCCAGCGGAAGCACCCCGACCGCGAGGTCTTCTTCGATGGCGACGAGTACGCGATCTGCTCCCGCCCGAAGCGAACCCGTGCCGCCGCGGTCCACTGACCGACTCTCGCTGGGACACCCGCTCTTCCTGCTCAACCTGAAGGCGTATCCTCAGCACCTGGGCGCGGGCGCCGTGCGGACGGCCCAACTGTTGGAGCAGCTCGGCCATGAGCTCGGGGTCGCGACGGCCATCGCACCTCCCGTCCCGGACCTGGCCCACGTCGCGCGCGCCGTGACCATCCCGGTCCTGTCCCAGCACGTCGACGCGGGAGAGGCCGGAGCGAGGACCGGCTATGTCCCGGTAGAAGCCGTCGCCGCCGCCGGAGCGAAAGGGAGTCTCGTGAATCACTCGGAGCACCCGATGGTGATTCCCGACATTGAGGATGCGGTCCGCCGACTTTCGGACCGAGGGCTCGTCGCGGTGGTCTGCGCGGCGGATGTTCCGAAGGCGCGGAGGCTCGCCGAAACGCACGCCCCCTACCTCGCGGTAGAGCCGCCCGAGCTCATCGGAGGCGACCGCGCCGTTTCTACCGCCCGACCCGAAGTCGTCTCCGGGACCGTTATTGCGGTCCACTCGGTAGCGCCGGAAACCCGGGTCCTTTGCGGAGCCGGAGTCCACGATCGACGCGACGTAGCTCGCGCCCTCGAGCTCGGCGCGGACGGGGTGCTCGTCGCGAGCGCGGTGACCCGAGCCCCCGACGTCGAGCGGGCCATCCGAGAGCTGCTCGCGGGCTACTGAATCCCCATTCGCCCAGACCCGCGGAGCCGATCGAAGCCGGCGAGTTCATCTGCCCGCTCCGTCTCGCGGGAAAGCGTCGGTGGGCGACGCCGCGGGAATACCTCGATGACGGCTACGAAAACCTCCGGCAAGACTCGTCGGCGCGGCCGCCCGAAGGCGACCGCTCGTGGCACGTCACGACGAGGGCGAGGGCGCCCGCACACTCAGCGAGAGCACCGGGGGCACGCCGAGACTCCGGGCGTGCACGATAGCATGGACTCTGCTCCCTCCCGGCGGACGATGGCGACGGCCTCGCGCACCCGAACATCCCACCTTCCGTTCGGGGGGGCGCCCCGCCCGCTCCATATCCTCATGGTCGGCTGGGAGTTCCCCCCGAACCACACCGGCGGTCTCGGGGTGCACTGCTTCGAGCTCTGTCAGGAGCTTACCCATCTCGGTCATCGGGTGACCTTTCTGAGCCCGTTCGTCGGTCCGTTTACGCCCGTGGCCGGCGTGACGTTCCGACACCCCGGCGAAAAGACCGGCGGCGTAGCCCCCGAATTCCCCCCGGCCTACTGGGCCGGGGGTACTCCGGATAGTCCGTTCACCGACTCGATTGACGGGTACAACTCCTGGGTGTCCAACCTGACCACCATCGACGCGTTCGATGTCGTCCACGTCCACGATTGGTTCGGGACCGTCGGGGCAATCGCCCTCGCGAAGCGCCTCCACCTTCCGCTCGTGATGACCGTACACTCTACCGAGTACGACCGATCCCTCGGTCACCCCTGGGACCACATCCTCCACCGCGAAGAACTCGGGATCCAATCCGCCACGAAAGTCGTGGCGGTGAGTCGACATCTTCGCCAGCAACTCATCGACCGCTACCGTGCCGAGGCCGCGAAGGTCACGGTGATCTACAACGCCGTCCGTCCGAGCGAACGGCTGGAACGGATCGATCCGGAAAAACGGATCGTTCTCTACGTGGGTCGGCTCGCCGCGATGAAGGGGGTGGACACCTTCCTTCGCGCGGCGGCCCGGGTGGTGCCGTCGTTCACGGACGTTCTCTTCGTGATCGCGGGCGAAGGACCGGAGTACGAGCGGTTGATCGAGCTCGCCGCCAACCTCGGTATCGGCGACCGCGTCATGTTCCTCGGCCGGGTCAGCGAAGAGGAACGCGAGATCCTCCTGGCGGGAAGTTCGGTCTTCGTGCTTCCGTCGGTCGTCGAACCTTTCGGCATCGCCGCCCTCGAAGCGATGGCGGCGGGGGTCCCGACCATCGTGTCAAAGACGAGCGGGGTCGCCGAGATGAGCCGGGGGACCACCTTCCGGGTGGACTTTTGGGACGTTGACGAGTTCGCGAGCCGTATCTCCGAGCTCCTCGAGTACCCGACCTTGCGGGCCACGATGGGCGACCAGGGCCGTTGGGCCGCGTTGCGCGAAGGTTGGCCCGAGCGAGCCCGCGAGACGCTCGTCGTCTACCTGGACGCGATGCGTGCAGCGGGGGTGCGACCCTGAAGGTCGTGCTCTATCTCCATCTCCACCAGCCCTGGCGTCTCGGCCGATTTCGATTCCTGGACCTGGGCTCGGGGCGTCCGTACTTTGACGTCGACCGCAACCTATCGATCTTCAAAGGGATCGCTCAGCGTTCGTATCGTCCGGCGCTCGACCGGCTCCACCGCGCGCTCGATGACTTTCCGGATTTCCGGTTCAGCCTCTCGCTCACCGGGACGTTCCTCGAGCAGGCGCGCCTCGCGGCCCCCGACGTGATCGAACGACTCCGATCCCTGTACCGGACCGGCCGGGTATCCCTCCTTTCCGAGACCTACTACCACTCCCTCGCGTTCCTGGTTCCGCCCCCCGAACTTAGCGAGGAGGTGGCGATGCACCGGGAGATGCTCGAGAAGGAGTTTGGCGCTCACCCGAAGGTGCTGCGGATGACCGAGCTCGCCTACTCGGACGACCTCGCCCGATTCGCGGAGGCAGAGCGCTTTCAGGGAATGCTCGCCGAGGGGTGGGAGGGTGTGCTCCGGGGGGAGCCGGCCACGTACCCGTATTGCGCGGCGCCGGCGCCCACAGTGATGTTGCTCCTCCGGCACTATCCGTTGAGCGACGACGTCGGATTCCGATTCTCCTCTTCGGGATGGAGTGAGTTCCCTTTGACCGCGGACAAGTATGCTCGTTGGCTCGCGTCGACCCCCGGGGAGATCGTGGGCCTGTTCATGGACTTCGAGACGTTCGGTGAGCATCATCAATCTCGGACCGGAATCCTCGAGTTCCTGAGCGCGCTCCCCGGTGAGGTCCGACGTCACCCGCACCTGGGTTGGGCGACCGTCGAGGAGGCGATCCAGATCCCTCCCCGCGCTCCGCTCTCGGTCCCGTACACGATGAGCTGGGCCGACCAGAACCGGGACCTCGGCGCCTGGCTCGGGAACGACCTTCAGCGGTCGGCGTTCGAGGCCGCCAAGAAGGTGGGCGTGCTCGCCCGACGGACCGGGGACCCCGCGATCCTGACCGATTGGCGTCGGCTGCTCACCTCCGACCATTTCTATTACATGTACGTCAGCGGCCACGGCGCCGACCAGGGCGTGCACGAATACTTCTCGAGTTACGAGAGCCCGTACGACGCCTACGCGAACTACATGAACGCGATGACCGACCTGCGTCGCCGCGCCCTCGACCGCCTCGGTGTGCCGATTCTGAAGTGATTCCGCCGCCGAACTCACCACGGCGGGTCGAACCGAACCGTTAAAGCGCTCCCAGTCCCCGGACCCTCCCCGGATGGGGAAGCCTCAGCGGACGGATTTCCGGCGGGAGGGTCCCGCCGAATGATCACCCAGGTGACCGGCAACGGTCGGGTGTTGCTAACCGTTAATGAGAACGGGGACTGGAACGAGCTGTTCTATCCGTTCCCCGGCCAGTTCCAGCAGCTGCGAGAGGCTCGGCTCGGGATCTTCGACGTCTCGGGCTCCAAGTTCACTTGGCTTCGCCGGGGGAACGGCTTCGAGATCCGGCAGATGCCCTACGGCGCCGGCCATCTCCCCGAGTCGGTCTGGAAGGGTCACGGGCTCACGATCTCCGTTCGGGACCACGTCCACCCCAACCACGATCTCGTGGCGAGGGTGTTCCGGGTCCGCGCGGATTCTCCGCGATCGGTACGGCTGTTCGCCTATCATGCGTTCCAGATCGCGGAATCGATGTACCAGGACACGGCGTTCGTCGACGCGGCCATCCCGTCCCTGGTGCACTACAAGCGCGGCTACTTCTTCGAGTTCTTCGCCGACCCGCAGTACACGCGCGCGGTCTGTGGCGAACACACGCTGAAGGGGCTTCAGGGAACCTACGTGGACGCCGAGGACGGCCGGCTCGAAGGCCGGTCGGTCGCGCACGGCGCGGCCGACAGCGTCATGGAGTGGGACATCGAGGCCGGTCCGGACCGGGAGGTCGAGATCCGGCTGTTCCTGGCCGCGGGGCGCAGTCTCCCGGCCGTCCACCAGGTCCGGGACTACGTCCGGCAAGGCGGGTCCGCGCGGTTCGTCCGGGAGTCCGAAGCGTTCTGGGAGACCTGGGTCCAACGCCGGCTCCCGCACCCGCCCGAAGAGCTGAGCGAGTTGGCGCGCGATGTCTACCGAGCCAGCGTGCTGCTCCTCCGCCACTCGACCGGTCCGAACGGGGCGATCATCGCTTCCCCCGACACCCGCTCGCTCGTGGCGGCCGGAGACACCTACAACTACTGCTGGTGGCGCGACGGCGGCTACGTCTCGAAGGCGATGGACGAAGCCGGTCTTTACGAGAACGCGACGCGCTTCCTCAAGTTCGCCCATCAATGCCAGAACCCGGACGGGTCGTTCTTCCACCGTCACTACCCCGACGGGGCGATCGGCAGCACCTGGCATCCCCCCCCGTTCCTGCAGATCGACCAGACCGCCACGGTCATCTCGGCCGCCTGGCACCACTTCAAGCGCGGCGCGGACCCGGATGTCCTCCTCGACCTCTGGCCGCTCGTCAAAGGCGCCGCGAACTTCTTGACGACCTTCCGGGACGCGGAGACCGGCCTACCCGCGGCGAGCTTCGACCTCTGGGAGGAACGGCTCGGCATCCACGCCTACTCGGTCGCGGCGGTCATGCATGCCCTCGAGCGCGCCGCGCGCATCGCGGCCGAGATCGGAAAGGACCCGACCGCCTGGAGGACGGCGTGCACCGAGATCTCTCGGGTCGCGGGAGAACGGTTCTGGGACCCCGCCACGAAGCGCATCATCCGCTCCCTCTCTCCCCGCGATGACCGCCTGGACGCCTCGATCCTCCTCGCGCTCAAGCTCGGGTTCATCCCGTGGGCCGACCCCCGGACCCGCGGCATCGTCGACGGGATCGAGGCGAGGCTCTGGGCCCCCGGCATCGGGGGTCTTTCGCGCTACGAGGGGGACAAGTACTACGGGCACGAGAACCCCTGGATCGTCTGCACTCTCTGGTTGGCGGAGGCTCGGTTACGCCTGGGGGACCGGGGGCGTTGCCGGGAGCTGATCGAATGGGCCGCGGCGCACGCCACCCCCACTCGCCTTCTCCCGGAGCAGATCGACCGGACGAGCGGAGAACCCAAGAGCGCGACACCGCTCACCTGGTCGCATTCGACGTTCGTGGACGTCGTCCACAAGTATGCCGAGTCGGAAAACGGTGGGAAACTCGCCGAAGAGTAAGCCGCGACCGGTGGGCGCCCGCGCCGACCTGGTCCTCGGGATCGACCTGGGGGCCACCAAAGTGGTCAGCGCGTTGATCGCGCCCGACGGAAAGATCATCCGCCACAGCGGCCGCCACCTCCATGCGAACGATGGTCCCGGCGGAGTGATCCGGACCCTGGCCCGGAGCGTCGAAGCCTGCCTCGAGGGGTCCCCGCGCCTTCGCCCCCATGCGGTCGGCGTTGCGGTCGCCGCCCAGGTCGACGCGCGCACCGGGACGGTCATCCACGCTCCGAATCTCGGATGGCGAGACGTTCCGCTCGCGCGCCGGGTTTCCGAAGAACTCGGCGGGGTCCGGGTCGTGGTGATCAACGACGCCCGCGCCGCGACGCTCGCCGAGTGGCGATTCGGGGCCGGTCGCGGCGCCTCCGACCTCTTCTGCATGTTCATCGGGACGGGGGTGGGAGGGTCGGCGGTGGTCGGAGGTCGCCTCCTCGAAGGGGGCAGCAACGCCCTCGGCGAGGTGGGCCACATGACGGTAGTGGTCGGCGGGCGGAAGTGCCACTGCCCGAATTGGGGGTGCCTGGAAGCCTACGTGGGCGGTTGGGCGATCGCCGAGCGCGCCCGGGAGGCCGTCCGTTCCGACCCAGTGGGGGGTATCGCCCTCGTCGCCCGGGCCGGTGCTCCGGAATCGATCACGGCGCAAACCGTCTTCCAGCTCTACCGGGCGGGGGACGCGCTCGCGGGTCGTCTGGTGCGGGAGACCGAGAGGTTCCTCGCCGATGGGGCCGTGGGAATCGTCAACGCGTTCAATCCGACCCTCTTAGTACTCGGGGGTGGGGTCGTCGCGGGCATGCCGGAATTCGTGCCCGTGGTGGAGGCTGCGATCCGGGCTCGCTGCCAGCCCCCGGCCGCCGTCGCCCGCGTCGTCGTGGCGAGCTTCGGGGAGAACGCACCCCTCGTCGGCGCCGGCGAGGCCGCCCGCCACGGCTCGACCGGTCAATCCCTCGCTTGATAATCCGTTACCCGACCAAGGGCGGAAGTCCGGAGAGCCGAGCGCACTCGTCGAACAGCTTTCGGGCCTTCACGAGGTCGCGGGAGGCCTCCGACCCGGCACGGGGTTTCCGGTCGGAGTAGTAGCCCCCCGTGACCGTAGCGAGTTCCGGGGCGGAAGCAACGTAGATCGGAGTGTCGGCCCCCCGGACGACGCTGCGGCCAAATAGGCGTCCGAGAATCCGCATCGCGAACGCGGCCCCGCCTCCGTTGTTGAGGCCGAATCCGGAGCGAACGTAGCCGGGGTGCACCGCGTTGACGGTCACTCCGCGGCCCCGAAGGCGACGAGCGAACTCCCGCGTGAGCCACATCAGCTCGAGCTTGGAGCTCCCGTAGACGGTGAAGCCGGCGTACTTGTGAGTAAATTGCAGGTCCGAAAAATCGACCTTGGCGTTTCGATGGGCCTCCGAGGAGACGTTCACCACGCGGGCCGGGGCGCTCGAGATCAGTCGCGGAGCGAGCAAAGTAGTGAGCACGTAGGGCGCCAGAACGTTGAGCGCGAAGGTTCTCTCGAGTCCGTCCGGGGTCACGTCCCGCCGACGAATGTAGGCGCCGGCGTTGTTCACGAGAATGTGAACCGCGGAATAGCGATCGAGCAGGGCCGCGGACAGTTCTCGCATGTCGGAGAGCACCGCGAGGTCGTCGACGCGCAATGATTCCACGCGCGGGTTGCCACTCGCCTGGGAGAGTTCGGCGGCGGCGCGCGAGGCTCGGCCGGCCCCCCGACCGACGACAACGGTGGTCGCCCCCTGGCGCGCGAGGCCGAGAGCGACCTCCTTACCGATCCCCGAGGTGGCACCCGTGACCACGGCCACCCGTCCCGTGAGACCCATCGCTGTGGTTTCTGCCATGGAGTCCCCCGGGACCAACCTGCGGTATCGAATCTGCCTTTCGGGTGCCGGCCCACACGCGCTACGAAAGCCGGTATTCGCGTCGACGGGAGTCGTGGAGCGAGATCGCTTCCTGCACCAACCCCTGACGTCGAAGCGATTCGAGCGCGCTCTGCACGGTTCTCCGCGGAAGACGGGACATATGGGCGAGCTGGGTCTGGTCCAGACCGCGATAGGTCTCGAGCAGGAAGTAGAGGAATTTTGCCGCCGGTGGGCCCCGGACGGTCTTGGTGTGACGGATCATGCCGAACGTCTCTCCGCGCAGACCGAGTCGCTCCGAGGCGAGCGGCGCCACCGAGGCGAGCGCTACATTTCCCAAGTTCACATCCGCGCCGAGCTCCCCGAGCAACTGCACCTGCTGGGATTCCATCGGAGCTTCGAAGATGAGCTCGTCCGCCGGATTCTCGGCGAGAATCGAGCGGACCCAATCCCATTTTATGCCTCCGTCCGAGTCGAAGATCCCGACACCTCGACCGGATTCGCGGCTCTCGACGATGACCTGACGGGGTTTGAGGGCCCGCGCCCGGGCGATCTGGGCGTTGGTCTCCTTGAGCGAAAGTTGGTGCTGGGTGTCCTTTTTGCCGACCTCCACGTAGAATTGGAGACCCGCCCCGCGAACCTGTTCCGCGAGCCCGTCGATCTGGGCCTGGGAGAGCTCGATGACCCCGCTCGACACCTCGATGATGTCGAATTTGAGCTCGCGGGCCTCCTCAATCATCTGAGGAACCCGGTCGTGGACCACCGCATACTCGAGAAGGGTTCCCCCGGTCGAGACGTCGATCGATACGTCGTGATAGAGGCGGATCCGTTCGCGAAGCTTGTCCCGGGCAAGGAGCAGCGGGAGTCCCCAACCGACCTTGGCGACATCGAAGTAGGGGGCGAGATAGCCGAGTTCCTCTGCCGTCAGGTGACCCAGGCGGTCGAGCACGTGAGTGACCCCTCGCGGGCGAGGTCGCTCGACCTTCGGGGCGCTCGCCGAAAAGAACGCCGCCTTCGCACGAACCTGAGCAGAACTCGGAGACATGGGCCTCACTCCTACGCAGATATTGTATATATATGGGCCAACCCGACCCCAAAATCAGCGGGTCGAGCCTCCGGGGTCGGCCGGTGATCACACGATTCCGTCGATGGGTCGCCCTTGGGTCCACTCGGGAGCGGGAACGCCGAGGAGTCGATACACCGTCGGAGCCACGTCCCGAATCTGCTGTACCCCAAGGTCGCTGTGTTTCGGATGCCGGGGGTCAAAGTGCGCAATGACCCCATCGAACGAGTGGACGGCATCGTCTGGTCCCGTGTCATTTTCGTCGAGGAAGAGGCGTCCATGGCCCACCGAACCCGCCGACCGCCAGCGGGTCTCGCCAAAGTACGCCATGAGGTCGGGAGGATCACCTCGGACCTCCTGATAGACCTCCCGGGGCGAGAACAAGCGGACACCGAGGGGAGCACCTTTGGGTGTCTTCACTCGGTCGAGCTCGGTCCGCAATCGGGCGATGAGCGCCGCTCGTTCGGTCGGAGGCACGATCCCTTGGGGTTCGCGCCCGAGCTCGTTGACGAACAGTCGAGCGTAGTAACCCCCCGCGCCCCAGACCTGGGTCCGAGACCAGTCGACCTCCGCCTTCTCGATAGGAATTCCCGTCGCCGGAGCGGGAGTCTTCAACGTTAGGTACCTGTTTTGGATCAACCACTCGTTGATGCAGAAGCAACCGTCCATCGGTTGACTTCCGTGGTCGGATACCACTAGGACGTCCACATCGGGACCGACGGCATCGAGAAACGAACCGACCTCCTCGTCGAGGAGGCGATAGAATTCCGAGGCGACCGGCTCGAGGTCGGAGTCGTGGGGGTGCTTCGGATGGTCCGCGTCGAAATACTTCCAGAAAGCGTGGTGAATTCGGTCCGGTCCGATGTCGTGGATGACGAAGAGGTCCCAGGCCTCCTTCTGCCAGAGATGGCGCGCCACCCGCCAGCGACGCCGCGTCATCTCGAAAATCTCGTGCCCGACCTTGGCTCGGTCATCGACTCGGAAGGTGACGTCAAAAAACGATCCTCCACTCACTTTCTCGAGCTCGGGCCGAAGGCCGGACGGCGTCACCCAATCATTCGACCCCTCGGGGGTGAGGAAGTCCCCGATGGCTACCCCGTTCAGCGCCGGGGGCGGGAATCCGGGAGGCATCCCCATGACCGCCACCCTTCGGCCGAGTCTCGAAAGGGTCTGCCAGACCATCGGTCGGAGTGCGGTCGAGGAATCCGGAATGTACATCCGGTCATACGTCCCCGGTCGGCGGTGGCGGAACCCGTACAGACCGAGCGACCCCGGATCGACCCCGGAAAACATCACGGCCCACGCGGGAACCGTGATCGGAGGGTCACAGGTTCTCAGGGTTCCTGTCGCGGACTGGGAAAGGAGGCGTTGGAGTCGGGGGGTCACGGGGGCGAATCGTCGGTAGAGCAGGTCCGGGGAGAGCGAGTCGAGACCGATGACGACCAATCGACGACGGGGCATGCTCACGCCGCCGGGGACCGTCCTGAATTCAAAGCCCTTGTCCTCTGCGACGCTGGGGTCGGAGTGCCTGACCCTCCCTTCTCGCAGGGGACCGTCCCTCTCGAGGGAGTCAGGTCAATCCTCCCCTTCCTGGGCCTTCGGCACTTGCTCAAGGGGTCGTCGATCGTTGAGCTGATGCCCGGAATGACCTCCGTTCCGATCGAGAGATTCCTTATGTAGAACATATGAGTATGCATATGTATGCCTTCTCGAAATATCGCCGTGCAGAAGACCGTATACGAGGCGCTGATGCAGGAAAAGCGGACGGGCGAGAGTTTCACCTCGGTGCTGCGCCGCCTCCTCGACCAGCGGGGAGGTCTTGAGGAACTGTCGGGCGCCTGGGGGCCCGCGGACCGACGATCGCGGGATTGGCTACGAGGACTCCGTGCCGCCGGGCGGAGGGGGCGATGAAGGCGTTCGACACGTCAGTATTGTTGGCTCTTTTGGAGGGAGATCGCTCCGCCAAAAATCTGGCGCGAAAACTGAAGGGCGTGGAGGTTGCCACGACCGAGGCGAACATTCTCGAGCTCGCCTACCTCGCCGGACGAGGCCCGGCCCGCACCCGAGGCCGCCGCCGCGAGGCGCTCGACCGTCTCCGCAGAAAGCTGACCGTCCTTCCGATCGACTTCCGAGCCGTTTCCGAGGCCGAGCGCAGGGTCCTGAAGGTCGGGGCCCCATCGTCTCCCCTCCTTGCGGGCATGCTGGGCGCGCTAGAGACAGCGGGCTGCGACGAGCTGTACACGACCGACCCCCAGGAATGCGGCGGTCGGTGGCGGTTCAAGGTCACCCGGTTCACCCAACACAACCCTAAGTAATGCTTTCTCCATAATCACGATTATACTGAAGGAGTTAGCCATTACTCGACGCCCGATCTCTGTCGAGAACGTCGGAAACGGCCACCGGACCCATCTTAGGCCCCCTGCCTGCTTGGGAGACAGCCCCCAGCTCCGGCTGCCTCCTTTCCCTGTTACCTTACCATCCGACTATGTGTTACGTATATGCCTTTACTGTGAGTGGGGCTATCGCTTAACAGACCCGCCGGCTTCGTGAGGTCTCCTCCCATTCCTCGAGGGAGGGGCGTATAACACGAGTTATACGAACGCCCTTGAAGGTCGCTTGGGGGGCGAAAACCGCCCCCCCTCCAAGGGGACAGAAAGGGTTAGTCAACCGGCTCCCGAGTGGATCTACGAGGTCGGGGGCACCGTGGTGGCCGCCGGCCCGGGGGCTGCGGCGACCGGTTCAGGCGGCTCCTTTCGCGCGAGCGCGAGAATGATCATGCCGACCAGGAGTACTACAAAGGCCCCGATCGCTAGGTACCAGCCGATACCCGGACCCCAGGTCAACGGGCTACTCGAGCCGTAGAAGGACGACCATGGCCCGGTCCCCGTGTGACCCGGATTGTCCTGCCCGATCGCTGTCGGGAGCGCCACTGCAAACATGCCCACGGTGGCGATTGCCACGATCGCGGCCACGAGGGCTAGGGTCATGGCCGGGCGCGCCCGTCCCGCCTTGTTCCGCGATGTGAAGCCGAGGAGGGCACCAACCAGCCCTAGGATGAACCCCACGATGATCAGGAAGAACCCCGTCTCAGCGATGGTTCCGGTGTTATTCTCCCTCGCCGTGTTGTAGGAAGTTTGGGATGGGCAGCTGATGCCGCTGGGCAGGCCGCTGCAGGTATACTGAATCGTTCCGTTCGTCGAGGGGAGGCCGGGATAGGCATTCTGGGTTTCACTGACTCCAGAACTCGATACTTGCACCGTGTACCACGGCGTAAAGAGCGCGGCGATCAAGAGAATCGCTCCGACCAAGACGATGGCCGCGCCGACCATTCTGCCACCTTTAGACATGTTGGGACCCCGAGAAGGGAATCGACTCCCCCATTAAGAACGTTCGATTGTTCTCGCGATGGGTCCCCTCTCGTCCCACCGCCCCGTGAGAACGAGATCGCGAGACAACTATACTGGACTACTACGAATCGGTAGATGCGGTATAATCACTCATCAGTAGCCATACATGACCACTTCTCCCTTCCCGAGTGCCGACCCTCGACCCGGCCCCAGTCGTCAATGTGGGAGCAGACATGGGCCCGGGACCGTCCGATCGGACAATGAAGCAAGGGGGGTAGGACGCGAGAGGTCAATGCACATATGCATATGTATATGTTGATGTTTTCGTCGCGCCGGTGCAAACTACGCAAGGGGACCCGGACCGATGCTCCGTACTTGGACCTCTCTCGGACGAAACCGTTTCGGCAGGGTGGATGGATGCTCGGACCTATCGCCGATAGTGACGAAGGATTGGACATTCGTCGAATCGAATCCGACGTGGGGAGATTCCTTCAGGGGTTCGATAGGAGTCGAGCGGACAAGTGCACGGTGTTGGCGGGGCCGAAAATGGGAGGGCTTTTACGATGGACCGACTACTGAGTGCCCGGAGGTCCCGAGCTTTCTCGGAACGATGCGCTCATGATGGCAGCGAACGGGAAGAAGATCTGGATGGATGGGCGCCTCGTTGACTTCGCCGATGCCCATGTCCACGTCCTGAACCACACCCTGCATTACGGGGTCGGGGTTTTCGAGGGGATCCGAGCCTACTCGACCTCTCGCGGACCGGCGGTATTCCGC
>Ga0074044_10002275_pt1 | contig 16833 bp, 17 predicted proteins | sample BogForMeECP23OM1_FD_94443 | JGI IMG/M metagenome (GOLD analysis project Ga0074044, IMG submission 94443) | Bog forest soil microbial communities from Calvert Island, British Columbia, Canada - Bog Forest MetaG ECP23OM1 | ecosystem: Environmental > Terrestrial > Soil > Wetlands ...
ACCGGCCAGGACCGTCTGCCCTGGCGCTGCTCGTTCATCCTCGAGGGCGGCGGCAAGACGGGCATGGCCTTCAAGATCGGCGCCTCGTTCCTTTCGATCTTTCCGGCCAATCGCGATCTCCAGCGCGCTTTCGCGTCGCTGCGCCAGTTGCGTGAGCAGGACAACCATATCGCCGTCAAGCTGCGCGCTTCCTTCGCGACATGGGCGCCGCTCGGCGAAACGCGGAAACTGCGCCGGCGCGCCTCGACACTGGCGCAAAGGATCGAGGGCTGGGGCAATTGCAAGATCGCGCGCGTGGCGGGTGATCCGCTCGACGGCGTGATGAGCTCCGTGCCGGGCCTCGCGCTCGCCTCGACCGCCAACCCGTCGCTCGCTCCGATCGGGGAGGCGATGCCCCTCCTGCCGTGGTCGCATACGATCTCGCCATGGGAACGGGGCTCGGTGCTGTTCCGCCTGCCGAATGGCGCGATCTGGCCCTATGACCCGTCGGGCGGCTCGATGCGCCCGCTCGTCATTGACATTTTCGTGGCCCCTCCGGGCTCCGGCAAGTCGGTGCTCGCCAACACCATCAATATCGGGCTCTGCCTTTCATCGGCGGTTTTGGGGAGCGCCAAGGCGCAACTGCCGATGATCGGCAAGCTCGACATTGGCTCGTCGGCCGAGGGGTTTGTCAGGCTCATTCAGGAAGCGGTCGGGCCGGCGCGGCGGCACGAGGCGATCTACACGACGATGCAGTTCGCGACGGGCTATGAGTTCAACGTGTTCGATCTTCAGGTCGGATGTGAATATCCACTGCCGCTCGAACGGGCCTTCTTACAAAACTTTCTGGCGCTGCTGACGTTGCCTCCGGAGGAAACCCAGCCCTTCGAGGGCATGGCGCAGATGATCTCGCTGGTGATCGACGAGGCTTATCGGCGTTGCACCGAAGTGCCGGACGGCGCGCCGAAGCGATATCGAAAGGGCGTCGAACCGCTGGTCGACGCGGCGATCGCCAAGTTCCGGATCAAGATCCAGGGTTCGGATGCGATCTGGCGGGATCTCGTGACGGCGCTCTGCGAGCTCGGCGAACACCGTCTGGCCGAGATTGCCCAACGCCACGCCGTGCCGGTGCTCGAGGACCTGATCGCCGCGTCCCGCTCCGAACAGGTGCAGGATATGTTCTCCCAGCTCAAGATCCAGATGACGGCCGAAACCGTGTCCACGATCTTCGAGCGCTATATCTACGACGCAATCCGCAAATATCCGACGCTGAACCACCCGACCAAGCTCGATTGGCTCGGCGCGGATCATCGTCCTGAACCTTCAGGAGGTCGCGCCGACCGGATCGGCCGCGTCCAATCGCCAGACCGAGATGATGTATCTGCTCGGCCGGCACATTCTGGCGCGCAACTTCTTCCTGCGGCCGGACTACGTGCATCATGTCCCGGAGGCGATGCGGCCCTATCACGCCAAGCGGTTTCGTGAGGCGTACGAGATGGTGAAGCGCCTCGACTATGACGAATGGCACCGGACGCAAGGCAGTCCGCAGGTTCGCGCCCAGGCCGAGCTCGACTCGCGCGAGGGCCGCAAGCACAACATCCAGCTCGGCTTCGCAAGCCAGCGGCTTTCGGACATGGGCGACGCGCTGATCAGCCAGTCGACCGGCCGGTTCGTGCTGCGCGCCGGCGACGAGCGCGAGGCGGAGGAAGTGATCGAGCGCTTCAACCTGACCCCCGCCTCCGCCGCTGTGGTCCGGCACGGCCTGCATGGACCGGGGCCGGGCGGCGCGCCGTTCCTGGCAATCATGCAAATAGACAATTCGAAATACGAGCAATTGCTCGTCAACAATCTCGGGCCGATCGAGCTCTGGGCGCTCTCCACGACGCCGGACGACGCGGCGTTGCGCAATCGGCTCTATGAGACCGTGGGGTTCCAGGAGGGGTTGCGCCGGCTCGCTAAAGTGTTTCCGACCGGGTCGGCCCAAAAGGAGATCGAACGGCGCCGCTCGGAGCGGCTGCGCGGCGGCGAGATGGAAGCGCGAGCGACGCAAAGCGTGGTCGAGGGGCTGGCGACTGAAGTGATGGATGGACGGGGCGTCGCCCTGATTCTGCGGCCGCATGAGGAGTTCCCGGTCGAGCGCGCCATCGCTGCTCGATGACGAGCTTGTTGACGATCTGACGGGCGCCCGAAAAAAGTGTCTGTCGGTCGATTCTCGTTCGCGCCAACGGCGGCGAAGCTCTCTGTCGAACAGGGAGCCAAGCGATGATCCTGAATTGTGAGTGTCGGTGGATCGGCGTGCTCGCCGCCCTCGCCCTTGCGGGCTGCGGCGTCACGCCGGTCGCGCCGAATGTCGACACGCCCGGCATGCCGAACGCGGAGAGCGCCCTGCAGAAGAGCATGGACGATACGGCGCGCGAGATGGCCAGGATTGGAGCGATGCAGCCGAGCGAGGCCGTGGCCTCGAAGCCGATCGTCGTTGCGGCAGAGCTCGACCGGGTCGTCTCGATGCAGTGGAACGGCTCTCTCGACGGCGCCGTGCGCCGTCTCGGCGACACGATCGGCTACCAGACGGCGGTGACGGGCCGCGCGCCTCAGGCCGGCGTCAATGTCGCCGTCGATCCGGCGCCGCAGCGCGTCTACGACATCCTGCACAGGCTCGGCGACGAGGTCGGGGACGCCGCCACGGTGCGGGTCGATCAGCAGCACCAGCTCCTCGAGGTGATCTATCATGGCTGATCGCCGGTCGGTGCTTCTTGCGGCGGCGGCGTTCGTCGCGCTCGCCTTCGTCGCCCCGGCCGACGCGGCCGACATGACGACGTCTTCCGCTCCCGCGCAACCCACCGTTGCGCCCGCCCCAGTTCCGGTTCCGGTCACGACGACCGCCGCGCCGGCCCCCGACAACAGCCTGATCGTCATGCCGATCCCGCCGCAACCGTCGCCGGCGACGGTCGACGCCTCGGCGCATGAGCTCGGCAATCCGCGCAACAACCCCGTGACGGGCGCCTCGATCGAACCGGAGGTGGTTGGAGGCGAACGGCCGCTGTCGCTGGAATCCTTGCAGGCGACGCGGCCTGGAAGCGGGCTTGCGGCGGCTGGCCTCGAGCCGGGGCGGCAGGACATTCTCTATCAGGCGGGGCTTGCCTATGGCGCACGCGGCGGGCTCGCCGCGCGGGCCTTTGCGATCAACGAGATGCTGCGCCGTTACGAAAGCATGCTCGATAGCGTCTACAATTTCAACGACGTGATCCTGAAGCGGCCGGGCAGCCAGATCATCATGCGCCCGCCGGTCATTTCGGAGGCCGAGATGGCGATGGCGCTCGGCGACGGCGGCCAGATCGCCAGGGAAACGGCCTGCGTCTATTCGATCTCCAAGGTCGCGCAGCTTGGCTCCGCGCCCCCGAACTGGCGGACCTATCTCGTCCGGACCTGGGAGCAGCCTCATCCTCCCGCCGACGCCGTTCTGCCGAGGACCGAGCAGGAGGTTCAATACTGGAACAAATATGTCGCGGAAGGCTGGGCCGAGGGGGAACGGCAGGCGGTCGAGATTTTCCTCAACGACCTCGGCCGGCTCCAGCGCGACATCACCGGCATGGCCCGCTACCGGGTCCTCTTGCGCGCTCATGTTGTCGCGAACCCGAAGGTCGCGACCCAGAGCCAAGTGGTCGACGGCGCGGAACTGCGCGCCGGCGACAGGATCGTCACGATCACCGCGCAGCCGGGCTTGCGGGCCGACGCCGGCGTCTGGCGTGGCGCCCGCCGCTGTCCGAAGTGAGGGAGAGCGCCCATGCTCATGACTCCGCTCCGCGCGCCCGAACACCCTGAGGACCCCTATGCGTGGGGTGATGAGGGCGAACGTTGGGTCAAGGATCCACGCCGGGAGGCGCCGGCGCTCGACGCCTTCCTGACCCACGCCCACCGGCTCGGCGCCGAACAGGTGATGTTCTCGACCTTCCAGCCGGCGTCGTTCCGGCTCTGGGGCGTCAACCGGAAAGTTCTGTCGCGCGATCCGCTCGATGAGAAGGACGCCGGCATGATCGTAAACCATCTCTATGGCGCGGACGGGATGGCGCGGCTTCAGGGTGGCGGCGACATCAACGTCATGTATCAGATCGGCTCGCCGAGGAAGGGAACCCTTCGCTTCCGCTGCAACGTTACGGCGACCACCGCTAGCCGGGGCGCGGGCGCCAATGTCGTCATCCGCCCGGTCCGCGATCTGCCGCAACCGCTCGAGCAGCAGAATGTCGAGCCGGCCATCCTCGCCCACTATCGGATGACCAAGGGCATGATGCTCGTCTCGGGCGCGACGGGCTCCGGCAAGTCGACCCTGATCGGGGCGATGACGGTCGAGAAGCTCCGCGATCCTGCCGCCCATCGCAACATCATCGAATGCGCCGAGCCGGTGGAATTCCTTCTGGATCGGGTGCCGAGCCCGACCAGCACGATTTCTCAGAGCGAAATTCCCCGCAATGTGAAGACTTTCGAGGACTTCATGGCGGGCGCGATGCGTCGCCAGCCGACCGACATCATCATCGGCGAGTGCCGCAAACCCGAACATATGATCGCGACCATTCAGGCGGCGATCTCGGGCCACGCGACCGCGACGACGATCCACGCCGAAACCGTGCCGCTCACCATGCAGCGCGTCGCGAGCCTCCTTCCGCCCGCCCAGCTCAAGGACGCGATGATCTCCTGCGCGCAGGCGCTGAGACTCATCATCAATCAGAGGCTCGTCAAATCGGCGAACGGCAAGTGGACGCCGTTGCGCGAGTTTCTGGTCTGCGACGGCGCCTATCGAAAGCGGCTGGCTTCGGCCCGGACCGACGACTGGCCTCAGATCACCGCCGAGGCGGTCGAGAAGGAGGGCCAGTCTTACAGGAAGGCCATTCAGATCGCGCTCGGCGAAGGGCGGATCAACGAAGAGACGGCGGCGAATGTCCTCCGCGAGATCGAATAGGGGAGCAAAGTCATGTGGCGTGACACCGGACGGCCGGTCAGGGTCCTTTTTCTCGACGCGAGGGCGTGTCTGCCGACGCTCGTTTTCGTCGTCTATTGGAGCTGGCCGACCTTCACCATCGCGGTGGCCGGCGTGACGGTCTTCTCGGTGATCAGTTGGGCGGGCCTCACGGTCCCCTCGACGCTCAGAATGGCCCGCCGCGCCTTCGTCGGACCGTATCGGCCGGCGGTCCCCGCCTGGAAGCGCCGGAGGTTCGCGTGAGCGGGACGGAAGCCTCACTGCTCAAGACGCTCGACGTCGCCTTCGTGTCTCAGGTCGTCCGGGCGTTGCTGATCGAAGCCGACCGGGAAATTCTGGTCGAGGACGGCCCGCGCCAGGACCTCGTGCCGATTCCCTTCGACGCGGCCGCCGCCGAGGACGGCCTTCTGCCGGTCTTTCTTGTCGCGGCCGAGGCGATCTGGCGGGACGTGACGGGCCGGGGCTTCGAACTGAAGCTCACGCGCGATCTTGGGGCGCTGCTCTCGTGGCGGATCGAGGCGATCCGGGCGGAAACGTTCTCCTGCGTCCTTCTGTCGGTGATGGAGGCGATCGCTCAAGCCGCGCGCCCGGAGGGCGTGATGGCGCTCGATCTGGCGCGGGTTTTCGACGAAGCGACGGCGCGGACGGAAGCGCGGGGGGTGGCGCCATGACGCGGATTCGCGAAGCTCTCTTGGGGGTGGCGGTCGCGGCCGGAATGGTCGGACCGTTCGGGCTCACGGGGGGGAAAGCCGACGAAGCCATGATCGAAGGCTGCCTCGAGGCGGCGGCCGATGTGCATCATGTCCCCGCCGGGGTCCTGGTGCTGCTCCTCACGGTCGAGGGCGGCCGGCTCGGGGCGGTGAGCCCGAATGCCAATGGGACGGTCGACATCGGTCCCATGCAGGTCAACGACACCTGGGTTCCGAAGGTCGCCGGGCATTGGCGCGCCTCCCCTGAGGCGGCCTACCGGGCTTTGCGCGACAATTTCTGCGCCAATGTCGAGGGGGGCGCATGGATCCTGCGCCAGGCGCTCGATGAGGCGCATGGGGACTTGTGGGAAGGGGTGGCTCTCTATCACTCGCACGCCCCCGTCCATAAGCTCGAATATATGCGCCTCGTCTATGTGCAGGCGATGCGCCTCAAGCGCGAAGCGATGCGGGAAGTGGCCAGCGCCGATCTGCGTCCCGGGGAGCGCTGACCATGGCGCGCGCTCCCCGTTCCCCCGGCGCGATCGGCAGCGACGACTATACCGGCTTCAGCCTGATCCTGATCGCAATCGGGCTCGCCATCCTCGGCTGGGCCGGCTGGCAGCTGTGGCACGCGGAAATCAGCGCCGGCGCGCTTGCCGTCGCCCACCGAGAGATGCAGGCGATCGGGTGGTTCTCGGATCGATTCGCTGAAGCCGACGAGGGCGTGCGCCGCGCCGATCCGGCCGCAGTCCAGTTCAACGATCTCGTTCGGCTCTATCGTAATATCGGGCTCGAATTTCTCTATCCGGCGATGGCGCTCGTCCTGGGGCTCGCGGCGATTGGATTTTTTCGCGCCGGCAATGCGCGCTTCACGCGGACTTTCGACCTCGAGAAGCTGATGGCGGAGCAGGCCAAAACCTCCCGCAGCACGGCGGCGTTCGTCGGCCGCAGGCTGAAGCTGACCGGGGTTCGGTCTGGCGATCCGCGCCCGGCCGATCCGGCGCTCCATGTGTCCGAATGGATCTCGAAATATGCGCAAAAGAAGGACGGGGGCTTCGATGAGGCCGCCGCCCGACGGGAGATGGTGCGGCAGCTTGGGCAAACCTGGACCGGCCGATCGGCTGCGGCGCGGGCGCCGCGCTGCATGCTGGCGGTGTTTGCGCTGCATGGCGTTCAGCGGCGCGAGGAGGCGGCCGGACTTCTTGGCCTCCTGTCGGAGGGCTTGGCCGTAGCCCAAGCCGATGAACGCGGCTCGCCTTCAAAGCGGCGTGCTTGCGCCGGCGCAATTCGCGTTCCTGAAACTGGTCGACCGCCGCCTCTGGTACGCCCTGCATGGGCTCGGCTTCGAGGCCGATGGGCTGGTGGCGCATCCCCATCCGAGCCAGCGGGTCGAGGCGATCGGCGCCCATTGTCATTGGGCGGCCGAGCGCGCTGTCGGCGCGCCCATCCCCACTCCCGAATTCGACTTGGGCATCGCCGCGATTCGCCCGAGGCGCGTGTCGTGAACGCCAATGTCGGGACATCAAACCCGGTTCCAAGGAGGTTAGCGATGTACGGTAAGGATTATGCGACGCTCGAGGCCCTGACCGACAAGGCCGATCCATCGCGGCTTCGGATCGACATCCAGCTACAGTCGCCCCGGCCCGGGACCGGGCTGCCCGACTACGAGTTCGCCGATTTTCAGCGGGCGATCCGCGAGGGGTTTCGCGAGGCGCTGGCGGGAGCTGAGCTCCAACGGCTCATCCAGGCCTCAAATCAGCCGAAGCCCGCGCGGCGAGGCTGGTTTGGACGCGTCGTCGCCTTTGTGGTCTCAGCCGCGATCGGCAGCGTTGCGACTCTTCTGCTTTCCGCTTCAAGTCCCCATACCACGCCCCGATATGCCGCCGGCTCGTTGACGCCCCCGCTTGCAGCAGGGGCGCCGGCGTCGTCGTTCGCGCCTTCGGCGGAGACCGAGGCCCCAAGTCCCGGTTCGCAATCGACCGGAGCACCGACGCCCGCTCCTCCAGAGCCGGCGCGCTCGGCGACGGGGCCGGCGACGTTCGGACTGCACGAACAATAAGGGCGGAGGAGCGGGGCCGATGACACAGCGAGAAATCGTCGGGCCGCAGGAACGGTTCGAGCGCTCGGGCGCCCAGCGCCTGCGCGACATTCGTCCGATAACGACCCGCCTGTGGTCGGCGATGATGAGCGAGGCGTCGGGCGTCATCCTCGGCGGCGCCGCCATGGCGATGTTCGTCGATCCGGCGCTCGTGTCTTTCGTCGTGCCGGCGTCCCTCCTCTATGCCTGGCTTGTCATGAGCCGACGCGTGACGCTGCCGCTGCGCCTGCCGCAGACCGCTCGCATAAGGGATTGGAACTATCCCTCGCCGGTCGGACGGCGCCCCCGCATGGCGGCGGGGTCGATCTATCTCGGCAGCGATCTGAAAGGTCGGGAGCTCTGGATCTCGTCCGAGGACGGCCGCCAGCACGCGACCGTGCCGGGGACGACGGGCGCGGGCAAGACAACGGCGCTGCTCTCGTTTCTGGCGAACGCCCTGACCCACGCCTCGGGTTTCGTGCTGGTCGACGGCAAGGCCGACAACAAGCTCTACGGCGAGGTTCTGGCGCTCGCGCGCCGGTTCGGCCGCGAGGACGATGTTCTCTGCCTCAACTTCATGGTGGCGTCGGGGGTCAAGGACTCGAACACCTTCAATCCCTTCGCGGTCGGCAACGCCGACGCGATCGGGGAGATGCTGTCGAGCCAGCTTGGGGAGTCCGCCGCCGGCGACTCCAATCAGGTGTTCCGCGATCGCGCCGTGGCGCTGGTCGGCACGCTGGCCCCGGTTCTCGTCTGGATGCGCGATCATAAGGGCGTGCCGCTCAATATCGAGACGATCCGCCTCGCCTTCGAACTCCGCTGCATCTGGAAAGTGGCCATGAAGCGGGTGTTCGAGATCAGGAACCCGGCGACCGGCGAGACGACCGATATCCCGGTCGGGGAGATGCCCGAGGACATCATCTATCCGCTGAAGGCCTATCTCGGCGAATTGCCCTCCTATGACATGACCCTCGACTGGAACAGGCAGAAGACCGAGGAACCTTCGAAACAGCACGGCTTCGCCCAGTTTTATTTTACCCGCACCTTCGAACTGCTCGGCGTCTCGCTCGGCCACATTTTCAAGGTTGAGCAATCGGACGTGGACATGCGGGATATCGTTCTGAACCGGCGCATCCTTATCGTGAACTTGCCCGCGCTCGAAAGCTCCGACGAGCGGCTGGCGGCGCTCGGCAAGATCGTCGTGGCGTCGCTTCGCGGCATGATGGCGCAGATGCTGGGCGCCCGCCTCGAGGGCGATTATGACGCGATTGTCGCCAACAAGCCCGGCATGGGCTCGGCCCCCTTCCATGTCGTCCTCGACGAGGTCGCCTATTACGCGACGAGCGGCATGGACCGGATGCTCGCCATGGGGCGCGGCTTGAACTTCATGTTCTGGCTCGGTTTTCAGGAAGTGTCGGGGATATGGGCGCGGCTTGGCGAAAAGACCCAATCCCTGTTCGGCAACGCCAACCTGACGATCGCGATGCGTCAGCAGGATGCGAACCGTACCCGGCAGCGGATCGAGGACACGGCGGGCAAGACCTATGTCACCCAGGCGACCAGCTATCAGGGCGGGGGCACGGGCGAATATTCCGAGACGAAGAGCGCCGAGGTGCGGGAAGTCGCCGGCGTCGACTGGCGGGATTTGCAGAGCCTGATCGAGGGCGAGGCGATCATTCTGTTCGGCGGCCGGCGGATTTACGCAAAGCTCTTTCACGCCGACATCTATACGCACGGGCCAATGCGGCTGAACCGGCCCGTGCCGCTGGCGCTGCCGGACGTGAGCGCCCTCAAGGTGTCGAGCGAACAGGTCGACGGGGTTCTCAAGGCGCTCGAACAGGGGCTTGGGACAGGCAAGACGAAGCGTTCGCCGACGCTTGCCGCGATGCTGAAAGGCTTTTCCGACGCCGCGGCGGTCGGGCAGGGCGGCCAGGCCTGTATCGAGGCGGCGATCGAGGCGGCGAAAACCGTCCTATGGCGCGCCAGGACATCGCCGCGATGGGGCAGGGATCGCCGCTGGAAGCCATGCTCGAGACCGCCGCCCGCCGTTCCCCGTCCGCCCCTGCCGCCCAGGATGCGCAATATGCGCCGGTTGAAGGCCCTGCCGAGACGGCCTTCGGCGCGCTCGAAACGATCGAGGCCCGGGCCGGGGCGTCGCGACCAGAGGCGCGGAAGGCGGCGGAGAGGGTGCTTGCGGCGGGTCAGGCGATTGAGCAGCCGTCGGGCTCCGAGGGAAATCTAGACGCCAGGACGATCGCGCAGGAGATCAGGAGCGTCGCTGAGGAAATCGCAGGCGACTTCCAGGCGTCGGTCGAGGAGGCCCAAGGCAAGAGCCGGATTGGCCGGGAGGCCGAGGGCGAAAGCGCGCCGCGGTCCCCCGGAGCGGCCCCGTGAACCTGTTCCTCTCCGCGCTTCAAGACGCCTCGAACCAGATGACGGAGACGCTGGCGTTTGTCGGGCATGCCTTCGGGGACGATTGGCGAGCGGGCTTCGGCGCGCTCTGGGAACGGCCGGCAGCCTTGTTCTATCTCGCGGCGTTCACCGCGGTCCTCGCTTTCGCACTCGGACTGAACCGCGCGCGACGGGTCGGCTATCGGCGGGGTCGATTCTTAAGCGCCAACGAAAAGGCCTTTCTTCGGACGCTCGATGCGGCGCTTGGGCAGAACTATCGCGCTTTCGCGCAAGTCCGTTTGGCCGAGCTCGCCGGCCTCGCGGACGGCGGAAACGCGCGCGTGCGGCGCCAGGCCCTCTATGGCGTCATGGGCAAGAGCGTCGATTTCGTGATCTGCGACGCCCTGTCGCTCGATCCGGTCGCGGCGATCGAGGTCGATGATCGAACACATCTGCTTCGGGACAGGCGGGCGCGGGACGCGTTCGTCAACGCGGTGTTCGCCGAAATCGGCCTGCCGCTCGTGCACGTCGCCGCCCGGCGCAGCTATTCGGTCGCCGAATTGCGCGACTTATGCGCGTCGGCCGGCCTTGTTGTGAAGCGTGAAGCCCAAGGAGCTTACCTGTGAGAATGATCGTTCTGCTGGGCCTCGTCGCCGGCGCCTTCGCGATCTTCGCCCCGGAGCAGGGCGCGGGCCTCATGCGGTCGATCGTTCACGGCTTCGGCTTGGGAATAGGCCGCGAGATCGCGCACAACGTCTTCAGCCACCCGCATTGGTGACGGGATCCGAGAGTGTTTGAACGGAGCCGGCGGCGGCTTAGGGCCCCGGACTCGTCGCTCTCGGGCGTACCCGTGACAGGCCAGGACGAATGTGCTAGGTATCTAAAGGTATTACCCTTCAGGCGGTCATGGCGACGTCGATCAAAATCGATGACGAACTCAAACAGCGGGTTCAACTGCTGGCCGAGCAAAGACGACGCTCGGCTCACTGGATCATGCGCGAAGCCATCCGGCAGTATATCGAGCGCGAGGAAAAGCGCGAGACGATGAGGCAGGACGCGCTCGCCGCCTGGGCCGACTATCAGGTCGACGGCCTGCACGCGACCTCAGCGGAAGCCGACGCTTGGCTCGCAAAGCTGGAAGCGGGTGAGGATGCCGACCCGCCGTCATGTCACGAGTGATATGGACGCCGGCGGCTCTAAGGGACGTCCAAAGACTTCATCGGTTCCTCGTCTCGAAGAATGCGGACGCCGCGCGTCGCGCCGTGAAGGCGATCCGCTCTGGCGTCAAGATCCTCGAGCGACAACCGCGAGCGGGCCGTCCCGCCGATGACATGGACGCGGGGTTTCGGGAACGGCTGATCCGTTTTGGCGACAGCGGTTATGTCGTCCTTTATCGGCTCGAGGAGCCGCTGGTCATCATCCTCGCCGTCCGACATCAGAGGGAAGCTGGCTACTGAACCCCGAACGACAGCGTCATGGACCCGGGCTTAAGGACGGGCGGTTCGCGGGCGCCGGCGTGTCCTGCTCCGGGTCTGGGGTTCGGGGGTCTGTCCGGGTTCGGATTCCTTCCGCGATTGCCCGGAGGTGGTCGGCGATGACGTCCGCCGCCTGTTTGAGTCGTTCGAAAGCAGCGTCGAGGACAGTCTCGATCGCGCCGCGCTGCGGCTCGAAAGCCTGGCGCGCCAGGCCAGCCTCGTAGGCCGCCTTCATGTCGCCGCCGATATTCGGCCGCGCCTGTTCGGTCTTCTCGATCCGGTTATGCGACGAAAGCCCGGCCTCGACCGCCTTGTCATGCCGCCGATGGGCATTGCCGACCAGATCGAGCGCCAGCGCCTTGTAGGGCTGGCGGACGCGTCCTTGGCGACCCGCCCCCCATAGGTCATCCTCGGTCATCGGCGTGATGTCGCCGAGCGCACGGGATCGCTGGACGGCGGCATGGACGGCCGCCTTGGAAATCAGCGTATGGGTCCGGCCTGTGGCGCGGCTCTCGGCGGTATAGGTCTTGAAGGCCGTGGTCGCTCCGGTCCCGTGGGGCAGGGCGTTGATGTGTTCGCCCTTCGTGCTGATGCCCTGGGCCGCGTCGATCGTGAAGGCGCGGCCGAAGCCGAGAAGGAGACGTCCGGTCCGTGGGTCCGAGAGGCGCTTCCAGTCGATCTCAGCGGTCTGGCCGCGCGCGTTGCGGAGAATGAGGCCGGCGGCCGTCTTGCCGACGACCTCGACAATATCGCCGTTGTTGCCGATCGTCGCACGCTCGCCGTCGATCTGGGCCACGGTCTTGCGATACATGCGCAGCCGGTCGCCCGTCGCGATCGGCAGGTCGAAGAATTCGGGCTTCTCGCCGCGATAGACGACGGCCTTGTAGGTCGCCTCATCCGTCCCGATCTCGCCGCGGGCCTTGAGGCGGTCGCGGATCGCCCGGCTGATGTCGGCCGCCTCGGCGTTGGTCAGGGTCGTGACGGTGATCCCGTAGTCGGGACCTTGCGCCTTCAGCGCGTCGTCGCGCTCGATATAGAGGTCCGCGATCTGGCGCACGACCTGATCGTAGTCGCCCTCGAGGAGGCGGGCCGTGCCGTCCTGCCGCTTCATGGCGAAGGCGGTCCCGGCCTCGCCGTCGCGGAACAGGGCGGCGATCTTGCGGTCATGGTCGTTCTTTTGCCGGACGGCGGTGAGGATCTCCGGGAGAGCTGTTTTGGGCAGAACGCGCTTCAGAAGTGCGATCGTGTCGCCGGCCTCGATCGACTGCACCTGTTCCCGATCGCCGAGCATCTTGATGGTCATGCCCGTCTCGGCTTGCAGCTCGAGGAGGCGCAGCATCGGCCGCGGGCCGATCTGGCTGATCTCGTCCACGACCAGAACCGTTTTGGCGTCAGGTTGGAATTCGCCGGTGTCGATCGCGTTGAGGAGCGGCTGAAGCGCCCAGGTCTCATCGACGCCGGCGTCCTTCAGAGCGTCGGCCTGCCGCCAGGCGGTCGACATGCCGACGACTTTCCGGTCGTCCGCCCGCCAGGCGTCCACGAGGGGCTTGAGAAGGGTGGTCTTGCCGGACCCGGCGACGCCGGTGAGGAGCGAGAGCTTGCCGCCGGCGCCGAGCGCATGGATGGCTGCGCGCTGCTCCCGGCTGAAGCGGATGCCGGCGTCGCCGGCCTCGAGGCTTGCGACCGCTGCGCGGATGGCGGCGTCGGAAAGCGCGTCGGATCGATCCGCCGCGGCGAGTTTGGATTTCTCGGCGAGGCTGCGCTCGATCCTGAGCTGCTCGGTGTGGCTGCACCGGGCTTTGCCCTCATGGACGCCGAAGATGAGGGCGACGGAATTGCCGTCGTGGGTGAAGCCGCGCCTTTCGAACAGGGCTACCACCGCATCGACGTCCTCCCGGCCGCCCGCGGCGCCGGCCTCGATTAGGCCGCGCGCGGCATGGACCCGGAGGCGCTCGGCGTCGAGGACCGCCACCGTCTGGAATTCCGTCGAGAGGGATTCCGAGGCGAGCGCGTAAGCCGCCTCATGACGCTCGGCGTCCGTGCGCTTCATGGGCGCGCTCGCCTCGAGGACGGTTTTCGGCGTCCACCCGATCGCCGCCGCCTGGGCGCGCCAGACCGATTGCGCCTCGTCCTTGGTTTTGCCCAACCGCCCGGCCGCGCTCGCTTCGTGCAGGAGCTGCTTCTTCCGGTCCAAGCTGAGCTCGTCCCAGTCCATGGCGTTGTCTTTGGCGTAGCGTTTCGCGTCGCCGATCACCTGGCGGTCGCGTTTGGAGAAGGTCGCCACGGCGCTTTCGGGAATATCGAGGGCGACGATGGCCTCGCCATCCGCGTCGAGCCGGACCCGGACGCCGAGCGCCCTCAAGCGATCGGCGAGGCGCGCCTGAAACATCGCCCCGTATTCATGGACCTTGTGGGCGGTCAGCGCCTTCGAGTCGATCGAGCCGATCCGGCCGTCGTCCGTGACGACGAGGTTCGGAATGAAGTTATGGAGATGATAGTGGGGATCGCCGGCGATCGGGGCGTCCATGAGATAGGTCGCCCCGTCCCCTCCGTTCTGTACGGCGAGCGTCGGCCGGGCCGCGTCATGGGCGAACGTCACCCAGGCGATCTCGCCGGCCTCGGCGCCCTTCTCCCCCGCGTGCCCCTTCCGAGCGACGCCGAGATCGTGAGCGGCGTAGCGGAGCGCGTCGTCGCTTGCGGCATGGATGGCGTTGCGGATGAGCTGCCGCTCGGCCTCGGTCGGGGCGAACTCGGCGGCGAGAGAGACCGACTTATGGGGGGCAAAGACGAAATCGAAGCCGGAGTTCTTTCGGACATGCTCGCTCCAGTCGGCGCCGTTGTCGGCCCGGCGCGCCTCGAAGAGGGCGTCGAGCTCGCCGTCGCGCGGCTCGGCGTGAACGTTCGAGAGGCCCAGCGCCGCAGCGACCCGTGGCGAGAGGTCTGGCCGCCAGTTCGCGCGCTCGCCCCGGCCGGTGTAGTAGGCGGTGAGCCGTTCGCCGGTTTCGAGATCACGGCCGTCAAGGGCGACGCCGTGGACCTTGAGGGTTTCGGGCTCGGGCCTGTCCTGGGTCATATAAGCGCGGATCAGCGCGCCTTCGCTGGCGGCAGAGACTTTCGCGAAATTGAGCATGGTCAGGCGCGCCCGGCGACGTCGGATGAGGGGTGTGCGGCGCCCGGGTCCAGGCGGGTGACGATTTCGAGGGTTTGGCGCATGAGCCCTGCGAGGGCCGATTGCTGGGTGATCAGCCGCGACAGGAGGTCGCCGAGGCTCGGGCCTTCCTGCTCGGGCCGCTCCGGGGTCAAAACTTCGATCATGTGGGCGATCAGGCCGGACAGGGTCTCGATCTGGCCTTGGAGGGAATGTCCGTTCAGGAGCAGGGCGTCCTGCGCGTGATCCATCTTGTCGAGAGTCTCGCGGAGCGCGGCTACGCCGTCGCCGATTCGGGTCAGATGCGCATCGAGGGATTCGCGGGGGGTGACAACGGCCATGAAACAACGCTGGTCGACGCGCGAATGGTCCGCAAAGGACTTCGCCTTCCACCTTCAGAACGCCGATTGGCTCGCCAAGCGATGGTTGTGGACGAGATAGTCGCTTGGGTGGATGGGGCCACCCACCAGATAGCCGACGTTGAGCCCTTTCGTGATCACGTCGGAGGAACTGACCCCGAGCAGCTTTGCCCAGACGATGACAGGGTCGGGATCATTGCTCGAATAGCCGCAGTACCTTCCCGTCTGGCGAATGGCGGGCAGGACTTCGCTCGTCACCCACTTCCGGAAGCGTTTGGCCTCGGGCTTCCGGCTCGTGAAGATGAGGCGATAGAGGCCCGACTCGTTGACGGCATTAAGGGACTGAGGCCTTTTACGGTGTCGGTAGTAACGACCCCCTTCTCATCCTCGTCGAACTCGGCGATTGCATCGCGCGGATTCGCAATGTCGAGGATCTCGCACATGTCCTTGGCGACGAACCATGCCTCTCCGTCCTTGATGACGGTTCGAACGAGGCTTGTGTCGAAGGTAAATTCGACGGGCAGGTTCGTTGTGTTCTCGGCCGCTTTGGCCATATCGTCAAAAGACATAACGCATTCCTTGTGAAGGGCTTGCCGCTATGGGCTGAGAGCGGACAGGAACATGGCGCCGCGGCCTTGGCCGCAGCGCCAGGCCGGCGCGGGATTGCGCGGGCCGCGCAGGAAGCGTGGGCGCGCTCGGCGCGAACGAGAAACGCGAATGCGCTTTTTTGCTGATTGGAAGTCTGGCTTGGCGGACGTGAGCTCCCGCGCAAGATCGCGCCAAGGGCGCTTGAAAGCGACGCGCTCGAAAAACTCCATAGAAGGCCACCAGGCGGGGCCGAAAATGGCTGCGGCTTCCTGGAGGCGTGGCAGGCCTATCCGCGCGATGAGCCTTGCTCCGGTCCCTCTTTCCTGCCTTTTTGACTTCGCTTCGCCGTCAGGCGAGGGTCCCCGCGCGCCGCGCAGCGGACCGCACCAAAGGTGCATTGGTCCGTATGAGTGTTTCTTGCTGCTTTTGACTGACACGCCACCGACACGCTCGCGAGACGCGAGTGAAGCGGGAGCGAAACGGGAGTGACACGCCTAGGCCGAAATTAACGAAGAGCGAGGCGCCGACGGCGGGCGCCGAGGGCTCGTGCGCGAGCATGAAATGCGCATGAGTTGTTCGCGCCGAGGGCGTGTCTGATGGGTCGGTCAAAAGGAGACTGACCTATGCACACAAATACGGTGATGAACATTGGAGAGGAGGCGGCGCGCCGTCGACTGATCCTCGCCCTGGGCCGCGGCAAATCCGGGAAGACCCTGTGGTCGCGGTGGCTGGTCGAGACGATGCGCGCCAGGGGCGTAAGCCCTGTGGCCGCGGATGCGGACTGGAGCACGCCCGGGCTCTCTCGTCACGACGAGGACGCCGTGCGGCTCGGCAGCGAACCGCAGGCGGACAGGAGCTGGTGGAAGACGGTGCTGGCGAACGGCGAGGAACTCGCCGGGCGGCCGGTCGTCGTCGACTTCAGCCTGGACGCGGGCCTCGTCCGTAAAGTCGACCCCGAAGGAACGAACTTCGCCGAACGCTATGCGCCGCGCGGCTTTGACGTAACGAAGGTGTTTTTCTTCGCCCCCGACATTGGCGACGTCGCCACCTTCATAAACATCGGCGCGGCTGTGACCGCGGCGAGCACGCTGCTGGTGTTGAACGAAGGGGCGATCGGGAGCCGAAGGTCTGATCGGTTCGACGCAGTTCTGGCGC
>Ga0074044_10002276_pt1 | contig 16825 bp, 14 predicted proteins | sample BogForMeECP23OM1_FD_94443 | JGI IMG/M metagenome (GOLD analysis project Ga0074044, IMG submission 94443) | Bog forest soil microbial communities from Calvert Island, British Columbia, Canada - Bog Forest MetaG ECP23OM1 | ecosystem: Environmental > Terrestrial > Soil > Wetlands ...
GCCGCGGCGCTGCCTTGCGTGACCGATGCCCGTCACGCGTCGCCCGCCGCGGCAGGCGTCTACAGGGTCCGCGAGACCTCGACGATTTCGTACACCTCGAGCTGATCACCCTTTTCGATGTCGTTGAAACCCTTCACCGACAGACCGCACTCGAAGCCCGCCTTGACCTCGCGCACGTCGTCCTTGAAGCGCTTGAGCGAATCGAGCTCGCCGTCGTGGATGACGACGTTGTCGCGCAGCACGCGGACCTTCGCGCCGCGCCGCACCAAGCCCTCGAGCACATAACAGCCGGCGACGGTGCCCACCTTGGAAATGCGGTATACCTCGCGCACCTCGACCAGACCCAGCTGGCTCTCCTTCTTCTCCGGCGCCAGCATGCCGGAGAGCGCGGCCTTCACCTCGTCGACCGCCTCGTAGATGATGTTGTAATAGCGAATGTCGACGCCATTGTGCTCGGCGAGCTTGCGCGCCGCCACGTCGGCCCTGGTATTGAAGCCGATGATCACCGCCTTCGAGGCCAATGCCAGGTTGACGTCGGACTCGGTGATCCCGCCGACCGCGGCGTGCACGATGTTGACCTTGACCTCGGCGGTCGAAAGCTTGGACAGCGCCGTCCCCAGCGCCTCGTGACTGCCCTGGACATCGGCCTTGATGATCAGCGTGAGCGTCTTGACCTCGTTCTCGCTGCCTTCGGCGAACATGTTCTCGAGCTTCGCCGCCTGCTGCTTGGCGAGCTTCACGTCGCGGAACTTGCCCTGACGGAACAGGGCGATCTCGCGCGCCTTGCGCTCGTCGCCGAGAACCATGACCTCCTCGCCGGCCAGCGGGACGTCGGACAGTCCCTGGATCTCGACCGGGATCGCGGGACCGGCGCCATGCACGCTCTTGCCGGCCTCGTCGGTCATCGCCCGCACCCGGCCAAACACCGCGCCGGCGAGCACGATGTCGCCGCGCTTCAGCGTGCCCGAGTTGACCAGCACGGTCGCCAGCGGCCCCTTGCCCTTGTCCAGCCGCGATTCGATAACGATGCCCTTGGCCAGCGCATCGCGGGGCGCCTTGAGCTCGAGCACCTCGGCCTGCAACAGGATCGCGTCGAGCAGCGTGTCGATGCCCTTGCCGGTCTTCGCCGAGACCTCGACGAACTGCGCTTCGCCGCCGTACTCCTCGGGAAGCACGCCCTCGGCGACCAGCTCCTGCTTGACCCGTTCCGGGTTGGCTTCCGGCTTGTCGATCTTGTTGATGGCGACGACGATCGGCGTCCCGCCGGCGCGGGCGTGGGCGATCGCCTCCTTGGTCTGCGGCATCACCCCGTCGTCGGCCGCCACCACCAGCACCACGATGTCGGTGACCTTGGCGCCGCGGGCGCGCATCGCCGTGAACGCCTCGTGGCCCGGCGTGTCGAGGAAGGTGATCACGCCCTTGGGCGTCTCGACGTGATAGGCGCCGATGTGCTGCGTGATGCCCCCGGCCTCGCCGCTGGCCACGCGCGTGCGGCGAATGAAGTCGAGCAGCGAGGTCTTGCCATGGTCGACGTGCCCCATCACCGTCACCACCGGCGGCCGCGGCAGCACTTCGCCGGTCGAGCCCTGGGTCGATGCCGCGAGCAGCACGTCCGGATCGTCGAGCTTGGCCGCGATCGCCTTGTGGCCCATCTCCTGGACGACGATCATCGCCGTCTCCTGGTCGAGCACCTGATTGATCGTGACCATGGTGCCGAGCTTCATCATCGTCTTGATGACCTCGGCGGCCTTCACCGCCATCTTGTGCGCGAGGTCGGCAACGGTGATCGTCTCGGGCACCGATATCTGGCGGATCAGCGGCTCCGGCGCCATGCCCGGGGCTACCTCGCCGAGCTCCTCACCCTCCTCGTGGCGATGCTTGCCGCCCTTGGGCTGCTTCCACGCGGTCGCGGCGGTGCCGCCGGAGACATCGCCACGCAGCTTCAGGGCGCGCCGACGCGCCGCCTCCTCCTGGAAAGCGGTCGCCGAAGGCTTGCGCGAAGGCTTGTCCTTCTTCGTCCCCGGCTTGGCGGCCGGCTTGTGCAGCGTGCCTTCGGTCTTGGCGACGGGCTTGGCTTCCGCAACCGGCTGCGCCGCCGCAGGCTCGGTCGGCTTGGCGCTCGCCGCCGCGACCTTGGCCGCGGCATCCTCAGCTTCCTTCTCTTTCTTGGTCTTGCGCTTGGCCGCCTGTTCCTGCTTTTTCTGCACCTCTTCCTGCTGCTTGGCGATGAGTGCCTGCGCCTTGCGCGCCTCTTCCTCGCGCGCGGCTACTTCGGCCGCGGACACGACCACCTGCGGCGGCGGGGTCTCTTCTGCCGCAGGTGCGGCCTCGGCACCGTCGCGCTTGACGAAGACGCGTTTCTTCCGCACTTCGACCTGGATCGTCCGCGCGCGGCCGGTGCTGTCGGCAGCCTTGATTTCAGAGGTCTGCTTGCGGGTGAGCGTGATCTTCTTCTTCTGCTCCTGTCCGCCATGCTGCTTGCGCAGGTAATCAAGCAGCCGCGTCTTGTCCTGCTCGGAGAGCTTGTCCCCTTCCTTCTTGCCGGCGACGCCAGCCTTGGCGAGCTGCTCGAGCAGCACCCCCGAAGGCATCTTGAGCTCCGTCGCGAATCGTTCGATGGTCGTCTGCGCCATATGCGTCCCTTGCCGTCCTATTGCGTGCTGCACCCGATCGAGCGAGCTCCACCGTGCGCCATGTCCGCCATCCCTATGCGCTCTGCTCGGTGTGGCTGGACTCGGCGTCCTCGAACCAGTGCGCGCGTGCCTTCATGATCAGGTCCTGGGCGCGCTCCGCGCCGATACCGGTGAGCTCGGTCAGCTCGTCGACGGCGAGGTCGGCCAGCGCATCGCGGTTGATGATGCCCTTCTCCGCCAGAAGTCCCGCCGTTTCCGTATCCATGCCCTCCAGGTTCAGCAGGTCCTCGGACACGTGCTCGACGCTCTCTTCGCGCACGATCGCCTCGGTCAGAAGCGCGTTGCGCGCCCGGCTCCGCAGCTCGTTGACCGTGTCCTCGTCGAACGATTCGATCTCGAGCATCTCATTGAGCGGAACGTAGGCGATTTCCTCAAGCGTGGAAAAACCCTCCTGGATCAGGATGTCGGCGACCTCCTGATCGACGTCGAGCTTTGCCATGAACAGGGCGCGGATCTTGTCGCTCTCGGCCTGGTGCTTCTGCTGCGACTCCTCGACGCCCATGAGGTTGATCTCCCAGCCGGTGAGCTCGGAGGCAAGGCGCACGTTCTGGCCGCTGCGGCCGATGGCCATGGCCAGGTTCTCCTCGTCGACCACGACATCCATCGCGTGCTTTTCCTCGTCGACGACGATGCTCGAGATCTCCGCCGGCGACAGGGCGTTGACGACAAATTTTGCCGGATCGTCCGAATAGAGAACGATATCAACGCGCTCGCCGGCGAGCTCGTTGGTGACCGCAGTCACGCGCGAGCCGCGCATGCCAATGCAGGTACCCTGCGGGTCAAGGCGCGGATCGTTCGACTTGACGGCAATCTTGGCACGCACGCCCGGATCGCGCGCCGCGGCCTTGATCTCGATCAGGCCCTCTTCGATTTCGGGGACCTCGAGCTCGAACAACCGCACCAAGAGCTCCGGGACAATGCGCGAGAGAACGAGCTGCGGCCCGCGCGCCTGCGCCTCGATCTTGGTCACGTAGGCGCGCACCCGATCGCCGACACGGATGTTTTCCTTCGGAATCAGCTGGTCGCGCGGAATCATGCCCTCGATGCGACCCGACTCGACGATAGCCGCACCGCGCTCGATGCGCTTGACCGTGCCGGTGAGCAGGTTGTCCTGGCGCTCGAGAAAGTCGTTGAGGATCTGCTCACGTTCGGCGTCGCGGATTTTCTGCAGGATCACCTGCTTGGCCGCCTGCGCGCCGATGCGCCCGAATTCGACCGGCTCCAGCGGCTCCTCGACGACGTCGCCGAGCTCCAGTTCCGGATCGCGCTCGGCGGCGTCGGTGATGGCGATCTGGTGCGCCGGCTCCTCGTGCTCCTCGTCGGGCACGACCGTCCAGCGCCGGAACGACTCGTAGTCGCCGGTCTCACGGTCGATCGACACGCGGGCGTCGATGTTGTCGGCGTACTTCTTCTTGGTCGCCGACGCGAGCGCCGCCTCGAGGGCCGAGAAGACGATCTCCTTGGGCACATTCTTCTCACGCGCCAGCGCGTCGACGAGAAGCAGCAGTTCGCGGTTCATCGTGTGTTTCTCCACTCAATCTTCGGTACCAGGCGCGCCTTGTCGATGTTGGCGAGCGGGATCGATTGCACCCCGGCCGCGGTCTCGAGCCGCACCACGCCCGCGCCGCTGCCGCGCAGCACGCCCTTGATGCGGCGCGTATTGCCGATCGGCTCGCGCAACCTGAGCTGCGCTTCCTGGCCGTCGAAGCGGGCAAAATCGGCTTCCTTCTTCAGCCGCCTGTCGAGCCCGGGCGAGGAAACCTCCAGCCGCTCATAGGCGACATTCTCGACTGTGAACAGATGCGTCAAGTGGCTGCTCACCCGGGCACAGTCATCGACGTCGACCCCGCCCGGCTTGTCGATGTAAATGCGCACCAGCCGCCCGCCCGACGAGAGCTCGCAGTCGACCACCTCGTACCCCATCGGGGGCAGCGTGCGTTCCAACAGTTCGTTCAGCTCTACCACCGCCGGCATCGTCTCTATGAAATCGAAAAAACAAAAAAAAATGGGCTGTCGAGCCCATTTCTCTTACTTATCGGATGCTATCTTACCAGAAATCGGGGGCTACTTGAAGGGGCTCCGGGCCTTGGCCCCGGACGCCCGGCGCCCCCAGGGACCCCTTGGAGGGAGGTCGGCATGGCTCGAGCCGGGCTGGCGGTGGTCGGGGCGCTTTTCGTCGCCGCCTGCGGCGGCCCCCCACCCCCCGGTCCGCCGGCCGCGGCTACCTCCACCGAGGCGCCGGGGGCTGCCGCCGGCGCGCCGGCCACGGCCGGCGGCGCACCGGCGGAGCGGACGGTGCCGACGCCGCAGCCTGCCGCCCTCCCCTCGCCCCTGGCCATTCCCGGCGGGGCGCTATATGCCTGCGCGGTCGAGGCCGGGGGCGAGCTGCGCCTGCACGCAATCGAGCTCGCGCCGGAGGTCCGGGCGCTGTGCGCGCGCAATCCGGAGATGGGGCCGTGCCGCTACGCGCGCGAGGCCTGTCGAAGCGGCGGGGGCCGGGTCTATGCCGCGGACGGCCAGGAGATCTCCCGGGCCACCGAGGCCGAGTACGACCGGCACGTGCTCCGGCTAAGGTTGCAGTCGAACTAGCCCGAGCGCGACCGCCGCAGGGGTCAAAAGGCGACGTTGTTCCTGCCCTTGAGGGCGAGCATCGCGCGCGCCTCGTCGGCAGTGGCGACGGGCAGCGACAGCTCGGTCAGCAGGGTGCGGATCTTGGTCACCTGCTCGGCGTTGCTTTTCGCGAGCTGGCCCTTCTGCAGGTAGATGCTGTCCTCGAGCCCGACGCGGCAATGGCCGCCCATGATCGCGCCCATCGTGATGAGCCCCATCTGGTGGCGACCCGCCCCCAGGATCGACCAGTGGTACTGCTCGCCGAACAGCCGGTCGGCCATGCGCCGCATGTGCAGCAGGTTCTCAGCCTCCGGCCCGATGCCGCCGAGGATCCCGAAGATGGTCTGAATGAGCATCGGCGGCTTGACGAGCCCCCGGTCGACGAAATGCGCGAGGTTGTACAAATGGCCGACGTCGTAGCACTCGAACTCGAACCGGGTTCCGCACTCCTCGCCCAGGTGACGCAGCGAAAACTCGATGTCCTTGTAGGTATTGCGGAAGATGAAGTCGCGGGTGTTCTCGAGGTACTGCGGCTCCCAGTCGAACTTCCATTGCGGGTATTTCGGGAGCAGCTGGAACAGCCCAAAATTCATCGAGCCCATGTTGAGCGAGCACATCTCCGGCTTGGCCGCCAGCGGCGCCTCGAGCCGCTGCTGCACGGTCATGTTGTGCCCGCCGCCAGTGGTGATGTTGATCACGGCGTCGGTCTCGGCCTTGATCGTGGGCAGGAACTGCATGAATACCTTCGGATCGGGAGTCGGCCGGCCGTCCTTGGGATCACGCGCATGGAGGTGGATGATGGCCGCGCCGGCGCGCCATGCGCCGATTGCCCCTTCAGCGATCTCCGCCGGGGTGATCGGCAGGTAAGGCGTCATCGTCGGCGTATGAATCGCGCCGGTGACCGCGCAGGTGATGATGACTTTGTCGCGAGGGGCTGCCATGCTCGTCTCCTGGCACTCAATCGGGTTCGCCCATTCGCCGCAGGCGCGCGCTGCGCCGCGGCGGCCGACGCGGGCAGGCGTCATCATCTCAGAAAAGTGCACGATATGGCTTCGCGAGGAGCGCACGGGATGCCACGCCTCTATTCGCTCGCCCACCTGACTGTGCTGTCCTTGCCGCCGCCGCAGGTGGTGGCCGTTGCCGCCCGCGCAGGCTACGACTGCGCGGGCCTGCGCCTGCTGCCCGCCGTGCCCGGTGGCGCGGCCTACCCCTTGATGGACGATGCGCGCCTGCTGCACGACACGCTCTCGCGCATCAGCAGTACCGGGGTTGCAATCCTCGATCTGGAGATCGTACGGATCGATCGGCAATTCGACGCGCGCAGCCTGCTGCCCTTTCTCGAGGCCGGCGCCCGGCTCGGCGCGCGCGCGGTACTGGTCGGCGCCGACGACCGCGACGAAGCTCGGCTCGCGCAATCGTTCGCCGCGCTGTGCGACGCAGCAAGGCCTTTTGGCCTGACGGCCGATATCGAGTTCATGCCCTGGACCGCGGTGCCCAATCTCGCCGGTGCAGTCCGGCTGGTCCATGCTGCCGGATGCCCGGCCAACGCGGGCGTCCTCGTCGACGCGCTGCATTTTGCGCGTTCCCGCAGCAGCCTTGAGGAAATCGGCGCGTTGCCCCGCTCGTGGCTGCACTATGCACAGCTGTGCGACGCACCCGCCGGCATCCCACCCACCGACGCCGAGCTGATCCATACCGCACGCTCCAATCGCCTGCTGCCCGGCGAGGGCGGCATCGATCTGCGCGCGCTCTGCTCGCGTTTACCGGTCGATCTGCCGATCTCGATTGAGATCCCGAACGATTCGCGGATGTCGGCATTAGGGCCCGAAGCATGGGCTCGCCAGGCGCTCGCTGCCGCACGGGCAGCGACCGGAAGCCGGCAGTGACTTCGCGTCGGAGCGAGCGTCCTTTGGCCGCGCGGATATTGGCTTTGCGCGTGAAGCGACCATGTTCTATTATCCGTTGCATATCGATGCGGTCGTAATCACGTTGACAATCGACATGCCACGGACCCCTCGGGCTTTCGATCGACCATGCCAGGCCGGATGTTCGGATCCGCAATGATGGGCTCGTGGCGGCGCTGCGAGTCGCCAATCCACTCTAACGATGAGGGTGCGCGATGACCAATGCCATGGATCGCGAGGCAGTCCCGGAAGCGCAGAATCCGCTCGCCATAGACGGCCTCGAGTTCATCGAGCTTGCAACGTCGAAACCGCGGGCACTCGGCAGCGTGCTCGAGATGATGGGGTTCCAGCCCGTTGCGCGCCACCGTTCGCGCGAGGTCGAGCTCTACCGGCAGGGCTCGATGAACATCGTCGTGAATGCCAATCCCGCCGATGTGCCGCGGACGGTCGAGCCCATCGAACGGCCCGTCATCAGCGCCTTCGCGCTGCGCGTGCGTGACGCGAACCTGGCGTATCAACGCGCGCTGGAGCTGGGCGCCTGGGAGATACCGGTCCGGGCAGCGCCCATGGAGCTCAATATCCCGGCCATTCACGGCGTCGGCGAAAGCCTTATCTATTTCGTCGACCGCTACGACGAATTCTCGATCTACGACATCGACTTCCGCGCCATTCCAACGGTCAACCCCCACCCGCCGGCCATCGCCGGCCTGCATTTCTTCGGCATCGTGCAGTACATCGGACCCGACCGCACCGACGACTGGGTGGCGTTCTATTCGCAGATCTTTGGCTTCACACCGCTGCCCGACAATGTGCGCTTCGGCATCATGCCCAAAGGGCTCCTGCTGCAGAGTCCGTGCCACAAGTTCTATCTGCAGCTCGTCGATCCCGGTGACCCGGCCGGCGATCTGCTGTGGGACGAGCGCCTGCAGCGAATGGGGCTGGGAACGCCGGACATCCTGGCCGCGGTCGCCGCCTTGGAAAAGCGCGGCGTTGAATTCATCGCGTCGGAGTCCGTTCATTCGAACGAGCGTGGCGCCATGACCAAGCCCTACCTCGGGAGCGTGATGTTCGAGCTCGTGCACAGCGATCACGCCCCGCAGCCGGCACCGAAGGCCAGGGCGTGACGTTCGACGATTTCGGCATGGACACGGCCTCGCTGGCGGGCTCGCTGGAAGCGAAGCTTGCCGCCGTCAGGCAGGCCGGCTTCTCGCAGGTCATGATCTCCGCCGCGGACATCGTCGGCCATCCGCATGGAACCGCCGCCGGCGTGCGCGCGGTGCGCGACAGCGCGTTGCGGGTGACGGGCCTGGAAGCGCTGCGCGACTTCGAGGGGCTCACGGGCGACCTGCACCACTACAAGCTCGACATCGCGAAGGCGATGCTGACTCTGTGCCACCAGATTGGCGGGCGCCTGCTGCTCGTGGAAGCGTCGACCTCGACCCACGCCGACACCGACCCTGACCTGGTGGCGGCCGACTTGCGCAAGCTCGCAGTGATTGCGATTCCCTTTGGGATCAGGATCGCGTTCAAGGGACTGTCGTGGAGCAGAACGGTGAATGCCTTCGGTGCCGCGCTGGAAGTCGTCGACCGGGCGAATTGCCCGAACCTTGGCCTCGGCATCGACTCGTTTGACGTGCTCGCCTCAGGTGCATCGCTCGATGACCTAGGGATTTTTGCTCCAGAACAGATTTTTCTGGTCCAGCTTTCCGATTTCATGTGGAATCAAGACCGCTCGCCGGAAGAACAGCTGGCCACGGCGATCCACTTCCGGGTATTTCCCGGCGAGGGCGTCCACAGCAACTCGCTCGCCAACCTGGTGACCAGGCTTGATAAGCTCGGCTACTACCGCGATTACAGCTTCGCCGTCTACAACGACGACTACCGGCAACTGCCGCCCGAGTTCGTGGCCAATCGCGCTCGCAGCGCTGCCGCCTGGCTGGCCGAAACGGTGCTTCGCCGGGGGCTGCCGGTGCCGAACATGGATCGCCTGCGCCGCTCCGGCCATGCCTGAAGCGCGGGTGATGACCGGTGCCAGGCGCGAGACCGGGCGCACGAAATCCTCTGCGTCGCGACGCGCAGCACCAGGCTGACGGCTCGCCTCCGGAAAGGCCAGATGCGCCAGGTTCGCGTGGCAGTGGCGGGCGCCGGGTTCATCGGGCTTCGCCACATCGAGTACAGAAGAGTCGCTCGTGTGAACTGTCGGCGATTGTTGATCCTTCGCCAAACGTGGCAGCCGTGGCGCAGCAAGCCGGCGTGCCGTTGTACGCGTCGCTCGGCGAACTGTTCGCGAAAGATCGCCCTGACGGCGTAATCGTTGCAACGCCCAATCCGATGCATGTCGAGCATGGTCTGGAGTGCATTCGCGCCGGCGTCACCGCGCTGATCGAAAAACCGCTCGCCCATACGGTGGCGGAAGGCGCGCGCTTGTGCGAGGCTGCCGAGCGCGCCAACGTCAGGCTGCTCGTGGGGCATCATCGTCGCCATAGCCCAATCCTTCACAAGGCGGTCGAGATAGTTCAGTCGGGAGTGCTCGGACCTCTGTTCGGCGTGACCGGCTGCGCCCTCTTCTACAAGCCTGACAGCTACTTTGACCAAGCCCCTTGGCGTCGTCAGCCAGGCGGTGGCCCAATAATGATCAACATGATCCACGAGGTGGGAAATCTGCGCGCCATGATCGGCGAGATCGTCGCCGTGCAAGCTTTCGCGTCCAACGCGACGCGGGCCCTTGAGGTCGAAGATACGGTGGCCATTGGCATGCGCTTCGGCAACGGCGCGCTAGGAGCGTTTCTGCTCTCCGATACCGCCGCCTGCAGCAAGAGCTGGTAGCAGACCTCGCGCTTTTGGCGCGATTCGCAGTGCCACTGGTGGTCGCGGTTGCCTAGCCTGCTCGCCGCGCTAAAGGTCGCTCAGTACTCGACCTTTGCCACAGCGCGCAGCTCCGCAGGCGTCGTCGTCCCGAAGCCGAAAAATTCGAGATACGCCGGGATCTGCTCAAATAGCATCTCGGTGCCGACCTGGAAGCGGCAGCCGCGCTCTCTTGCCGCCTGCAGGAAGGGCGTGATTTCACGCTTCATGACCACCTCGCCGATGAACGTCTTCGGCGAAAGTCGCGCCACGTCGACCGGCAGCGGGTCGCCGTCCTTCATGCCAAGCGGTGTCGCGTTCACCACCAGGTCGTAGCCGGCCGGGTCGTTCGAGCCTACACGCGCGTCAAGCTTCGGATAATGCGTCGATAGCCGCGATGCAAGGCCTCGCGCCGAGGCAACGTTGGTGTCGCACAGCACCAGCGACGCCACGCGCTCGGCAGCGAGCGAGGCCGCGATCCCCGACCCGACCCCGCCCGTTCCCACGACCAGGCACTTCGCCCCCTCGAGCTCAAATCCCTTGCGTTTGAGTCCACGCGTGAATCCGGCGCCGTCGAACATGTCCCCGAGGAGTGTGCCATCGGGGCGCAGCAGGATCGCATTGCACGACCCGGCGATCTTGACCGCGGTGCTCGTCTCGTCGAGCAGCGCGACCGTCGTGACCTTGTGCGGCATCGTCACCAGAGCGCCGCGAATGTTGGTTAGCTTGAACAGCGCCTTTAGCACCGCCGGGTAGTCGTCGGACTTGACACCCATCGGCACGACAACGGCATCGATCCCGCTCTTGTCGAACCACGGATTGTAGATGAGCGGCGCCTTGAACGTCTCGGTCGGATAGCCGATATGGGCGATGATGGTCGTCTTGCCGCTGATCATTCAATCCTCGCCTTGCTGGTTGTGGCGTGGGGCGGAGAGCCGGCGTTCGCCGCCGGCAACCCCGTCGCCGCAAGCAGCGCAAGACCGTGGCTGGCCCGACACGGGAGCGCGCGCCCGCGGCACGGGCGATGCAAAATCGGTTGCATTGGCGGAGTCTAGAATGCGCGCGCCGGCACCGGCTTGGGCACCGCGGCCCTTGCGCCTCTCGAGCCGCTGGAGGCGACGTCATCCCCGTCCAGATGGTTCCGCGCCGCTTCCAAGGCGAGCCGGGCGCACTCCTCGACCCCCAGCACCCGAGCGAGCGAGTCGCGCGGAATCTCCAGCGCGTACGGAATATCCTCCGGCAGGCAGGCAAGAATCGCGCGCACGTCGATGCCCCCTTCGCCCGGGAAGAGCCGCTCGCAGCGTGCCGCGTGGATCAGCCCTTCCTTCGTGGCTGGCTTCTCCTTTGGCGCGTCGCAGACATGCACGTAGTTGAACCAGCCGCGCGGCAGCGCTGCGAGTTCCTCGAGACTGCAATCCGATCGGTCGAAATGCAGCGTGTCGATCAGCATGCCGGCGTTGGTGCGGTTGACCGCGCGCAGAACCTGCGTCGCGGTCGCGAGGTCCGGCGTCTCGGTCCATGACGGAAATTCGAGATCGAGCGTAAGGCCGAGCGGCTTCGCCAGATCGCACAGCGCTGCATAACGCTCCGTCGCACGCTCCCGGTCGGGGTCGGGCAGTTGCGTGATCACGTGGCGGGCTCCGAGCTGGGCCCCCGCCTCGAGCAGCGAAGCGTAGCTCTGCGGGTCGTGATCGGGATCCATCCGGGCAAGCTCGACATCCAGCACCTCGACCCCGGTGGCCGCCAGGCGGGCCTTCGTCTCGTGCATCAATGCCCGGTCGTGTGCAAGATCGTAGAGCACTTCTTCCGAAGTAACGCGGTTCAATCTCAACCCTACGTAGCGGTAGCCGCTGCGCGCGGCGATTTCGACCAGCCGCGGCGGCGGCAGCGACAACGCGGTAAGGTGCGCCAGCGAGTATTCGTGTCTCACGAGAGTGCTCCCATCAGGCTGGTACGGCATCGGTACCGACGTGGTGAATCGTGGCGCCGGGCGAATAGATATCCATGATGTTCCAGTGGCCCGCAGTCGGCACGGGTTCATTCTGCATGACGACGTCGATGACACACGGGCGCTTGGCGGCAATCGCGCGCTCGAGCGCAGGCTTGAATTCAGCGGCGGACGCAATGCGCACGCCGTCGACGCCGTATGCCTTCGCGATCGCGGCATAGTCGGGCGAGTACGGCTTGCCGTCCTTCTCGAACACCGTGCCGAAGGTCGTGGCGAAGTGCGCCTTCTCCAGACCGGCGATGGTGCCGAATGCGTAGTTATTCATGATCACCCACACGACCGCGATATCCTGCTCGTACGCGGTCGCAAGCATCGCCGGATTCTGTCCAAAGCCGCCGTCCCCGACGAGCGCCACGACCACCCGCTCCGGGTGCGCGAGCTTCGCGCCCAGCGCCGCCGGCGCGCCGAATCCCATCGTGGCGTAGCCGCCCGGCGTGAATATCGTGCCCGGAGTGAGGATCGGAAACTGCTGGCCCACCCCGTTCTTGTTCCAGCCGACATCGGTGGTAATCAGTGCATCGCGCGGCAGCGCCTCGCGGACGTCGGCCAGGATGCGTTCGGGCCGCATCGGATAAGCATCGCTCTGCGCATGGGCGCGATTGCTCTCGACGAATGCTTCGTGCGCGGCGGCAATTTCGGCCGCGAGTGCCGGGCGCTTGATGCCATTGGGAACGAGCCTGCGCGCCGCGCGGTTCAGTTCGGCGAGCGCCTGCCCGAGATCGGCAACCGCGCCGATCTCGGCCGGATAATTGCGGCCGATCTCCGCGGGATCGATGTCGATGTGGATCAACCGGGTCGGTGGAAAGCTGAACGTATATTCGCTCTCCCACGAACTGCAGTCCGCTTCGGAGAAGCGCGTGCCCAGCGCAAGGATCCAGTCGGCCGAGCGACACTGGTCGTTTATGAACTTCGTCCCCCAGAAGCCGGTCATGCCGAGCACGAATGGGTGGTCGTCCGGCAGCGCCCCCTTGCCCATCAGCGTGTGCGCGACCGGGATCTGCAGGTGGTCGACGAACTGGCGCAACTCGGCGGTCGCCTCTGCAAGCATGATGCCACCGCCGACGTAGAGCACCGGGCGCTTCGCCGCGACGAGCCTCTCGACGATCTCGGCCGCAGTCGCCGCGTCGAGCGCAGGTCTGCGCAGCTTCCTGGTGTTGAGCTGCAGACGGTCGAACAGCGCAACGTCGACCTCTTTCGAGAAGATGTCCATGGGCACGTCCACCAGGACCGGGCCCGGCCTGCCGCTTTCGGCGAGCGCAAAAGCCTTGGCGATGATTTCCGGGAAAAGATGCGGCTGATCGACGCGCCACGCGCGCTTCACGAACGGCCGGTAGATCTCGCTCTGCGAGGCGTCGGCGTGCAGGTTCACCTCCTGGTGCGGGTGCTTGCCGTGATAGTGGGTCGGCACGTCGCCGGCAATGACCACCATCGGCACCGAGTCGAGCGCGGCGTTTGCGACGCCGGTCGCCGCATTGGTGAGCCCGGGACCGAGGTGCGTCAACAGCACCGCCGTCTGGTTCTTCGCGCGCGCATAGCCATCGGCCATGTGCGCGGCGACCTGCTCGTGCCGCGTGTTGATGAACGTGATCTTCTTGCTCTTCGACAGCGCGGCGAGCACCGCTATGTTCGTATGGCCGCACAGCCCGAAGACGTGCTCGACGCCACGCGCTTCAAGGTACTTCACCAGCTGCTGCGAGATCAGAGACTTCATTTACGGTTCCTCCACGCCCCGGCGCACGGCATAGCGACGAGGCTCACACAATTTGACGGTCGCGCTCGGCCACGGCGCGCGGTGCGGCGTCTGCGTCGCCGGCTGCCTGCGGGGGCAGGCTGCGGCGGGCGGGGCCGCTGTAGCGAAACGGAATCTCGCGCGGCATCGGCCCCATGATTCGGCGGCCGCGTTGCTTCTGCTCCCATGCGTGCGCCAGAATGCCGACGGCGCGCGACAGGATGAACAGACCGCGGCCGAGCTCGGGCTCGAAGCCGAGTTCGCAGAAAATGACGGCGGTGATGCCGTCGATGTTCATCGGTATATGGCGCTTCTTGATTGCCTCGAGAGCCTGCTCCGCGGCGCGCCCGATACGTGCATGGCGCCCGGTTACGGTGCCGGCCGCTTCGGCCTTTGCGACCAGGCCCAGCAGCGGCGCGGTGCGCGGATCGATCGGGTGAAAGCGGTGCCCGAACCCGGGGACGATGCTTTCGCCCGCGTCGCGGTGGCGCTCGATGACCACGGTGGCCGCGCGCACCAGGTCGCCGTCGGCGCCCGCTTCGGCATCGATCTCCCGGTACAGCTCCATGCACTGCTGGCCGGCGCCGCCGTGAATGTCGTCGAGCACGTTGATCGCCGAGGCCATCGCGCCGTTGATGGGCGAACCGCAGGTGACGGCCATGCGCGCGATCGCGATCGACGGTGCCTGCGGCCCGTGATCGACGCCAGGGACGAGCGCCGCCTCGAGCAACTCGGCCTGCGCCCGCGACGGCAACTCGCCGCGCAGCATGAGCCAGATCATTTCCGGAAAACGCACCCGCCCGATCAGCTCTTCGATGGGGTAGCCGCGGATCGCAATCCGGCCCGGATGGATATCGATGATCGAGGTGTCCCACCACGCACTGCAGGCGGCGAGCAGCTCCTCAGGGGTTTTGGTCGTCATGAAAGTTGTCTTGGCCCGGTGATGTCGCGTGGCAACGTCGCACGTAAGATCGCGTGCATGTGGCTTTGCAGCTCAGGTTACGATGGTCTCGATCTCGCTTTCCAATTCGGGGTCGTAGAACGGCCCGAACAGTTCCTCGTCGGACGGGCGGTCTTCCTTGATCGGGACCGACACCCAGGTCGTGTTCATGTAGTGCTTGAGGTGAACGTTTTCGGAAACGCTGTTGCCGCCCCAGGTGCCGCAGCCGAGGCTGGACGTCATCGGCATGCCGTTGTTGAATGCGCCCGCGTTGGCCTTCGATTGCGGCTGGCGGACCATGATGCGGGACACCGGCGCGGCGAGGGCGAGCTGCCGGACGTGCTCGTCGTTGAAGGAGTAGATCCCGCAGGAATGGCCCTTGCCGCCGACCTCGTAAACCGCGCGCATCATGTCGAGCGCCTGGTCGAAGCCCTGATACTTGTAGACGGCGAGCAGCGTCGTGAGCTTCTCGCCGGAGAATGGGTGCTCCTTGCCGATGCCGTCGCCATAGACGATGATGAACTTGCGGTCGGCGGGAATCGTGAGGCCCGCCTTCTTGGCAAGCTGCTGCGGCGCGATCGCGACCGTGTCCGGTGTGCGATGCCCTTCGGCATCCCACATGGCGCGGCGCAGCGCCGCCTTCTCGTCGCTGTTCGCCAGGTAGCCGCCCTCGACCTGCAGCTGCTTGAGCAGGCGATCGAAAACGGAGGCCTCGATGATGAGGTTGCCGTCTGCCGAGCAGCCGGACCCGAAGTCGGAGGTCTTTGACAGGCGCGTGTTGCGCGCGGCTTCCTCGATGTTCGCCGTCTCGTCGATGATCATGGTCGAGTTGCCGGCACCCACGCCGTACGCGGGCCGGCCGGAACTGTACGCGGCGCGCACCATCGGCTGGCCTCCGGTGGCGATGATCAGGTCGGCGCGCGCCATCAACGCCTGCGACATCGGGATGTTGACCTTGGTCAGGCACTGCAGGATGTCGGCTGGCGCACCCTCGCGCTCGAGCGCCTCGCGCATCAGCCGCACGGTTTCGAACGATGTCTTCTTCGAGCGCGGGTGCGGCGAGAAGATCACCACGTCGCGGGCCTTGATGCCGTAGATCGCGTTGCCGGCCGGAGTGAGGTCCGGATTGGTCGTCGGCACAATGCAGGCAACGATGCCGGCAGGCTTGCCGTACTTGACAATCCCCTTTTCCGGTAGCTCCTCGATGACTCCCACGCTCTTCTGCCGCAGCGCGTCGCGCAGCACGCCCCGGATCTTCATTCGCTTGCCCATCCGGCTCACCGCATCGCCGAGTCCGCTCTCGGCGATACCCATGTCGACCAGCCGGGTGAACGTTCTCTTGTTGGCCACCGCCCAGGCCACCGCCTGGCACAACCGGTCCACGCGTTTCTGGTCGTACGTCTCGATGATCGCGAGCGCCTTGCGCGCGCGCTCGAAGACCATATCAAGCTCCTGCTTTTGCTCGTCGGTGATGCCCTTGCTTGGTTCCGTGGCGCTTGCCATCTCGAAATCCTTCACGTTGATCGTCTGTCTGTGCCGGGCGGCACTCGATGCACTGCTCCGTGCTTCCGGGCGTCATCGGCCGGCGTCCAAGCCGCGGCGCAGGTTTGCCGAAGGGCATACCCTGCGGGCGGGCATCGTGCCGACGTGCCCCGACGAGAAAACAATGTCTGTTCCTCCAGCTTCGCGTCCATCCACTTGCGCCGTCGCTTTTTCCCTGCGCGACAGGTCCGCTTGCCAAGCGTGCCGTGGCCGCGGATTTGCAGACACCCGCCTCGACCACGCCCTTCGTTGTCCGTTTGAACGTTAGCTTTGCGCCCAGAGGGCGTCAAGGACGGCCAATGACAATGTGTGCGCCAGACGCCCACTATCGTGCCCGAAACCAGCCGAGGCTGACCATCGCAGGAGAAATAAAGTATTCTTCGATCGCTACGCGGTCGCGGCATGCTCGATTTGCGACCGGAATACCTGCTTCTCAGGGGCCGGATGAATCGTCGCCTGACAGCTGCCGAGGTCGAACGCGGCGCATCCTCTGCGCCGGCGGCGCGCGCGCAGCCGCCATCCCTGTTCGACCATGACGTGCTCGCCGTCGAGGCC
>Ga0074044_10002277_pt1 | contig 16824 bp, 12 predicted proteins | sample BogForMeECP23OM1_FD_94443 | JGI IMG/M metagenome (GOLD analysis project Ga0074044, IMG submission 94443) | Bog forest soil microbial communities from Calvert Island, British Columbia, Canada - Bog Forest MetaG ECP23OM1 | ecosystem: Environmental > Terrestrial > Soil > Wetlands ...
CATTGACGGCTACGATTGGCTCGCCATCCCCCTGATCCCGTACCTCTACGCAGTCGAGCGCCCCGAGAGTATTCCTCTTTTCGCCGACGCAAAAATGGTCGCTTTTCTGCGCGACCAATACCGGCGGAAATATCTCGAAGACGTCGCCCCCGACGCAATCAACGGCGAAACTCCCGGCGGAATCTGGTACCAACTGGTCGGCTCTTCCTACGACCGCACCATCTACGGCTTCGAAATCAAAACCGCGCTCGAGCAGGACAATGCACTGATCCGCAAGTTGAACTCGTCGCCCAACCGCTCGCATTTTCATCTCGCTTCCAACAACTGCGCCGACTTCGCCAAGCAGATCATCAATTTCTATTATCCGAAGTCGCTCCATCGCAGTCTCATTGCCGACTTGGGAATCACGACTCCCAAGCAGATTGCCAAGATGCTCGCGAAGCTTAACGCTCACCATCCCGAAATCCGGCTTTCCCGCATGGTGATTGCGCAGGTTCCCGGTAATATGCCGCGCAGTTCCGCACCTCACGGCGTTGTCGAGTCGTTTCTCAAATCGACGAAGTACATCGTGCCCAGCGCGATCCTAAGCCCCATGTTTGCCGGGTCCGTTCTTGCCGTGTATGTTGGAACCGGCGCTGGTCGCTTCCAACCGGACCGCGATGCCAAGGTCTTCGATCCGGATGGGGATCCTGAGCCTCCACTCTCCCGCGCCGACCGCAAGGCCTATCTGCGCCAGCTAAAGAGTCTGCTCGCCGAATCCGGTTTGCTGGCGCAGGGCGAAAGCGCTGATAAGGAGTGGGCAAGACTGCAGTCAAAAGCAAAAACGGATCTCGACGGCCAGGGTGCGCCGATTCTTGAAATGCGACTCGCCGGCCGGCCAGTCCGCGTCGGTGCCGCTGAGGAGAATGTTCTGAATGGCAGCGCTCCTCCGCAACTTGTACGAGAAATCCTCGAAGCCCGCCTTCAGTCCGAATTGCGTCATTCCACCCCCCGCGGCCTCTCCCGCAGCGAGGTCACCCGCGACCTGAACCTGCTCCAGCAAGCCCAGCGGGAATTGGCCAAGCAGCCCGGGGAAGATTCTCCTGCCGCCGAAGTCGATATGCCAGTTCTCGTGCGTGCCGCCTTCGTCAACGTGCCGTAAATTCCCGACGCACTGTTTCGCAACCGCGTAAGACGGTTAACAGCCGCGAAGCGGCGTAAGATGAGCGCTTGCGGACGCCTGCGCGTGCGCATACCATTTCCTGTTCGGAGGTCCTCATGCCTCGCATTCCCGACTCCTCTCGTCGAAACTTCCTGAAAACTTCCAGCGTGCTCGGCGTCGCTGCCATGGCGGGCAAGGTTGCCGATTCGAGTGCCAGCGTGTTTCCCCCGCTGCCCTCGAATCCGGCCACGGAGAAAGCCATGCCCACGCGCAATCTGGGACGCACCGGCTATCGCGTCGGCATCTTCAGCCTGGGCGGGCAGGCATCGGTCGAGCAACCCAACAACGAAGCGGTCGCGGTGCCGATCGTCGAGAAGGCACTTGACTTGGGCGTGAACTATATCGATACCGCGGCCATGTATGGCGGCGAAGAGCGCTGGAGCCAGCGCTATATCGGGCAGGTGATGAAGCGCCGCCGCGACCAGGCTTATCTGGCCTCGAAAACGCACGACCGCACGCGCGACGGCTCGCTCAAACTGCTCGAGCAATCGCTCAAGCTGCTCAACACTGACCACCTCGACGCCTGGCAACTCCATCATGTCGACGGGCAGGACGACGTGGACCGCATCTTCGCCAAAGGCGGCGCGATCGAGGCCTTCCAGCACGCCAAGGAACAAAAGATGGTGCGCTTCCTCGGCGTCACCGGACATCGCGATCCGGATCCGCTGATCCAGTGCATTGAGCGTTTTCCGTTCGATCAGATCCTGCTGGCGTTGAACGCGGCGGACAAGCATCACCTCAGCTTCCAGGATAAGTTGCTGCCGCTCGCGGTCGAAAAGCAGATGGGAATTATCGGCATGAAGATTCCGGCCCGCGGACGAATTCTCGCCAGCTGGAAGCCGGACGAGCATGCGCACAGCGGATTTGAAGGCGCTGCTCCCGGCCCGGGAACGCTAGCCATGAAAGAGGCGATGTATTACGTGCTTTCGCAACCCGTCAGCACCGTGATTATCGGGTGCGACACGATTGCGCAGCTGGAGGAGAACGTACAGTTCGCGCGCGACTTCACGCCGCTAAGTGAGCGCCAACTTGCCGCACTGAGCGACAAAGCGCAGCCGGTGGCACGTCAGGCGCTGTTCTTCCGCCGCTGGGCGTAAGCCGGCGACAGAATGATCGTGTGGGGCGGACACTCTTGTGTCCGCGCCACACATACATCATCTATCGCGGCCACAGCCAGCCAAACACGCCTGCCGTCAGCAGGCCATACACCAGGCCGTCGAACACATGTTTCAGCGTGTTCGACCACGGTTGACCCTTCCAGATACTGTCGATCAATTGTCCCAGGCCATAAGCCATGAACGCCGCGGTTCCGGCCACGCGAAATACGACAAGGTAATTCGCTCCTGCCGCGACGGTGTGCCCGGTGAGATAGGCGGTGAAGAATCCGACGACCAGGCAAAAAACGAACCACTGTGCCATGAACTTCCCCATCGCGGGCGGACCGCTCTGCATAATGGTCAGCAATCCCACAGGTCCTTCCTTGTATTTCTCACACATTGCCGGCGATTTCATGTCCTTGTGGGTGGCATAGGGAAGGATGTACAGCCCTCGCTTCAAGTTGGCGGCGCGCAGCGTGGCGCGGATCTTGTCCTCATCGGGAAGTCCCTTGTAGTCACTGCGGTGGTAGGGCAGCATCATGTGCATGATGGAACTGGCGACGAAAACAATGACCGCGGACAACACGATCGGCAGCCAGAGCGCGGCGAGAAAGCCCATGGAATAATCTCCTTAGTGGTTTGAAAAGCGAATCCCCACGATTCGGACGTGAGCCTACGCCGGGAAATGGACCGCGTCAAGAAGGGAATACAAGAGTGCAAAAAACCCGGCACCCCTCCCCCGAAGCGCGCCGGGTTCTTCTGTGTTGGGTACGAGTTGTGCTTCCACCAGCGGTCGGGACTGGGATTCCCCGGTTGCAGCTGCGAGCTTTCGACTGCAACCCAGTCTCGGCACGAAAGTCTGTGCTTAATGCAGAAAGTTGTCTGTGACATTTGATACGGTGTCGCGTGACATCGTTTCCACAGCGAACTTACTTGAAGAATGAGATCAGCCGATCCATGTGGACCTGTTCTTTGGCCACGGCTTCGCCTACGAGCTGCATGTTAGGGATCTGGTCGACGGCATCCATCTCGCGCACTTTTAGTGGATCTACGTGGTGCAGAGGAATTCCCGTCGCAACGCCGAGCTGGTCCAGCCTTTGCCGTGTAAGTTCTATGGTGATTCTCTGGTAAGTCAGAAGCTTGTTGGGTTGTAACCCGTCGCTGGTGTGCGTGAGTGCTCTTCGATCTGCGCGCTGGGATACTTGTGCCATAAGCGCTCGGGCAAACAGACTTTCGTGAAAATGTCTGGGCCAAAGTTGAGATAGAAATCCCGCATTTGTTGCGCCTTGAAGCCGAGCGCGAGCCCCATAGCAAGAATCGCGCCCGTGCTGGTGCCGCCAATCAAGTCAAAACTGCTGCACTGGCGTTCATCCGATACAAGCCAGCCTCCGCTACAATCTGGGCATGGCTGAATCTTTCAGCGCGAAACTGGCGAATGTCGTGTTGCCGGAAGCGGGCGGCGGCGATGTCCGTCTCGGCTCGCTGTGGGAGCGGTATCCCGCCGTGATTGTCTTACTGCGGCACTACGGCTGAATTTTCTGCCGCGAGCATGTCGCGCAGTTGCGCGACCACGAGTCCGAGTTCAAGCAAGCCGGAGCCACGTTGGCCGCGATCGGATTGGGCGACATGAACTATGCGCGCCTGTTTCGCGAGGAAACGGGCATTACGTTTCCGCTGCTGGTCGATGCCGAGCGGACCGCCTACCAGGCCGCCGAATTAAAGTCCGCAAACCTGCTGCATCTCTTCCGCCAGGAGAACGCGGCAGCGCGAGCCCGCGCCAGGCGCGCCGGTCACCACCAGCACAAGCTAGGCAAGAATCCCTTCCAGCTCGGAGCAAGTTTCATCTTCGGTCCCGGCAATCGCGATCTGTTCGTGCACGTCAGTTGCACGTTCGGCGACAATGCAGACCCTAAAAGCCTGCTATCCGTCCTGTCGGGCCGTCTCTCCGGCGGCAAGTTGGTGTGAGGCCAGGCGACTTCATCCTGCTGCTAAAGCTTGAATCGCGGCGCTGAAGCGCCGCGCCACCCAAATTGAGAGGAGGATCGAGTTCTTCCGCAGCCTGTAAAGCCGTATCCATCCACGAACTCGATGAGGCCAATTTTGATTTCAGGCCGCAGAGAGTGAGCCAGCCTGCACAGGGTCTTAGCGTCAGGTGATATCGCCAGAATAAGGCGACAAAAAGAAAAGCCCGCAGCGGTTGCTGCGGGGTCGCTAGGTTGCGTGGGCGACTGCGGAGTGCTAGTTGGATATGATTACCCTGCCGCCGCCATTCCCTGCGGCGGGCCCGGGGGAATTAACCGAGTAGACGTAGGGCGTCGTCGAAGCGGGAGCGGTGGCCTGGCAGATATCATTCTGGGGTCCCCCCGCGGCGTTGACCGAAGCGAGAGCGGGGTTAAACGGGTTGTTGATTCCTCCTGCCCAAAACACGTGGTAGCTGTGGCTGTCGGTTGACGTCATCTGGAGTTTGCCCCCCACTGGAATCATCGCCGTAGCCGGTTGGCAATCCCCGGAGGTCCCAATGTAGGTAACCTGGACGATGAGTGGACTGGTGGTGCCCACCTGGACGGAAAAGGGTCCATAGATCGTCCCTCCCACCGTCACCGTGTAATTGCAGCTTCCGACCACGGCAGTGGGGCTTTGGCTATCCGAGGTCCCCGGAGCCAGCGTGACATTTGCAAATAGCGTCAGGCCGGTGGCAGTAATGGGATTTTGTGCAAACGTGAGGGTGATGGTGGAAGTGGAATTGTTGACAAAATCGACTGTCGTCCCAGACGCGATGATGACGGCTTTTGGCGTCGGGTTGAAGTTAGCGCCGAAGGTGATGGTTTGAGTTACTTCTGTTCTTGGAAGGTGGCGTGCGGCCATGGCTGGCTCCTTGTGGATTGAATTTGGAAACGCGGCCCGTAAATGATTCCCCACAAATTAAGGCCCGGTATGGCAGCGTCAATCCAACTCGGATGACCAAGCCAAGAAGCTGCGTGTCCGACCGCACCTCTTCTTCTGTACTCTTCTGAAACCCCACTATCTAGTTCCGACTACTTAGCGCTGGCGTGAAAACTTGGGTCCGACAACAAGCCTTCGAGGTCCGGTATGCTTTTCAGGTCCGCGAGGCTGTAGCCTTTCTGCAGGCTCTTTTCAATGTACTGCAAAGCTTGCTTACGGTCGCCCAAGTCCTCGTATGCTTCGCCGACATTTTCCAGAACATTGGCGTCGTCTGGCGAAAGAGCGAGTGCCGATTGTATGTGAGAAATGGCCTCATCGCGCACCTTTTTTTTGGCGTAGAGCAATCCAAGGATGGACTGCGCAACCGCGTCGCGGGGATTGGCTTGCGCCGTCTGTTCCAGCAAGGCGAGCTCCCGGTCTCTGGCTTTGCCCGCCTTGTCGATGTCTTTGAGCCCCTCGTAGGCAAATGCCAGGTTGCCCCAGACCAGGTAATCCCTGTCATTCAACTGCAGAGCCTTCTCCTCTGCGCCGGCGGCATCGGCGTATTTCTTCTCCTGGAGGTAGAGGTACCCAAGATTGGCGTAGGCGCCGTAACTCGGGTCGAGGGCAAGCGATTTGCGGTACATCTGCTCGGCGTCGGCATAGTGCTGCTCTCCCATGTCGCTGTAGACCGCGCCCAAATTGAGATAGAGGGGAGCATTGTCGGGAGTGAGTTGGATGGCGTGCTTGTACTGTGCAATGGCTTCGTCGTCGCGCTGGTGGTTATAGAAGAAAATCGCCAGTTGGTTGTAGCCGCTCCAAGAATCCGGGCGCAGAGCGATGGCCTTGCGGAAGGTGGCCTCGGCATCGGCGGTGCGTCCCGCGCTTTCATAAGACTGGGCCAGGCCGATCTGCGCGTCGGCACTGTGCGGGTCAAGTTGAAGCGCGCGCTGATACTCCTGAAGGGCGAGATCGTACTTTCCGGTGCTGCGGTGGATGTGGCCGAGCGTGACATAGACGGCGGGCAGGCGGTCATCCAGTTGAACGGCCTTGTTGCAGTTTGCCAGAGCCTCGTCAATCCACTTCGTGTTTTTATCGAGCTGGTATTTCAGGCGGTAGGCTTCGCCGAGTTGCGCATAGCCGAGCGCGAAACGGGGATCGACTTTGACGGCACTATCGAGCGCTGTGATGGCGAGGTCGAGATTGCCTGACTTATCAAAGCGCTGGGTGTAGCCAAGAGCCTTGAGGTAGGACTCGTAGGCACCGGCATTGACCGCGCCTCCCATGGCGCGCAGCATTTCAGGCGTGACGTCGATGCGCATGAGCTTGGCCACGCGCGCGACCGCTTCGTCTTCCAGGGAAGAGAAATCACCGGCGCGGTCTTCGAGCATGAAGGAGCCGATCTGGCGAAGGCTCTTAGTGTTAATCAGATTCACTGTCAGGTGGATGGTCGGGCCCTCGCGCTGCAGGCTTCCCTCGATGGCCACCGTGGCGCCTAACTCACGCAAAGCGGACGGGGGATCGGTGATCTTGAGCCGCCGCACTTCACTGGCGGGCACAACCCAGAGCGACTGCTTGCCAACCTCGAGGTTGGTGAGGCGGCTGGCGAGGCTGTCCATGAGTCCAGCGGAAACGGCCTCGTTGGCGGGATCGCTGCCGACGTTTTCAAAGGGCAGCACCGCGATGTGATCTTCCGGGCGTGTGAACCAGCCGGAGATGCGGTCGCGGACTGGAGGCAGAAACGAAAGCACAGCTGCGACGATTGCGATGACGCCCACGCCAACGAGCCATCGCGGCCATTTGGGCACGGGCGCAGAGGCTCCCCATAGAGGACGCGAGGCGTGTTCAATTTGCTCGCGCAGTTCTTTGGCGGTGAGCGTGGAGGGCCGTGGTCCGGAGGGGAAATGGCCTCCCGACGGCGGATGGACTCCGGATGGCGTGCGCGCGCCCGAAGGCGACTGAGGTGCGGGAACGAGATTGCTGCGGGCCTCCTGTAAGTCGGCGAGCATCTCGCGGCAACTGTGATAGCGCGTGGCGGGATCTTTGGAAAGAGCGTGGTAGATGATGCGCAACAGATCAACAGGCACTTCGTCCATGGGCCGCGGCGGCTCGTTCAAAATGGCGAAGATGGTGGCGGCGGGAGATTCACGCTGGAACGGATTCTTGCCCGTGAGCATTTCTGCGAGGACGATTCCGACGGCCCAGATGTCGGTGTGCTGGTCGACTCCCGGCTGGCCTGTTGTTTGCTCCGGCGACATGTAGCCGATGGTGCCGGCCGTGCTCATGCTTTGGGTGCTGCCGGTCGAAGAGGCGAGCCGTGCCAGTCCGAAGTCCACGACCTTGATGACCCCGCGCTGCGTGAGGATGACATTGGAGGGCTTGATGTCGCGATGCACGACGGCGCCCGCGTGGGCAGCGGCCAAACCTTCCGTCATCTGGATGGCGATGTTGACGGCGTCGGGGACGGGCAGAGGGCCGCGAAGAAGCTTACGGGCGAGCGTCTCTCCTTCGTAATAGGCCATGACGATGAAGGAGCGGCCGTCGTGCTCCTCCATGCCGTAGATGACGCCGATGTTGGCGTGGTCGAGCGAGGAGGCGGTGCGGGCCTCGCGGAGAAAACGCTCTTTGTCTTCGGGGCTTGCAACCAGGTGTTCGGGAAGAAACTTCAAGGCAACCGTCCGCTCGAGCTTTACGTCGAGCGCGCGATAGACAACACCCATGCCTCCAGCGCCGGCCAGGCCGAGGATCTTGTAGTTGCCGACAAGATCTCCGGGAGACAATGTGGTGGATGGGTTAGACACGGAGCAATCCCCGAGGGGGCTCGACCCCCAAGCGCAAAGCGTTGTCCGGTTTCAGGATCGAACGATTCTGCCCCCGATGCACGATGATACGCTACCGCATTTTGGCGCGGGAAAGAAGTGCCTGGATGGGGCAGCGTGTGGGTTGCGACCAACGCGGCGCTGGGCGGCCTTTTGAAAACATCCGCAAGCCGAAAGATGTTGGTGTACACTGCCGTGACCTGTAAGCGAGAGAGATTTGGGGAGGGAACCGCGATGCAGTTGCGTTTGGAGAGCCGACCGGTGGGGGATGTGCTGGTAGTGCAGTGCCACGGGAGAATTGTGGCTGGGAACGAAGTGTTTACGCTGCACTCTTCCGTGGGAGATTCCATCGTGAAGTATGGCGACATCGTGCTGGAACTCGACCATGTGGAGTTCATCGACAGCAGCGGATTGGGAGCGCTGGTGCGGCTGATGCAAGCTGCGCGGGCAAAGGGAGGCGACGTCAAGCTCAGCGGTGTCCCGGCGCGAACCCGCAAAACTCTCGAGATGACGGGGCTGATTTCGCAATTTGAAGTCTACGACACGGTCGAGGAGGCGATCACGGCGGCGTACTTGGGGTCGCGCTATTCGCGGGCAAAGATCGCAGACGCACAATCGCGCATTCTGTGCGTTTACGAATCGATGGATGTGCGGACGTTCATGCGGGAAGTGCTGTGCGGCGCCGGATACAATGCGCTCACCACGGCGACGATTGAGGACGCGCGCATCCTGCTGAAGGCGACCAAGGCAAAGATGGTGGTGATTTCGGCGCGCATGCAAACGGTCTATGGGAAGCCCACCCGCAAGATGCTGGAGGAAATCGATCCTTCGGTTTCTATCGTCGTTTTAGACGAAAACTTTTCTTCGCAAGACCCGGGGGAAGCGGCGGAAAAGCTGCTGAACTCCGTGGGTGGCCAGCAGAAAAGCGCGTAGAGAGCGATGGCGCGGCGTGCCAGGAATCCATCATAAGTGTTGCAGGGGCAGAAGGCTTTTCCCGCGGGAGCTAAACCCCAATTTTCAAGGATGCACCTTCGGCGCGCCTTTGAGCCGCTGCGGTCACGATTGCAGGTAGGTTTTTTCGGCAGCAAAGCATCGGCTGCGAGCCCGCAAATTTCAAACGAATGTCTGCTCCCACCATTGTCGAAGTCGAAGGCCGCAAGCTCAAGCTAACCAACCTTGAGAAGATCCTCTATCCCGCGGCGGGCTTTGCTAAAGGACAGGTGGTCGATTACTACGTGCGCATCGCGCCCGTGCTCGTGCCGCATCTGGCGGGCCGTCCGCTGACCATGAAGCGGTATCCCGAGGGCGTCGACCACGAATTTTTCTTCGAGAAAAACGCGCCCATGCACAAACCCGATTGGGTGAAAACAACGCCTGTCTGGAGCGGGAGCAACCGGCGCACCATTCACTTTCTGCTGGCCAACGATCTGCCGACCCTGGTCTGGATTGCAAATCTGGCTTCCATCGAATTGCATCCGTCGTTGTCACTGGCGCCCGATATCCCGACGCCCACCATGATTGTGTTTGACCTCGATCCCGGCCCGCCAGCCAACATCGTGCAGTGCGCGCAGGTAGGCCTTTGGGTGCGCGACATCTTCGATCACTTCGGTCTCCAGAGCTTCCCGAAAACCTCAGGCTCAAAAGGGTTGCAGATTTATGTCCCTCTCAACACCAAGACAAGCTATGACGAGACGAAGTCGTTCGCGCACGCCGTGGCGCGCCTGCTCGAGCAGGAGCATCCGGACCTGGTAGTTTCCGACATGAAGAAGGCCGTTCGTACCAACAAGGTGTTCGTTGACTGGAGCCAGAACGATGAGCACAAGACGACGATTTCCGTGTACTCGCTGCGCGCGCGGGAACGGCCCACGGTTTCGACGCCGGTGGAGTGGAGCGAGGTAGAAGAAGCGCTAAAAAAGAAAGCCGCGGCGCGCATGGTTTTTGAGGCGAAAGATGTCTTGGCGCGCGTAGAAAAGATGGGAGACCTGTTTGCGCCGGTGCAGAAGCTGAAGCAGAAACTGCCGCAGCTGGCGGGACTTGCCTCCGAAGCGCAAGCGGACAGCGAGCAAGTGAACTCACAAAAAACGAAGCAGAAGGTCAACTCCAAGGCAGCGGCCCCGGTGTCTCGCGCTCGCGTTGCGAAGTCGAAGCCTCCGGCAAGAAAACGCGGCGGGAGATAGGCCGTCGCGAGAGTTCCGATTTACCGTAGCGGGGGATCGAACCGGAATCGGTTCGATGAGACAATCGGGTGACAAAATACCTTCCCGAAGTTCTTGAGGCAAAACATGGCGCAACTTTATGTGGGAACTTCAGGTTGGGCTTATCCAACGTGGAAGCCCGCGTTTTATCCCGAGAAGCTGGCACAGAAGAAATTCCTGAACTTTTACGCAACCATGCTGAACGCAGTCGAAGTGAACTTCACCTTCCGCCAACTGGTAAAAGAAACGACAGTCGAAAAGTGGATTGCCGATACACCCGCGGATTTCCGCTTCACCATCAAGGCGCATCAGGTGCTGACGCACATCAAGCGCCTGAAAGCGGCCGAGGAATTTCTGCATCGCTTTCTAAGCACTCTTGAAGCCTTGGAGCGTGCGCAAAAACTCGGACCGGTGCTTTTTCAACTGCCACCGAACTTCAAGGTCGACCAGGCAGTACTTTCCGAGTTCCTGAAAGCGCTTCCTAGTAGCCTGCGCGCCGCTTTCGAGTTCCGTCATGCATCGTGGTTCGACGAGGCGACATGGCAAACGTTGCGCGAGCGAAACATCGCTCTCTGCGTGGCCGAAACCGAGGAGCGCGACACTCCCGACGTGCTCACCGCCGATTACGCTTACTATCGCTACCGTAAACCAAGCTACACCGCGGACGAACGCAAAGCGATGGTCGAAAAGATTCAGCAACACCTGTCTGAAGGCCGCGATGTGTTCGCCTATTTCAAGCACGAAGAAACCCCAGAAGGCGCGCTGTATGCAGTGGATGTTCTTGAGAGTTGCGCTCGGTTGAACGCGTAGCCGCCCTCTTGGGAGGCTCTGACAGTTTGCCTAAGCTCGAAGGCACCCTGCTCGCTACTTTTGCAGAACATTCCGCCAGCTGATACTGGAACATGCCCACCGAAGCCAACGCCCGAGTTCTGTCCGGCTTCCTCGACTACCTACGCGTGGAGCGCGGCTCGGCCAAGCTGACCATCGCTGCCTATACGAGCGACCTCGGGCAATTCGCGGAATTTCTGGAAAAAGGTCACCGGTTATTAGGCGGCGCGCAGCGCGAGGATGTGCGTGCTTTCATGCAAGAGCTGTTTTCGAACCAGGTAGATGGCCGATCGGTAGGACGGAAACTGTCGGCGATCCGGCATCTGTATCGGTACTTGTTGTTGGATGGAAAGATTGCGAAAGATCCCACGCTCAACATCGACTCGCCGAAGCAATGGAAGGTTCTCCCGAAGGCGCTAAGCCGCGATGAAGTAGAAACCATGCTCACCGGCCCGCGCGCACCGGCCCGAAATGCGCGCGCCGCTGCGCTCGCCTTGCGCGATCGTGCCATGCTGGAGCTGCTTTATGCAGGAGGACTGCGGGTTTCCGAGGTCGCCGGCGCGCGTTTGGAAGACCTGAAGCTCGAACTGGGATACATCCTGGTGCACGGCAAAGGCGATAAGGAACGGATGGTTCCTTTGGGCGTGCCAGCGCAGCAGGCTCTGCAGCGATACTTGAAAGAGGGCAGGGAATTGCTGGCAGCGAAGAAGTCCTCGCCGCTGCTCTTCATAGGCGCTGGTGCGAGGCGGTTAACGCGCCAGCGGGTGTGGCAACTCGTCGGCCAAGCTTCGCTGCCCACAGGAAGGCACGCCAGTCCGCACATGCTGCGTCATTCCTGCGCTACACACATGGTGGAAAACGGCGCGGACTTGCGCACAGTGCAGACAATTCTCGGCCACGCGGATGTGTCGACGACGCAGATCTACACGCATGTGGCGCTCGACCGGTTGAAGAGCGTTTACGCGAAGCATCATCCAAGGGCCAAGATCAGGCCTCAGGTCTCAGGTGTCGGGTCGCAGGACTGAACATGAGCGGATCTGCAGGATTAGCGGTGGCTCACAAACGAACAATCGTCGAACGTGCGACCGATAACTTCGTGCGTCATCTGCGCGAGCGCAATGCGTCCGCGCATACGATCAAGGCTTACACGGGAGACCTCGACGCGTTTGCCGCCTATATTGGCGGCCGCGACTGGAAGACCATCGACCATGTCGCAATCCGTGGGTTTCTTTCGCATCTTTATGACAAGGGACTGAGCAAGACGTCCGTGGCGCGTGCCTTGGCGGCCGTGCGCTCGCTCTATCGTTGGCTGGCACAGGAGGGTGTGGTCGAGCAGAATCCGGCGAAACTGGTTTCGACTCCGCGGCTGGCGGTCAAATTGCCGCGCGTTCCCACGATCGAAGAAGTCAACTCTGTGTTAGACGGCAAGATGCCCGAAGAGGCTTCGTTTCCCAAACGGGACCGGTTGCTGCTAGAGCTGCTTTATGGCTGTGGGATTCGCAATTCCGAACTAGTCGGCATCAATCTCGAAGACATACGAATCAGCAACGAAGCCATTCTGATCCGAGGCAAAGGGAAGAAGGAGCGGTACGTGCCCTTCGGCGAATCGGTACGCAACGCGCTCGCGAGCTACCTGCCGTGGCGCCAGCAACTATTAGCAACACGAAAGAAAGTCACGCCAGCTCTCTTGGTCAATCAGCGAGGAGGACGCCTGACAACCCGCAGCGTAGGACGTATCGTCAAGCGGATCGCAGTCGCCAAGGGGCTATCTCCCGACGTGCATCCCCACACTTTGCGGCACGCCTTTGGCACGCACCTGCTCGAGGAAGGTGCCGACCTGCGCTCGATTCAGGAACTGCTCGGCCACGAGCGGCTCGCCACCACCCAGCGCTACACCCAGCTCTCCGTCCAACACATGATGGACGTTTACGACCGAACCCATCCTCGCGCGAAGAGTTGACGGTCGCGCCATCTCCAAAACTCGCGTCTGAAGATTAGAGGCGTTACCCCAGTAACTTTGCAGTGTGGCCGCGGTTCATCCACCCTTATTAAGAAGCGGTACGCACACCGCTAGAGAGTGGAGCATGAGCAAAGTCACCAAGGAAGCTGTTCTCTTGCTGTCGTTGTTGCTGATTGCGGCGCTGGTGCAATTCTTCGCCCAGTCAATGCCTATGGCGTTGTGCTTCTACTTTCTGCCGACGTTGTACTCCGCGTACTGCTTCGGGCGACGACACGCGACTCTCACCGCCTTTGCCTGCGTCGTTCTGGTATCCCTTCTTGGCTTCGTCAATAACCTCGTTCCCGCGCACCCGGTCCTGGTGCTCCCGCTTGAGCGGCTGTTCAACTTTGCGATCTGGGCCGGCATGTTGGTAGTCACCGCCTACGCGATGGGCACGCTCTACGGGCGGGCGCAGAGCATGACCGACGATTTGCGCAATAGCTTCGGGGGACTTCTGCTGGTTCTGCAACACATCATGGCAAGCGAGAAACACAGCAACACGGAAACGCAGCGCGTGATCGACGCGTCGGTGAAGATTGCCGAGGTGATGAACCTGGGTGCCGATCGGATCGAACTGCTGCGCTCCGCCGTGTTGTTGCGTGACCTGAGCGAACTCGGCATCAGTAACGACATTCTCTACAAGGCAGCAGATGTCACGCACGCTGAGGTGGTAGCGAGTTTCCGCAAAGCGAGCAAAGCTGATTCCCGCACGCAGGCGATCGGGAACTCGGTTCGACGGGTGCTCCCCATCATCGTCGCGGAACAGATTCTGCAGGCGCAGGGTGCACGTGCGGTCAATGTGCCGATTGAGGCTCACATACTTGCGGTTGCCGATGCGTATCAGAAACTGACCAGCACCGCTTATGGCAAGGCCCTATCGCCAGAACAAGCCGAAGAAGAGATTGCCGCGGGTGCGGACGAGAAGTATCACCGCGGTGTGATCGAGGCATTCGTCAAAGCGTTTGGCCAGCGCGCTCGTGGTGCGCAAGCATAAAACGTCTGATACGCGTTCAATCTCCTGGAGCCCTGTTATCGCGGGCTCCCTTTCGCAAGTCTTCCAACATACCCGAAACTGTCGACTTCAACTCCGCGGTTAGCTGTTCATAAGCCGGTTCGCTCTCCTCAGTGATTGGAGGCGGCAAAATCGGTTTCCCGATCACCATTTGCAGCGGGGCGAACTTCGGGAACTTCTTATGCCGCGGCCATGCTTCGTAGAAGCCTTCGATGGCGACAGGCACGATCGGCGTCTGCGTATGAATCGAGAGGATAGCGGCACCCTTTCGGAAGACGCCTAAGTTGCCGGTGTTCGTGCGCTCGCCCTCCGGGTACAGGATCAAGACCCGGCCCTGCTTCAGTCCGAATGCGCCCGCGCGCATAGCGGGAACCAGATTCGCGTCGGGGTCAAGCACCACTACCCGCAGCCATCGAGCCAGTCGCCGCATAAAGCCCCGGCCGAAAATCTCGCTCGTCCCCAGCGCAAACGTATCGCGAAATATTCGCCACGGCAGCAACGATGCCAGCACCAGAGGGTCGACAAAGCTTTGGTGGTTGGAGCACAAAAGAAACGGCGCTTGCTGAGGTAGATTCTCGAGACCGCGAACCTTGAGGTGGAACCGATCGAGCGAGAAGAGGCAAATGAACCGGCTGAGGCTGAAAAAGAAGACTTCGGCAAAGAGATTGTGGTGCGCCAGCGCCAGGACATCGGGATCGGTGGCGGGCTCGTCCAGAATAGCGGACCAGGCTGGCGCGGACGTCTTGGCAATTCCAGCGCCGCTTTCAGCGCTCGCGAGCACGGCATCGACCAAATCGCGCACCGAGTAAATTTCGCCGAGTTGGGATTCCGGTACATCGCCGCCGAGTTGCTGCTCCAGTGCGGAGAGCAACTCGACGCGTTGCATCGAATCTAGACCGAGGTCCAGTTCCAGATTGTGGTCCGGGCGGATGGCGGCCAGTTGATTGCGCGCCGCTTCGCGAACTATGGCCAAACCACGCTTCACATCATCCCGTTCGAGCCACGCGCGCTCTTCTTCGGTCAGCGGCTTCTCGGCACCAATCTCTCCGGTCTCCGCGGCGCTCTGTTGCCGCTCACGAACTTGCTTTTCGATCTGGAATCGTTTGAGCTTGCGGGTCGTCGTGCGCGGTAGATCTTCCTGCCAGATGTCATAACTGCCCAGCCGTTTTGTGGAGGCGATCTTGTGCGAGAGCGCTTCGATGTCGAAGCGGATCACCTCCCTCGTGTTGACGATCTTGCGCTCGCGCAGCAGGTCAAAATTGGGCACGATCACGCCGTACAGCCGTTCCGATGTCGGGTCACCGGGTCGCGCCTCCAACGCCATTACACAGATCTCTTTCACGTAGGGCGACTTCAGATAATGCGCCTCTATCTCTTCCGGGTAAATGTTCTTGCCGTTGGCGAGAACAATCATTTCCTTGCGGCGCCCAGTGATGAAGAGATTGCCGCCCGAGTCGAAATAGCCGAGATCGCCGGTATAGAGCCAGCCATCCCGCAGCACGTCAGCGGTGGCTTGGGGGCGATTCCAGTAGCCTTTCATTACGAGCGCACCTCGGATGGCAATCTCACCTGCTGCCGGCTGACCCTCCACTACTTCGTGGGCGTTTTCGATGCGGGCTTCCACGCCGGGAAATGGCGGTCCTACTGATCCGAAAACGATGTCGCCGGGCCGATTCAAAAACGCTCCTCCGCTCGTCTCGGTCAGGCCATAAGCGTTGAGTACGTCGATGCCGAACGAATAGAAGTCGCGCTGGATCGCGGGATCGAAGCGCGAGCCGCCTGTCACCAGATAGCGCATACGCTGGCCAAAGCTGGCGTGGATCTTTCCAAAGAAGACTCTGCCAGCGTTGATTCCAAGCCTTCGCAGGCCCCGATTCAGAGCCATCAGCGTTCGTACCACCGACACGGCGACTTTCCCGCGCTTGTTGATCTCCTTCCAGATCTTTTCGTGGATCAGGTAGAAAAACTGCGGCACAACGGCAAAGGCCGTAATGTCGCGTTCTTGCAACGCCCGGAGGAGTTCCGTCGTGTTGAGCATCTCCAGATAAACGACGCGCGCGCCGTTGAACAGGGGCAGGAAGAGGTTCGCCATCTGCGCCAGCACGTGAAACATGGGAAGAATTCCCAGCAGCGCGTCGGTGGGACCGATGTGGACGACGCCGAAGACCGAATTCGCCTCGCCCACCAGGTTGGCGTGAGTGAGCATAACGCCTTTGGGATCGGCGGTGGTGCCCGACGTGTAAAGCAGAGCCGCCAGATCGTCCTCGCCTGGGACAACGGGCTCGAACCCATCGCGACCCTCTTCAAATATAGAGTCGAGATCTCCCCAGAACTGAGGCCAGAGATGCTCGCCTTTCTGGGCATGCGGCGACATTTTCCATTCAGCTTCGGACGACGTCATGACGAGCCCAGTGCCGGTTTTTTCAACCGCTTCCGCGGCTACCGGAAAGTGCTTAGCATCGCAGAAGAGCAGGGAAGCCCCGCTGTCCAGCAGCAACTTCTTCACCTGCCCGGCATGGAAAGCCGTGTCAAGCGGAACGGCCGTCCGGCCGGCTGCGATGATTCCCAGGTAAGCCGCAACCCAGCGCGGATGATTGGCTGCGAGAATGGCGACTCGGGCATCGCGCGGAAGGCGAGTGGAAAGCCACTTTCCCACGCTCTCCGCCATATGCGTCAGCTCCGCGAACGTGACGCGCTCGACGGTATCTGCCCTCTGAATTTCGATGGCGATGTTATCAGGAAACTTGCGGG
>Ga0074044_10002279_pt1 | contig 16822 bp, 12 predicted proteins | sample BogForMeECP23OM1_FD_94443 | JGI IMG/M metagenome (GOLD analysis project Ga0074044, IMG submission 94443) | Bog forest soil microbial communities from Calvert Island, British Columbia, Canada - Bog Forest MetaG ECP23OM1 | ecosystem: Environmental > Terrestrial > Soil > Wetlands ...
GGGAATAATGATCCCGCCGCGGGTGGTATCGGCTTCTTCTACCCGACGGACCAGGATGCGGTCATGCAGCGGGGTGAATTTAGTTGCCATAGTTGCGTACTCCTTTCAAGAGTGGTTTTTGGATAGCAGGTTGAATTCGAATCTTCCCAATTGACCCGAGAGCCGGGGATGTTAGCACTTGAACGCCACGAGTGCTAATTATAGGAATGTGAGTGGGTGGTTGTCAAGCGGCGGAGTATGATTAGCAATACGTCCATTATAATCAATGACATAACATGGTGGTCCGGGTGGCTTAGCCTTTCGCTGGCACAACCGCGCATAGCGCCCCATCCTTTCTCGTGCTTTTCGCCGAGGGTGGGCGTCAGACTGCACAATGGGACCGGCGGCGGAATAGCCCGCCCGATCAACCTCCGGGCCATGCTATCGGGCCGCAGCCGCGGCGAGAGGCCCTTCGTTCCTTGGCATACTTCTCGTTGACCTGATGAGCCGCTAAGGCATCCTGCAGATTAAGCCAGGCTCGGAAGTCCCGCGGTTTAGCTGACGGTTGAGAGCCGACAGCTGTCCCCCACTGCAGTGTCGCCCAACTCCCGGCAGAGTTGCCCGCCCTCCGTCAAGTTTTGGCGGCCGCGAACGGCATCATGCTGCAAACAGTGAGTTCCAGACCCAAAATGGAACGGCAGTCGCCATGCAATCACTATGGCATCACCTTCCGCATGGGACGGTCCAGCCAGCCACGACATTCAAGTCTTGATGCTTGTCAATCGCTGCTCGCCAACCCGACGCACGCGCGTTTCTGCGAGGAGATGAAGGAGCGCCAATGAGCATGTCCGGCTTGAGCTGTGTTGAAAGCTGTCTTAATTGCCATCTGCGTTCCCGCAATTTTTTCTGCGGCCTGGCGCAGGCGTCGACCGAGGCTTTCAATAAAATAAAACACGCCGCTGTTTTTCCAGAACACGCGGTGGTTCTTGTCGAAGGACAAAGTCCCTGGGGAATTTTCATCCTCTGTCAGGGACGCGTTAAGCTTTCTACCACCTCGCGCGAAGGCAAAACGTTGATTGTGCGAATCGCGGAAGCCGGTGAAGTTCTGGGCTTGCACGCGGTGGTTACCGGCGGGCGCTACGAGTTGACGGTTGAAACCATGCAGCCCTGCCAACTGAACTTTGTGGGGCGCGATGACATGCTTCACTTCCTCAAGGGGCACGCTGAGGCCTCTCTCCATGCCATTCAGCATCTTGCCCGAGACTGTTCGGACTCGTATGGCGTGGTGCGCTCGATCGGGTTGTCACACTCGGTGTCGGAGAGGTTCGCCAGATTTCTGCTCGAAACCGCTGCCGATGGCGAGATCAGCAACGGAAAGGTGCGCGTACGGCTGGCCATGACCCATGAAGAAATCTCGCAACTCATCGGCACCAGCCGCGAAACCATCACCCGTCTGCTGTCGGAGTTCAGGAAAAATGCGATGGTGGAACTGAAGGGCTCAACGTTGATTATCCATAACCGCCCTGCCCTGAAGAACCTGGTCCGGGCTTAGCAGGTTGCGGAAGAAGTCGTGGCGCGCGCCGCAGTCACCCTCAGCGGCTAAAGCCGGCGCTGAAAACAAGCCCGTTATCGCAGCGGTGAACCACTGCGCCACCCAAAAGCAGGAGAAAACCCGAGTTTTTTCGGCAAACTGCCAGGGGCTCTGGGACAGCGAGCAGCGAGCAGCGCCAGGCGCCCGCGCGTGCAGGGATCGGAGCCCTCGCGAGCCTGCACTCCTAAGAGACGCAATCGACTTCTGCAAAACTGGTAGGATGCTTCCCCAGAGTGCCTAACTTAATTAGTGTTGCTGTTTCCAAGCCGATCCGCGAATGCCTCTTCCGTTCCGTTGCCCTGGTTGCGTTCGTGCTGCTTTCGCTGGCCGCGCACTTATCGGCGGCAACTGCCGCGCACTGGATTGTCAGCAACCAACCCGCTCGCCTGGTCAACGGAACGCCGGTGCTCTTCCGCGTCACCACGCCGACGCCGGTCCGCACGTGTTCGGGGAATTGGCTTGACCACGAGATCCTGTTCAGCTTCGACGCGAGCAGCAAATCATGGTTCGCGCTCGCCGGGATCAGTCTGGAAACTAAGCCGGGAGCTTATCCTCTTCAACTTCACGCCGAAACTTCCTCCGGGCAATCCGCCGGAGAAGCGATCTCATTCGAAAAGAAAATTCGAGTGGAGCGCCAACGCTATCCGCGTGTGCAGTTGAAGGTTCCCGCGCGCTATACCGCGCCCAGTCCCGAAGACCAGCGCCAGATCGAACAGGACAAGGAAACAAAAGCCGAGGCGTTCAAAACTCTCAGCCCCGGCCGCGAATGGAAAGGGTCGTTTGCACCTCCGGTGAATGCCGAAATCTCCGATGTCTTCGGAGTGGAGCGCGTTTTTAACGGCTCCGTCGAGAGCACGCACCAGGGACTCGACTTCCGCGTGCCCGGTGGAACCTCGGTCGCAGCGGTGAATAGCGGACGTGTCATCCTGGCGCGGCCTCTGTTCTTTGAAGGGAATTGCGTGGCGATCGACCATGGGCAGGGATTGCTGACGCTCTATCTGCATTTGTCGAAATTCTTAATCAAAGAAGGCGATGATGTGAAAAAAGGGCAGGCGATCGGACTCAGCGGCGGTACGGGACGCGCTACTGGTCCTCACCTGCATCTGGCCGTGCGCTGGCAGGGAGTGTATTTGAACCCGCAGGTGCTGCTGCAATTAAAGTTGCCGTAAGCCCGGACGGTCACCCACATTTTGTCATCCCGAGCGGAGCGAGGGATCTGCAGTTCGCCGCAAAACGCAGATCCCTCGCTCCGCTCGGGATGACAATTCAAAAATGTGTCGCTAGTGCGCCGCTCTGGACGCGCGGTTTACAGCACGGCTTCTAGTAGCCAGACGCTAGCAGCGCATCTTCCGCGTCCCACACGCCGTCGCGAAACGTCACGCTTCTTCCCGAAATCGCGGGAATGCGATCGCCGGGAACAATGATTCCCACGAGGTTCAGCGGATCGGCGGCCGCGATGACGACGCGCTCGCCCTGCTTATTCTGTGGCAACTGACGGTGGGCGCGCAAGGATTCGACTGCTACGGGAAGCGCGAACTGCTCTCCCAGAAATCCATCGACGAATCGGCCGCCGCGGACTTCGCCGCGATCTTCGAGACGGCGGTAGCCGATCTGCAATTCGCGCCATCGTGGCAGATTCGTTTCGCGCACCAGCAGGTCGCGGAAGACCACGCCATAGCGACGCAATAACATCCAGCAGCAGGATTCGACGCTGCGGTCGCGATCGGCGCCTTCGGTGTGCAACAGCGACCAGCGTCCCGGCGCATGACGCGGCCGCCGCATCTTTCCAAGCCCGCTGCCAGACGCGCTTTTCGGCGTCACCAACGCGCGCAGGTTTTCGAATCCGTCGGCGGTCACGAGGCCCGCGGCGACCAGTTCCCACAGTCCGGTTTCGATTTCCGCTTTGAGACGGCCCGTTGCGCGCACCATGTCGGGAAAAAACAGCGCGCCCCGTTGCTTCAAGAGTTCGAGCACTGCTTGCGCCACCGGGCTTAAGAAAGACGTAGCAGAATCCTCCGCCCCCGGGTGATGAGCTCGCATCCAATCAGCGTCTTCGCGCACAAAGAATGCAATCGGCGCGACTCGCGTCGGAATTACTCGCCGCCGATTCTCATCGCTTCCCGTGGCTTCAAGCGTGGCGGGGTGCGGCGACAGGCGGCCCCATCCGACCGCGCCTGTCAGGCACAGTTGATCGAGGTGCGCTGGATCGTAGTCGGAGATTCTGCGTCCGAGCACAAACCGTTCCCACGCGCTCGCCGGAATTTCAAACCCCTGCAGTTGGCGGATCACTTCGAGCGTTCCGTGCTCGCCTCGCACCTGAGTGCCGGGAGCTATATGCTGCCAGCGCAAGAGCCAGTTCATGAACTGCGACGCGGTGACCGGGGCGATCTGCTTGCGCAGCGTCGCGACCGTCAGACGATGAATGCGAGCCAGCAGACGGCGCTCGCACCACTCGGTCTCGTGTTCGTGCGAAGCGGATGCATCTGCGGGGAGGAATTTGCCGCGCAGAATTGTTCCGCTGGCCTCCATGCGGAGAAACGTCTTTTCGATCTCGGAGGCCGGCAGTCCCAGCAACTCGCCAATTTCCGACGCGGTGGTTGGGCCTAGATGTGGCATCCATCCCTGCACCGCGGCCAACACCGCATCATCAAAGCTCACGGTAGAGACGCGGCTTGCCGCGTCTCTGTCCGCATCGGAAGGGTTCTGATTTGCAGCGGGAGACGGGGCCAGCCCCGTCTCTACGGGGTGTATTCTCTGAAACCATTCGACCCGTTCGGCGGCTACCCAATAGCGCTTGCCCGCAGCTTCCGCCACCAAGGCGCGATTCTCTTGTTGCAGGCGATCGAAGAATCCAGTCCAGTGGGCTGTAAGCTTCGAGCCACTTGCTTCGAGCCGCGGCTTTGTTTCCTGAGAGCTGAGAGCTGAGAGCCGAGAGCTGGCCTCCACCGGTACCATTACCAGCGTATGCAGCACATCGTGAAGTTCGTCCGCGTCGCGCACATCGGGCCACGCCTCCTGCTGCACTTGCGCGATGGCAGCGGGATCGAGCGCACCGACTTCTTCGAGCACCGATGCCGGCAATACCCGCCGCATTTCAACCGCTCGCGCGCGGCGCTCCTCTAGTGGCGCATCATCCAGGTAGGCGTATGGATTTGCATTGAGAATTTCGTGCGAAAACTGCGACGGCACCGGAGTGTCGACCGCGAGGCAACGAATCCGTCCCTGCTCGATTCCGCGCAACACTTCGGCGAGGCCTTCGATATCCAGCGCCTCGGTGAGCACGTCTTTCATTACCTCGTGCACCAGCGGATGGTCGGGAATCTTGATGTCGCCTTCGATGTTCTCGAAACACGCCGCCACGTCTGGAAAAACCGAGGCCAGCAGATCGTCGGAACGTATGCGCTGAATCTGCGGCGGAACTTTCTTGCCGCCCTGAAAACGCAGCAGAGCCAGGGCTCGCGTCGCATCCCAGCGCCAGCGCGTCTGAAAGATCGGCGAAGCGAGCGCCGCCTGCTCCAGGATCGGCGGCATGGCCTCTGAAGCCAGGAACTGAAAAACATCGGCCAGCGGAAAGCTGTGCTGCTCGGCGAGCGCAATGTTCAAGCCGTTGTCGGTGGCCGCCGCCTGCAGTTCAAAATTGAAGCCGCGGCAGAAGCGCTTGCGCAGCGCCAGTCCCCAGGCTTTGTTGATGCGGCCGCCAAAGGGCGCGTGAATGATCAACTGCATCCCGCCGCCTTCGTCAAAAAATCTCTCGGCGATGATCGTCTGTTGCGTCGGAACATCGCCCAGCACGGCGCGGCCTTCGAGGATGTACTGAATCAGTTGCTCGGCGCCGGAGAGATCGAGCCCACATTCCTCTCGCAGCCAACTCACGGCGCCGGACACCACAGGCAGATTTCGCCATCCTTCTACCGGAACCACACCGGGCAAACGGTCGCTGATTTCTTTGCGCAATTCGCCAAGCTGCAACGAAAGTTCGGCGGTGCGTGCCGGAGCTTCTCCACGCCAGAACGGTATCCCGGGCGGAGCACCCTGGGCGTTTTCCACCAGTATGCGCGACGACTTGGCTTCGATCCGGCGAATCCTCCAGGATGTGTTCCCCAGCAGCATGACCTCTCCGGCCATGCTCTCGACCGCGAAGTCTTCATCCACTGTGCCTACCACCACGCCGTCGGGCTCCGCTACCACGCTGTACAGGGCGTTGTCCGGAATCGTACCGCCGCTGGTGATCGCCGCCAGGCGCGCGCCGCGCCGGGCTCGCAGCTTGTGGTTGATGCGGTCGTGATGCAGGTACGCGCCATAACGGCCTCGTTGCGATGCGATTCCTTCCGAAAGCATCGTGAGCACGGCGTCGAACGTCTCGCGCGCGAGATTGCGATAGGGATAGGCGCGCTTTACCAGCGCGAATAACTCGTCTTCGTCCCATCCGTCGCTCGTGTGGTGACGGGGCTCCGCCCCGTCCGGACGGGGCACAGCCCCGCCACCACGCGAGCCGTCTGTGGCGGCGCTGCCCGAAGCCGCGCAGCAAGCGACGATTTGTTGCGCCAGCACATCGAGCGACGCTTCAGGAAAAATCAGGCGGTCGAGTTCGCCTAAACGAATCGCCCGCACCAGCACGGCGCATTCCGCCAGATCGTCGCGCGTGGTGACAAAGAATCGTCCTTTGGGAACCGCGCCTCGCCAGTGGCCCGACCGTCCCACGCGCTGCAAAGCGACCGCAATTGAACGCGGCGAACTGATGTGGCACACCAGGTCCACCGTTCCGATGTCGATGCCAAGTTCGAGCGAAGCGGTCGCCACCAGCACCTTTACCTGGCCCTCTTTCAGTTTGCGCTCGGCCTCCAGACGCAGCTTGCGCGACAAACTCCCGTGATGCGCCGCCACATTTTCCTCACCCAGCCGCTCACCCAGGTGATGGGCAATGCGCTCGGCCAAGCGCCGTGTGTTTACGAAGACCAGGGTCGAGCGGTGCGCATTCACCAGTTGCACGATGCGCTCGTAAATCTCGTCCCACATTTCGTTCGACGCGACCGGGCCCAGTTCGGAAGACGGAACCTCGACTCCAAGATCGAGCGTGCGCTTGTGGCCAACGTTGACGATCACGGGAGCCGCCCGCGCTCTTTCATCAGAGCTGCGAGGATCAGAGCTGCCCGCAGAGTTGCCGCCAAGGAAGCGCGCGACCTCTTCGATCGGCTTCTGCGTCGCGGAAAGGCCGATGCGCACCGGCGGGCGCTCGGTCAGTGCTTCCAGGCGCTCCAGCGAAAGCGCGAGATGCACGCCGCGTTTGTCATCGGCCACGGCGTGAATTTCGTCCACGATCACGGTCTCGACATCGCGCAGGATGGCGCGGCTCTTCTCCGCCGTGAGCAGGATGTAAAACGACTCGGGCGTCGTCACCAGAATGTGCGGCGGACGCTTCAACATGGCGCGCCGCTCTTTCATCAGAGTGTCGCCCGTGCGCACCGCGGTGCGAATCTCGGGCATCAACAGCCCGCGATCGCCGGCCATCTGCAGAATTTCTCCGAGCGGGACGTCAAGATTTTTCTGGATGTCGTTGCCCAGCGCTTTGAGCGGGGAGACATAGAGAACTTCAGTGCGGTCGCGCAGTTCGCCAGCGAGCGCCTTGCAGATGAGGCGATTAATGCAGGCGAGGAAAGCGGCGAGCGTCTTGCCCGATCCAGTCGGAGCCGAGATCAGCGTGGTGTGTCCGGCGAGGATGTGAGGCCAGCCCTGCTCCTGCGGTTCGGTCGGCGTCGAGAAGCGGGCGGTGAACCACTCCTGCACCAGCGGATGAGCCCAGGCGAGGGATGGAGAGACTGCGGACGGCATGGGAACGATTGTAGCGAGAATTAGCGGTTTCGTAAAATGTTCGCCTGAGTCGAGGAAATGCTGGTCTTGACTATGAGTATGAGTATGAATATGATGAATATGAATAATCCAAAGGGAACGACGGGCCATGAACCGTACTAGAAACATAGACTAAGGAGCTAACGAGGAGGACCGATCATGCCCAGCCCAAGAGTCTCCGCTCTCACCCGGGAAGACATCACCGCAGCCGCCAAGAGGTTGCATGCGACTCGTCCGGCAAAATGGACCGTCATTGTCGAGGGGCGGGAACTGCCTGCCAGGCCGCTAATTCTTGAGGCCGCAGGAGTGCCTCCGAACGATCCCACGAATTCTCATCAGGCCGTCAAAATCCTGGAGGATTGGGGATTCGATGTCCGATACGAGGGCAAGGCGACTCCAAGCAAAGGAAAACAGGAGTCGCAGGCGGCAATGGAAGAGCTGATCCGTAGCCTGCGCGGATCCTGCAAGGGCGACGATTCTATCGCCGAGGCCCGCGAGCGCGAACACCGGCTGGAGAAATGACCAAAAGCTACGTTCTGGATGCGAATGCGCTGATCGATTTTGTCGAGTCCGGACCCGGTATGCCTAAAGTCGATCAGTTGTTGCACGCAGCGGCGCTAGAACAAACTGACATTTTCGTGTCGGTCATGAATCTCGGCGAGGTCTTCTACTGGTTGTGGATAAAGCGCGGCAAAGACCGAGCCCGCCAGACGCTCGATGGCTTCTCCCGCCTGCCGATTCAGATCGTCCCCGTGGATCTTCCTCAGGCCCTCAGAGCTGGCGAACTGAAGGCTCTCCACAAGATGCCCTATGTGGATTGCATCGCCGCCGCTCTTGCTTTGCAGCATCACGCCACTCTCGTCACCGCCGACCGCGACTTCGAAAAACTCGGACGGCAGTTTCCGGTGTTATGGATCACGCGTCCGTGAATTACCGAGCCGCTCGATGCTGGCCCAGCCCCTAAGAGGCTGCGGAAAAAGTAGTCGAGCGCGTCAGGAGCACTCCGCAGGCGCTAAAGCGCGGACACATTTTCAGGGGCTTAACGGCACGAGTGTTTCCGCAAGCTGCTAGAAGGAACCACGCGCCGGCAGCGGTTGCCGCCGGCGACAAAGTTCGGAACCATTACTCTGCGCTCAGCCTAGGCAGCCTTGCGTGGCTCGTCAGGCTTGTCCTGGTCGGAGCTTGCTTCACGGGTAAAAGAGAGATTTTGGGCGCCCGTCCGCTCCAAAAGTTTCCGTTTTCTCCACCTGCTGAAGATAGGGGCCATCGTGCCAATAACGATTATCACTACGGCAAGCAAAATCAAGAGCCATAAGGACCCGCGCTTGGCGGGCGCAGCGGGTGTAGTGGCGGCTGCAGCAGGCGTGCTGGCAGTCTCCGAGGAGGTGCTGGCAGTCGCAGCGGGTGTAGCGGCGGCTGCATCAGGTGTGCTGGCAGTCTCCGAGGACGCGCTGGCAGCCACTGCGGGCGTAGTGGTGGTTGCAGCAGGCATTTCTGACCGCCTCCGAGGGCGTGCATCAGGTGTGCTGACAGTCTCCGAAGGCATGTTGACAGTCGCGACGGGTGGAGCGGCTTCCGCAGCGGGTGTGACGACAGTCTCCGCAGGCGGAGCGGCGACTGCAGCGGGTGCGACGGCAGTCTCCGAAGGCATGCTGACAGTCGCAGCGGGCGCAGCGGCGTCCGCAGCGGGTGTTACCGCAGTCTGCGGAAGTGTGCTGATAGTAACAGCGGGAGCAGTCGCGGCCGCGTCCGGTGTGACCGTAGTTTCTGAAGACGTGCTGACAGTCGCAGTGGGTGCAGCGGCGGCCGCGGCGCAGTGTTCGGAGATCATGTTCAGTTCGGTGACGGCAAAGCTTTTATCGGCAGCGCCGGAACTCTCCCCACTTGCCCGGTGCCCGATGAGGGTTACGTCATGGCCCAGATGCTGCTTGAAATCGACACTGTTGGTAGTGATCTTGAAAATGTGGCCCGTGCCATCTTCCACCACTGTGTAGTTACCGCCCGAGGCCCCCAGGCAACCCTTAATGGTCTGGTCTGTATTGATGCTCGCCGCGGGAGTCTGTGCAAAACCCAGCGCGACCAGCAGGGCCGGTACAACAATCAACAGCAATGCTCTCTTCATGGAATCCTCCGAGGATTCTCGCCTTGCGGCGGTCTGAAATTTCGCTTGGGATTTGCTTCTGCTTCCGATTCTGATGTCGAACCCACGCGGCTTTCGGGCTCCGGCCTGAGAACGTGGAGCATCCAGGTGAAACCACACCATCTTATTGGGTAAGAATCTGGCCGTCTGTTCCAAAGCGCTCACATTTGAAAGAGAGGCGAACAAGCGTCGATCAGAATCTTCCCGATCCGGGCGGGTCGTCGGCTGGTCGGAACCTGGCCCGCCAGCCCTGAATCTGGTCAGTTGTTGGTTTAGTCGCTGATGGACACTGAGTGCAGGCGCAGGGGCAGCACCGAAGCGTAGTTCTGGAAATCCCGATCGGTGGTGAGAATGGCCCAGCCGCGGCGGTGGGCGGCGGCGCAGATCAGGAAATCGACGGGTGATCCGGCAATGCCACGGCTACGGCATTGGTTGCTCATGCGGGCAGCGTCTTCGTAATCCTCTGCTTCGAGCGATGGCTCGTGAAAAGCACGCAGATAGTCGCGGATCTTCTTGAATTGAGCTTCCTCGCGGATCCCCGAGAGTAACTCCTGGCGGATCGGTCCAACCATTTGCGCGCGTCCCTCGCGAATCAATTCAGCGAGGACGTTGGCCAGACCTTGTTCTGACCCGCTGAGATGCTCGGGGCGGCGCCGCAGCGCCAGCGACCAGACCGGGGTATCCACAAGCACCATCATGGCCGCGATTGGCCACCCGTACGACGTGAACTCCGCCGTCGTTCCGCCTTGTAGTCGTAGGCGGGATCGAAAGTAACGGTGCCAAAGGCATCCAGTATCCTCATCTGCTTGCGCCGTCGGACGTACTCATCCAGAGCGGCGTTTACCGCTTCTTTCTTGGTCTTGTGCTTGCCGGCCCGCCGGGCTTCTTCGATCAGGCGGTCGTCCAATGCGAGGTTGGTTGGCATGTGTACATCATTACACATTGTAATGTGTGAGTCAATGGCCCCAAAACCATCGCAGGCTTCGAGCCGTGCCGGTGCCACTTTTGGAGGCCGAGATGCGCTCGGCTTGGACCCTTCGACTTCGCTCAGGGCAGGCTCGCGAGGACGCCCGTCCCCACACGAGCATCTCCACACGAGCCTAGCCGCAGCCTGCTAGAATTTCGGCGATGCCCAAACCTTCTGCTACCGCTCGCGCCCGCAAGATCAGACTTATTCTTTTCGACGTTGACGGCGTTCTTACCGACGGCAAAATCTGGATCTTCCCCGCACCCGGAGGGTCACAATCCGGCGCTCAGCAAAGTGTTCTGGAAAAGTCCGCTCAGCATGGCGGACAGGGCGGCTTCGGGCTCCAGAGCACGAGCCTGATCGAAGCCAAGGGCTTCCACGCCCACGACGGCACTGGCATTTCCTTGGCGCGCCTGGCGGGAATCAAGACCGGGATCATCACCAAGCGCATCTCGGAAACCGTGGCCCTGCGGGCGCGTGATCTGAAGATTGACCATGTCTACCAGGGGATTCGAGACAAGGCGTCGGTGTTTGCGCAAATTCTGGAAAAAGACGGCATCACCGCCGAGGAGGCCGCTTTCGTTGGCGATGACGTGATCGATCTGCCGGCGATGCGGAGATGCGGCCTGGCGATCGCGGTGAAGAACGCGCGCCCCGAGGTCAAAGCCGAAGCGCACTGGGTTACGTCCCACGCCGGTGGAGACGGCGCTGCCCGCGACGCGATCGAGTACATCCTGAAAGCACAGGGCAAATGGAAGCATGCGGTGGAGGAATATATTTCGGAGAGAAGCTGAGTGGTTCGTCGTACGCTGTTCGCCGTTCGCTATTCGCGAAACCCGCTATTCGCTCTTCGCTACTTGCGAAAGCCGCTTGCTTGGCGAAAAGCGAGCAGCGAACGACGAACGGCGAAACGCTAACGGCCAAGCGCTCCTAGGGACTCAACTTCACCCACCGGTTGCTTGCTTGGGGCGTGCTCGGGTTCGCAACCGGTGGGTGTTTGTTCTCCCTACTCACCCTGTTGTTTTCAGGAGCATAACTCTGGTAACCCAGCTTTACCGGGAAAGTTTCGGAGGTTCCCCAATTTTGCCGTTTTTTCTAACTCAATTCCTGTCAGCAAGTTATCAGCCAGCTAATCGGGGATGGCTGTCGTTTTCGTCGCCATCAGTTCCGCGAAGCGGGGGTCTTTGCGCAGGGTGCTGAACTCGTCGTCCTTGTATACGTTCTTGATGTCCCTGTAGCCCTCTTCCATCGCCTTCTTCAGATAGTGCAGCGAACGCTCTGGCGAGCCAGTCCTGGCGTACAACTTGGCGAGAAGGTAATCGTAGTGGGCTTGGTCTTCGGGAGAAGTAAGCTTCGCCTGAACGCCGGCGTGCGAGCTTCGCTCGAGGATGTCGGGATCAAGTTGCACCGCCCTGGAAAAGTTCTGTAGGGCTTTATCGAACTCCTTCTTGGCGAAGTAAGTCGCGCCCAGGTTGTAGTAGTAGGAGGATGCGTCGTCCTTTAGCGAGATCGCTCTCTGGCATTGCTTGATGGCGGCGTTGTAGTTGCGCAGAGCGTAGTAGGCGACGCAAAGATTGTTGTACGCGTCGGCATGGTTACGATCGGCCTTGATGGCGCGTTCGAAACTCTTCTTGGCCTCTTTGTCCCGCCTCATCATGAGCTGCGAAATTCCGATCTTGTTGAGCACGGCCGCATTCCCCGGCGCGACTTTCAGCGCGGCTTGGTAAAAGTCCTCCGCGTCGAGATAGTTCTTATCCGTGCGCAGTTCGTCGCCACGTTTTTCGAGTTCCTCGGGCGATGTCCCGGGAGCGGGCGGGTCGACGCGGTGCAGCGGCGGAGGAGCGACTTCCACCTGTTCGGAATTCTGAGCCTGCAATGGGAAAACGAGAAGTGCAGCAAGAAGTGCAGCAAAGAGAAGCGATACGGAGCCGATGCGGATACAGGAAAGCATATTCCCCCCCCGGCCGAACATACGAAACTTCAGAGTTTCATCGCCTTCAGCGTGCTATATCACGTCCCTTGCAAGTTTGAGGCCGCGAAACGGATCGTTTCTGGAACGAGTCTCATGATTCTCAGGGTGTGGCCCGCGGCACGGCTGAAAGCCGTGCCCTACCCTAAAACCTAGCCAGAACCATTTACGAGACCAGGTCTAACATTACGATTGAGGCCCACTATTGTGGCGGCGCGCCGCTGTCCCCACTCTTAGACGGCGCCGACGCGTTTTTGTCATTCTTCTGGGAGCTGCTGTCTCCCTTGAACGCGCCTACGATCTTGCCGAAGAAGCTTTTCTTTTTCTTTGCCTCTTCCTCGGATTGGACACCGGCGGCGGCCTCAGGGTTCCCGCTCGCGCCGGCAGGAGGCAGCGCGTTCTCGGAGTTTCCGCCGAATATGCGGGAGAAGAATCCCTGCTTACCGCCGCTCTGGTCACAGGTATCGTGAGGCTCGGTGCCGGCCACGAAGGCAATCGTGTAATCGTCGGGGCACGATGGCGTCGCCAGGCGGTTGGTAATTTTATCGAGTTGGACATCCACCACGCCTTCCGGCTGGTTGAAGGGCTTCACGTCCGAATACTGGGGCAGCGCGACCGCTTTCTTCATGAACTCGGCCCAAATGGGGGCCGCAGTCTGCGCGCCGCTCAGGTGGATGTCGCTGTAGTCGTCGTATCCCACCCAGACGATGCACAGCAGATTGCTGGTGTAGCCGGCGAACCAGCCGTCATGCGAAGTCCCCGTTTTACCTGCGGCCGGCGCGGTGAACCCGCGGGTGCGCACCCCTGCGGCGGTGCCGAAATTCATGACTCCTTCCAGCATGCTGGTCATGACGAAGGCGACGCGCGGATCGAGAACCTGGGTCTTCTCGGTCCCGAAGTTGACGATGATGTCGCCTTTGGAGTTGCGCACCGAATTTACGAAAACGGGGGAAAGCCGCACGCCGCCGTTGGCAAAGCTTGTATAGGCGGCCGTCATGTCGACAGGGGTGGCGTCGTAGGCGCCCAATGCCATCGCCGGCGTGGCTTTCACCGATGCGATTCCAGCGGACCTGGCCAGATCCGCCACTTTGTCGTAGCCCACTTCCTCTGCCACCTTGACCGTGGCGTTGTTGAGCGAAAGAGCCAGCGCATAGCGGAGCGTGACATCTCCGTGGTATTCCTCTTTGTAGTTGCGCGGCTCATAGATCTGGTCGCCGTAAGAGAACGTCGAAGGTTGATCGGCAACCATCGACGCCGGAGTGATCACGGTCGTGGAGCCGTCGAGCGCCGTATTCATGGCGGCCGCGTACACAAACGGTTTGAAGATGGAGCCGGTGGGACGCTTGGCGAGCGCGTGGTTCAGTTGGCTGGCTCCGTAGTTGCGTCCGCCGACCAGCGCCTTGATTTCGCCGGTGTGAGGGTCCATGGCGACGAGCGCCACCTGCGCCTGGGGGCCGGGCGTGACGGCGGCTTCAAACTTGTTCTTTCCGACCTTGGTCATGTGAGTACGCATTTTCGTGACCTGATCGTCCACCAGCTTGATGCCGCTTTCGACCGCTTGCGCCGCCGCCCGTTGCAGTTCAGGATCGAGCGTCGTATAGATGCGGTACTCCTGTTCGTTGACCTCGTGCTCGTTCAGACGGCTGACGATGGTGTCGCGGACCATATCCACGAAGTACGGCGCGTCGCTGGCCTCAACGTTCGGCGGCGCCAGTTTGAGCGGCGTGGCCTTGGCTTTATCGGCTTGCTCGCGCGTGATGGCGTTGGTTTCGACCATGGACTCGATCACGATATTGCGGCGTTCCAGAGCGCGCTCGGGATGGCGATAGGGCGAAAGATAGCTGGGCGCCTGGATCAATCCGGCGAGCAGCGCGGCTTCTGGCAGTGTGATCTCCTTCAGGTCCTTATTGAAATAAGACCGCGACCCTTCGGCCAAGCCCGAGATGGTGAACGACCCGCGCTGCCCCAAATCGACGCGGTTGGCATAGAACTCGAAAATCTGCTGCTTGGAAAATTTCTGCTCCAACTCCACCGCGATCAGCATTTCGATCAGCTTGCGCTTGAAGGTTTTCTCCGGGCTCAGAAAGAATGCCCGCGAGAGCTGCATGGTGATCGTCGAACCGCCCTGCTGATGGCGCTGATGGGTGAAGTCGATCCAGGCGGCTTCCACCAGCCGCATGAAATTGACTCCGCCGTGCTGGAAAAAGCGGCGGTCTTCGATGGCCGTGACCGCTTCCACCATGACCTTGGGAATGTCGTCGTACTTCACCAATTGGCGCTTGGAGCGTTGCTCGGCGTCGAAGAGCGAAGTCAGCATCTGGGGCTCGAGCTCATAAGCCGCCAGGTCTCCGGAGACGCGGCTGGTGATGGTCGAAACCGTTCCGCCGGCGACGGTGACGGTGGCCGCTTCCGGACTGTGATAAGACTCGGGTCCGGGCGAAATTTCAATCGAGCCGCCATGCAGACGATAGCTGCCCAGCGGGGTTTCTCCCTCCTTTTCGGAATAGCCGGCATGACGCAGCGCCGCCGCAATTTCATTAAGGGTCAACTTCGAGCCCACTTTCACCACCGGCGGAGCAGCGAAAATCTTGGCCGAAGTGGCGAACGCCGGACCGCGGAAGCGCTGCTCGATGATGCGGTCGTACTTTACATACCAGTAGGCAAAAAAACCGACCACCACAAGCGATGCCGAGAGAAACCCGAGCAGGGCAATCCGCACGATGGGGTCGCGGGCGAGCCAGCGGTTTTTAGCGCGGCTTTTTCCGCGCTGGCCGCCTCTTCGAATAACCGGGATTTTCAGCCTAATGGCCATGAAGATAGCTGTGCATCTTCCCCAAGCGCAATTCTCGGTCCGAACTGATTTTGGGGCTTAGGTGCGTTTGTGATTGATTTTAAATCACAAGTCGACCGTCACAACCATTTGGATGCGTATCAAAGGATAGACGGGGTGTGGCGGGATGGACTCAGTGGTGCGGCAATCGGTGAAGAAATGAGATCTGGGTCGTCCCTCCGGGACTCCATTGAAGCTTCGCATCCGACCCCGCGCTGAAGCGCGGGGCTAAGCTGGCTCGCCCCTCCGGGGCTGGATTTCTAGGGCTAAGAGCTAACAGCCAAAAGCTACGAGCTGAAAGCTGACGGCTGACAGCTGACAGCTAAACTAAAACACGCCTTTGTTCTTCGACGATGGATGGAAATCGAGGGTGGTCGAGTAGCCGGGCAGTTCGAGCGGAACGCTGTAATCGGCTTCGATGGTGAGACTGCCATTGCCGAACCCGCCCATCCGCGAAACATGCACCTGCTTGGGCGTCAGCGCGATGTCGTAGTTGCGGGCCTGCTTGATGACGGTGTCGCGAATGTCGTCTTCCGTGCGCGTGCTGTAGGTCGACTGTACGGCTTCGGTCTTGATCGAATCTTCGAGCTCGAAGTTCGAGAAGAACGGCGGGACGATCTTGAAGCCCACCACGGCCAACGCCACAAGGACGGCCACGCCGAGGACCAATTTCAGAGTTGCCATAAGAAACCGTCGCCAAGTCGCTGGTTGCGAAGTTCCAATCGCGAGCTTTCCGTTGCGCGAAGGGCTGTTTCTCCGGCTAGAGAGCGGCCGGGGCCATTCGTTAAGGAAGTCCTTGGCGCAGAAGTCCTTGGCGCAATCTTTGGAAATACTCGGTTATGGCAGAAATCTTAACGTCCTGCCGCTCTAGAGTCGAGCGCCGAACGACTTCAACAGTATCTTCGGTAACCTTCTTTCCCACGTTGATACGAAAGGGGATACCCACCAAGTCGGCGTCCTTGAACTTCACCCCTGGCCGTTCGTCTCTATCGTCCAGCAACACGTCGATCCCGGCCGCCTCCAGTTGCCGCGCGATGTCCTCGGAGGCGCCGCGGACCGCCTCGTCTTTCGAATTCGTTGCCACCACCACCACCTCAAAGGGCGCGATCGAAGGCGGCAGCCAGAAGCCGTTCTCATCGTTGGACTGCTCGACGGCGGCGGTCAGGATGCGCTCGATTCCAATCCCGTAGCTCCCCATAATTGGCGCCACTTCCTTGCCGTTGCGGTCGAGCACACGCGCGCCCATGGATTCGGAATACTTGTAGCCCAGCTTGAAGATGTGCCCGATTTCGACGGCGGTATCGATGCGCAGCGGGGCGCCGCAATTCGGGCAGGGCTCGCCCGCCGTCACCGCGTGAATATCGGCAGCATTCGTTACCGGAAAATCCGCGAGAGGCGTCACATTCAACAGGTGGTAATCCTGCTTGTTTGCTCCGCAGATTAAATTCTTGCTGGATTGCAGGCTGCTGTCCAAAATAACCTGAAGCCGATTGCCCGGA